>Ga0190275_10000560_pt1 | contig 31644 bp, 36 predicted proteins | sample Popmic550T_FD_133745 | JGI IMG/M metagenome (GOLD analysis project Ga0190275, IMG submission 133745) | Populus adjacent soil microbial communities from riparian zone of Yellowstone River, Montana, USA - 550 T | ecosystem: Environmental > Terrestrial > Soil > Riparian zone > Trees stand | place...
AGAGCCCTCAACCGACAAACCGCGCCAGGGACGGGCGTAGTCCCAGCGGAGCGAACGTAGCCGAGCACGGAAACCAAAATCGGAGACAGGACCCGCGGCCGGCAACGCCAGAGCCCTTAGCCGAAGCGCGTGGTCAGTCCGGAATCAAGCCCTCGCCGGTGAACTCAGCCGCGGCCTCGGCGAAGCTGGAGTCGCGTGGCGGGAGAATGACGTCGGAGGGAACGAGCTCGTCGTCTCCGATCGCCTCGCCGTCGGCCTCGACCAGCGCGAGCATCTGGGCCCACAGCTCGCCGAAGCCGGTCTCGTCGCCGGCCTCGACGGAGGCGACGGCGCGGTTGTCGAGCTCGTTGAGACGCTCGGCGTCGGCGTCGGGCAGGCGGTACTGGCCCTCGCCGGAGATGCGGACGATCACTTGCTCTCCTCTCCGTTGCCGAGCTGGGGCGAATCGCCACCGCCCGACCCGAGCTCGGCCTTCATCGCGGCGAGCTCGTCGTCGACCTGTCCGGTCGCCCCGAGCTGCGCGAGCTCGCGGTCGATGTCGTCCTGGCCGTCGCCGAGCTGCGAGAGGTCGTCGAACGTGCCGGCGGCCTCGAGCTCCTCGACGGCGCCGGCGCGGGCGCGCATCTCCTCGGTCTTGTCCTCGGCACGCTGGATCGCCAGCCCGAGGTCGGCCATCTCCTCGCCGACTCCGTTGGCGGCCTCGGAGATCTTGACCTGCGCCTCGGCTGCGGAGTACTGCGCCTTGATGACCTCCTTCTTGGTGCGGAAGGCCTCGATCTTGGCGCGCAGCTTCTTCTCGTTCTGGGTCAGCGCCTCCTGCTGGGACGCGAGCTGCTCGATCTGGCTGTCGAGCGACTGGAGCTCGGTCTGGGCGACGGTCTTGCGCTCGAGCGCGGCACGGGCGAGATCCTCACGCCCCTGGGCGAGCGCCTGACGCGCCTGGGTGTCGAGCTTGACGACCGACTGCTCGATCTTCTGCGACTGCATCTGCAGCCGCTTCTTCGAGGTCGTGACGTCAGCGATCCCCTTCTTGACGTTCTGGAGCAGCTCTACCTGCTTCTGATAGCCGTAGTCGAGCGTCTCGGACGGGTCCTCCGCCCGATCGAGCAACTTCGAAATCTTGGCCTTCATGACCGTAGACATGCGTCCTCCGAGGCCTGCCATCACGTATCTCCTTTAGCCCTCTTGGGGGATGGACGAGCGAGAACCTAGACTAGTGGCTCTGTGATCGAGGAGGGTTCCTTGGACCGGTCGATGATTGTCAGCTGGGAGGACCCCGGCGAGCTGGGCGAACAGGCCCGCGCGATGCGCGGGCTGGACTTTCTAGAAGCGATTCGCGACGAGGAGTTGCCGCCCGCCCCGATCCAGCGGCTGCTCGACTTCACCCTGACCGAGGTCGAGGAGGGCCGGGTCGTGTTCACGGCGGAGCCGGGCGAGCAGCACTACAACCCGATCGGCGTCGTCCACGGCGGCCTGGCGGCGACGCTGCTCGACAGCGCGATGGGCGCCGCCGTCCACAGCACGCTTCCCGAGGGCCAGGGCTACACGACGCTCGAGACGAAGTTCAACCTCGTCCGGGCGATCACCGCCGACACCGGCCCGATCGAGGCCGAGGGGCGTGTCGTGCACCGCGGCCGCCAGGTCGCGACGGCGGAGGGCCACCTGCGCGACGGCGCCGGCAAGCTGCTCGCCCACGGCACCTCAACCTGCCTGATCGTCGGCGGCTGAAGCCCTCAGCGAGCGACGGCGGTGTGCTGCCGCTCCTCCGCCCTGTCGTGGTCCTGTGCCGAGCGATAGAAGAAGAACCCGGTCGCGAACAGCATCACGAGCAGGTCGAGGCCGAGCATCATGCCGCCGGCGACCTGTTGGTCGGTGAGCGGCGACCAGCCGTGCTGCTCGGTGCTCCGCACGTACTGGTCGTAGGCGGGCGTGTGCATGATGATGAACGCCATTCCGAGGAACATCCCCGCCAGGCGTGCGCCGAGCAGGTAGGGAACCTTCCAGAGGTCGCCGGGGAGGCGCCGCTTCTTCGGCTCGATCACCGACCACCAGACGAGTACCGACGCGCCGACGAACGAGACGTGCTGGAGGGCGTGGATCCACTCGTTGGCGAGCGCCGCCTCGAACATGAAGCCGAAGTGCCAGGTGTAGAGGGTGAGAATCCAGACGGGCACCGCGACGAGCGGCTGGCGCAGGAAGCGAAACGCCCTGCGCAGCGGCCTGCAGCGGGCGAGCGGGACGAGCGCCGGCTTCGGGATCAGGAACGCGTAGACGGGCGTCCGCAGGCCGACGAGCAGCAGCGGCGCCGCGATGTCGGCGATCAGCAGGTGCTGGCCCATGTGCGCGACCAGCAGATCCTCGGCGAGCGGGTCGAGCGGACCGAGCAGGGCCAGCGCCATGCAGGCCATCGCGACGTGCCACGCGACCTGCTGCCAGAACGGCACGTCATAGCCACGGCGGGCGAGGATCCGCACCGCACGCAGGTAGAGAAACTCCGCGAGCAGCAGGTAGGCGATCGGTCCGGGGGCGAGCGATAGCTCCACAGCGTGATTGTGGCGCTATCGGTGGCCAAGGGCCCGGCCCGGATCTATGCGGCGGCGCCGGACAGCGCGCTGGCGGCGGCCTGCAGCCGCTCCTGGTACTCACGCCTCTGCATGCGCGAGATCACGAGCCGCTGAACCTGAGCCGTGCCCTCGAACAGCTGGTAGATCTTGGCGTCGCGGAAGTACTTCTCGAGTGGGCAGTCGGTCGACTGCGCGGCCTCGCCGACGAGGTCCATCAGCGTCGTCGTCGCCCACATGGTCACGTCGCCGGCCTTGAGCTTCGACATCGAGCCCTGGCCGCCGGTCATCGGAACGCCGTTGCGACCCATCCAGGACGCGCGCCAGACCAGCAGCCGCGACGCCTCGATCTCGGTCGCGACGTCGGCGAGCACCTGCTGGATCCGCTGCTGCTCCATCAGCGGGCCGTTCTCGTCCGAGCGCTCCTCGAGGTACTCGAGCGTCCACTCGTAGGCGGCCTGTGCGATGCCGAGCGCTGACGCACCGACCATCGGCCGCGTCACCTCGAACGTCGCGAGCGCGTTGTTCGACGCGCCGCTCGTTTGCCCCGAGCGCGCGCGCTCCAGCTTGCGCTCGAGCTTGTCCATGCCGCCGAGCAGATACTCGACCGGGATCCGGCAGTCCTCGAGGACGAGCTCCGCGGTGTGCGATGCGCGGATGCCGATCTTGTCCTCCTTCTTGCCCTGACGCAGACCCGGCGTGTCCTTGGGAATGACGAAGGAGGCCTGGCCGCAGTGGCCCAGCTCGGGCGCGACGTTGGCGACGACGACGTTGACGTCGGCAATGCCGCCGTTGGTGATGAAGACCTTGGTGCCGTTGAGCACCCACTCGTCGCCGTCGCGCTTCGCCGTGGTGCGCAGCGACTTGACGTCGGAGCCGGCGCCGGCCTCGGTGACCGCGTAGGCGCCAAGCTTGACCTCGTCGCCCTCGCCGTAGCACTGCATCGCCCACTCGCCGATCTGCTCCGGCGTACCGGAGGCGGCGATGCCGGCGGCGGCGAGGCCCGAGCCGACGATCGACAGCGCGATCCCGGCACAGCCCCAGTGCAGCTCCTCGGCGTAGATCACGCCCATCATGCCGTCGTTGTCGGCACCCATCCGCTCGAGCATCGGCGCTCCGTGAAGGCCCCAGGCGCGTGCCTGCTTCATCGCATCCCACGGCACGGACTGCTCGCGGTCGTGCTTCGCGGCGACCGGGCGGATCACCTCGGTGGCGAACTTGCGGCAGTGCCGCTGGAACTCCTGCTGCTCGTCGTCAAGCCTGAAATCCACTTTGAAGAGCCTTTCCGGGTCCGTTGACTGTCCAGTCAACCAAGGATTGACTGACTAGTCAACCAACAGCAGCGGATCGACCGATGCGCGACAACAACCCGACGGCTAGTCTCCGGGGCCGTGCGGGTGAATCGATGGACTGCGGCCACCCTCGTGGCCCTCGCCGCCGCCCTGGCCGGCGGCTGCAGCATCGGCGACGACGACAGCCGCCCACCGCAGCTCGGACCGTCGTCGGACAGCGACGAGGCCGCCGCGAAGCTCGGCTTTCCGACGACCGCGACGCGCAACACGATCCGCGTCGGCGGCGACGACGCGACCGGCGATGCCGCCGGCGTCGCCAACGCCGCCTTCCCCTCCACCACCGACTCGAACCGGCCGAATGCGGTCGTGCTCGTCGACTCCGACGACTGGCAGGGCGCTGTCACCGGCGCGGTCCTGGCCGCCAAGCCGATCGGTGCGCCGCTGCTGCTCTCCGACGGCGGCGACCTGCCGAACGTCTCGGCCGACACGCTCGAGCGGCTCGACCCGCGCGGGTCGGATCTCTCCGAGGATGCCCAGGTGATCCGGATCGGCGACGAGCCCGCGAAGCCCGACGGCTTCCGCACGGCGCGGATCGAGGGCGCCGACGCCTACGAGCGCGCCGCCGCGATCGACCGCTTCTTCTCCGCCGCGCGCGGCGAGCCGTCGAAGAACGTGGTCGTCGTGTCTGGCGAGCAGGCCGAGTTCGCGATGCCGGCCGCCGCCTGGGCAGCCCGCTCCGGCGACTCCGTGCTGCTCACCAAGCGCGACAACGTCCCAGCCGCCACGCGCAAGGCCCTCGCCGCGCGCCACAACCCGAATATCTTCGTCCTCGGCCCCCCCGCGGTCGTCTCGAACAAGGCGCTCGCGCAGCTGCGCAAGCTCGGCCGCACGACGCGGATCGGCGCACGGACGCCGGTCGAGAACGCCGTCGAGTTCGCCCGCTACGAGGAGGGCGACTTCGGCTGGGGCGCAACCGTGCCGGGCTACAACTTCACCGTCGCGGGCGTGTCGCGCCCGCTCGACGCCGCGCCCGCCGCGACACTGGCCACGCGCGGGGTCTTCGCCCCGCTGTTGCTGACCGACGACGCCAAGAAGCTGCCCGTGGCGCTCGAGAACTACTTCCTCAGCGTCCAGCCCGGCTACGAGGACGATCCCGGCCAGGCCGTCTACAACCGCGTCTGGATCCTCGGCGACGACGAGCAGGTCTCGGTCGACAAGCAGGCCCAGCTCGACGCGGTCACCGAGCTGATCCCCGTCCAGGCGAACGCGCCGTAGACTTTTCCGCGTGAGCGAGTACGAGCAGCCCGGCCGCCTGGACCGCGAGCCGACCGTCGAGGACGTCCACCAGCTGATGGGCGCCTCCACCCCGCACTTCGCGCTCCAGATTCGCAACCGCATCCGGACGTTGATCTCGGGCCTGCCCGAGGGTCATCCGGCCCGCGTCCTAGGTGACCGGGAGATCGCGCGGCTCGAGCTGCTCGCCGAGGGCTCCGAGCGCCGCGGCACGCCCGGTCAGGGCGAGCCGGCGCTGCCGTCGCTCGTCGACCGCCCGGCTGTCTAGTCCTACCCGAGGCCAGAGAGCGCCGCGACGCGCTCGCGGTGCTGGGATGCCGAGCCGAACAGGGCGCCGTCGACCTTCGCGCGCTTGAGCAGGAAGTGGAGGTCGTGCTCCCAGGTGAAGCCGATGCCGCCGTGGACCTGCAGCGCTGACGCGGTCACGTTCCAGCCGGCATCGGAGGCGAGCGCCTTCGCCATCGCCGCGGCGATCGGCAGCGTCTCCGGCTCGGCGTCGGCTGCCCAGGCGGCCCAGTAGGCGGTCGAGCGGGCGCTCTCGGTCTCGCGCAGCATGTCCGCGCAGCGGTGCGAGACGCCCTGGTAGGCGCCGATCGGCCGGCCGAACTGCTGGCGGTCGCGGGCGTACTCGACGGCCATCTCGAGCGTCTTCTGCGCGACGCCGACGATCTCGGCCGACACGACGGTCGCGATCCGGTCGAGCGCCGGGCCCGTGTCGCCGCCGAGCGGCTCGCCCGCTCCGTCGCGCGGCGTGACGCGCGCGTAGCGGCGCGTCTGGTCGATCGTGGCGAGCGGCTCGATCTCGCAGTCGGCGGCATCGAGCACGATCCCGCCGGCACCCTCGGCGTCGAAGAGAACGATCGTCGCGGCGCTGTCAGCGTCGGGAACCAGCGCCGCAACGCCGTTGCGGCGCAGCAGCCCGGCGGTCGCGCGCGCGTCGCCGGAGGCGATGCCGGGCAGCAGCCGCTCGCGCTGCGCGTCGCTGCCGGCGTGCTGGATCGCGATGCCGCCGGCGGCGTTCGACAGGAACGGCACCGGCGCGACGGTGTATCCGAGCTCCTCGGCGAGGATCGCCAGCTCGACCATCCCGAGCCCCTGGCCGCCGTGGGCCTCGTCGATCGCGATCCCCGCCCAGCCGAGCTCGGCGATCTCGCCCCAGTGGGCGTCGTCATAACGCTCGCCCTCGGCCAGCTCGCGCACCGTGTCGGGCTTGAAGCGATCGGCGAGCAGATCGTGCGCCGTCCGCTTGATCGCCTGCTGGTCGTCGGAGAAGTCGAAGTTCATCGCAGCCTCGGCAGGTTCAACACGCGCTCGGCGATGATGTTCTTGAGGATCTCGGTCGTGCCGCCCTCGATCGAGTTCGCGCGGGCGCGCAGGAAGCGGTAGGTCCAGTCGGAGTCGCGCAGCACGCCCTCCTCACCCTGGATCGCGACCGCCAGCTCGGTCAGCCCCTGGTTGACCGCCGACCACTGCAGCTTCGGCAGCGAGCCCTCGGGACCGGGGATGCCGGTCTTCATGATCTGGGTGAGGCCGCGCCAGGCGTTCAGGCGCAGCGCCTCGGTCTCGATCAGCAGCGCCGCGATCTTCTGGCGGATGACGGGGTCGTCGGCGACGCCGTTCTCCTTGGCGAGTTCGATCAGCTGGCCGAGGGCGATCTTCACCGACGCGGCCGAGCCGGCGCCGAGCCCGGCGCGCTCGTGCATCAGCGTGGTGATCGCGACCGCCCAGCCGTTGCCGACGCCGCCGACTACGTTCGCGTCGGGGATCCGCGCCTCCTCGATGAAGAGCTCGTTGAACTCCTCCTCGCCGGTGATCTGGCGCAGCGGCCGCACCTGGACGGCCTCCTGCTCCATGTCCATCAGGAAGTAGGTCATGCCCTGGTGCTTCGGGGCGTCCTGATCGGTGCGGGCGACGAGCATGCACCACTTGGCGTGGTGGGCGAACGTCGTCCAGACCTTCTGCCCGGTGACGACCCACTCGTCGCCGTCCTTGACCGCGCGCGTCTTCAGCGACGCTAGGTCGGAGCCCGACTCCGGCTCCGAAAAGCCCTGGCACCAGATCTCCTCGCCCGACAGGATCGGCTCGAGGTAGCGCTGCTTCTGCTCCTGGGTGCCGTGTGCGATGACGACCGGGCCACCCATCACCAGGCCGAGCAGGTTGGCGGCCATCGGCGCCTTGGCGCGCGCCATCTCCTCGCCGAAGATCGCCTGCTCGATCAGCGTCGCGCCGCGGCCGCCGAACTCCTCCGGCCACGACAGCCCCGCGTAGCCCTGCTCGTGCAGCCTGCGCTGCCAGGCGAGCCGGAAATCCCACGCCGCCTCGTCGCCCGAGGGCTCCTCGCCGGGCTTGTTCTCGGCGAGCCAGCCACGCAGCTCGTCGGCGAAGGCCTGCTCGCTCGGCGACAGGGTCAGATCCACGGACGCGACCCTAACGCAAGTCGGCCACCTGGCCAGGGAACTTTCTCAGCGCGGCTGGGAACGCGGACCGAGGCCGCGGAGCAGGCGGCGCGCGATCCCTTCCAGCGTCTGCTTGCCGTAGTCGTGAGTCGGGAAGCCGGTCATCAGGATTGCCATGGCCACCCGCCGATTCCCGCGCCGCAGCAGCGCGATCTGGTGGTCGACCTCGCCGTAGTCGCCCCAGCCCCCTTTGAAGTGGAGCGTCCAACCGGGGTGCGGAGCCTGCGCGACTCCCCAGCGCTGCGGTCCGATCACCGTCCGCAACAACCGCATCGCGGTCGCGCGGTGACGGCGGGCGACGTAGCGGTCGATTCGCAGGAACAGCTTGCTCTGCCCCGCGGCCGTGATCTGGGTGTCGCCCCAGCTGGGCGCACTCGCGAACCGCCCCATCCCGACACGGTCGGCCAGGTGCTCCAGCGCCCCGTTGCCGACGAAGTCGCGCACCCGCGACGCGGCGACGTTGTCCGACCGGCGGATCATCGGGTCGAGCAGCGCGAGGTCGCCGCCGTCCAGCTCGCGCCCACGCACGCTCGGGTGGTTGAGGTAGGCCACCAGCAGCATCGCCTTGACCACGCTGGCCGAGCGGTAGACCCGGTAGGCGTCGGAGCGGTAGAGGCGGTGGCGGGTCCGCAGCGCGAACGAGATCGTGCCCGTGCGGCTGGCCGCATACTCGCGCGCCGCCTCGAGCCCCGGGCGCCAGCGCTCCGGCGATGCCTGAGCCGGCGCGGTGAGGCCGGCTGCCACCGTGAGCACGATCGCTGTCACCAGTCCTGCCGTCACGCACCTCATGCTCGGACGGTACCCCGGGCAACGGCCGGCTCCGACAGTGGGCAGATTTCGGCCGCAATACGGCCGAAATCTGCCCAGTAAGCCGTAGCGGCTGCGAACATCGACGTATGGCCATGCCGGAGCAGCAGCGGATTCCGCCCGCGGGAATCGAGGGCAGCGAGCTGAAGGGCCCGTTCCCGGTGGGCGAGTACGCCGACGCGCTGCGCGGCCAGCTGCGCAACTTCGCCCGCGTGCAGGTCTTCGGCGAGGTCTCGAACCTCGGGATCCGCGCCAAGGCCGTCTACTTCGAGCTGCGCGACGACCGTGGCGCGCTGCCCTGCTCGATGTGGCGCGACGACTACGACAAGGCAGGCGCCGAGCTGGAGAACGGCGCCCAGGTCGTGCTCGCCGGAGGCTGCGACTACTACCCGGGCAGCGCCACCTCGTCGCCGTCGTTCTCGTTCCGCGCGACTGGCGTGAAGCTTGCCGGCGAGGGCGAGCTGCTCGCCCAGATCGAGCGGCTGCGCCGCCGCCTCCATGGGGAGGGTCTGTTCGAGCCGCAGAAGCTGCTCCCCCGCCCCGCGCTCCCGCGCTCGATCGGCGTCGTCACCGGCGAGGGCGGCAAGGCCCGCGACGACGTGCTCGCCGGCCTCCACCGCCGTGGCTGGGCCGGCCGGCTGGTCTGGGGCTTCGCTCCGGTCCAGGACCGCCATGCCGCGCCGAAGGTCTCGCGGGCGATCCAGGATCTGGCGGCCGTGGCCCACGTCGACGTGATCGTCGTCGCCCGCGGCGGCGGCTCGGTGATGGACTTGATGGCCTTCTCCGACGAGACGCTCTGCCGCACCGTCGCCCTGCTTCCCGTGCCGGTGATCTCCTCCGTCGGCCACCACACCGACCGCACGCTGATCGACGACGTCGCCGCGGTCTCCTGCTCGACCCCGACCCACGCCGCCGAGACCGCGGTCCGGATCGACGTCAACCAGGCACGCGCGTTGGCGCTCAACTCAGCCCGCCGCCTCGACGCCTGCAGCCGCCGCGCGCTCGTCAGCCGCGCCCGCCACCTCGCCGCCCTCTCCCGCGCCCCGAACCAGCACATCGCCCGCCAGCGGATCTGGCTGCACCAGAAGACGCGCGAGCTGCGCGCCGCGAGCAACCGCCAGCTCGCCGCTCGCACCGAGCGCACCGACCGCCATCGCCTCGTGATCGACCGCAAGGCCGAGGCCGCCAAGCACGAGCCCGAGCAGATGCTGAAGCGCGGCTATGCCCTAGTCGAGGATTCCGCGGGTGAGCTGGTGACCAGCGCCGAGGCCGCCCGCAAGCTCCGCGAGCTCACCATCCGCTTCCACGACGCCCGCGTCCGAGCCACCCTCGACGAGCAATAGGCCGGGCTAGCCTGCCGCGGCTCGGGCCGCATCGAGCTCTCGCTGGACGGTCTCTGTCTGATTCGGGATCGCCAGGCGCCGCTCGAGAATCGGGACGGCCTCGCCGGCGCGCCCAGCGAGCCGCAGCGAGCGGCCGAGGTTGTAGAGGGCGTAGGCATAGGTGAGGTCCTGGGAGTCCTCCGGATAGGCGGCGACCGCCTGCTCGAACAGTGGGATCGCCTGCTGGTATTCCCCCGCCTGCATCAGGCTATAGCCACGATCGTTGAGGCCGGCGGGATCGTCTGTAACCGGCTCGGCGGGGGGTTGGGGCTGGGGCTCGGCCGGCGGCTCCGACTGCGCCGGCGGCGCCTCCTCCGTTGCCGCCTGGGCGCTCCCACCCACATCTCCATCCGGCTTGGACTGGCTGCTCGCCGCCGGAGCGCGATCCCTCGCCTGCGGCGAGGAGCTCGCGTCGCCGCCATCGCGGTCTCCATCTGGGAGCGCGGCGAGGCCCGCGACGACGATCGCGATCGCCGCCAGCGCCGCGACCGCCAGGGGCCAACGGCGAGGCCCACGGGAGCGCCGGTCGCCGCGAGCCGGGTGCGGCATCTCCGCCCCCGCAACCCGTTGGGCGGGCTCAGATCGAGCCGGTCGCGGGCGGTGCAAGGTCGAGCCACCGGGCGCCAGCGCCGCGGTCGCCTCAGTGGCGCCTGAGTCGGGCACGACCGCCAGCGAACGCTGGAGATCAGCCGCCAAAGCACCGGCCGAGGGCGGGCGACGGTCCGGCTCCCGGGCCATTCCGCGCGCGAGAGTCGCGGCGCAGGCACGTGGGGCCTCAGGCCAGGCCTCGCGCAGGTCGGGCGGCGCCCCACTGACCACCTCGTGCGCGACCTCGACCGGAGTCTTGCCGGCCCTCGCCTTCTGTCGGGACAGCGCCTCGTAGGCGACGGCGGCAAGCGCGTAGACGTCCGCCGGGGGCCCGGCCCGCTCACCCGCGAGCTGCTCGGGCGCCATGTAGGAGGCCGTGCCTAGAACGATGTCGCTGCGCGTGATCGACGTCCGCTCCGCTGCGGTCGCTATGCCGAGGTCCGCGAGCTTGGCGACCCCGTCCCGGCGGACGAGGATGTTCGCCGGCTTCACGTCGCGGTGGACGACCCCGTGGGCGTGCGCATGGTCGAGCCCCGCCGCGATGTCGCAAACGATCTCCGCGGCCCGTTCCGGTGCCAGCCCGCCGCGCCGAATCGCACCCTGGAGCGTTTCGCCGTCGACGTACTCCATGACGATCAGAACGGACTCCTCGTCGGTGGCGATGTCGTAGATCGACACCAGGTTCGGATGGTTGAGCGAGGCGCCGAGCTTGGCCTCGCGCTCGAAGCGCAGAGCCGCGTCCTCCGGCCCAGTCGAGTGCAGCTGCTTCACGGCCACTTGCCGTCCCAGCACCTCGTCCTCGGCCACGTACACGCGCGCCATCCCGCCGACGCCGATCGTGCTCAGGCGCCGATAGCGGCCGGCGAGCAGCCTCGGTTGAGACCCTTGGGCCATACCTCGGCGTTGCCCCGGGACGGGCGCTCTAACACCATCGACCGCATCTATCGCCAGAATCGAGTTCGATGACCGACGAGCCCAGTGCCCAGCCGCCCCCCGCCCAGTCCTACGAGGCAGCCGCCGAGCGTCTCGAGGAGATCATCAAGCGCCTCGACTCCGGCAGCGCCGGACTCCGCGAGACCCTCGACCTCGTCGAGGAGGGCCGCACCCTCGTCGACTACTGCGCCACCGAGCTCGAGGCCGTCGGCAAGGGCCTCGACGAGCTCCGCCTGGACGATCTCATCGCCCGCCTCGAGTCCAGCGGCTCGCCGCAAGACCCCAGACCCGAGTGACCGTCCCTCCCGAGCACCGCGAGTTCGCCCGCCAGGCCGAGCTCTCCCTAGCCGTCGACCCCCGCCCTACCTTCGAGAACCTCGCCAAGGCCACCGGCGTCCCCGTCGACACCCTCATCCACCATGCCCTCGTCCGCTGGACCTCGGCCGGCGGCGCAAGCGCCACCGGCCCCCTGTCAGGACTCTTGAAAGCGGCTTAGATCCGCTCGATCAGCGTGCCGGTGCCGAGGCCGCCGCCGCAGCACATGGTCACGAGGCCGACGTTCTTGTCGGTGCGCTCCAGCTCGTGGAGGAGCGTGGTAATCAGACGGGCTCCGGTGGAGCCGAGCGCGTGGCCGAGGGCCATGGCGCCGCCGTTGACGTTGACGCGGTCCATGTCGGGGTTCAACTCGCGCTGCCACGCCGCGACGACCGGGGCGAACGCCTCGTTGACCTCGAACAGGTCGATGTCGTCGATCTGCATCCCGTTGCGCTCCAGCAGCTGCTGGGTCGCGGGGATCGGGCCGGTGAGCATGATCACCGGGTCGACGCCGACGGTGATCTGGTCGACGATGCGGGCACGCGGCTTCAGGCCGAGCGACTCCGCCTTGCCACGCTCCATCAGCAGGACCGCGGCGGCGCCGTCGGAGATCTGCGACGAGTTCGCGGCGGTGATCTTGCCGTCCTCCTTGAAGGCCGGCTTCAAGCCCGCGAGCGTCTCGATGTCGGTGCCGGGGCGGATGCCCTGGTCGGTGACGTAGGTGTCGCCGTTGACCGAGAACGGGACGATCTCGCGCTCGAAGCGGCCCTCCTCGGTCGCCTGGTGGGCGAGCCTGTGGGAGCGGACGGCGAGCTCGTCGAGCTCCGAGCGGGGGATCTCCCACTGGTCGGCGATCATCTCGGCCGAGAAGCCCTGCGGGATCAGGTTGTACTTCTCCATCAACTCGGGGGAGAACGGCGAGCCATACTCGCCGATGACCTTCATGCCGTCGCCGAAGCCGATCTTGCCCATGTGCTCGACGCCGGAGCCGATCGCGCAGTCGAGCACGCCAGCCCCGATCTGGGCGGCGGCGAAGTTGACGGCCTGCTGAGCGGAGCCGCACTGGCGGTCGATCGTAGTGGCGGGGGTCTCCATCGGCAGGCCGGCCTCGAGCCAGGCGTTGCGGCCGATGTTGTAGGCCTGGACGCCGAATTGCTGGACGCAGCCGGCGACGACGTCCTCGACCTCGGAGCCGTCGACGCCGACGCGCTCCAGGACCTCGCTGTAGGTCTTCGCCAGCAGGTTGCTGGGATGGACGTCCTTGTAGTAGCCCTTCTCCTTGTGGCCGCGCCCGATCGGGGTGCGGACCGCCTCGACGATGACGACCTCACGGCTTCCGTTTCGCATCTCGCTGAGTCCCTTCGGCAGGTTGGGTGGGCGCCGCGCCCTCTCTGCGCGCGCCATATGACAAGGGTACTCGATTGACTGACTAGTCAACCAAGGGTGCCGAGGACAGTTTTGACTAGCCTGACGCGTCCTATGGCCGGCGACGCGAGCAGCGAGCGGCTGGGCATCGTCGGCAGCGGCGCGATCGCCTGCGGGCTCGCAAAGGCAGCAGGCGCCCGCGTCCCGGCGGTGCCGACGCTGCTCTGGGCGCGCAGCGACGAGTCCGCCGCCCGCGCCGCCGAGCGTCTCGGCTCCCACGACCCCGTGACCACCGACCTAGGCGACCTCGCAAGCTCCACGGTCGTCGTCGAAGCGGTCGCCGAGGACCCCGCGATCAAGGCCGATCTGCTCGCGCGGATCGGCGCTCTGCTCCCGTCCGACGCGCTGATCGCGTCCACGACGTCCTCACTCTCGGTCGCCGAGCTCGCGACCGCCAGCGGCCGGCCGGATCGCTTCGGCGCCCTCCACGTCTTCAACCCAGTCGAGAAGATGAAGTTGGTCGAGCTGGCGTTCGCGGCCGACGCCACCGCCGAGACCCGCGTCCGCCTGCGCGACCTCTGCGACGCGCTCGGCAAGATCGCCGTCGAGGTCGCCGACGAACCCGGCTTCGTCGTCAACCGGCTGCTCTTCCCCTACCTCTTCGACGCCGTCCGGCTGATGGAGCGCCAGGGCCTCGATCCGGAGGCGGTCGACGCTTGCATGAAGCTCGGCGCCGGGCACCCGATGGGCCCGCTCGCGCTGCTCGACTTCGTCGGGCTCGACGTCGCGGTCGCGATCGGCGAGTCGATCGACGCCGACGTGCCCGACCGTGTCCGTCAGCTCGCCGCGGACGGCAAGCTGGGCCGCAAGTCCGGCGCCGGGTTCTACGAGTACTAGCTAGGCGCCCTCGGTCGACTCGCGCGGCTCGGCCTCGACCGGCGGCTGCTCGCTGCTGTGGTCGCGGATCCGGACCGCGTCGATGCGGTTCTCGCGCACCGACTCGACGCGCAGCGAATAGCCGTTGGCGCGCACCATGTCGCCGCGCTTCGGCAGCCGTCCAAGCTCGCCGAAGACGTAGCCCCCGACGGAGTTGTAGGCGTCGCTGTCGACCGGCAGCTCGAGGCCGTAGTCGGCGAGGTCGGTGATCGGCACGTGGCCGCGGACCCACCAGTCGCCATTGGCGAGCTGGCGGATGCCGGCGACGGCGGGGTCGGTCTCGTCGGCGATCTCCCCCACCACCTCCTCGACGATGTCCTCGATCGAGACGATCCCCGAGGTGCGCCCGTACTCGTCGATCACGACCGCGAGCGAGGCGCGCTCGCGCTGGAGGTCGGCGAGCAGGTCGTCAAGCGACTTCGTCTCCGGGACGATCAGCGCGTCCTTGACGCTGCCCTCGATAGAGGCGTCCGGCCCCTCGTCGAGAACGCGGCGCGCAAGCGAGTTGTTGTGCACGATCCCGCGAATGCGGTCGGTGTTGCCGTCCTCGGTGACGACCAGCCGGGTATGGCCCGAGTCGACGCAGCGGCGCAGCGCCTGCTCCGCGGTCGCTGAGACGTCGACCGTCACGACGGCCGGGATCGGCGTCATCACCTGGCGCGCCTCCTGCTCGTGGAGGTGGAAGACGCCTGACAGCATGCCGGCCTCGCCAGGGTCGATCTTGCCGCCGGTCGCGCTGCGGACGATCAGCAGCTTCAGGTCCTCGGCGTTGGAGAGGTCGTCCTCGAAGTCGGCCTTGGCATCGACGCCGACCCAGCGCAGCATCCCGTTCGACGCGTTGTTGAGCGCCCAGATCAGAGGCTTGAAGACCGTGCGGAAGGCTGACAGCAGCCGCGACGCCCGCCGTGCGATCAGCTCCGGATGGGTGATCGCGTAGATCTTCGGCACCTGCTCGCCGACCGTGATGTGAGCGGCGGTGACGATCAGGTAGGAGATCGTGAAGGCGATCACGACCGCGACGCCGTGGCTCATCACGTTGCCGAGTGGCTCCTCGAGCAGACTCGCGATCGCCGGCTCGCCGAGAAAGCCGATGCCGATCGACGCCATCGTGATGCCGAGCTGACAGGCCGACAGGTACTCGTCGATCCGGTCGACCTGGACGCGCGCGAGCGCGGCGCCGCGCAGCCCCTCCTCGACCATCTGGTCGATCTTCTGGTCGCGAGCGCGCACCAGCGCGAACTCCGCGGCGACGAAGAAGCCGTTGGCCGCCACGAGCACGGCCACACCGACCAGGAGCAGAAGCTCGGTCACGCGAGGCCCTCGCGGGCTGGTAGGCCCGTCAGGGCGGTCCTACTTCGAGGGGGATCGTCGTTCATCCGGTGAAGGCAGCAACGTAGCAGCCGGCTGGGCACTAGGCGAGCGCGTCGATCTTGGCCGCGAGCTCGAAGTCGGACGCCGTCAGGCCGCCGTCGGAGTGCGTGGTGATCATCACCGTCACCGTCTCCCACGAGATCGAGACGTCGGGATGGTGGTTCATCTCGTTCGCGACGGGCTCGATCTCGGTGAGCAGCGCCACCGCGCCGGAGAAGTCACCGCGCTTGAACTGCTTGACGATCGCGTGGCCCTCGAGGTCCCATCCGTCGAGCTCGGCCAGTCGCTGCTCTACCTCATCGCGCTCCAGAAGTGCCATCGTTGCTCCTCCATGCGGATCGCCTCGTTGGTTCCATCTTCGACCGAGCTGCTGTTCGCGCTCGGCCTGGGCGACAGCGTCGTCGCGGTCACCCACGAGTGCGATTATCCCCAGCAGGCGGCCGATCGCCCACATCTGACGCGCAGCGTGATCCCGGAGGGCCTTTCCGCGGCGGCGATCGACACCGCGGTCCGCGAGCGGACGAAGGCCGGCCGCGCCCTCTACGAGCTGGACGAGGCGCGCCTCGCGGAGCTGGAGGTCGACCTGATCGTCACCCAGGCCGTCTGCGAGGTCTGCGCGGTCTCGTTCGACGACGTGGTCGCCGCGGCAGGACGACTGCCGACACGGCCGCGGGTCGTATCGCTCGACCCGTCGATGCTCGCCGACGTGCTGGCCGACATCCCACGGCTGGCCGAGGCGGCTGGGGCGTCCGAGGCCGGTGCCGCGCTGCTTGCGGAGTCCGAGCAGCGGATCGACACGGTGCGGGCCGCCGTCGCCGGCGCGCCCCGTCCGCGGGTCGCCGCGATCGAGTGGCTCGACCCGCTGTTCCTCGGCGGCCACTGGGTTCCGACGATGATCGAGCTGGCCGGCGGCAGCGACGTGCTCGGTGTCGCGGGCGCCAAATCGCGCACCGCCGAATGGGCCGAGATCGAGCAGGCGCGGCCGGAGGTCGTCGTCTCGATGCCGTGCGGCTACGGGACCGAGCGCGCCGCCGAGGAGACGCTCATCGAGCGCGAGCGGCTCGCAGCACTCGGCGCGCGGGTCGTCGCCGTTGACGCGTCGTCGTACTTCTCACGGCCCGGCCCGCGGCTCGTCGAGGGCGTCGAGCTGCTCGCGCACGTCCTCCACCCCGCCCTCGTCGCTGCGCCCCCTCCCGGGCGCTGGACCGACGTGCTCTAGACGAACCCGGACGCGGCGCCCTCGGAGATCAGAATCGCGCCGGCGATCGCGATCACGCCGAGCGCCGCCGCCACCAGCGTCAGCAGGCTGTCCGACGGCCGCAGCCGGCTTGCCACCTCGGTGAAGAGCAGGGCGACGATCAACCCGCCGACCAGGCCGCCGATATGGCCGCCGATCGAGATGCCGGGGATCGTGAAGGTGATCAGCAGGTTGAGCCCTATCCAGAGCCCGATCCCGCTCTCCATCGGGTTGATCCCGCGGTCGCGCATCACGACCACGGTTGCGCCCATCAGCCCGAAGATCGCGCCGGACGCCCCGACGGTCAGCGAGTCCGGGCTGAGCAGCAGAGCGCCGAACGAGCCCGCGAGCAGCGACACGAAGTAGACGATCCCGAACTTCAGCCGCCCGATCGCCGGCTCCAGCATCCCGCCGAGGATGTAGAGCGCGAACATGTTGAACAGCAGGTGGATGAACCCGCTGTGCAGGAACCCCGAGGTCACCAGTCGCCAGTACTCGCCCTGGTCGATGTGGAAGCGCGACACCGCTCCGTCGGCGACCAGCGACGAGCCGCCGGTCCCCCCGCCGGCGGCGCTGGCGCCGCTGAGGAAGCCGCCAAGCGCGACCGCGACGTTGATGCCGATCAGTATGTAGGTGAGGACCGGGTCCTCGCCTACCCCGACCGACGCCGCCGTGCGCGTCTTGGTGCGGTCGCGAGCGCACTCGGGACAGCGCATGCCGACCGGCGTGACGGTCATGCAGTCGGGGCAGATCGGACGGTCGCAGTTCGAGCAGGACACGCCCGTCTCGCGGTCCGGATGGCGGTAACAGGTGGCCACGTCGGCCCGGAGACTAGTAGGGCGGCCAGGCGCCGGCGGGGGCGCGGGGGGCGTGAGCCCCCCGACCTCAATTATCGAGGCGCTTCTGGATGTCACCCGCGACCTGACGCAGGCTGCGCTCCAGCGCGCGCACGCTAACCCCGTCGCGACGGCGCGCCTGACGCGCGCGCACGAGCACCAGGCCACCGGCCGCCACTCCACCGACGACCAGCGCCGCGGCCGGGCGCCCCCAGTTTCGCGGGTCACGCATCGCGCTCAGCTCCCAGTCCGCCAGCTCGCCCGCGGCGATGTCGGTGATGTCGGACAGGCTGCGCTCGAGTCGATCGGTCATCCGTTCGGACGGCTCGATCGGCACCAGCGCCGAGCGGAGCAGCGCCTCGACGTCGCTGTACTCAGCGCTCATCGGTCACACCTCCCGCCGCGCGCTCCTCGAGACCCTTTTCGAGCTGCTTGATCGCACGGTGAATCAACACCTTGGTGGCGCCCTCGGTGCGGTCCAGCGCCCGGGCGATCTCGCGGTTGTCCATCCCGAGCGCGAAGCGCATGATCAGCGCCTCGCGACGGTCGTCCGGCAGCTCCGCGACGCCCTCCAGGACGTGCTGGAGCTCCTGCCGGCCCTCGACGAGCTCCTCGGTGCCGTGTGGCGCCGAGAGGATCGCGGCGTCCTCGAGATGGGTCTGCGGCTTGCGCGAGCGGTCGCGGTAGTAGTTGGCCGCCAGGTTGTGCGCGATGCGAATCAGCCAGGGACGTAGCGGCCGCCCGTCGGACTCGCGCTGGGCGCGCTCGAAGTGCCGGTAGGCCTGCAGGAAGGTCTGCTCGGTCAGATCCTCGGCGTCGTGGTGGTCGCCGACCCGGTAGTAGGCGTAGCTGTAGACATCCCGCAGATGGGCGCGGTAGAGCTCGGTGAAGTCCGCGTCGAGCCTGCGCTTGTCGGCCGCCTCGTCCACGTACCGTGGAGCCTACTCCGGGCATCGCGCGGTCCATCAGGCGGCGGTCCGCTCGGGGTCGGTGGACTGCTTCCCGTCTCCGCCCCTCGGCTTCTCAGGGCCGCGCTCGGGCAGCGGACCGCCCAGCCAGGCCCACTGCAGCTCGACGCACGGCCAGATCCGGGCCGTCACCTCGCGGGCTAGGTCCGGCGACGGGTCGGCGACCTGCGGGTAGCGCAGGGGCCGGCCGCAGCGGATGCTCACCTTCATCGGACGGATACGCCAGCCACGCCGGACCTTCTCCGTTCCGGTGATCGCGATCGGCACGACGGGCGCGCCGCTCTCCAGCGCGAGTCGCCCCACGCCACGGCGCGGCTCGTGGAGCGGGCCCTCGCGGTGGCGTGTGCCCTCGGGGAAGATCACCACGGCCTCGCCGCGCTCGAGCAGCGTCAGCGCCGTCTGCATCATCTCCTCGTCCGACTGGCCGCGCTTGACCGGGAAGGCGCCGAGCCGGTTGAGCATCCAGCCCTGCCAGCGCTTGTCGAACAGCTCCTTCTTTGCGACGAAGTAGACCGGGCGGAAGAGGCAGGTGCCGACGATGAAGGGGTCGAGGAAGCTGCGGTGATTCGCCGCCAGGATCACCGGGCCCTTCGGGATGTGCTTGTGGCCCGTGCGGCGAAGGCGGAAGTAGATGTGCAGCGCCGGCTGGAGAAAGAAGCGGACAGTCCAGTAGAAGGCGCGGTTGACGCCGTGCTCGCGCGTCTGGCGGTGATGCGGGGACAGATGCTCGTCCTCGCCCGGCCTCGGAGCGGCCGGCGGCGCCGAGGCGCGCGTGGGACGGGTCGCCGGCATACCTGAGCTACCCGGGCGAGCCGCCACCGTTACGCTCACGAGCGATGGGCTTGCGTCGCAGCATCAATGGCGGATTGGCCGGCGGAATCGCCGCCGCGCTCTGGGCGGCCCAGCAGCCGCTCGACAAGCGCGCCTTCGGGAGCGGCTATGACGATGTCGAGCTGCTCGGCAAGGCGGTCGTCGGCGGGAACGAGTGGCCGGCGGCAGGCCTCGCTATCCACGTCGCCAACGGCGTCGCCTTCGGCGCCACCTACGCCCAGCTACGCCGCTTTCTGCCCGGCCCGGCCGTAGCCCAGGGAACCGGCATGGCGATCGCCGAGCACTTCGCGCTCTGGCCGCTGGTCACGCTCGTCGACCGCTACCACCCGCGTCGCAAGGAGCTGACCAAACTCAGCGGCAACCGCGCGGCCTTCTGGCAGGCCTTCTACCGCCATGCCCTCTTCGGCCTCGTCATGAGCGCCCTCGAGGCGAAGCTGAATGCCGACGCGACCGAGGAGGAGCCGGCCCCAATACCGGTCTCCTCCAACGGCCACGGCAACATCAAGCTGGCTGTCGGCGCCGCGTAGGCCCAGAGCCCGCCCTCGGACTCGAACCGAGAACCTCTTCATTACAAGTGAAGTGCTCTACCAATTGAGCTAGGCGGGCAAGACGTAGTCGGCTGCCCAGCGGACGCCCTTGGCTTGGGAGTTCGCTGTCGGCTCGACTCGTAGCGAAACACCCCGTTTAGGCGCTTCTGCCACCGGTACAGCATAGATCTCGTCGGTTTCCGAGCAATGGACGAGAAAGATCTCTGCTTCGCCGTCATATGGGCGTCGCACAGCGCCCTTCGAGTTCGAGCGGACGCTCTCAGAGTTGAAATGAACTGCGCCTCGGCGCAATCTTCCGGTCTTGCACTGCGCCCTGACGAACTCCCCGTCGAGATCTAGAACCAGGTCGTAACGGTGATTGAAACCACACGGGAGAAGAACACGAATACCTCGGCCCAGCAGTTCCGACGTTATGACCGCCTCGGTTCGAAGGTCGACATCCACGGTGTGCCGGCTGGGCTCGCGTTTCGGGAGCCGATCGATGATCATATGCGCGTCCAACACACATCGACTTTATGCCATGTCCCGGACGACCGAACAACTCAGGCGGACGCTCCGCAGAGCGCCCGCCCTTGGACTTCTGAGGTCCGAAAATTACCGGGGCGCGCCGCGCGCGTTCCAGCGGCCGCCCATTCCGAAACCGCCTGAAGGAATTCCGGCGATGAGGATCAGGATGGCGGCGACGATGCCGACTATCGCGGAGCCGGTGATGGCTACGAGCAGCAGATAGGCGAGCGCCGCGACCAGCAGTGTGATGATGAGTCCGACCATTTCGGTGTCCTCCATTCGGGGTTGCCGAATCAATACCCGGGACCAATCGGCCGCAAACGGCCGCTGGCGCAAGCGCTATCGGCCGATGACGACCGGAGTGCCGACTGGGACCCGGCTCATCAGGAACGCGAGGTCGCCGTCACCGGCGCGCAGGCAGCCGGCGGAGGAGGCGGCGCCGATCGAACTGGGGTCGTCGGTACCGTGGATCGCCATCCGGTTGCCGCCGGTCCAACCCGGCGGGGTGTTCGGCTGGGTGGCGGAGAGCGCGAGGATGCAGCAGCCGTAGTACGGGCCGTAGCTGCCCCCGGAGAGCTTGTCGGTGACGGCGTAGGTGCCGGTCGGCGTCGAGGAGCCGGCACGGCCGACGGCCACGCGCAGGCGCTTGACGGTCCGTCCCGAGCGGGTCAGGACGACGGTGCGGCTGGAGACATCGGCATGGATCGCCCAGCGAGTGCGCTCCACGTGGATGGCGGCAGCGCGGCGATCGACCCAACCGAGCGTGCCGTTGGGCAGCTCCGGGGTGGTCACGCCGAGCCAGCGTCCGTGGGTGCGGACGACGCCGAGTCGCTGCCGAGAGCCGAACGGGGTGGAGTCGCCGATGCGCAGAGCCATCGGGCCCTTCGGACGGGTGCGGAGCGCGACGGTGGCGCGGGCCTCGACGCGGACCACCAGCGCCGGCGGCGCCTCGATGGCATCCGGCAGCGTGGACGCGACCTGGCTGGTGAGCGGAGCCGGTCGCTCGAGGCCGCCCGAGGCCGGATCGGCTCCCGCGAGCGCTACGGGAACCGTCGCCAGAGCGGCCGGAAGAGCTATTGCCAGGAAGCGGGTCGAGCGACGCACACCACATGCATCGGCTCGGTATCCGCGCTCCTAAAACGAGCAAGGTCCGTCCCGCGGGCTCTCCCTACAGCGGAACCTCGCGCGAGGTCAAGTGAGCGCCGACCTTGCGCTTGACGCGCTGGAGGGCGTTGTCGACCGTCTTGGTGTCGCAGCCGATCCGCTCGGCGACGGCCTCGTAGCTGTGGCCGTCGAGGTAGAGCGACAGCACGGAGCTCTCCAGCTCGGACAGCACGCTCGACAGGCATCCGACGAGGCTGTGCAGCTCCTCGCTGGAGATCACCTGATTGACCGGGTCGTGGACCGTCGGCCCTGGCAGCATCTCGTCGAGCGTCGGGTCGCCGTCACCGCTCGACGCCGCGGGCGTCTGCGAGAAGGAGACGTACTCGTTGAGCGGCGTGTGCTTGTTGCGCGTCGAGGTCTTCACCGCGGTGATGATCTGCCGCGTGATGCACAGCTCGGCGAAGTTGCGGAAGCTCGACTCGCGGTCGGTGCGGAAGTCGCGAACCGCCTTGTAGAGCCCAACGAGCCCCTCCTGGATCAGGTCGTCGGCGTCGCCGCCGATCAGGAAGTACGAGCTCGCCTTTAGGCGCACGAATCCGTAGTAGCGCCTGACGATCTTGTCGTACGCATCCGGCCGGCCCTGTTTGGCGAGGGCGATCAGATAGTTGTCCTCAAGCTCAAGCTGAACCTGGGACCTAGCCAGCGGTGATTGGGAGATAGTTCCGGCCATGCATGCTCCTTCCAGGCCGTCACCGGCCCTTGAAGCTCATGGACGCGCTACCTCCCCTGGCGTCGCGCTCACTGGCGGTAGTCAAGCCTTAAGCTCAACTCCACCCTTATCTAGGCGCCAGTATTCAGATGTTATGGAGCCTTGTCAAGGCCGGATTCGCGCAGATGCAAGATTCCGTACATCAGCGCCGCCGCCGCGGTAGAGACGTTCAGTGAATTGACCCGCCCGCGCTGTGGCAGCGCGACGAGCTGATCGCAGCTGTCGGCGACGCGGGGCCTCAGGCCACGACCCTCGGATCCGAGCACCAGCACGACCCTCCCGCTGTAGTCGAGGGTGTGGTAGGGAGCCGCCTGCGGGCCGGCTTCGGCGCCGTAGACCCATGCGCCGGCCTGCTTGGCCTCCCCGAGCCAGTTCGCGAGGTTGCCCACGCGCGCGACGGGCAGATGCTCGACCGCGCCAGCCGAGGCCTTCGCGGCTGCCGGCGTGATCTCGGCCGATCGGCGCTCGGGGATCACGACGCCCGCTGCGCCGGCGCTCTCGGCCACGCGACAGACGGCGCCCAGGTTGTGCGGGTCCTGGACCTCGTCGAGGCAGATGACGAGCGCGTCCTCATCGGCCAGCAGCCCGCCCGGATCGGCGTAGCGGTAGTCCGAGACCTCGGCACAGACGCCCTGGTGCTCGGGAGAGCCGCACAGACGCTCGACCTCGCCCCCGTCGACGGTGCGCAGCTCACTTCCGTGCAGCCACTCCTCGGCGTCCTGAGCACGCTTGGTGGCCCAGATGCCCTTGACGGCCCGCGACCCGCGCAGCGCCTCGCGGACCGGGTTGCGCCCGTAGAGGATCACGGGGTCCGCACGAGCCGTACGCCGTCGGCGGTGTCGCGCACCTGCCAGCCAAGCCCGGCGAGCTCGTCGCGGATCGCGTCGGCGCGCTCGAAGTCGCGTGCCGCGCGAGCCGCCTGTCGCTCCTCGAGCAGCCGCTCGGCCTCGGGGTCGGCGCCGCCGTCGCCGTCCCCGGCAAGCAGCCCCTCGAGCCCGAGCGTGTGCAGCATCTCCCCCAGCCGTCCGGGACCGACCCGCTCGCCGGCGTCGAGCCGGCGATTCGCCCCGGTCACCCACTCGAACAGGATCGCCCGAGCGGCCGCGGTGTTGAAGTCGTCGGCGAGCGCGTCGAAGAAGCGCTCCACGTAGCCGTCGAGGCCGTCGGGAGCGGGCGCGTCGGCATCGAGCCGCCTGCAAAGCTCGCGCACCCGCTCGACCGCGCGCCCGGCCTCGGTCAGCGCCTCGGCGGAGAAGGCGATCGGCTGGCGGTAGTGGCCGCCGGCGAAGTACATGACCAGCGCGTCGCGACCGTGCTCCTCGATTGCGCCGTGCAGCAGGCGGATGTTGCCCACCGACTTCGCCATCTTCTCGTCGCCCATCCGAACCATGCCGTTGTGCATCCAGATCCGCGCCAGCGGCTCGCCGCGTGCGGCCTCGGTCTGGGCGATCTCGTTCTCGTGGTGGGGGAAGACGAGGTCCGATCCGCCACCGTGGATCTCGAAGTCGGTGCCGAGCAGCTGCTCCGCCATCGCCGAGCACTCGATGTGCCAGCCGGGGCGGCCATCGCCCCACGGCGCCGGCCAACAGGTGTCCTCCCCCTCCTTGTGCGCCTTCCAGAGCGCGAAGTCCTCGCCGCTGCGCTTCAGGGCGGCGGCGTCGTCGCCCTCGCCCTGCTCGATCTCGTCGCGAGGACGATTCGACAGCTTGCCATAGCCCTCGAAGCTCGAGACGTCGAAGTAGACGTCACCACCAGCGGCGTAGGCATGGCCGCCGTCGATCAGCGCCTGGATCAGGTCGACGATCGGGCCGATCGTGTCGACGGCGCGCGGCTCGTGATCGGGACGGCCGAGGCCGAGCGCGTCGGTGTCGCGCTCGTAGGCGCGGGTCATCTCGGCCGCGAGCTCCTGGCTCGGAACGCCCGCGTCGCGCGCCGCGGCGTAGATCTTGTCGTTGACGTCGGTGACGTTCTCGACCAGCGTGACCTCGTAGCCCTCGTGCTCGAGGAACCGCTTGAGCAACGCGAACACGACGTAGGGCCGCGCGTTGCCGACATGGACCCGCGCGTACACCGTCGGCCCGCAGGCATAGATGCCGACCTTGTTCGGCTCGCGGGTCTCGAGCGGCCGCAGCTCACCGCTGAGTGTGTCGTGCAGACGGATCTCCCTCACAGGGCCGGAGCCTATCCGCCTGGGCTCAGGCGACAGAAGGGCGCTTGTCGGCCCAGGGACGCTCCGCCTCGATCTGGGCGGCGAGCGACAGCAGCAGGTGGTCCTGCTCGGGCCTGGCGATCAGCTGGACCGAGAGCGGCAGTCCAGCGGTCGTGAAGCCGGCGGGCACGGCGGCGGCCGGTTGCCCGGTGGCGTTCCAGATCGCGCAGTATGGATAGACCATCGTCATCTCGACCAGCGTGCGCAGCGCACTCAGACCCTCCCACTGGGCGGCGCCGGGCGGCGGTGTCGCCATTACCGGGGTCATGACGACGTCGTAGTCGGCGAAGTTCCGGTTGTAGCGGTCGGCGACGTTTGCCTCGATGCGGCGTGCGCGATCGAGCAGCGTCTCCGGGATCAGCGAGCCGAGTCGCGCGAAGCCACGTGTACGCCGCTGCAGACGCCCTGGGTAAGCCATCGAAACGGCATCGCGCTCGATGCCCTTGAGGTAACGCGGCAGCACCTCCGACAGCCACTCGGTCAACGGCGGCTCGACGTAGTCGACCCGATGACCGAGGCCGCGCAGCAGCTCGGCCGTCTCGTCGACCCCCCGCCGGACCTCTGGCGACAGCCGGGCCATCAGGGGCGGCCGCAGCGAGACCGCGATCCTGAGCGTCCCGGGCATCTGCCTGGCGGCGTCGGCGAACGGCCGCTCGAGCGCCGGCCCGCCGGGAGCGGCGCCGGGACCGGCGACGGCGTCGAGGAAGAGCGCGTTGTCGAGCACGGTGCGGGTGACCGCGCCGGCCACCGAGAGGCCGTTCCAATGATCCTCGTCGTCGGGGGCCAGCGGCACCCGGCCACGTTGCGGCTTCAGCCCGAACAGTCCGCAGCAGGCGGCAGGAATCCGGATCGAGCCCGCTCCATCCGAGGCGTGGCCAGCCGCGGCGAGCCCGGCGGCGACCGCGGCCGCGCTGCCGCCGCTCGACCCCCCGGGTGTCCGCTCGACGTCCCACGGGTTGCGGGTCACCCCGAACGCCGGACCCTCGGTGGTGCCCGTGATCGCCAGCTCCGGCAGCGTCGTCTTGCCGAGGATCACGCAGCCGGCGGCGCGCAGGCGCCGCACCAGCTCGGCGTCCTCGGCCGCGGGAGGTCCGTGTGCGGCGGTCCCGGCCGTCGTAACCGTCCCGGCGACGTCGACGCAGTCCTTGATCGCGATGGGCACGCCGAGCAGCGGCCGCTCGTCTCCGCCCGCACGGCGCGAGTCGGCTTGGTCCGCCTCGATCAGCGCGCGCTCGTCGAGCACCACGCTGTAGGCGTTCAGCTCCGGGTCGAGCCGCCCGATCCGCTCCAGGTAGTTCTCGACCAGCTCGCGCGACGACACCTCGCCCGCGCGCACCAGCGCCGCCTGCTTCGCGAGACCGGCAAAGGCGAGATCGGCAGCGTCCATCGCGCCGACTCTACCGGCGCTCAGCGACGCCCGCGAACGATCGTTATGCCCATGCCCCTAACGATCCTTCGCTCGACCGTCGATCGGGGCGAGCGCGGCTGTGGCGAGCGCGGCGATGCCCTCGCCGCGGCCGATCGGCCCCATGCGCTCGTTGGTGGTGAACTTGACGTTCACCGCGTCCGGCGCGGTCCCGAGCGCGGCGGCGAGCGTGTCGCGCATCCGCTCGCGGTAAGCGCCGAGCTTCGGCGCCTCGCAGATCACGGTGGCATCGACGTTGCCGACCGTCCAGCCGGCGTCGCCGACCATACGCACCACCTCGCGCAGCAGCGCGATCGAGTCGGCGTCGCGCCAGCGCTCGTCGGTGTCTGGGAAGTGCAGCCCGATGTCGCCGAGTCCGGCGGCGCCGAGCAGCGCGTCGATCGTGGCGTGGGTCAGCGCATCCGCGTCGGAGTGGCCATCGAGACCGCGCTCGGCGCCCTCGACCTCGACCCCACCGAGAATCAGCTCGCGCCCCTCGGCGAACCGGTGCGAGTCGTAGCCGATCCCGCTGCGCGAGCTCATCCGATCGGCTCCATCCGCCGCTCGCGGCCCTCGAAGACCGCTAGCTCGGTCACGCCGGCGTTCGCCAGCCATTCGACGGTCCGCTCGTACTCGAACCCCAGCTGATCCGGCAGGTGGGCGTCGCTCGACAGCGCGACCGGACGCCCGGCGTCCAAGCACATCTCCAGGAACGGAACCGACGGGTACATCTCCCCGACAGGCTTGCGCAAGCCGGCGGTCGAAACCTCGATCGCCACGTCGGATTCGGCGATCCCCTCCATCGCCAGATCGTAGAAGCGGCGCAGATCGCCGTCCGGGGCCGGCGCCCCCTTGCCCCAGACCTTGACTAGATCGGGGTGAGCGAGGATGTCGAACATGCCCGTGCGGGCCGCCTCGCCGAGCGTCTCGAAGTAGCGCGCCCAGACCTTCTCGGGATCGGCGGACCGCCAGATGTCCCATGGGCCGCGCATGTCGACGGCGGCGTCCTGGAGGAAGTGGACCGACCCGACGACGTAGTCCCAGTCACGCGCTTCGAGCAGGTTCGCCATCCGGTCCTCGCGGCCGACGACGAAGTCGGCCTCGATGCCGACCCGCAGGCCCTCGCCGCGGACGAACTCGCGGTAGGCGTCGATGTCGTCGACTGCGTTCTCGGCCCAGAACGGGTGGTCCCAGACGTCGAGCGCCTGCGCGAAGCGGTACACGTGCTCGGAGACGCCGAGCTCGCCGATCCCCCGCTCGGCGGCGGTCGTCCGGTAGCGGTCGGCGTTGGCGGCGGTGAAGTACTCCGCGGCCGTGGTGCCCGCTTCGTCGGGGCGCAGATGGACGTGGTAGTCGGTCAGCAAGGCCCGGCAGACTACGCGTCGGCGCGGGCGGTCCGCCGGCTCAACGAGAGCTCGGCCAGCCGCAGGTCGAGCGGCGTCGTGACCTTGAGGTTCTCGCGGGGCGCCTCGACGATCGCGACCGTGCCGCCCGCGGCCTCGACCAGTCCGGCGTCGTCGGTCGCCGCCGCGAGCGTCGCGCTGTCGGCGGCGAGCACGTCGCGCAGCGGCTGGGCCCAGAAGACCTGTGGCGTCTGGATCGCCCACAGCGCACCGCGTTCGAGCGTCCGCAGCACCCGGCCGGATCCGTCGGCCTCCTTGATCGTGTCGGTCACCGGCGCCGCGGCGACCGATCCCGTCACGCCCGGGGCGTGGATCGCGGCGACGCAACGCTCGACGAGCTCGGCGGTCAGCAGCGGCCGCGCCGCGTCGTGGACGACGGCGATCTCGGCGTCCGGGGCGGCGGCCAGCGCGTTGCGGACCGACTCCGAGCGGGAGGAGCCGCCGAGCACCCGTTCGTGGCCCTCGGCGCCCTGCACATACCCCTCCGGCACGGCAACGACGACCCGGTCGCAGACCGCGCCCAGGACATCGATGCTCCAGTCGACCAGCGGCCGGCCGGCGCAGTCGACGAACGCCTTCGGGCCATCGGCCCCGAGACGCTCGCCGCTACCGCCGGCGGCAACGATGGCTACGCGGATGCGGCGGCCCCCATGCGGTCCGAATGCGCGTCCTCGATCAGCGAGTCGAGGTGCTCCTCGGCCTCGTCCTCCTCCATCTCGAGCGCGTACATCAGCTCGGAGGCGAGGATCTTCTTGGCGCGGGTGTACATCTGCTTCTCGCCGGTCGAGAGGCCCTTCTCGGACTCGCGGATGGCGAGGTTGCGGACGACCTCGGCCAGCTCGTAGACGTCGCCGGTCTTGATCTTCTCGCGGTTGTGCTTGAAGCGGCGGTTCCAGTTCTTCGGCATCTCGCTGACGTCGTCGCGCAGCACCGAAAGGACCTTGGTCACGGCCTCCTCGCCGATCACGCGGCGCAGTCCGGCCTTGCCCGCGTTCTCACACGGGACCATCACCGTCATGTCGTTGTGGAGGATCTTGATCGTCAGGTACTCGCGCTCCTCGCCGAGAACGGTCTTCTGCTCCTTCTTGAGGACCTTGCCTGCCCCGTGATGGGGGTACACCACGTTGTCCCCGATCTCGTACTCGATATGGGGCATCTCGCGGGTGATCTCGAGGTCCACGATCTCTTGCTCAATCGTCTCGGAAATGACGGGCCTCCTAATCGAAAACGAGCCCGGCGCAATGCCGCCAGGGCTCCTGTGGTTACGTTTGTAAGTAGCGGTCCACGAGGTTGATCTCCTGGAGGCGACGCAGACCCTCGCGGATGTCCTTCGCCCTCACGTCGCCCACCCCCTCAACCGACTCGAGGTCGCCGTCGCCGGCGGCCAGGATCTCGTCCAGGCCGCCGAACTCGCGCACGATCCCCTGGACGACCAGCTTCGGCAGCCGCGGAATCCGCCCCAGCACGCGGTGGCCGCGCGGAGAGACGGGATGGTCGAGCGTGTTCAGCTTGCGGTCGTAGCCGAGCAGCTCGGCCAGCATCCCGAAGTCGAGCAGGTCCTGGTGCAGCATCCGGGCGAGCTGGTCGAGCACCCCGGCGAAGTTGTCGTCGGTCGGCTCGGCGATGTAGTCGTGGACGAGCGCCGACTTCTCCGATGCGACGCCGACCATCGTCTCCTCGAGCTGCATCTCGATCAGCCGTCCCTCGGCGCCCAGCTCGACGATGTAGCGCTCGATCTCGACCGCCATCCGCGTCACCAGCTCGGCGCGCTGGAGGACGGTCAGTACGTCGTGCAACGTCACACCGCCCTCGAACTCGAGCGCGGTCAACCGCGTCGACACCTGGTCGAGCCGGCTGCGGTACTTGTCCAGCGTCGCCAGCGCCTGGTTGGCCTTGGCGAGCACGACGGGGATGTCCTCGAGGATGTACTTCGCGCCGTCGAGGTAGAGCGAGACGACGCTGCGCGCCTGCGAGATCGCGATCACCAGCGCGTCGGTCTGCTTCGAGACGCGCTCGGCGGTGCGGTGGCGGGTGCCGGTCTCCAGCGACAGAATCGTCGGATCCGGCATCAGCTGGACGTTGGCCCAGTGGATCTTGGTGCCAGACGACGAGAGGATGATCGCTCCGTCCATCTTCGCGAGCTGGAACAGCAGCGCCGGGGTGTAGTCGACCTCGAGCTTGAGGCCACCCGAGTAGAGAAAGGCCAGCTCGTCGCTGTCGCCGATGCAGATGAGAGCGCCGGTACGCGCCTGGACGATGCTGTCGATGCCCTCGCGCACCGCGGTCCCGGGCGCGATCATCTCCAATGCCCGTACGAGCCGAGGTTCCTGCCTAGCCTCTAGCTCTGAAACGTCATCTCCGGCGTACGGCATTGGACCAATTCTACGCGATAGCGGGAAAAATGGCTTTGCAGTGCCATTTATGGCCGGATTCCGGTCAGGCAGCGCGCTGTTGACCGACTGATCGGTCGATGCTGGCCCGCAGGGCCGCCCCGAGGTCCGGCAGCGCGGGTCCCGGATGCAGGACGTTCCCGAGCCCGAACTTGGCCGCTTCGGCCAGCCGGCGGTCGGGATGTGCGACATGCCGGAGCTCACCTGTGAGCCCGATCTCGCCGAAGGTGGCGAGCGGACGGTCGCTGGAGCCGAGCGGGACGCCCCGTGCCGCCGAGGCGATCGCCAGCGCGATCGCGAGGTCGGCGCCGGGCTCGTCGATCCGGACGCCGCCGGCGACCGACACGAAGACGTCGGCGCTGCCGACGGCGAGAACCCCCTCGTGCGCATCCGGCAGAGCCGGCTGCTTCGCCATTCCGCCGTGCCGCGTCAGGACGGCCAGCACGAGCGCGAGCCGGTTGCGGTCGATGCCGTTGGCCATCCGGCGCGGCGGCACCAGCTCTGTCGGGGCGACGAGCGCCTGGACCTCGACCAGCAGCGGCCGTGAGCCCTCCATCGAGCAGAGGATCGCCGAGCCCGGGGCGCGCGGCGTAGCCTCGGCCACGAAGCGGGCCGAGGCGTCCTCGACCTCCACCAGCCCCTCGTCGCGCATCTCGAAGACTCCCGCCTCGTTGGTCGAGCCGAAGCGGTTCTTCAGCGCGCGCAGCGTGCGGTAGGTCCGCTCGCGCTCGCCCTCGAACGAGAGGACGCAGTCGACGAGGTGCTCGAGCACCCGCGGACCGGCGAGCGCTCCCTCCTTGGTCACGTGACCGACGAGCACGATGGCGATCCCGCAGGTCTTGGCGACACGCATCAGGCGGCCGGCGACCTCACGGACCTGCCCGACCGAGCCGGGCGCGCCGGTCAACCCGGCGGCGTGCAGCACCTGGACCGAGTCGACGACGCAGACGTCGGGCCGCTCGGCCTCGATCGTCGCGACGACGGCGTCGAGGTCGGTCTCGGCGACGATCGGCACCGCCAGCACCGAGGGCCCGAGCCGCTCGGCGCGCAGCCGCACCTGGGCCGCCGACTCCTCGCCGGAGACGTAGAGAGCGCTCCCGCCCCCCGCGACGACGTTGCCGAGCGCCGAGGTGACGATCGTCGACTTGCCGATCCCGGGCGACCCGCCGAGCAGGACGAGCGAGCCCGGCACCAAGCCCCCGCCGAGCACGCGGTCGAGCTCGCCGATGCCGGTCCGCAGGCGAGCCACCCGCGGCGCCTCGACCTGGCTGAGCGGAACGGGCGTCAGCGCCCGGCCGCGGCCGCCTCCGCCACCCGCGCGTGCCGAGGCGGCCTGTGGGACCGGCTTGGCCTCCTCGACCAGGGTTCCCCACTCCTCACAGCCCGGGCAGCGGCCGTGCCACTTGGCCGACTCGTGTCCGCACGCCGAGCAGACGTGATGTGTCGTGGCGCGCGGCATCCACCCAACCTAGGGTCGGGTCAGGACAGCTTCGCCCCCCTCAGCTAGTCGTCTGAGTCGTCGCGGTGCTCGGGGGGAGCATCTGGCACGTCCGGGAGGACCTCAGGCTCGGAGAGCAGCTGCTCGCCGCCGTCCGGCGAGTCGCCCTCGAGCTCCGGGGCGTCGTCACCGTCGCCGCCCTTGGCGCCGACCCCGACCGCCTCGCGCTTGCGCGCCGGCTTGGCGATCGTGATCTTGACCTCGCCGTCCTTGCCGTCCTCGCCGTCGGACTTCGTGACCTCGACGGTCGAGCCCGGATCGAGGTTCTGCGCGAGCACCTCGTCGGCGAGCGGATCCTCGATGTAGCGCTGGATCGCGCGGCGCAGCGGACGGGCGCCCATCGACGGGTCCCAGCCCTTCTCGACCAGCAGGTCGGCCGCGTCGTCGGAGAGGTTGAGCGACAGCTCGCGCTCCGCGAGCGACTCGCGGATCCGCTTCAGCAGCAGCTCGACGATCTCGCGGATCTCGTCCTTGGCCAGCTTGTGGAAGACGATCACCTCGTCGATGCGGTTGAGGAACTCGGGCCGGAAGACCTTCTTGAGCTCGCTCATGATCCGCGTCTTCATCTGGTCGTAGGTGACGCCGGTGTCCTCGTCGCCGATCGTGAAGCCGATCTCCGTGTTCTTGGCGATCTGCGCCG
>Ga0190275_10000561_pt1 | contig 31528 bp, 36 predicted proteins | sample Popmic550T_FD_133745 | JGI IMG/M metagenome (GOLD analysis project Ga0190275, IMG submission 133745) | Populus adjacent soil microbial communities from riparian zone of Yellowstone River, Montana, USA - 550 T | ecosystem: Environmental > Terrestrial > Soil > Riparian zone > Trees stand | place...
CCGGCGTTCGCCGGGATGACTCTTGGGCGATGGACTCGGCGGGTCTCCTCAGGAGTCATCCCGGCGAACGCCGGGACCTATGAACACTGCTTCGCTAGGTTAAGGCTCCGCTTCTGCGCGCATCTTGATCACACTTCGGTTCATGGGTCCCGGCTTTCGCCGGGATGACTATTGGGGGGCGGGTTGGGCTCCCGGGAATGGCAAAGGCTCGAACCCGAGCAGCGACACCGCCAGATCATCCCAAAACGGATTTTCCTTCTCGATCAGCTGGATTTTCCAATCGCGGTTCCACTCCTTTACCCGCCGCTCGCGGACGATGGCGTCGCTGACGTCGTCATAGGTTTCGAAATAGACCAGCCGCTTCACGCCATATTTGGTGGTGAAGCCGGGGATCAGTCCTTCGCGGTGCTCGTAGATACGCTTGGGCAGATCTGTCGTGCAGCCGGCGTAGAGCGTGCCGTTGCGGCGGCTGGCGAGAATGTAGAAGTATCCGGCCATCGGCCGAAACTACCCCAGGAGTCATCCCGGCGAAAGCCGGGACCTATGAACCTTGCTTTCACAGGCTAAGGCTCCGCTTCTGCGCGCATCTTGATAACGCTTCGGTTCATGGGTCCCATTGAAAAGGTGCGGAGTGCCCCGCACCCCGCAGTCATGTCCGGGGGACATGACGTGCCTTTTCAATTTCGCCGGGATGACTCGGTGGGTAGAGGACGGCAATGAACCTCGCCATTCTCGAAACCGGGCGGCCGCCCGCGGCGCTGGAGGCCGAGTTCGGGCGCTATCCGGCGATGTTCGAGCGCTTGCTGGGGATGGAGGCGCGAAACTACGATGTCGCGGCGGGGGAGATGCCGCCGGATGTGGGACGCCACGACGCCTATCTGATCACGGGTTCGCCGGCCGGGGTCTATGACGATCTGCCGTGGATCGCGCCGCTCAAGAGCTTCCTTCGCGCGGCGCGGGGGCGGGCGAAGCTGGTCGGGATCTGCTTCGGGCATCAGATCATGGCCGAGGCGTTCGGCGGGCGGGTCGAGAAAGCGGAGAAAGGCTGGGGGGTCGGGCTGCATAATTATCCAATCGTCCGGCGCGAGCCGTGGATGGACGCGGTGCCGCTGATCGCCGTCCCCGCCTCGCACCAGGACCAGATCGTCCAGCCGCCGCCGGGCGTGGAGCTGATCGCCTCTTCGCTTTTCACCCCTTATGCGGGGCTGGCCTGGCGGGATGGGAGCGCCATCTCCTTCCAGTTCCACCCGGAGATGTCGCCGGATTTCGCCCGCGCGCTGATCGCCTCGCGCGCCGACCGCATTCCGGATGCCGAGGCCGCCATCGCCACCTTGGAGGCGCCGAACGACAATGCCCGCGTAGGCGACTGGATCAGGCGCTTCCTCCTCTCCTGAGTCATCCCGGCGAAAGCCGGGACCCATGAACTCCGTATTTGCAGGCGAAGCTGTATCGTCATCGCCTCACCTCCAGGACTTCGGTTCATGGGTCCCATTGAAAAGGTGCGGAGTGCCCCGCACCCCGCAGTCATGTCCGGGGGACATGACGTGCCTTTTCAATTTCGCCGGGATGACTCTTGGGGTAGTCGCCGTCCGAGCATGAAGAGGGAGCCAAGAGCCATGAAGACCCGCGCCGCCATCGCCGTCGCACCCAACGCGCCGCTGGAGATTCACGAGGTCGATCTCGACGGGCCCAGGACCGGCGAGGTGCTGGTCGAGATCATGGCGACGGGGATCTGCCATACCGACGCCTATACGCTCGAGGGCAAGGATTCGGAGGGCATCTTCCCCTCGATCCTCGGCCATGAGGGGGCGGGGATCGTGCGCGAGGTCGGGGCGGGGGTGACCACGCTGAAGGTCGGCGATCATGTCATCCCGCTCTACATCGCCGAATGCCGGACCTGCCCGTCCTGCCTGTCGCGCAAGACCAATTTGTGCACCGCGGTGCGCTCGACCCAGGGCCAGGGGGTGATGCCGGACGGGACCAGCCGCTTCTCGCTCGGCGGCGAGACGATCGCCCATTATATGGGCTGTTCGACCTTCTCCAACTTCACCGTGATGCCCGAGATCGCGCTCGCCAAGGTCCGCGAGGACGCGCCGTTCGACAAGATCTGCTACATCGGCTGCGGCGTGACGACGGGGATCGGCGCGGCGATCTGGACGGCGGGGGTGGAGCCGGGCGCGCGGGTCGCGGTGTTCGGGCTCGGCGGGATCGGGCTCAACGTCATCCAGGGCGCCAGGATGGCCGGCGCGGTGCAGATCGTAGGGGTCGACGTGAACCCGGCCAAGCGGGCGATGGCGGAACGCTTCGGCATGACCGACTTCATCAACCCCGACGAGGTCGGCCGCGACAAGGTCGTCCAGGCGGTGGTCGAGACCACCAAAGGCGGGGCGGACTATACCTTCGATTGCACCGGCAACACGACCGTCATGCGCCAGGCGCTAGAGAGCGCGCATCGCGGCTGGGGGGTGAGCGTGGTGATCGGCGTCGCCGAATCGGGGCACGAAATCGCCACCCGGCCGTTCCAGCTGATCACCGGCCGGACCTGGAAGGGCACCGCTTTCGGCGGCGCGCGCGGGCGCACCGACGTGCCGACGATCGTCGACTGGTATATGGACGGCAAGATCGAGATCGATCCGTTGATCACCCACACGATGCCGCTCGAGGAGATCAACACGGCGTTCGATCTGATGCACGCGGGGGAGAGTATTCGCTCGGTGGTGATTTACTAGGCCGTTACCGCACTAGACTCGTTCGTCCCGAGCGAAGTCGAGGGGCGCTGGCACGGATTCATCACATACGCCCCTCGACTACGCTCGGGACGAACGGAGATTGTTGTTGTGACCATTGATACCCTTTCCGTGACCCGCAGCCATGGCGGCACCCAGCATGTGGTGAAGCACGCCAGCAGCGCGACGGGCACCGAGATGACCTTTTCGGTCTTCGTGCCCGCGCAGGCCGAGACCGCGCCCTGCCCGGTGATCTGGTATCTCTCGGGCCTGACCTGCACCCATGCCAACGTCACCGAGAAGGGCGAGTTTCGCGCCGCCTGCGCGGAGTTGGGGCTGATCTTCGTTGCGCCGGATACGAGCCCGCGCGGGGAGCAGGTGCCCGACGACGAGGCTTATGATTTCGGCCAGGGCGCGGGCTTCTATGTCGATGCCACGCAGGCGCCTTGGGACCGTAATTACCGGATGTATTCCTACCTCGCCGAGGAGCTGCCAGCCCTGATCGCCGAGATCTTCCCGGCCGATATGAAGCGGCAGGGGATCATGGGCCATTCGATGGGCGGGCACGGCGCGCTCACCATCGCGCTGCGCAATCCCGGCCGCTACCGCGCCGTTTCGGCCTTCGCGCCGATCGTGGCGCCGAGCCAGGTACCGTGGGGCGAGAAGGCGCTGGGGGGTTATCTGGGTGAGGACCGGGCCGCCTGGCGGGCGCATGACGCGGTCGCGCTGATCGAAGACGGGGCGCGGGTCGACGACCTGCTCGTCGACGTCGGAGATTCGGATGCGTTCGTCGAAAAGCAATTGCGCCCCGAATTGCTCGAACGATCCTGCGCCGTGGCCGGCATTCCGCTGCAGCTTCGGCTTCAGCGGGGATACGACCACAGCTATTATTTCATTTCCACCTTCATGGCCGATCATTTGCGCTGGCATGCGGAGCGCCTCTTGTAAGGGAATTTCGGATGACGCTGGACCGCCGCCAATTCGTCCAGCTCGCCGCGGCCCTCGGCGCCTCCTTTGCCTGGAGCGGCGGGGCGCGAGCCTCCAGCCTTCGTTGGCGCGAGCGGCGCGACCTTTATCCCGAAGGCGTCGCCTCCGGCGATCCCGCTTATGACAGCGTGATCCTGTGGACCCGGCGCCCCTTCCCGTCCGGCGACAGCGCGACCTTGCAGGTCGAGGTCGCCGAGGACGAGGGCTTCCGCCGGGTCGTCGCGACCGCGCCGGCGCTCGTCTCGGCGGCGTCGGACTGGACCTGCCGGGTGCTCGTCGCGGGGCTGCGGCCGGCGCGCGTCTATTGGTATCGCTTCACCGATTCAGGAGGGAATGGCAGCCGGATCGGGCGGACGATCACCGCCCCGGCCGACCGCGATCCGCGGCCGGTGAAATTCGCCTTTGTGAGCTGCCAGAATATCAACGAGGGCTTCCAGCACGCCTATCGCCGGATGATCTTCGAAGACGAGCGCGCCCCGCGCGCCGAGCAGCTCGGCTTCGTGCTGCATCTCGGCGATTTCATCTATGAGGTGGTGCAATATCCCGAGGAAATCGCGACCCGCTACGATCGCACGATCGTCGAGATCGTCCGCCTGGCCGAAAGCATCAAGGTCGGCAATTTCCACCTGCCGGTGACGCTGGAGGGCTATCGCAGCATCTATCGCGCGTATTTGCGCGATCCCGACATCCAGGACGCCCGCGCGCGCTGGCCGTTCGTGGCGATCTGGGACAATCACGAATTCTCATGGCAGGGCTGGCAAAGCATGCTGAAGGGCGGTTCGGCCGAACGCCCGGCCCAGAGCCTCAAGGTCGCCTCCAACCAAGCCTGGTTCGAATATCAGCCGGCGCGGATCAGCAAACCGAGCGGCCCGGGTCTCGACCGCTTCGATCCTCCCGCGGTCACGGACGCGCCGCTCACCGATCTCGACGAAAACGGCCTGAGCCACGAGCCGAACAATCTCGCCGCGATCAACAGCCTCACCGTTTACCGGGCGCTGCGTTACGGCGCCCACCTCGACCTCATGATCACCGATCAGTACAGCTACAAGATGCTGCATCCGTTCAACCTGCCGGAGGCGGAGGGTCTGGGCAGCCCGCCCCGCCCGCTGGCAAGCTTCTACCCCGAAGAAGTGGGGCAGATTCTCGATGCGGGCCGCACCTATGATGGCGGCAATCCCCCCGATACGATCACCGTCGGGGAAACGGTCACGCCCAATTACCGCAAGGACAAAGCGCCCTACACCATCCTCGGCGCACGCCAGAAGAGCTGGTTTCTGGACCAGCTGCGGCAGTCGCGCGCGACCTGGAAGGTGTGGGGCAATTCGCTCGGCGTGCTCGAAAACCGGGCCGATCCGCAAAACCTGCCGGACGGGCTGACCGAGCGCTGGCCCGGCGCAGGCTATTCCAATGCCGCCGTCGATTATAGCGGCGCATATACCGAGCGGGGCGAGATCTACGATCTGGTGCGGGACGCCGGCATCACCGGTTTTGCCATCGTCTCGGGCGACCGGCACAGCTTCTGGGCCGGCTATGCCGCCAAGTCGTTGCCCCCAAAGGCATTCGAGCCGGTCGGCGTGACCTTCATCACCGGTTCGATCTCGAGCCCCGGCCAGGTCGAGGCGCTCGAAAATACCCTCGCGCGAGACCATGTGCTGCGCCCCTTGTTCATGGCCGACCGCCCCGGCGCCGAGCGGCCGCAGGCGGCGGTCAACATGCTGATGCGCCATGGCGTGCGGTCCTGCCTCGAATATGCGCGCAGCGGCGATCTCGAGGCCGCGCGGGCGCTCTCCAATCCGGCGCTCGCGCCGCATCTCGAATTCGTCGACATGGGCGGCCATGGCTATTCGACGGTGCGGCTGTCGTCCGGCGAGATCGCGACCGAGTTCGTCTGCATCCCCCGCCCGGCCGCGCGGGAGCCGCGTCACGACGGCGGACCGCTGCGCTACCGCGTCGTCCACAGCGCGCCGCTCTGGCGCGCCGGCGAGCGGCCGCGGCTGGAGCGGCGCGTGATCGAGGGTGATCCCGGACTTTCGATCTGATCCAGGGTCCGGACTCAATTGGATTTCAGCAGAGGCCGCACCAAAAGAGGAGTCATCCCGGCGAAAGCCGGGACCCATGAACTCGAAATTCAATAAGAAGGGCGTGCGGTGGCCTCGCTTGTTCCTCACGGGCGGGTGTTCATGGGTCCCGGCCTTCGCCGGGATGACTCTGAAATTACGGACCCTAGCCGACAATTCCGGTTCGCCGGAGCAGGGCGATGCGCTCCGCGTCGTAGCCAAGCTCGGCGAGCAGGGCGTCGGCATCGTTGCGCAATGGCTGGGGCGCTTCGCTCCGGGTGGAGGAATAACGCGGCGCGGGCGCGGGCTGGGTGACTCCGCCGACCTCGGTGAAGGTCCCGCGCGCCTGGTTGTGCGGATGGCGCGGAGCTTCGGTAAGCGAGAGGACCGGGGCGAAGCAGGCGTCGGTGCCGAGCAAAAGATCGCACCATATTTCGCGGGTGCGGGTGCGGAACAGCGCGGCCAGCGCCGCGCGGTCCTGCGCGTCTTCCTCCCGGATGCCGAGCTTGGCGCACAGTTCGGCGCGGAAGTGCGGCTCGATCGCGCCGATCGCGATCCAGCGGCCGTCGGCGGTTTCATAGGTGTCGTAATAGGCGGCGCCGCTGTCGATGACGTTAGCGCCGGTCTCGTCCTGCCACAGGCCGGCGGCGTGGAGGCCCCAGGTCAGGCTGGCGAGCAGGGCCGAGCCGTCGGTCATCGCGCAGTCGATCACCTGGCCTTCGGCGCCGTTCCGTACGGCGAGCAAGGCGCTCACCATCGCGAAGGCGAGCATCATCCCGCCGCCGCCGAAATCGCCGACATAATTGACCGGCGGGCTCGGCCGGCCGTCGCGCCCGATCGTCGAGAGCACGCCCGACAGCGCGATATAATTGATGTCGTGGCCGGCGGCCTGGGCCAGCGGCCCCTTTTGCCCCCAGCCGGTCATGCGGCCGTAGACGAGCTTGGGATTGTCTTCGAGCAGCAGCTCCGGGCAAAGCCCGAGCCGCTCCATCACGCCGGGGCGGAAGCCCTCGATCAGCCCGTCGGCGGTGCGGGCGAGATCGCGGACCAGGGCGATCCCTTCGGCCTGCTTGAGATCGACCCGGAGCGCCCGGCGCGAGCGGGCGAGCGGATCGCCCGGCAGCTTGAAGCCTCCCTCGCGCTCGACGCGGATCAGTTCGGCGCCATGATCGGCGAGCATCATCCCGGCGAAGGGGGCTGGGCCGAGCCCCTCCATCTCGATGATGCGCAGGCCTGAGAGCGGGCCGGGCATCAGGCGGCGCTAAATGGGGACAGTATATATTTATCGGCTCCGGCGCGGATAAATGGGGACAGTATATATTTATCCCGTCGAGACCGGCGCGAGAGGTCGATGGCGGAGCCGATAAATATATACTGTCCCCATTTATTCATCACAGCGCCTCGACGATCGTGACATTGGCGACGCCGCCGCCTTCGCACATCGTCTGCAGGCCGTAGCGCAGGCCGCGGGCGCGCAGGGCATGGACCAGGGTGGTCATGAGCTTGGCCCCCGAGGCGCCGAGCGGGTGGCCGAGGGCGATCGCGCCGCCGTTGACGTTGAGCCGCTCCGGATCCGCCCCGACATGCCGCAGCCAGGCCAGGGGCACCGGCGCGAACGCCTCGTTGACCTCGTAGAGATCGATGTCCGTGATGCTCATCCCCGCGCGCTTCAGCGCCCGCTCGGTGGCGAAGAGCGGCTCCTCCAGCATGATCACCGGATCGCCGGCGGTGACGGTGAGATTGTGGATGCGCGCCAGCGGGGTCAGGTTGTGCGCCTTGAGCGCGGCCTCCGAGACGATCATCACCGCCGCCGACCCGTCGCAAATCTGGCTGGCGGAGGCGGCGCTGATCACGCCGTCTTCCTTCAGCAGCCGAACCGCGCCGATCCCCTCGAGCGTCGCGTCGAAACGGATGCCCTCGTCCACCTTGTGGGTCTCGGTCGAACCGTCGGGCAAAGTCACCTCGACCGGCACGATCTCCGCGTCGAACGCCCCCGCCTCGGTCGCCGCTTTGCCGCGCCGGTGGCTGCCCAGTGCAAATTCGTCGAGCAGCGCGCGGGAGTGGCCGTATTTGGCGGCGATCATCTCGGCGCCCATGAACTGGCTGAACATCGGCACGCCATATTTGCCGGTGACGCTCGCCGGGAAGGGATTGAAGCCCTTGTCGGCGACCACCGACAGCCCCATCGGCGCCCGCGTCATGCTCTCCACCCCGGCGGCGATCACCACGTCCTGGGTACCGCTCATCACCGCCTGCGCGGCGAACTGGATCGCCTGCTGCGAAGAGCCGCATTGCCGGTCGATCGTCACCGCCGGAACGCTCTGCGGCAGGAAGCGCGAGGCCAGCACCGCATTGCGCCCGACATGGAGCGACTGCTCCCCCGCCTGGGTGACGCAGCCCATGATCACGTCGTCGATCGCCTTGGGATCGATCCCCGACCGCTCGGCGACCGCATCGAGGCTGATCGCGGCGAGGTCCACCGGATGGACCCCCGCGAGGCGCCCACCCTTGCGCCCTCCGGCGGTGCGGGCGGCGGCGACGATATAGGCTTCGGGCACGCTCATTCTCCCTTACGGTCACAAGCCGTCATTGCGAGGAGCGACGCGACGAAGCAATCCACAAATCGCACCACGGCTTCGATAGCCTCCATCATTAGATATCGTCCGACGATAAATATCTTGACGTCCTGCAATAAGGCCCATATCGTCTTACGATAAGACGGGAGGGCTAGTCACATGTCACAGAGCCAAACTGCCCTGCTCGGCGTCTCGCAGCTGATCGTCTGGCTGCTGCGCCTGCTGAACCTGCTCACCGGCGTGCTTCTCGTCGGCATGTTCATCGGCAGCTTCCTGTTCGAGCCGCTGTTCTTGCAGGTCTTCGCCGACAAGCAGCCCGCGCGCATCGACCCCGGCCTGCTGCTTCCGACCCTGCGGGTCACGGTCGCGCTCACCGGACCGCTGATCGCCGCCGTCCACATCATGCTGTCGCGGCTGCTGGCGATGATCGAGACGGTGCGCACCGGCGATCCGTTCGTCCCGGAAAACGCGGTCCGAATGAAGACCATCGCCTGGTGCCTGCTGGTCACCCAGCTGTACAGCCTCGTCTTCGGGGCGATGGTCGCGATCATGAATGCCGCCGGCTCCAGCATCGACTGGAAATTCTCGATCAACGGCTGGCTGGCGGTGCTGCTGATGTTCGTGCTCGCCCGCGTGTTCGAGGAAGGGACGCGGCTCCGCGCCGATCTGGAGGCGATGATCTGATGGCCCTCCTCGTCAAGCTGGACGACGTCCTCCACGCCCGCCGGATGACCCTCACCGAATTGTCCGGGAAGGTCGGGATCACGCTCGCCAACCTCTCCATCCTCAAGACGGGCAAGGCCAAGGGCATCCGCTTCGCGACGCTCGAGGCGATCTGCGAGGCGCTCGACTGCCAGCCCGGCGACCTGCTCGAGGTCCGCGGCGCCGGGCTTGACGAGGAGCGGACAGCCGATGCGCGCGCGATGGCGAAGGAGCCGGCATGACCCTCCACGGCGCGCTCATGACGATCCACATCGTCGCCGGCCTGATCGCTCTGCCGGCCGGCACCCTGGCCGTCGCCGCGCGCAAGGGCGGTGGGGTGCACATCAAGGCCGGGACCTGGTTCTTGGCCGCGATGCTCGTGCTCGGCGTCACCGCCGCGATCCTGGAGCCGTTGCGAGAGCCCCCGGGATCCGGATCCCCGATCGGCGGGCTGATCGTGTGCTATTTCGTCGCGACCTCCTGGACCGCCGCCCGCCGCCGGGACGGCACCACCGGCCGCTTCGAAATCGCCGCCTGCGCCGCCATACTCATCCTCTCGGCGCTGATGATCTGGGGCGGCTTCACCGGCAGCACCACGCCGGCGGGACCCGGGCCGGTCTTCGCCATCGCCGGCGTGTGCCTGCTCGCCGGCCTGCTCGATCTGAATGCGATCCTGCGCGGGACGCTCACCGCCGCGCAGCGCATCGCACGCCATTTGTGGCGGATGTGCTTCGCCTTCTTCATCGCCACCGGCTCCTTCTTCCTTGGCCAGCAGGACGCATTGCCCGAGGCCATGCGCGGCTCGCCGATCCTCTTCGTGCTGGCCTTCGCCCCGTTCGGGGTGATGGCCTTTTGGCTGGTGCGGGTGCGCTTCCCGAAAGCGGTCGCCCGGCTGAAGCTGCGCGCGCCCGCGCCGCCCGCCCGTCACTCCGCGCTCTGACATGGAAGGACGATCGATGAACGAGGTTTCCCCGGCGCGCTTGTGGGTGATGCGGATCATGTACCTGATCATGGCGCTCGGCATCGGGCTCACCATCTGGCCGTCGATCGTCAGCCACGATCCCGCGCTGCCGCGGATGACCGGAGTCGCCTGGGCCCTGATCGGGACGATCGGGCTGCTGGCGCTGCTCGGGCTGCTTCATCCGCTGCGGATGCTGCCCCTGCTGCTGGTCGAGCTGGTCTGGAAGGCGATCTGGCTCGCCGCTTTCGCCGGCCCGCGCTGGCTCGACGGCACGCTCGACGAGGGGATGCGAACCACGATCTTCGAGACCAGCTTCGGTGCCGTCCTGCTCCTCGTCATCCCGTGGCGCTATCTGTGGGCGAACTATGTGACGAGGCCCGGCGATCCCTGGGCGCTTCGCCGGGCGGAGGTCTGAGATGGCGGCGATCGCCGATCCGGTTCCGCCGCACAGGCGTGACGACGAAGTCCCGCTCTGGCGGCTGTACGTCCTGCGCGCCATGTTCCTCGTTTTCGTCGTCGGCGGCTTTTTCGTCCACGTGCCGTGGCTGCTCGACGACCCCGATCTCACCAGGCGCGGAATGCTCGACGCCATGCTCGCCGGCCTGTGGGTGCTGTCGTTCCTCGGGCTTCGCTACCCGCTGCAGATGCTGCCGATCTTCCTGTTCGAGTTCGTCTGGAAAGCGATCTGGCTGCTCTGCTTCGGGCTGCCTCAATGGATGGCGGGACGGGTCGATCCGCAATTGAGCGAGGATCTCATGCTGATCGGGGCCGGCCCGATCGTGTTCGGGCTGATCATTCCCTGGGGCTATGTCTGGCGCCATTATGTGAAGGCGCCGGCGGAGCGCTGGCGTTAGCTAAAGCGAGCGCGCGATCAGCAGCTTCATGATCTCGCTGGAGCCGCCGTAGATGCGCTGGACGCGGGCGTCGCGCCACATTCGGGCGATGGGATAGTCGTTGATATAGCCGTAGCCGCCGTGGAGCTGAAGACAGGCATCGACCAGCTCGCCATGGGCCTCGGTGACCCATAATTTGGCGATCGAGGCGGTGGTGGCGTCGAGGGTGCCGGCGAGCACGCGTTCGATGCAGTCGTTGACGAAGACCCGCGCGACCACCGCCTTGGCCTTGCAATCGGCGAGGACGAACTGGCTGTTCTGGAAATCGAAGACGGGCTGGCCGAACGCCTTGCGCTCCTTGACGTAGGCGAGCGTGACCTCGAGCGCCTTTTCCATCGCCACCGCGCTGCCCAGCGCGATCAGCAGGCGTTCGCGCGGCAATTCGTGCATCAATTGGTAGAAGCCCTGGCCCTCGCTACGCCCAAGCAGATTTTCGGCCGGCACCCAGACGTCGTCGAAGAACAGTTCCGAAGTGTCCTGCGCGTCGAGCCCAACCTTGTCGAGCTTGCGCCCGCGCCTGAAGCCCTCGACCTCGTCCGGCTCGACGACGAACAGGGAAACGCCTTTGGCGCCCTCCTTGGGATCGGTCTTGGCGACGACGACGATCAGATCGGCGAGCCGGCCGTTGGAGATGAAGGTCTTGGCGCCGTTGATCCGATAGCCGTTGCCGTCGCGCACCGCGCTGGTGCGGATCGACTGCAGATCGGAGCCCGCGCCCGGCTCGCTCATCGCGATCGCCGCCACCCGCTCGCCGTTCGCGAGCAGAGGCAGCCATTTGCTTTTCTGCCCCTCGGTGCCGTGGGCCTGGATATAGGGGGTGATGATGACATTGTGCAGGCCGGCCGCGAAGCCCTCGACGCCGCGCCGGATCACCTGTTCCGCCACCACGACATCGTGCCGGAAATCGCCGCCGCCGCCGCCATAATCGGTCGGCACGGAGACGCCGAGCAGCCCCGCCTGCCCCGCCTCGCGCCAGAAAGCGCGCTCGACCATGCCCTCGGCCCGCCAGGCCGCGACCCGCTCGGGCGGCGCGTTGCGCTCGAGGAATTTGCCGACCGAGTCCGCGAACATGCGCAGCTCGTCGTCGGCCATGAAGGCGGGCTCGGGGAAATGGTTGAGGCTCATGCCCCGATTGTGGAGGCGAAGCGGCGCCTTGGGAAGAGGGCTCAGGCGGCCTTGCGCTTGTGCCGCCGCCGAAGCGCGGCGCGAAAGCCCTGGTAGAGGCCCGGGCGGGCGACGGCCTCATAGTCCTCGCTGCTGGCTTCTGGATCGACCAGCTGGTTTTCGGCGAGGGTCGCGCCGAACGAACCCGGCTCGGGCGGCTCGAACGGGGCCAATGTCCGCCCCTCGCCGCGCAACGCCTCGACGGTGGCGATCAGCGAGCCGGTCTCGGCCAATTTCGCCTCCACCGCGTCCGCCTCCACGCCGAGATGCTCGGCCATCAGACCGGCGCGGATCGCCGCGATCCGTTCGCTCATCCCTTCGCCGCCCTCGTGCCCGACCAGCACGTCGCATTCGCTGTCGAGCCCCATCGAGCGGTTGTTCATATTGGCCGAGCCGACCCGGAGCAGCTCGTCGTCGACGATCATCACCTTGGAATGGACGTAGATGTCCTCGCCCTGCTCGGTCTTGGGCGTATAGATGCGGAAACGGTCGCCATGGCCGGTCTCCTCCATCAGGCGCACCAGCCGGGCGCGGGCCGAACCCATTGCCGGCTCCTCCAGCCAGCCCGCGCAGCTTTCCGGATTGACCAGGACGAACTCCGGCCCGTCGGGCTCGGCCAGCCGCGCCGCGATCGCGGCGCCGATCGCGCGCGAGGCGAAATACTGGTTCTCCGCATAGATGAAGCGCCGCGCCCGCCCGATCATGTCGACGAACAACGCCTCGATCTCGCGCACGCCTTCGTTTCCGTCATGGGCGCCGCGGGTGCGCGCGATCGCCACCTCGACGTCGCGAAACTGCGGCTCCAGCGCCTCCGGCCAAGGCTCGCCTTTCTCCTCGGGCGGCTCAAGCGGCTCGCCGCCCGCCGCCTCCCAGCGGGTGCGCGCATGATCGCCCAGCGCCGCCGCCGCCGGCCCGCTCACCGCCATCGTCGCGTCGTGCCAGGGGCCGTAGCGCCGGCCGGTGGTCGGCCGCCGCCGGCGCGGGTCCTTGTCGGCATGTTCGCGCGTGTCCCAGCGCGACGCGGTCATGTCGATCCCGCCGCAAAAGGCGAGCGCGTCGTCGACGACCAGGATCTTGTGATGGTGGCTGCCGCCGAACGGGTGGGCGCCGTCGAGCTTGAAATGGATCTGCTCGTTCCAGGCCCAGCGGGCGAGGCGAAAGACGGTGCTGCCCCGGCCGAGCAGCTTGATCACGCCCAGATCCCATTTGAGGATGTGGATGTCGAGCCCGGGGCGGTTGCGCGCGAGCCAGGACAAAAACGGGCCCAGCCGCACCGGGGGCTCGCCCTTGCCGTGCTTCTCGTCGAGCAGGATGCGGGTGTCGAAATCCCAGCCGACCAGCAGGATCTGCGACCTGGCCTTCAGCATCGCCTCGCGCGCGAGACCGAAATAGTCGCAGGCATCGACGACCAAAGCCGCCTTGTCGGCGCGCGCCGTCCGCCAGCAATTGCGCCCCGGCTCCAGCAGCGTCTCGCCCGCTCGCATCTGGCCCGCCCCCATCTCGCCCGGCATCGTCCCACTCCCCGCATCATCCATGCACGCCCAACGCGGCAAAGGCACGCAGGTTTCGGGGGTGAAACGGGACGCCTGAGGAAACCGCCGTGGCGCCGCCGCGTTCGATCGCTTATTCGCGGGTGAAAGGAGCATGATGCAGAGCGATCCGACCCGTGTCCCTAGCCGCGCAGGCGCCCCGGCGGTGCTGCTCGGCTGGGCGGTGCACCTGTTCACCGCGAGCGGCACCGTCTTCGCCTTGCTCGCCGTGCTGGCGATCCTGGAGGACGATCTGCGGCTCGCTCTGCTGTGGCTGCTGGCCGCGCTCGCGGTCGACGGCGTGGATGGGACGCTGGCGCGCTGGGCCAAGGTCAAGGAGCGGGTGCCCAGGATCGACGGCGCGACGCTCGATCTGGTCGTCGATTATCTGAACTACGTGTTCGTGCCGACGCTGTTCATCTGGCGCGCGGGCCTGGTGCCGGCCGATTGGGCGCTGTGGCTCGCCGCCGCGATCCTGCTCTCCTCGCTCTACGTCTTCGCCCGCGCCGACATGAAGAGCGAGGACAGCTATTTCCGCGGCTTTCCTGCCTTGTGGAACGTGGTCGCGCTCTATCTCTACGCCACCCAGCTGGGGCCACAGGCGGGCGCCGGCATCGTCCTCCTCCTCGTCCTCTTGAGCTTCGCCCCGGTCCATTTCGTCCACCCCTTCCGGGTCCGCGACTATGGCGTCTGGCTCCCTGTGCTGGCGATCGTCTGGGCCGCGTCCAGCACCCCCCTGCTCTGGCCCGACTGGAGCCCCGAAATCCGCTCCGCCCTGCTCTGGACCTCCGCCGTCTCCGGCCTGACCCTGATCGCGATGGGCCTGCTTCGCACCCTGCGCGGCCCGCGCCCCATCCGCACCGTCTCACCCGCCGAAGCGGCGGCCGAGGGCTCGGTCCGGGGGTAAATGGTGGGCGTGGCAAGGATTGAACTTGCGGCCCCTGCCATGTCGATACAGTGGCGTATGTGTCTCTTACAAACCCACGCGACTGGCAGACCCGAACTCGGCGGTAAGAGCGCTTTTGATTTCGTGGGCTCGCTCGGGAGCAATTCGGCTCTCCAGCACGTCCAGCTCATACTGCCTGTCGAAGATCGCCACGATGGTTCCTTCAGCCGTTTCGACACGAGCGACGTGGTTGCCGAAAGCTTCGGGCCTGTAGTCCGTGACTTCGACGTGTGAGACCCCGATGCCGACGCTCTCCAATGCTCGCCGGACGCATTGAGCAATCGTCTCTTCGGCACTCACTCTGGCTTCTCCACCGGCTTATGCTCGTCCGCCGCTCGTTGGCGTTGCGCTCTGTTAATCTGAACCAACTTCACGGTCATAAGCGCCACGAACAACATCGCGAGCAGCATACCCATTGCATCGTCGAAGCTCACTCCGGCCACTCCGGCACCGGCTTATGCCTCACCAGCTTCCGAACGCGCTCGCCGAAGCGGGCCTCGGCCTCGTCGCAGTCCAAGTCGCGGACGTATGACATTCCCTGCTTTTAACCCCCTCGCGAGCGTCTGCAATGGGTGGAAAGCGGACCAACCGCGTTGGCACCAAACTGGCGTATGCGCTAAGGCGGATCGTCACTACACCCGTCACGGCGAGCAGCGAAATTTGAGGAGAGCGTGATGCTTCATTGGGCTTTGTCGGCGGCGACTGGAGCTGCCATCCAGATCTCTAGCCCAGGCTCAGCGAGCCCGCCGCAAGGTCTGATTTCAGGCAGCTATATTCTGGACGAGGAACGGAGCGACAATTACCTTCAATCGATCGACAGCGCTCTTCCCGTCCGTTCCCTCGCCACCCGCGATCTCGTTCGCCGGCTGCGCAAGGCGGCCGCGCCTGGCTATGCAATTAGAATCTCGATTGCAGCAGGTCGGTTCTCGATCAAGATCGATGACAAGCGATTGATTGACGTTTCGACAAGCGGAGAGGCGATCGAGTGGACGCTCGTGGATGGGCTGGTTTTCGATGTATCGGCGAGAGCGAATGGGGAAGCCATTTCGCTATCGTTCCGTGCGCCCGACAGCGAGCGGACAATAGTGTATAGCAGCGATGGGCAGCAATTGGTGACAGAGACTACGATCACCGGTCCGCTGATCTCCACGCCAATTCGCTATAGGGTCGTCTATAATCGAGCGAGCTGACAGGGTCTACGAATCGGACTTTCTGGTGGGAAGCCGTTGAACGGTCTTCGTCTCGTAATGGCGGATCTCGGTCCAGATGATCTCTCCAGCGTCTGCTTTGAGGCGCGCGACGATCGTGAACGAACGGCAACAAGGGTTGAAAGCGGACGGGCCGCTATGGGTGGCAAGCGGACATAGGTCCAGCTTAGGACGCGGCTCTCCATGCCCTCCATGAAACAATCGCCAGAGGCAGCAGTGCTGCCGCGTCCACAATGGCGATGGTTCGTAGCGGGCCGTTCGGAGCGCCCGCCAAACTGTAAACGAGCAAGAAGCCGATCACGCTCATACCGACCAGCAGAGTTGCTGCTTTGCGAGCGTCGGGAGAGAATGCGGCAAGCAATGCCACCACTACGACAGCGAGGAACAATGCTCCTCGGTGGATCAGCAGCAGACCGGAGACGCCGGTCGGGGAAACGCCATAAAGCGTTTCGGCCAGCGCGGGTTTGAAAAGGATCGCGGCCGGTGAAGCGTGGACCGCCGCAAGGGCGAGCCAGCATGCGACAACCAATCGATCCATCCAACCCCCCGGCGCTTCGCGAGGATGTCGCACGACGCCGTTATGTCTGCAATGGTCGACTGCGGCCCGGCCGCAATGGGTGGAGAGCGGACGCTCGCGCTTGCGTGCTTATCTCCTTTGCCTTCCTGCTCGGCAGGAGGGGAACCATCGAGTGCGCGCTTCGCTTCAAGGCCGTCAACCTGTTCGGATCAGAAAGGAACGAGATATGACGGTCGCCAAGACCATCGAGGTCATTTCCAGCTCATCAGAGAGCATTGAGGACGCCGTGCGAGATGGCGTTTCGAAAGTGTCCGAGACTGTATCCGGCATCGAAGGCGTGTGGATCAAGGACACGAAAGCCGTCGTTCAAGACGGTCGTGTCACGGAGTGGCGTGTGACGCTTGTCGTGACTTTTATCGTTAGCTGACGGCCGCACTACGCGACCTCGTTTCCATCGGCGGAGGCCAAGCGGGGTTGTCGCCTGGCGATCGTCCGCAATGGGTCGATAGCGGACGGGCGACGGGCAATTTTGGCGGATGCTCACATCGCTCCCGAGGCTAAGCAATGCCATGGTAGATGGGCACCCGCTCGCGCCGGCGCGCCTTCAAGGTGGCGGTATAGGCTAGTGCGATGTCATCGACGATCTCCTGGTCGTCATCTCCCCAATTCCCGAAGCCGGCCGGTCCACTGGTGATGAGAGAAACCCTTGCCCGGGCCAGCCCATGCTCGGGCATGGCCGCGCTCGGCGCCAACAGCTCGGTCACTTCAACCTCGATACGCAGCCTGTCCTCGGCGCTCACCGCCCACCCGCCGAAGGTGAGATCACGCGGGCTGCTGAACGATGTTTCCTCGACCGGAGACGTGGCCGCAAAATCCGCAAGGAGCTTCCAGCTCAGCGCCACCGCCATCCAGAGGCTGATCCTGGCTCCACGATGGATTCCGCGCGCATAGCCCCCCATCTCAGGCATGCTCGCGGGATCGTAGCGCAGGGCGAAATCCTCCGCCTCTTGGGGGTCAACGATCAGGGCACCGAAGCTGAATTTCTCTCCGACCGCCAAATCTTCGAAAAAGCGCATAAGCCGTCCCCGCGCCATCACAAAGAGCCATGGGACCCTTCAGTCAACATCGAACGACAGCCTCAGCCGACCGGCCGGAGATCGCACTTCATCTCTCGCCTGCCCGAGATCCGCAACGGGTCGTAAGGCGCGGCCCTGGCGGTTGGCCCCGGCGTTGACGGCAGGCCGGGCCAAGCCTCTGTTTTCTAGTGATTTGCACTGGAAAAATGGTGGGCGTGGCAAGGATTGAACTTGCGACCCCTGCGATGTCAACACAGTGCTCTACCACTGAGCTACACGCCCACGCGGAGGCGCATGTAGCGAGGGGCTTGGGGCCACGCAACCCCGCCTGTCGCCCTATCTGCACGGGCGCCGAATTCCCGGGCGCCTGGCTGTAGCGGACGTTCCGGTTTCAGCCCAGAAGGAGGTAGAGCGCCGTCCCCAGCACGAGCAGGAAAGCCAGGCAGCCCCACATAGGTATGCGAGTTGCGAACCGATCACCGAAGGGATCGTGCTCCTGCCAGAACTCGCTCTCGATCCTCCACACCTGCGCGGCCAATGCCTCGACAGTCGCGTTTGCCTCAGTCTCCCGACCAATGGCCTCCAGGTAGCGCACGAGGAGTGTCCTGAGCTTGTCAGGCCTTTCGGGCTCACCGGTGGGCTCGACGCGCACTTGGCCACGAACGGTGCGGACGCTGTATGGCTCACCACGCGGGCCGTAAGCACCCGGATAGGTGCCGTGCTCCACACCGAAGGCTTCGAGATACTGCTCGGCCGCGACCGCCGACGGGAATACCAGCAAGGGCTCATCGGCGGCGACAAACAACGCGGTCTCCGGGATCGTCGTGGAGGAATAGTCGAATTCGTCCGCCTTGTTGCTCATGCCCGGATCGTCCCACCGGTCGCCAACGTCCCCAACGGGTCGAAAGCTGCCCATCCGATAGGGATGGAAAGCAGAGTTCCACACCTGCGCGCCGTCATCGCGGCCGGGCGACAAACATGGTGGCGGTGGTGCCATCGGCGGTGTTGATGAACGTGTAAGTGCCGTCGCCATTGTCCACGACCCGCCGGCACAAGAGTGCTAAACCGTCGCCCCACACGCAGATCGCGCCATCCCGGAAGCCATAGCTGCCTTCGAACACGATCGCACCGTGTCCGCCGTCCCGCTGATAGACGCCGTTCGCGTGAAAGAACTCGCCCGGACCATCGTCCCCGCCGCGATGCACATAGATATCGAAAACCAGCTCCCGGAGCGCATGATCCTGCAATGGCACCGGGGTTGGCAAAGTGGCCGCTGATCCTTGCGCAGAGCCAGGGTCCGAAGACACCACCATCGAGAGAAGCAAAGCGATCTTCCACATTCGTAGAGCATGCAACGCGCCCTGGATGTCCGCAATGGGTCGGCGTGAGCGGACTGTCTGTTTTGTGGGGATAAATCCGGCTGGCCGACCTATAACGCCAGCCAACGCACGCGGCCGGGCCGCCCTTGGAAGGAACGACGGATGCCAGGATGCAACCAGATGCGCGGCCTTAGCCGCATCCTCTTGCCGACGATCCTTGCAGGCTTCGCGCTGATCGCGCCGACGCAGGCCGCCGCGCAACAGACCCTGATCCGCGATGTCCGTGTCTTCGATGGCGAAAACACGCATGACCGGCGCTCCGTCCTGATCGAAGGGAATAGGATCGTCGAGGACGACTATCGCGGGGTGCCGCCGCAAGGCGCGCGGATCGTCGAAGGCGAGGGCCGGACGCTGATGCCGGGCCTGATCGATGCGCATGTCCATGCCTATGCCGGGCTCGACGATGCATTGCTGTTCGGGGTGACCACCGTCGTCGACATGTTCACCGCGCCGGCGGCGACGGCCGCGGCTCGGGCCCGCACCGCGGCGAACGCCAATCCGGGCGAGGCCGACCTGCTGAGCGCGGGCATGCTCGCCACCGCGCCCGGGGGGCACGGCACGCAGTTCGGCGTCGCGGTGCCGACGCTGACCGGGCCGGAGCAGGCGGACGCCTGGGTGGCGGCACGGCTCGCCGAAGGCTCCGACTTCATCAAGATCGTGATCGAACCGGGCGGCGGGGCGATCGGCCGTACGCTGCCCACGCTGGATCAGGCGACGGTCAGCGCTTTGGTTGTGGCGGCACACCGGCGGGGCAAGCTCGCCGTCGTTCATGCGTCGACCAAAGCGACGGCGCAGATGGCGATCGCGGCGGGCGCCGATGGCCTCGTCCATTTCTTCGCCGATGCCCCGATCGACGACGCGATGCTGACCGCGATGCGGCGTCAGAACATGTTCGTCAGCCCGACCTTCTCCGTCTTCGAGGGGTTCGCGGGTCGCGCGGGCAGCCGTGCCCTGCTCGACGAGCCGGGGATCGCGGGGCTGCTCGACAGGCAGGCGGTCGCCAATCTTGCGCCTCCGGTCGAAAGCGACCGGATCGCACGGTTCGGGCCGGCGATGGAAGCGAATATCCTGGCGCTTGGAAGGGCGGGAATTCCGATCCTGGCAGGCAGCGACGCGCCCAATCCCGGGACGTGGTTCGGGATCTCGCTTCACCGCGAGCTCGCTTTGCTCGTCGCCTCGGGCCTCAGCACGCGCGACGCGCTGGTGGCGGCGACCTCGGCGCCGGCCGAGGCCTACCGTCTCGCCGGGCACGGCCGGATCGCGGACGGCGCCTTCGCCGATCTGGTGCTGGTCGAAGGCGATCCGACGCGCGATATCGCGGCCACGCGCGCCATCGTCGAAGTCTGGAAGGACGGACAATCCGCCGCCGCCTTGCGCGCGGGTCGACGCGAGCGGATCGCCGCCGTGCGCGTGGACGGCACCGCACCGGCCCCCCTGCCCGAGGGCGGACGGATCGCGCGCTTCGTCGCGGCCGGCGAGAGCGTGCGGATCGAGGCCCCCTTCGGCAGCTGGAGCGTATCGACCGACGCGATCATGGGCGGCGCCTCCACCGCCCAGGCGACGCTGACCGCCGATGGCGCGGTGCGGCTGACCGGCACGGTGGCGCAAGGGGGCTTCGCCCAATGGGCCGGAATCGCCTGGATGCCGGGGCCGCGGATGATGGCACCCGCCAATCTTGGCGCGGCTCGCGGCATCGCCTTTCGCATCCGCGGCACCGCCAACGGGCCGGGCGTGATGGGCTTTTCGGTGGCCGGAGGCCAGCAGCCCTCGCTGCGCCCCATCCAAATCACCCCGGTCTGGCAGGAGGTCTCCGTGGCCTTCGCCGACCTGCCGAGATTCGATCGCACCGGCACGACGATGCTCCTCATCGGCGCCTTCGCGGCCGGCGACTATGTGATCGAAATCGCCGACGTGCGCTTGCTTGCCGAGTGAAATCGGCGGTCAGCGAGCGTAACCTTTTTCCCCCTTTCGGAGCGGATCCTATGATGTTGCGGCTTGTGTTCCTGGCGCTGGGCCTGATCGTGGCGCAACCGGCTCTCGCGCAACAAGCGCCCAGCCATGCGCAGCTGTCCGATCCGGACGGAGAGCCGATCGTGGTGGGTTCGATTCACCGCATTCGATCGAGCGTCTACGAGAATGAGCAGATCATCACCGTCCGGCTTCCGCGCGGTTATGCCGAGGATCCCGCCCGGCGCTATCCCGTGCTCTATTCGATCGACGGTGGCCCCGATCAGGATTTCGAGCTGCTCGCCGGGGTTGCGGCGGAAGCCGAGTTCTCGACCACGATCGAGCCCTTCATTCTGATCGGGGTGAAGACCGAGGACCGCTACAGCCAGCTCACCCCCGAGATGACGCGACTGCCGATCGAGCGATTGCGGGAGAATTTCGGAGAGCGGATGAGGCCGGGCGGCGCGGCGAAGTTCCGCGACTATCTCGAACGCGACGTCATCCCCTGGGTGACGGCACGCTATCGAACCGATCGCAAGATCGTCACCGCGGCGTCGCTCGGCGGCCTCTTCATCCTCGATACCTTCCTCGAGCGACCGGAAATGTTCGACGATTATATCGCGCTGACCCCCAGTGTGTGGTGGGACGACGGGCGCATCGTCGAGCAAGCCGCCGAACGGCTGGCGCGCCACCCCCCTTCCAACCGCCGGCTTTATTTCACGATGGGCGATGAAGGCGTGGGCAATCGCAGCGGCACCTGGCTCGCCCAGCTCGTCGAGACATTTCGCGATCATGCGCCCGAAGGCCTGCGTTGGGCCTTCGTCGACAGGTCGGGAAGCGAGGAGCATCGCTCGATGGCGCTGATCAGCTGGCTCGATGCGATGCGGACATTGTACCTCACGCCCGCCCGGACCGGCATTCCCCTGAGCCTTATCTACGACAATTTCGAGCGCCCCGCATATACGCCCGGCGTCCGGGCCAATCTGGACGCGGGCCCATGCACGCGAGCCCGTGCGCTGCCGATCACCTTCGACGAGAAAAACCGGCGCGTTCGCGAACTCTTTGGGATGTGCCTGCTCATGAAACCGGGACCCGGCCTGACCGCGGGGAATTTCCGTCCTGAAGATTTCGGGTGGGCCAGATAGGCGCGAGGCTGGCGGTGACAGGGTAAGGCCATGCCGATAAGGAGCCGGGCGACACAAGCGCTACGCCGGACAAGCCGCCAACGATCGCTGCTCGCGTCACTCCGGCTTATCCTCAGAGACAGAGCTGGTCTTGGGAGGCTTTTGCCAGTTGCGCGCACTGCCCCGGCGGCGGCGGCGGGCATTTCTGCGCTTTATCACCGTGCCGATCCCAATCCCTGCCACCACAACCGCTCCCATCGCCGGGACAAATAGCGCGACAAATGACATCACTTCAGCTTCTCCACCGGCTTATGCTCACCAGCTTGCGAACGCGCTCGTCAAAGCGAGCCTCGCCCTCGTCGCACTCCAGGTCGCGGGCGCATGACATCTCCTGCTTTTAGCCCCATCGCGAACGTCTGCAATGGGTGGGAAACGGACGTCGCTCGCAACCATTCCACTTAGCCTTTAGGTCAGGGCGATGAGTAAGCCTGACCGCGTTTATGTCCGGTTCGTTTGTTTCCGCTTGGTCGAAAGCCAACGGCAGCGGCTTGGCCTGTTCCAGGCGCTTGACGAAGCGAGGGATTGCGACTGGGCGCCAGCGTGGGCGTGGCGCCGGATCGGCGAGATTTATGGCTGGTTCAAAGATAATCTGGCGGTTCCGGGCCAGTTTTCCCGCGGCGGTTGGAAAGGACGGGGCCAGCCGGGACTGTCGTGGTTCAAGCCTGTAGCGACCGAACACATCAAGCAGATACATCAGCTGAAGCTGGCTCTGGAGGCGTGCGGTGTTCATGTCGATGTCCTCACGACCAGAGACCCTGGGCACATTATTTGGCAGGACGAACACCAGCTGGTCGCCGAACCGGGCGCGAGAAAGTTCTGATGTCCGCAATGGGTCGTTAGCGGACGGTCCGCTATGGGTAGAAAGCGGACGAACCGACTTGCCACCAAATTGGCGATCATATCTTTTACGAACCCATCAGATTAGCGGGGTAGGCACTCGTAGTCCGCAGGATTGGACCCGTAATCCGCGGGGTCTCCGTCTACGTTAAGCGCAACCGGCCCGCCGCAGTCAGCTTCGGCTTCGGCTGCGGCCGCTGCGATCGCGAGGTCGATAGGGCGGGGGTGGTCGATAGCGCGGCGATGCTGCGCCATCATGCTGCGTAGAGTCGGGGTTTTGTCGACGGCGCAAGCGGTGAGGGGCGCGAAGACGGCGACGGCAAGGAGAGCCTTCACTCCGGCTTCTCCACCGGCTTATGCTTCAGGAAACTTGGGAGCCGACGATCCCGCCCCTTCGCTCGCCACTCCGGACGCCCTTGTTCCCAAATCCGCTCGACGCGTCGCCGGGCCTCCGAAACCAGCTTCGGGCTGCCTCGGCTGTCGTCCTCCAACTCGCGCAGGTGTTGCTGCTGAAGGTTCAAGGACTGGCGCCACAGCTCCTCTGAGCCGGGATCAGGCGGCATCGTCAGCCCTCTTCTCCACCGGCTTATGCTTCATCAGCTTACCGAGCCGGTCGCGAAAGTGCGCCGGATCGTCGTCCGTCTCTAGGTCGCGGGCGAGTAACATCCCCTGCATTCTAGCTGCATCCCGAAGGTCCGCAATGGGTCGATAGCGGACGGTCCGATACGGGTGGTTAGCGGACATTGGCATGATATTGCTGCAGGATGTGGCGCGACCTGGCCCGCATCAAGCTGCGGACCGTCGAGCGCTGCCCTGCTCATCTCGGGCGGCGCCCGGCATAGCTCACGAACCAGCACCAGTTGCTTTATCCGAGCGCCGGTTCGGCGTCAGCACGTTGATATTCTTCCGGCTGAACTGCCAATAGAGTATCATGCTCAACGTGGCGGCATAGAAGCACCAGACGGAGGCGAAGGCATAACCCTTCACCAGAAAGACGACGGAAAGGCCAGCCACGTTCAGTATCCCGAACCAACGCACGACCTGGTGACTTGAGAGCAGCAACGCCCCGCAGGTCGTGAGCACATAGATGGCGCGGATCGACAGGCCGCCCGTCCTGCGATTGTGATAGTGGATCGAATGATGTGCGACGTCGGCGCTCGACCCATAGGTGATCACCGCCCAGACTATCCATCCACACAAAATAGCGCCGAGAACGGTGAGCGCGGTCATCGCACTTCGCCGCCATCCCGCCGGCTCCATGAGCGTCACCGAAAGGGGGATCAGGAGCGGCAATATTCCCTTGGCATAGAGGATGAACAGGAAGACGAAGTGACCGGTCGTCACTGGTCCGATCCTGCCCTCAAGTCCCAGCCAGACGAAGCCTTCGATGAACTGGTGCAGCGCGAACAGGAGCGGCAAGGCCGCGAAGGGGATCGCCCGTGGCTGGCGCACGTGAATGAGCGTCGCGATACCGACGGCACCAATAATACCGCCCGCCACGAAACTCGCGGTGGCCGAGAAGCACACTAGATTGGGAACTTGTAGGTCGGGGCCGTTCCCGCCTGGGCGAGCCGCACGTCGATCATCACCTTCACGGCTGGCATCATCTGACCTCCGCCCCGGATCGAGAAAGAGTCATGTGGACTGAAGAGGTCCGTCATACAACCAACTCTCGACGCCGGACGCGCGCGACCGTCGACTTTGCGCGCTGAAGCTGTGAGGCCATCGTCGAAATGGGAAAAGGCAGCCGTTCGCGCCGTAAACCGCGTTCCAGTCGTCTCCGTCTCGAACCTGCAACAAGCGGCCTCGGCCACGCATGATCGCAACCCTCGCGTTTCCGCAATGGGCCCTGGCCGGGACAGAGACGGACCTGTCGCCGAGGCCCCAGACGGCCACCGCCCCGGCTTCAGCGCCGGAAAGCGAGCCTGAAACTCCACCACAGCAAGGCCAGGATCGCCGCGCTGATGCTCGCGCCCCAAAACCAGTAAGGCAAAAGCAGGACATCCGCGATGGCGCCCGTGTCCGATCGCTGCAGCTGGCCGCCGACATTTCCGCCCGGGCTGAACAGATAGTCGAACTGTTGCCACACGCTGATGCACGCCTGTACGCCGAGGAGCTGGATGACGAAGCTTTGCCAGGGCGGCGATCCGCGCAGCGCGAGCACGACGATCGCAACCCCCAGTGCGGGGAGAACCAGCCAGCCCGTCGGCGAGCGGACCCAGATCGCCGTGGACACGATCAGCGCGATGCCCAGCACCGCCAGAGCGTTGCGCGTGGCAGTGGCAGAGCGCGAGGCGACGATCAGCAGCGCGCCCGCGATCGCCGGTCCGAGTGGTCCGCTCGCCGCGACCAGCGCATCGGTGACCCTGTAGCCATCGCTGGGACGCAGCGACACAGCGACGCCCGAACCGTCGGCGAAAATCTGCAGGCGTTCGAACCCCCGGCCGGTGAGCATCGCGGCGATGCCATGGCCCATCTCATGAAACCAGGTCGCCAATATCGTGAACGGATAGAGCGCGAGGCTGCCGAGCGTGGTCTGCCACAGCACGATCGAGGCGAGCGCGATCCCGAGGAGCAGCGCGACGCGCTGTCCTTGGTCCTGGTCGGCAAGGCTGCTGGACATCAAGGGCTCCAGTTGAAGCGATTGATCGGCTCGGAACATGCGCTCGACCTCCGCGACAAGGTCCCGGGAGTCGGTGACAGGTACGTACCTGTCACCACATTTCCTGGCCGCCGCAACCCCGCCCATCGCCCAGAGCGACTTCGCGAGCGCCAAATTTCTTCGTCTAGATGAATAATAATGGTGTACCACACGCTTATATTGGGCGCTAAAGTGATATGATGCGGGCAATCGAAAAGAAGAGCGAGGTGAATGCTGCCCTCGCGAAATGGCGCCGGGCTTTCATAGAACGTGCGGAGGTAATCGGCTCGATTGCCGGAGGCGATGTGCTGTGGTGCCAATCTATTGGAATTTGGGGTCTTTTCGGAAAGACCAACGGTAAGGAGGGAATTGAGCGAAACTGGAACGCATTTGGCCAGAAGCCTTTTTCCTTTAAGAGCAACATGATTGTGGAGATCAATCAGCCGCCAAGGGGAATAGACCGCAACATTCAGGCTGTTTTCGCGCACGATAAACTCGGCAAGTGCTGGCTCCTTCACCAAGGGCGAATGAGTGTTCGGCCCAAGAACGTCACAGAGGCAGATTTTATTGCGGCAACAGGGTTGCGACCGGTTGGCGTCCACTTCAGCGATGGTTCGAAGGGTTGGTACCACAAGGTCGCTCCTATCGACGCACCTGCACCTGTCTTGCTAGAGCACATGGCTGCCTTCGTTGCGCAGTGTGCGAAGGCCCGCTTGGCAAAGAAGTCGCCGCCCGAGGTCGTAATCGCGGCATTGGCTAAGGCCCAGGAGTGGGAACGAGGGCTAAGCCCCGAAGTCACGGGAAGCTTCGAAATCGGCGCGCGAGGGGCTACACAGGGTCGGCGACGGCATGGGGAAATCTGGCGCGCCCTCGCTGCTGAGCTGGAACGGCGGAAGATACCTCATTCAAACGATCGGGTGGCACAATATGGACCTGATCTGTTTACCTACGGCGGATCTGCTCGTGTGCTGTTCGAAATCAAATCAAGTGCATCCGCAGCCGATATCTTCAGTGGAGTAGGTCAGCTCCACATCTATGAGCGTCTCCTGGGTGAGCATTATCGAAAGGTCCTCGTGGTGCCGACAGGAATGGGCAAAGCGCTTAAGGGACCCATTGCTGCTCTTAAGATCGACGTAGTTGAATATCACCGGACCGGCCGAAAGATCGCCTTCGATAAGACTTCTCTCTCCAAATGCCTGGCCGGCTGATTTGAAGCAGCGTGGTGACGATGTGGTTGATATGGGGTGGCGACCGGGGGCCCAGAAAAGAAGGCCCCCCTAAAGCCGCCCGTGCTGGTCCTCGGTCATGAACATGCGCTCGACCTCGGCGACGAGGTCCTTGAGGTGGAAGGGCTTGGAAAGCACCTTGGCGTCCGGGGCCTTGCGGCCGGCCTTCAGCGCCACGCCGGCGAAGCCGGTGATGAACATCACGCGGATGCCGGGGGCGAGATCGGCGGCCTTCTGGGCGAGCTCGATGCCGTCCATTTCGGGCATCACGATATCGGTCAGCAGCAGATCGAAGCTGTCGCTTTCCAGCAAGGGGATCGCCGCGAGCCCGTTGTCGACGGCGGTGACCCGATAGCCGACGCGCTCCAGCGCGCGGGCCAGATAGGTCCGCATCGAATCGTCGTCTTCGGCGAGTAATATGTTCAGCATCGGTGCTCCCGACAGGTCTTATGCGCGAAGCCTTTCGCATTTGCCAGCCATCGCCAAGCAGGATTTGCACCCGTCCCAGTCCGGGCCTAATTGGGAGCTACGCATGACTCGCTCCCCCGCCAATCTGCCTTTCTTCCGGATCGGCCCGGCCCGGCCGGTCTCGCCGGTGATCCTGTCCGTGCCCCATGCCGGGCGCGATTATCGGCCGGAATTGCTGCTGGCGGCGCGGCTTTCCAAGGCGGCGCTCGAGACGCTCGAGGATCGGCTGGTCGACCGCCTGGTCTGGCGGGCAACCGGGGCCGGGGCGACCGCCTTCATCGCCCGCGCGCCGCGCGCCGAGATCGATTTGAACCGCGATTCGCGAGAGCTCGATCCGGCGCTGATCCAGCCGCCTTTGGCATCGGGCGGGCTGATCCAGTCGGCGCGTACCCGGGGCGGGCTCGGCGTGATCCCTTCGCGGATCGCCGGCGCGGGCCCGATCTGGCGCGAGCGGATCGCGCGGACCGAGCTCAACCGCCGGATCGAGGACATCCACAAGCCCTATCATGCGGCGTTGGAAGAGGCGCTGGCGCTGGCCCGCGAGCGCTTCGGCGCGGCGATCCTGCTCGATTGCCATTCGATGCCGCCGCGGCCCAGGATCGAGGGCACGCCGGTGCCCGCGGTGGTGTTCGGCGATCGCCACGGCACCACCATCTCCACCGATCTGCTCGATGCGGCGCTCGGCGCGGCGCGCGGGCTGGGCTTTCGCGCCGCCTGCAACGCGCCTTATGCCGGCGGCTATGTCGTCGCCCGCCACGGCCGGCCGCGCGAAAATCTCCACGCGCTGCAGATCGAAATCGATCGCTCCGCCTATCTCGACGCCGATCTGCGCGCGCCCGGCCCCGGCTTCGAAGGCGCCTGCCGATTGATCGCGGCGGTCGCCGACGCGCTGGAAACCCGCCTCCTCGACGCGGCCCAGATCGCCGCGGAATAGACCCGAAAGAAAAAAGACCGCCTCACGTTTCCGTGAGGCGGCCCAGGTTCAGGGAGTGCGTCCCGAGGGACGCATCAGGCCGCCGAAAGGGGGGAAACGGCGGCGCTGAATATCAGATAGGAAGGGCCGGGCCGGGTTCAAGACCGGCCGCGATTCTTCCATGAGATCAGCGAGAAAGGCCGGCCGCCACGGCACCATGGCGAGGCTACGCGTTGCCGGCGGGGGGCTGCGCGGCGGCGAGTTCGGGCGCCTTGCCCTGCTCCAGCTGCTTGGCGAACAGCTCGCGCATGATGCTGAGCGAGAAGAGGTGCGCCATGATCAGCGGCAGAATGCCGTTCTGGTTGAGCTTGTGCACCGTTTCCGCGTCGAGATCCTTGAGCTTTTGCTCGTCGACCATCTGGAAGCCGCGATAGAGGAAGGGCTGAGGCGCGCCCTCGGGCTGGATCGCGACTTCGCCGTCGATCAGGATGTCGAGCGCCTGCAGCTCCTTGACGAAGGCCTGGGTGCGCTGCGCGGCGATTTCGAACTCTTCGCAGAATTTCAGCACCTGAGTCAGCGTCTCGCTCGGCTGCTCGCCGTCGAACAGGGGCCGGTCGCCATCCTCGGTGACCAGGCCGCTCTCGCTGTCGAAGCACAAGGTCAGCTCGTCCTTGGTCTGATCGATGCGGGCGAGCATGTAGGGGTAGCGGCGGACATAGGCCGGAATGTAGATCGGGTGGAGCGGCTTGCCATCGTCGCCGATGAACACGTTCACGCCTTCGTTCAGCCCCATCAGCGCCAGCGGCACGGGCATCTCGCCGGACGAGAAGATGATCGGATAGTAACGCTGCGCGATCGCGAACTCCTCGATCGTGAGCGGGATCGCGTGGGTGTTGACGAGATGCGGCGCGCTGTCGAGGTTCTTCGCCTTGAGATGGCCGTGGAGGCTGCCGGCCAGCGGCTGCAGGGTTTTGTAGAAAAGCGGCAAATTGGACGGCGGCTGAGTCGCCATGGTTTAGATCTCCATCTGGTTGGGAACGGCGCGCCAGGGCGCCGCGGGAATTCAGGGCAACCGTCTATGAGCGAACGCAAGATTAGGCAAGAGGCGGAACCAGCTTCCCCGGGTTCATGATTCCCCTGGGGTCGAGCGCGCTTTTGATCGCGCGCATCGCCGCCAGCCGGGCGGGATCGCCGAGCCGGGCGAGTTCGTCACGCTTCATCTGGCCGATGCCGTGCTCGGCCGAGATCGAGCCCCCTGCCGCGGTCACGAGATCGTGGACGAAAGCAGAGACCGCCCTGCCCTCGCCCTCGAGCCAGGCCTCGTCCGCCTCGTCCGGCGCGCGCACGTTGAAGTGGACGTTGCCGTCGCCGAGATGACCGAAGGCGTTGACCCTGACGCCGGGAAAGCGCGTCTCCACGACCGCCGCGGCCTCGGTCATAAAGTCCGGCATCGCCTCTACGGGCACGGAGATGTCGTGCTTGGCGGCCGGCCCGTCTTTCTTTTCGGCTTCCGAGATCGAGTCGCGCAGCCGCCAGAGCGCTTGCGCCTGCGCCTCGCTCGCCGCGATCGTGGCGTCGGCGACGAGCCCCGCCTCCAGCGCCTCGGCGAGCGCGGCGCGAAGCGCGTCGGGCGGCCCGGCCGCTTCCACCAGCGCGTTCCAGGGCGCCGACCCGGCGAGCGGCGCGCGCGCGCCGGGAATGTGCTCCTGCACCAGGTCGAGCGCGCTCTTCGGGACCAGCTCGAAGCCTTCGATGGCGTCGCCCAGCGCCGCTTGCAGCCGGCGCAGGAGCAGCCCGGCATCGGCGGGCGAGGCCAGGCCGACCCAGGCGACGCCGCGCTCGCCGGGATCGTCGACCAGTTTGAGGCTGGCCGCGGTGACCAGCCCGAGCGTGCCCTCCGCGCCGATCAGCAGCTGCTTGAGATCGTAGCCGCGATTGTCCTTCTTGAGCGGGGCGAGCCCTTCGAACAGGCTGCCGTCGGGGAGCACCGCTTCGAGGCCGAGCACCAGCTGCCGCATCGTCCCGAAGCGCAGCACCTGCGTGCCCCCCGCATTGGTCGAGACGAGCCCGCCGATCGTCGCCGAGCCCTTGGCCCCGAGAGTCAGCGGGAAACGCATGCCCTGCGCCAACGCCGCCTCGTGCAAGGTGGCCAGGATCACCCCCGCTTCGCAAACCGCGACCCCCGCGCCGGCGTCGAGCGCGCGGATCCGGTTCATCCGCCTGAGCGAGACGATCAGCGCCTCACCCGAAGCGTCCGGAGTCGCGCCCCCGACCATCGACGTGTTTCCGCCCTGCGGGACCAGCGCCGCCCCTTGTGCCGCGCACAGCCGCACGAGCTCCGCCGCCTCGGTCGCGCTCGCCGGCGAGAGCAAGGCGGCCGCGGCGCCCCGGTAGCGCCCGCGCCAATCGGTCGCCCAGGGGGCGATCTCGGCCGAATCGCGCGTATACCCTTTGGGGCCGAGCAGCATCGCGAGCTTGTCGAGCAGGGCTGGAGAAGGATAAGCCATCGTCCGGCTGATAAGGCCGGCATCGGAGGGGATCAATTAATCGCATGTTCAAGCGCGCGCGCCGATGCCGGGCGGCGATGGAGCCGAAGGGATGATCCGCACGGGAACCACCGTGCTGTTGCTGCTCGTCCTGGGGACGGGACCGGATCAACGGCGCGGTCCGCCGCCGCGCGAGGCGAGCGTTCGCCAGCAGGTGATCATCCGGGTCTCGCCGCCGCGTGCCCGCGCGGTCGCGGTTGCCGGCGCCCCGATCGTCGTCTGGCGCGAGGGCCGGGGGCCGCGCTGCATTCCCATCCGCCAGATCGTCGCCGCGATCTCGCCGCGCCAGAACAGCGTCGATTTCCTGTTCCGCGACAATAGCCGGGTGCGCGCCGAGCTCGAGCGGCGCTGCCCGACGATCGACTTCTACCGCGCGCTCTATGTCCAGCCGACCCGCGACGGCCAGATCTGCGCCGATCGCGACGTGATCCGCTCGCGCACCGGCGGCGCCTGCGAAATCGACCGCTTCCGGAGCCTCACGCCCTCGCGCGGCTGACCCGCTTTGCTTGACAATGAAGGCCGCTTCGCACAAGCGGCTCCCCCTGAAGCGCCTTCGCGAGAGCCAAGGCCCAATCCCGGACTTTCCATGACCTTTGCCGATCTCGGCCTTTCCGACGAATTGCTCCGCGCCGTGAGCGAATCGGGCTATGACACCCCCACCCCGATCCAGAAGCAGGCGATCCCGCCGGTCCTGATGGGCCGCGACATCATCGGCATCGCCCAGACCGGCACCGGCAAGACCGCCGGCTTCGTCCTGCCGATGATCGACATCCTCGCGCAAGGGCGCGCCCGCGCCCGCATGCCGCGCTCCCTGATCCTCGAGCCGACCCGCGAGCTCGCCGCCCAGGTCGCCGAGAATTTCGAGAAATACGGCCAGTATCACAAGCTCTCGATGGCGCTGCTGATCGGCGGCGTGCAGATGGGCGATCAGATCAAGGCGCTGGAAAAGGGCGTCGACGTCCTGATCGCGACGCCGGGGCGGCTGATGGATCTGTTCGGCCGCGGCAAGATCATGCTCAACGGCTGCTCCCTGCTCGTCATCGAC
>Ga0190275_10000562_pt1 | contig 31512 bp, 25 predicted proteins | sample Popmic550T_FD_133745 | JGI IMG/M metagenome (GOLD analysis project Ga0190275, IMG submission 133745) | Populus adjacent soil microbial communities from riparian zone of Yellowstone River, Montana, USA - 550 T | ecosystem: Environmental > Terrestrial > Soil > Riparian zone > Trees stand | place...
CGACTAGTAAACGACCATTCCGCGGTTGCACGTCAAAACCCAGAACCGCCTCCGACCCGCGTTTCCGCAGGTCAGAGGTGGTTTCTCGGTCGGGCTGACAGGATTTGAACCTGCGACCCCTTGTCGTCGCTCCGCGATGGTGGGAATTTGCTGCGGCAGGCACAGATCGGCTCTGGCCTGGGCCGACGTCTTACCGAGCATTCTCACACTTTGCGGAGCCTGGACTCATCTGGCTGGCGTCCGAGCCAATACTTTGGGAATACGTGCGGCACGAATCAGGACGATCTCGTTCCCTATCACGGGTCGACGTGGTGGATCCGACGCACCCCGTCACGCACGACGGTCTCTGTTACCACGGTGACCTCCGCCTCTGCCTCTTGCCAGCGATGGAAATGAGTCGTGCCTTCGTGGAGCGCAAGCGCAACCTCGTCGTCGTAGACCTCGTAGAGCACAAACTCGGTTGGGTCGCTGGTGTTCTCGACGACGTCGAACTGGCGGCACCCGCGTTCGGCTGCGGTGTGTTGAGCGTTCGACGCAATCGCCCTGTGAAATTCCTCCAGGTCCTCGGCTTTGACCCGCAGGATGACGGTGCGATTAATCAATGGCTTTGTCACCTGCCTCCGCTGGATTCACGAGTTTACGGTCGCACGCCAGTGGACGGAACACCCTGCCCATCGACTCCGCCTCTGCATCGAGACGTTCGGTCGAGGCGCCTACCCGAGGCGGTCGAGTGCGACCAATCGGGTCTGCACTAGTGACAGACCGGGTCGTCCGTATGGCGCGGCAGTGGCTGTCGTGGTAGGCCTGAGGTGTGGCCGACGACGATTTCGACCCCTTCCGACCCACGCGCAACGGTCAACCAAGCGATGTGGAAGTGCTCAAGAACTTCTTGGATGACTTTGTTCGGTTCATGGACGAGGCCCTCCACAACCCACCCGACGCCCTGAGAGGTAGTTGGCTTGAAGAGCAGGAAGATGCCTGGCGAAACCTCAACAACCAAGGTCTGCTCACGGAGCTGAAGGCCAGCCTGTCCGCGCATCACGACGAGCCCACCGGGGCGCCAGCGAGGCTGCCCCACGCGGGACTGACCGGAGTGCCGCTCAGGACGAAGATGAATGCGTGGCGTCGCAGCGTGCTGGACTTCCTTGGACTGCGAAGCATTAAGCGACTCGCGCGCGCCGGCCGCACGTCTGGGGTGATACTCGGAAGTCTTGCCGACGCGGTCGGGTTCGGACACGCATATGAAGAGGCTGCAACCGGTCTTCAACATCTCTGCGAACTTGCATTGGACGACTGGAACTAATCCCCAGCAGGGGCTTACAGCACGAGACGCGTGAAAAGTAGAGTCGCCACGCGATTCGCTCGGCCATCACCTGGCCCTCACGTGCCTCGTCGGCCGGGGGACCGCAGTAGAGCCACGGGCCGTCACAGTGGGCGTCGCATGGGCCTGCTCGAGCTGTGCGTCGGTGACACGTACGCGGCCGCGCGGCGGAAGGTCTGGTCTTCCTGGTCCAGCGGTCGGATCCGCTCCGCGCCTTGCGGAGTTCGACGTTCCCTCACGAGATCTACCCCGGGTTGATGCCGTCCTCGACATCGGCCCTCGATCCCCTGTCGTCAGGCACGACCCTCTGATCCCGAGGGCCTGCATCGATCTTGCAGAGGGACGCCCGGCTCGCGGTTGCGGGCCGCCTCGGACCTCGTCGCGGAACTCCTTGGGACACGGCTTCGGCCCACCGGCCAACCTTCCAACGTCACCCCTCAGCACCCGGGTCTGCTGCACGATCGGGTGACAGGTTGTCACCTATCAGTGCAGCAGACCCCCACATAAACGTCACTCTCCGCGCAGCAGACCCTATTGCCGCGAACGGAAATCTCCCGTAGGAAGTATCGTGGAGGGACCTTGGTCGCAGTCACGGGCAGTAGGTCGCCGACACGAATCGGGTCGTATCCGCCCACGAAGGCGGTGATTGCATGCACACGCATTCCGTATTCATCGTCGCGCGTGTGCACATCTACCGGGAGGGACTTGCCGCGCTGTTCGCGTCGAGCGACGAGTTCATCGTCGCCGGGTCGGCCGAACGCCTTACTGCCTCCTCGGCCTGCGGTGCCGACGTCGTGCTCGTCGACTTCGCCGCCGCTGCGCCGCCTAAGCTGAAGCACTTCTGCGCCTCGCGACGCGATTGCTCCCCGATCGTGGTGTGCGCCGTACCCGCGAACCTGAGTGTGGCCCTGGCGCTCCTCGAGGCAGGAGCGACGGCGTTCGTCAGCGACGACTCCACCGCGCGTGACCTGCACGGCGAGGTGCTGGCCGTCCTCAACGGCAAAGCCTTGCTGCCGCGGGCGGTCACGAGCGCGCTCCTGGACGAGCTTCGTCAGCGTTCTTCGATGGGCCTCCCCCAGACGTTCCAGCGCCTGACACCGCGAGAGCTCGAGGTGGCCGAGCTGATGAGCCGGCACCAGACCAACCGGGAGATCGCGGGAACCCTCGGCATCTCCGTGCACACGGTGAAGGTGCACGCCCACCAGGTCATCCAGAAGCTCGCGCTGCAGCACCGCAGCCAGACCGGTGACGCGCTGCGGGGTGTCGGCCTGACCTGACTCGGGTCACTTCCTGCCCTTGCTGAGCGGCCTCGCGACGGTGGGCGCCCTCCAATCACCAGCACGCTTGGAGTAGCCGGTCAGTCGCTGGACCACCACGCCGTAGAACTCGGTCTTGAAGTTGTGCCAAGGGTCGTCGATCTTCTGTGTGATGTCGGTGACCTCGAACAGACGCTGGTCCGGATGGAACTCCACCATGTCGGGACGCTTGTTGCCGACCAGGCCGTTGGCGAAGTCGTTCATCTCTTCGAGCTTGTCCTGCTGAGCCTTCATCTTCCCTCGGAGGTCCCTCATGGTGCGCGGATCTCCGCGAACCTCCCGCATCGCCTTCTGCAGGCGCTCGATCTCGTCGGTGATCGGCTTCTGGGCCTTCTCCCACAGCCCCCGTAGGCGGCGGTTGCGCTGGACCACTTCTCGCGCGGACTCCCCGAGAACGCCGCTGTTGCGCAGCTTGAGCCCCGACTTGAAGTTCTTCTCGTACGCCTTGACCTCCTTGACCAGCGTCTTGAAGTTCTTCCTGTCGCCGCCCATGAAGCCGAAGTAGTTCTTACTCGGTGGCTCGACTTGCGCGACCCGCTTCTCGAACTGGCGTCCACTCTCGGGGACATTGACGCCTTCGCGCGGTGGCGGGTTCACTCCCTGCTTCTGTGGTGCGCTCGTCCCCGGAGCGTCGCCCGGCTCGTCGACCTTGGTGGTGTACTCCGGGTCGACCACGTGGTGTGAGCCGATCATGACGATCTGGAACTTCCCAGGTCCGCGCCGCTCTGCCCTGAAGTCGGTGATCCACTTGTACTTCTTCTCGAGCACCCACAGCTGCGCCTTCAGGAACGGGATGGGCGTGTCGAGCTTGTCGTTGCTCTCCGCGATGACTGCCGCACTGGCGATGGCGAACGGGAGCTCCTTGCCCTTGCTGTCCTTGCCGTCCCCGTGCTTGCCGCCCTCCTTCTTGAAGCGCTTGCGGGCGGGGACGGCGTCGAGGACGTCGTCGATCTTCTTGAGAATCGTGGCGAGGATCTTTTCCAGGATCTTGCCGAACTTGCCCAGCTTGCTGAGCAGCTTGGCCGCCAGAGTGCTTCCACCGCTGAAGACCGCCATCAAGATCTCGGCGGCTAGGTAGCCGATCACCCGCCCGCGGAAGTTCCAAGCGTCGAACAGGTTGTCTGCCGTCCACTTGTTGACGAAGCCGCTCCACATCTCCCCCGCTGCCGAGGTGATGGCGTTGACGAAATCGCTGAGGATCTCGCCCGCATCCTTCTCGTCCATGTATGCCTTGAGGGCCGCATAGACCTCCTTTCCCTTCCTGACGAGCTCGCCGCTGAACAGGTCGCGGACCGTATTGAAGATGGTCTTCAGGAGGTCCCAGATGCCGACGACCAGGTCGATGATCGAGCCGGCGAATCCCTGGACGAGACCCGAGACGAACCCGGCGGCGGCCTTCCCGAACTTGATCAGGTCGTTCTTCCACGCTGCGCGGGTCGGGATAATGCTGAGATCTTTGAGGCGGTCCACGTAGGCGGGTCCGGGGAGCCAGATCTTCCTGCCGAGCTGCAGCTCGACCGACTGGAAGATGGGCCGCAGGACCCGGCGGTACTCGTCGAACCTGTCCTTGGTCCCCTCCCACCAGCTCGGGTTCTGCGCCTTGCTCAACTTGTCCTCATTGAGGTAGACGCCCTTGCGCCCGGCCTCCTTGTTCGCCATGTAGACGGCCATGGCCAGGGAGCGGGCGTCGTCGCCGGTGGTGATGTTGTAGCCCTCGAAGTGCTTGTGGTGCTCGACCAGCCACTGAAGACCCAGGTCCGGTGTGGCGATGTAGTACTCGACGGCCTGCGGGTCCGGGAGGTCGACCTTGATGAGCCTCTCACTGGAGTACCCGACCCTCCCCACGTGATCGCCTTCGGTGACGATGACGTAGCGCCACCCGTTCTCGCCTGCCTCGGACTTCGTCGAGACCACGTGGACGTGCGTGCCCTCCGTCAGGAGCACGTAGTCGTTCTTCTGCGGCCCCTCGGTGTCCGGCACCGGTCGAAGCCGCGCACCAGGCAGGGTCGCGTTGGGCTTGTCGGCGCCCACGACGCCCGGCTTGTTCATCACTTGCCAGCCCGGGCCGGTATGCACGGGGGCCGGCTCGGTCTGCCCCGATGCCTCGCCCCACCGGGCGATCCGCGGACCGACGGAGCCGACGCGAGGGCTGCGCTGGACCCGGGGTCCGACCGGCGACACAGCGGTACGTGCGCCCACGTCCGGGCCGGTCGCCAGGTCCGCAAGCCGGTGCGCCTCGACCTCCTCGCGGTCGCCCGGCAGGCTCACCGTGAGGTTCGTCCCCGGCGCGGGTACGGCGTTCCCCTGCTGCATGGTGTGCACCAACTCGTGAGCGAGGAGGCGATCGCCCGCAGGGGCGCCGGGCTGGTAGCTGCCGGAGCCGAAGTACACGTGCTGGCCGACGGTGAACGCGCGCGCACTCACCGACTCCGCCGCCCGGGCCGCCGGCGGGTCGGTGTGCAGCCGGACCCCCGAGAAGTCCCCGCCCAGGGCGCCAGTCATCCGGCTCGACAGCGCGGGCGACAGCGGCCGGCCGGCACCCAGCCGCGACAGCGTCGGTGTCGCAGCGGGTGGACCACCCGTCGGCGCGGCGCCCTTGGCCGCGCCGCGCGTTCGCGCGACGCGAGCCGAGATGCGCCCGAACACCGAGTGCCTACGCCGGCCAGAGGGTGTCGCGGATTTCGGCGATCCGCTTCTTCACGGTGTCGCTCAGCACCAGGTCGTCGACCACGATGCCCCGCATCTCCCCCAGCGACCCCACTCCGCGGGCCGTCGCCAGGACGCCGGCGGTGTTGCGTCCGACGCCCCTGACCTGCTCGGCAGGCACCTCGTCGAGCCGGTCGACGTTGTCGAGCAGCCGTTGACGCAGATGTCGCACTCCAGAGGTGTCCAGCTGGCCCTGCACCGCGGCGAGCCGGGCGCGGTAGAACTCCGTGTCGATCACCGGGGTCCCGAGCCGCACGCTGAGATCCTCCGCGGACTCGATCTTCCAGTCCCCGTACATCTTACTGTGGGCGAACAGCCAGCTCGCCGGGAACAGCTCCGTGGTGGGGTCGTCGGTGTCGAATACCGACACGGACGCCCACGCCGCGGACAGCGCCTCCGCGGTGGTGCCTTGCAGGTCCGAGGCCAGGACCGGCAGCACGATGTCGGTACGCCGCCCGTCGACGATCGCGCCCACCGTCACCATCGCGTCGGGTGCGCCCGACGCGACGCCCAGGAGCTGGCGCCGCGGGCCGTAGACGTCCTTGACCACGTTCTGCCTGGGCCAGGTGGAGCAGTCGAGACACCGGGAGGCGAGCGACATCACATGACGCCGGTTGTCGGCGGTGAGCGCCGCGATGGCAGAGCCCCTCATGACCACGGTCGCGAGCAGGATCCAGCCGGACGTCGGGCACGGCGGGCAGGCGTCGACTCCCTCGCACGGGTTGTACCTCGCGTCGTCGCACGGGACGCGGTAGTGCTCGGGAAGGTCGGCCAGGAGCCGGAACTCGTGGTCGTCGCGGTAGCGGCTGTGCTCGCAGGCGGACTCGTCGCACGAGCACCCCGTCGGCGCCCGGACCGGCTTGACCGCACGCTCCACGGTCCGGACGGCGAGATACAGCGTGCCGCTGAGCGGGGTCTCGACGGGCTGACACCACACATCGTCGTGCGGGAGACACGCCAGCGCGCCGGTCAGGTCCTGCTTGCACAGGTCGATCACGACAGCCTGGGGCACGACGATCTCGTCCCCGTACGGATCGAGGGCGTAGCCGCCGGTGACCCGCACCCGGCACGGGTCCTCGCCGTCCTCGGGATTCGGCGCGGCGCACCGCTCTACCACCAGCCCGCAGACCAGCCCCCAGCCGTGCAGAAGCCGGTTGTGCCGACGGTGCTTGTCGCGGAAGTAGATCTGATCCTGCGTCAGGTCGTCGGGCGACACGATCTGGCGCGGATAGAAGCGCGTCCGCTCCAGACCGACCAGGTGCTCGCCGGTCCAGGCACAGCTGCACGTCTCGCAGCCACCCCCGCAACCGCAGCCGCCACCACCACCACCGCCGCCGCAGCCACCCCCGCAGCCGCCACCCGCGCCACCGCCGCACCCGCAGCCGCGCTCACGCCGCTCGACCACCGTCGAGATGTCGGAAAGGGTCGTGGTCATCAGCTCTTCTCCCATGCGAAGGTCCAGTGGATCCGCCCCTCGGTCGACGCCGAGCGAGGCAGCAGCCGCCCGGAGGGCCGGGTGCCCTCGAGCAGCCTGGTCGGCGACACCGGGGCGTCGTTCAACAGCGCCAGCAGGGCGTCGCGGCCCAGGCAGGTCCCGACGAACGACCCGATGCCCGGCGCTGTCGCAGGCGGGTCGGAGACAAGCAGCACCCGACCCCGGACGCCGGCGGGCTGGGTCAGCTCGAGCTCCACGGTCCCGGCCAGCTCCTGCCGCAAGGTCGCGTCGAAGTCCCCCTGGAACAGGTCGGCCAGGGTCGGCCGGTCCACCAGTCGCGCGGACTGGATCCCGAGCTTCTCCAGGGTGCCGTCGTCGGCCACGAACCAGGCGCGGAGCCACGAGTTCGTGGTGTCGAGCAGCCAGTCGTCGGCCGGCTGCTGGAGGGCCCGGGCGAAGCTCGCCTGCACCCGAGGCAGCTCACCGCGGACCACCCGAGCGCCGTTGTAGGGCCACGCGCCGGTGAGCCGCAGCTCCGCGGCCGGCTGGTCGACGTAGAACACGCTGTGCAGCAGGCCGCCGTCGAACCCGTCGGTGAAGCAGTCCGGGAGGGTCGGTGGCCGGAGGTCGTCGATGTCCATGTCGGGCACGACGTCCTTGTGCCACAAGGCCTCCAGTTGCGCCCTGGTCAGGCTGGTCCCGGCGTGCTGCAGATGCGCGGGAAGCCGGAGCGGCCCCACCCCGAGGGGACCGGTGTCGAAGTCCGACCGCACCTGGACAACCACGCCCAGCCTGGCCTGCGTGGCCTCGGTGAGCTTCGCGATCCGCCCCAGCGCGCGGGCGCTCACCTCGACGACGACCCGGAGGTGGTCACCGCAGGCCGACGGCTCCCGGACGTAGCCCAGCTCGAGCCGCTCGCACAGGACCGCACCCGTCCCGCCGGGATCGTTGGCCACGGCCCACGCACGGATCCAGTCCTTCGTGTCGTCGACGCGGTCCTCCTCGATCGCTGTGTCGAAGTGCAGCTCCAGACGCGGATGCAGCCGCCAGCGCGCCCATGCGGACAGCGACCCCTCGCGGCTGAGCACCTCTCCGGACGGCGGCCACAGGCTCTCCAGCCGAGGGGCCCGACCGGCGGCCGGATCGCAGGCCTCGTCGCGACACCGCTGCGCCTCGTAGAGCTGGCGCAGGGACGGCAGCTCGGGACGGCCGGTCGTTGTGACCCCCGAGATCGCCTGGCCGTCCCACGTGAGCGTCGCGATCTCCACGCACTCGCTCCCGCAGGCGCAGGACCGGCCCGGCGCGAGGCCCGCCGAGCAGCCGGCACAGACGTCGGCGCACCCGGCCTGGTCCTTCAGCCGCAGCTCGATCCGGAAGCGCTCCTCGATGGCGCCGGGCCGGCACTCGGCGCGAGTGTCGCAGTCCGTCACGAGCGCCTGGACCGGGTCGGTGCCGCACTCGTGGTGCAGCAGGCACACGACGTAGTCGCCGGGCTGCGAGACACCCGACTCCGGCGCCGGGCAGATCCAGCGGGTCACGTCGTCTAGATGAACCGGGCGGGCCACGACAACGAGCCGCCCGTGGCCGTCGAGCGCCGCACCCGGCGCCACCGCGATCCCCGCGCCGTCGGCCCACACCTCGAGGCCGCACAGGACGCCGGCGCCGACGGTCAGGCGGGACAGAGTCCGCTGCAGCGACAGCAGGTACTGCTGGTCGCGCTCGAACTCCTGGACCCCCATCAGCTTGCCGTGCCAGAAGTTGTTCCGGACCAGCGGGAGCCCCGCGTGGTCGAAGGCAGTGGTGAGTGTCATAGCCGTCCTCTCATGTCAGTGCCAGACCGAGGCCCCCGCGTGCCTCGCCGATCACGCTGTCGACGCCGACGCGGCTCTGGATGCCCACGCTGATGCCCGGTTCGATGACGCACAGGTGGGCGTGGCTGTGCGCGGGGCGTTCCCGCTCGATCAGCGCGACCACCCGGTCCCTGTCCTCGGGACACCGCAGGTGCACGGCGTGCACGAGCACGTCGAAGCGGTGCGCGATGTCCCCGAAGAGCGCCGCGCCGTAGTCGGCGGATCCGGTGAGGTGCGACCGGTCCGCGACCGCGGAGATGTCGAGGATCGACCCGTCCGGCGGTGCGGCCGCCGTCATGGTGCGCTGACCCAGCTCGGCCGCGTCGGCGCCCAGGACCCACACCGACGCCACGTCGCCCGGCTGGGCGATCGTCACGTCGTCCAGCCCTGCCTCGAGGCTGAGCATCTCCAGGAGGTGACCCGCCGTGCCCCGGGTGCCGTGCCGCTCGAAGGCGCCGGAGACGAGTGCGCGCCGCAAGGCTCGCGACATCGTCTCGCCCAGGCGTACGTCGACCCAGCCCGACAGCCAGTCCAGCCAGCGCTCTCCCGCCCGGTCGTCGTAGGACGTCGCGGGGTCGATCTGCTCAGGAAGCGCGCGGAGCGCGTCGACCACGTCGTCGAGGGCCGACCTGGTCAGCTGCAGGAAGGGCTCGAGGAACTGCTCGGGCTGGGCTCGGTCGTCGCGGTAGATCGCGGGGAGCTGCTCGATCCAGCCGGGCGCGTCGACCGTCAGGTCCAGGGCGCCGAGGGCGGGTCGCGCGGCCGGGGCGCCGACCGCCGCCGCGCGCAGCGTCAGGTCCACGCGCACGTCGGACGCCGACGCAGGCACCTGGACGACCAAGTCCGGCCCACTGACGGTGGTGTCCGTCGCCACCCCGCCGAACCGGGCGGCGACACCAGCGTCGACCCCGACCGGCAGCCCGACCATCCGCAGGCGCAGCGTGTGCGCCGTCACCCGGTCGAGCTCGATCGGGACCGGCCCGACGGTGGCCGTCCCGACCGGCACCCGCTCGGTGCCGCTCGACGGCCGCGCGGTCACCCCGTCGGACATCCACACCGTGCCGCCGTCGACCCCGAAGGCCGAGAACGGGCGCGGCGTCCCGGAGGGCTCCCCGAGCAGCGACGAGCTGGTCGTGTCGACCACCCTGGTCGCGACGCTCCCGGGCGACGCGACGTGGAGCCGGTCCTCACCCCAGCGGACGGCGACCGGTGACTGCAACCCGGGCGCTAGGCTCGGCCACCGCCCGCGAACGACGGTCCCGGTGGCGAGGTCGAGGACGACGACGCGGGTCCCGAGCGAGACGAACAGCACCTCCGCGCCGTCGACGAGCGCCCACGCGAGCGACGTACGCCGCGCGGCCGGGCCGGTCCGTCGGGCGATGACGACGGGTCCGTGGCGGTCGAGGCGGACGATCCCCCGGGTGCAGCTCGCGTAACGCCGCCCGCGCGGCGAGACCGTGACGTCGTCGACGCCGCCGATACCGGTCCAGGTCCACACAGGCTGACCGGTCAGGAGGTCGAGCTCGCGCACCGAGCCGCGCCCCCGGTCCACCACGAGGAGCGTGTCGTCCGGCGTGACCGCGAGCGAGGTTACCTCCGACGCCACCCACGCGGGCCCCGGACCCGCCGCCGCAGCGCACCCCGCCACTCCACCGTCGCAGTCCCGCACCCGGATCGTCGCGCCGTCCGCGGACACGAAGTAGGCGCGTCCGCGCCAGACCGCCAGGCCGCCTGGTCGGGAGCTGGACGGCGAGTCACCGCCGGACGGCGGGAGGTCCGGCCAGGTCGGGAGGACCGCGAGCGCGAGCCGTCGCTCGTCGTCGACGACCAGACCCTCTGTCGTCAGTGGCACCTCGACGCCGTCGAGCAGCGCCCGGCCGCCCGGCGCGAACACGAGTCGCGACGAGCTCGCCCGGCCCAGGGTCGCGGTCACCGGGTGCCCTCCACGCCGAGCCACGACACCGACCAGCCGAGCAGCCCCGGGAGGTCGGTGGGCGCCCGCTGCACCGCGGCCGTGAAGGCTGCGAGGGAGACCGGGTCGAAGCCGCCGGCGACGGTCACGGCGTCCGCGAGGATCACCACGCCGAGCTCGAACGACGTCGGGCCGGCGGAGATCACGAACTCGTCCAGGCACAGGACGCGGACCCACCCGTCCTTGAAGCGTGGCCCGACCACCCGGGCGGTGTAGGAGACGTTGCCGAAGAACCCGGCCGGCGAGGTGTCGACCTCGACCTGCAGACCCACCACCGGACCGGCGGCGGATAGCCGGAGCTCGCTCCAGTCGCCGGACGGCGGCAGGTAGCGGCCGCCGTTCGCGTACGGCACGGGCGCGGTGTCGAGCTGCCTGCGGCTCCCGAAGCCCAGGTCGGCCATCTTGCAGCCCTCGACTGTCGCGGTGGCCAGCACCACACCCGAGCCGGGAGGCCCCACCTGGAAGGCGAGATCGGGGATCTCGTGCCGCATGCTCTCCCCCACGGCGCCGCACGGGCCCGTGGAGCTCTCGCGGAGCGAGTCCGACCAGCTGCCGACCAGGTTGAAGGTGCCGGTGGCCACCGGAGGCACCTGGATCTCCAGGGCGTGGTCGAGGACCAGGTCGCGTCCCTCGGCGTCGATCGCGTGTCCGGGGCCGACGACGACGGTGGTGTCGCCCGCCCCCCTGCTCACCTCGAAGCCGAAGGTGATCCCGAAGCCGTGCAGGAGCCGGTTGTGCAGCCAGCGACGCTCCCGCTCCGCGTCGGCCGAGTCGTTCAGCACCCCTGCGGTCAGTCGCTGTCCCGGGAAGGCGCGCAGGGAGCGCAGCGTGTGGTCGTGGGTCGTGTTCACGGTGTCCTCGTTGGGTCCTCAGTTGATGACGGGTGGCGGCAAGGGATAGGTCTGGCAGAACTCGGTCGGTGCGGCGCGTGGTGGCGACGGGACGATGCCGACCCAGCTGACGGTCAACCGGCTCTCGCGGTGCTGCCTGGTGAAGAGCACGGTGAAGGTGTCGTGGCCCCCGTTGCAGATCGTGAAGAACGGGCCGTGGCGCGGACTGCCGACGACCGGGTGCCTGTTGACCGCGGGCCGGACCCAGAGCGGGGTGACGACACCGGTCACGGGGTCGCTCACGGTGACGGTGCAGAAGTAGTGCGGGGTCATCGGGAACTGCGCCGCCGTGGTCGTCACGACCAGCCGGTCCGTGGGGTTGGCGAAGGTCTCGACGCCCGCGCGGACATATCCGCTCTCGCGCCGGCGTACCCACGTCGGGCTGGGCCGGACGTCGGTCCAGCGCAGCGTCGTCGCGTCCAACCACTCGGCGGTCGCGGTCGCCAGGACGAGCACCTCGGCGCAGCCCCACAAGGAGTCCGGCGGCACGGCGCTCACCCCGGAGTCGGTGAGGACGATCTGGTGCGGGCCTGGAGCGGGCGGGGCCAGCTCGCTCTCGGCGGCCAGTCTCATCACGGTGCCGCTCTGGTCGAAGCCCACGCCCGGACCGACCACGACGATGCGCCCGGAGTCGAACGGCAGGACCTCCAGCCCCTCGGCGATGCCCCAGGTGCCGTGGGCCACGCGCACGTGTAGACCATCGAGGTCCGAGGTCGACCCGTAGCGGTTCGTCAGGTCCCGGGCCGCGAGGATCCGCCGGTCCACGAAGCGGCCGGTCATCGCCGCACCTCCACGTCCAGCGCCGCCACCCGGACCAGGGCTCCCGCCGGGACGCAGGCGTTGGGACACGCGTCGCAGGGATCTGTCGACACCTCGACGTCGGCCACCAGGTCGACGCCCGACACGGCGCTGACCACCTGCATGACCTCGGTGCGGTAGACGTCGCGCCCGAACGGCCAGCCGCGTCCCGCCGGCCCGCCGGCCAGCGGATCGAGGAACCGGCGGACGGCCCGCTCGACGTCGGTCGTCAGGCGGGCGCGGTCGACACCGTCCGCGGCCAGCACGGTCGCGGCCACGGACACCCCGACATAGGTAGGTCCGCACACGCGTAGCCGGGTCCCGAGGGTCCGGCCGGCGGAGAGTCTGCGAGCGACCAGGTCGAGGAGGCCGGCGGTGGGCGACGGTTCGCCCCGAGGCAGGAAGGGGACCACCACCACGGAGAGGGTCCCGGGCGCATCGACGCAGGCGAGATCGAGATCGAGGTCGCGGAACGCGCGGACCCGGGCCAGGCGAGCGCCGGGGGTGGCGAACGCCAGCCGCTCGACATCGAGCGTGTTGGAGGCCCGGGCGGGCACCGGGCTGTCCAGGACCTGGGCTCGGGGGACGCCGTCGAGCGTCGTCGTGTCGTGACGTTCGGCCAGCTCGACGAGTCGCTCGTGCGCGGAGAGCCGTACGGCGGCCCGCCCGAGCGCGTCGTCGAGCGACTCGGCCGGGCTGCCCGCCAGCGGCGCCACCGGCGCGGTTAGTGTCAGCGCGGCTCCCGGGCCGGAACCAGGTGCGAGGCTCCAGCTCGCCCCCGCTGGGGCGGCGCCCTCCGGCCCGGGCGTGAGCGCCCGGGCCACGACCGGGTTGCTCCAGACGCCGCGCAGCACGGGAGCGCGGTCGTAGCGACCCGCCGCGACCCGGCAGCGCAGCCGCACGGCGCCACCGGACGGCAGGTCGAACGAGACCGCCCCCGACCGGCGCAGCCCACCAGTGTCGTCGTCGATCGCCGCAGCGGGAAGCGACCGCCAGGCGGTCCCGTCGGAGCACTCCCACGCCAGGGCGACGGGCTGGTAACCGGGCGCTGCGGCTGCGTCGCCATCCGCGACGTCGAACCACAGCACCAGGCGGCCGCCGCCCGCCGCGGGCGCCAGCAGCAGGCCGAGCTCCGCCGTGCCGTCCGGCCCGAAGGCATCCACGGGCTCGGCCCCCACGGGTGGGGCGAGGCGGCGGCTTCCGGGTTCGCCGAGCTCGAGCTGTCCGACCACCGTCGGCGTGGCCCATCCGCGGGCGGCGACCTCGAAGCCGGACCGCGCCTCCCCCGCTGCGGCGACCAGCTGCCATCCCTTGCGGACCCGTTGCCGGCCCGACGCCGTCGTCGCGTGCAGGACGACGGTCGAGGCCGTGGCTGGCGCGGGCCGGACGCCGAGGAGGGCCAGGAACGCCGCCCGGTGGGCGGGAGGGACGCGGTCGATGCGGTAGGAGAGCTGCTCTGCGGCCGACGCGAGGAGCTCCAGCAGCGTGATCCCCGGGTCGTGGGCGTTGTGGTCGGTCCAGCCCGGGGCGGTCGAGGGGATGCGCTCGCGACCGTCCTCGACAAGCTCCTCCCAGGTGAGGTCGTCCAGGACCGGGATCGGGAGCGGCATCACACACCCCCACCCGTGGTCAGGCGCACCCGGATGCTGCCGGGTGTGGGGAGCTCCTCGGGTGCGAGCCGGAGAGTGTCGCCCACGAGGGCGCCACGCGCGGTCACCATCAGGCTGGTAACGAAGTCCACGCCGTCGACCGCCTCGAGGACGGGCGCGAGGCGGGTCACGTGCACGACGCTGCCGAACGGCCAGCCCGCTCCCGACGGTCCCCCGCGGACGGCGTGGAGGAAGTCGCCGACCACCGACCTGGCCCGGTCGAAGGCCTGGCCGGCGGTGTCGAAGCTGGCCGGCGCCACCTCCACCTCCAGGCCGACCTCGACGAAGGCCGGCGCCGTCACGCGCAGCCGAGCCACCGCGCCCGCCGGGCAGCGGCGCAGGACATGTCGGCGCACGGTCTCGAGCAGCTGGTCGCTCGGCGTCGGCGGTGCGGCGTCCGACCACGGCACGACGCAGAGCCGCAGCCCTCCTCCGAGGTCGTCCGGCACCTGGACCACGGCGGCGTCGAACACCTCGGGAGAAGCCTCGAGGGCGACGTCGCGGTAGTCCTCGACGGTGATCGCCTGGTAGCGGTGCCTGAGCACCCGCGGTGCGCGGTTCGCGGAGCGTGTAGGCAGCTCGGGGTCGGCGCCTCCGGTGGCGGCGACCGGGTTCCACACCCGCTTGGCGATGATCCCTGACAGGGGTGTCGTAATGGTCTCCGCCGCGACGTTGCCGGCGATCCCGCCGCCGCTCGCGTAGCGGCGCAGCCTGACGTTGTCCGCGCCCGTCGGCACCGGCCGGCCGCGTGTCGCGTCCCCGAAGCCGATCCGGCCCAGGGCGCGGTCGACGACGTAGTGCCGGTCGCCCGGCCGCGACGACCGGAGGTTGGGCACCGACTGCCAGGTCACCCACACGGCGCTCGGGTCGCCCTCGGCGTCGAGCTCGACCTCGAGCGCGTCACCGCGCCCGATCGAGGCCAGCTCGCGTTCGAGGATGGGCAGGTCCGTGCGGGCACGCGCACCCGACAGCTCGCGCACCTGCAGGGTCTCGCCGTCCAGGATCGGCGTCCGCGTCGACTGGAACTGCTGCCCCGGCAGGTTGGTCCCCGAGCCGAGCAACTCACGCTCGAGCGTCGCGCTCTCCGACGCCCAGACCGCGTTGAGCGACAGGCGGCGCAGCCCGATCGTAGGTGGCTCGCCCTCGGCGACCCGGGCCCGCACCCACGTGCGCGGAGTGCCGAACAGCGCCGGCTCGGGCTCGGACATGCTGGCGTTCTGGAAGCTGTTCTCCAAGGGCGGCGACAGCGTGATGGAGCGCCCCTCGATGCCGGACACGACAGCGAGCTCGCTGTTCTCACCCTCCTTGAGGTGGACCCGTTCGCCGGTCACGAAGAGCTGTGCGGCGGCACTCGTCAGCGTGGTCGCCGTCGACCCGCTCGCCGCCACCGGCGCGATGATGCGCAGCGCCCGGTTGCCCGGCCACAGGAGGCGCACGATTCCGGTCCGGGTGAAGTGCGCGGTCTCGTCCTCGACCGCAAGGGCCACCCAGTCCTGACCGTCGAAGCGCTCCCACCGGAACTCGTGGCCCGACTCGAGCCCGCCGTCCGGGCCGGCCGGCTCGACGTCGACGTAGAGCCCCACGGCGTCGCTCGGCAACGGCCCGTCGAACCCGAGGTACACAGCGGGTGTGGGGTCGGGGTTGTCCAGGAAGGGGGCGAAGCCGGTGCCGCCGAAGCGCACCGCCGTCGATCCGTCCCGGAACGCCCAGCCGTCCTGAGCGAACAGGTGTTCGGCGAACTCGGGGCGGCTCTGGCTCTCCACCGACATGGCGATGCCGTCGAGCCGCGGCGGGTAGGCCGTCCTGACCTGGAGGGGCACGCCGGCGACGGTCAGCTGCTGGACCAGGTCGTAGTCCCCCGTCGCGATCCGGGCCCGGATCCAGCGTCCGTCGCGGGCGTTGACGGATGTCTCGGCGAGCGTGGGCTCCACCGTGAAGGTGAGCGCGGCGACCCCGGTCGCGGCGAGGTCGGGGAACGACGTGCTGGAGATGGCGGCCCAGCGATCGCCGTTCCAGAACTCCCAGGCCAAGGTGGGCGAGTTGGCAGTGCCCACGGTTGCCGGGGGCAGGGGCCGGTTCACGTCCAGCGTTAAGGTCACCTCGGTCACCGTGGAGCTGCCGCGCGACAGCAGCTCGTCCCAGGCGGCATGGAACAAGGTCGTCGGCCGCGGCTGGCTGCCGAAGGGCTCGACCGGCTCCTGCGGGTCGCGCTCCACGCCGGCAGCGACCAGGGCGTCCGGCACCTGGCCCGGCAGCGGCTGCCCGGTCCCTCCGCCGGCCGGTGTGGTGTCGACCGAGACCCTCAGTCGCAGCCGGTTGATGACCGGCAGGCGGCGCAGCGGAGCCGGTGTCAGCCGGGTCCGGAGGGCGCCGCGCAGCCAGTAGGACTCGACGCCGCCGACCTTCGTGCGCTCGGCCTTGACGCCCTCGGTGGCGAGCCGGATGGTGCCCCGCTCCTGCATCCCGTTGGTGCGGTCGTCGACGGCCAGGGGAGAGAACTCCCTCCAGCGGGTGCCGTCCCAGGTCGACCAGCTGATGTCCAGCGGGACCGAGGAGGGCTCGAGCAGCTCCACCTCGAGCTCGACCGACGCGGTGCCGACAAGTGCCAGCAACGTCGGGTGCCCGACGTAGAGGACCCGCTCCAGGGGCTCGTCGCCGACGAAGAGGTCGGTACGGCGCCCGCCGGTGATCGCCGCGGAGTGCGATACGGCGGCGTCTCGCTGCGGGACGACCGACCAGACCTCGGCGAGGGGGCTCGCGCTCAGCCCGATGCCGAACTCCGTGCGGAAGGTGAGCGGCCGGCCGTCGACACCGGTGGCGGCCACCAGCGAGCCCGACGGCGCCAGCGCGTTGCCGCCGAGCGGCTCGATCACCACCGGAGCGCGCGCCGCGGCAGGAGGCAGCGAGTCGATGCCCAGGTCCGCGAGGAACTGCAGCTTGTTCTTGTCGCTGGCCCGGTCCAGCCGCTCCCACAGCTGGGAGAGCATCGCCGCATAGGCGGCGAGCAGCGCCCGCGCCGGGTCCCCCTGGGCCGCCGTCCATTGCGGGAGGACGGAGCCCTTGGCCCGCAGCAGCTGGCCGAGCACGTCGTCGGGCTCGCGTCGGCGATCGGGGGCCCTCATCGCCACGACCCCTCCCCCTCCTCGAGATAGAAGGGATAGACCAGGTTGTAGAAGGTGTTGGTCTCCCGGACCCGGTAGTCGATGGAGACGTCGACGCGTCCGGCCGAGCGGTCCGGCAGGGAGGCGTCGACCCGCTCGACGCTGATCCGCGGCTCCCAGCGGACCAGGGCCTCCTCCACGCGAGAGCGCAGCAGGGTCAGCGTCGTGGTCGAGATCGGCTCGAAGACGAAGGCGTTGACGCTGGACCCGAAGTCCATGCGGATCCGCTCGCCGAGGTTGGTGCCGAGGATGATCCGGATCGACTGCCGGACGTCCTCCTCACCCTCGACCAGGGCCACGGCACCGGTGGCGTCGAGGGAGACCGGGAAGGCCCAGCCCGAGCCCAGGAACGAGCGTCGGCGGCTGCTGATCGAGGTGTCGGCCATCGTCACTCTCCGATGTCGACACTGGTCTCGCCCTTGGCGATCTTCGCCCCGCAACCGACGGGATCGTCCTTCCGGGCGGCGGGCTGGCCCGCGATGAGCACGGACATCTCACCCTTGAGGATCACGCTGGGAGGATGCGGCGGGTTTGAGGGCATCGAGCACGTGTGCGCGTCGCCGACCCGCGCGGCCGGCTGGCCCGCGATCAGGACCGTGGCAGCACCCGGCCCCGTGACGACCCCCGGGTGGGTCGTCGGGTCCTGGACGCGCGCGGCTGCTGGCATGTCAGTTGAGGAGGATCGTGGTGGCTTTGACCTTGCAGGTGGTCCCGCCGTTGACGGTGACGCTGCCCGAGCTCTCGAGCTCGACCTTGCCGGTCCCTTCGACCTTGATCTCCTTGGCCTTCAGGGTGATCGACTTGGTGGCACTGATCGTCACGTCGCCGGCCTGGTCGAGCTTGATCGACGCCGTGTCCTTGGCGGTGGCCAGGGTGACGGCGCCCGGAGCCAGCTCCACCTGGTGGCCGGTCGCGGTCTTGACGGTGATCGAGTTCGCGACGTCGTCGAGCTGGATCTCGTGTCCGGCCTCGGTCCGGATCAGGATCTTCGTCGTCGGGTCGAGCGGTGCGCTCAGCGGCGGGGTGTCCGCCGTGGACCACAGCGAGCCGACGATGTAGCAGTCGGAGACGTCGTTGCGGTTGAACGCGACCAGCACCTCGTCGCCCTCGTGGGGAAGCATGTACATCCCCCGGTTCGACCCGGCACCCGGGACGGCCACCCGGGCCCACGGCTGGGTTCCGGGAAGCCACGGGAGCTCGATCTGCACTCGTGCGTTGCCGGTGCTGTCGACGGTGTTGACGACCTCGGCGAGCGCGATGGTGAACTGCTGACGGCGCGGCCGCTCCTGCCACGCGAACTCGGGGAACAGGCTCATGCCCCCACCCCCACTGTCACGTCGACGAAGGGCGCCTCGAGCGCGACCGCTCCCTGGTCCAGGGCCGGAACGGACCCGAACCAGATCTCCTTGCGCGCCTCGAAGCTAGTGCGGTAGCCGGAGGAGTCGATCGTGTGCGTCGCGGTGGCGATGCGGTAGCGGCCACTGAACTCGCGGCCGAGTCCTTCGAGCTGCACCACCCGGCCCGCCGCGAGGGCCGGGTCGCCCACGACCGAGCCGCTGCCGGTCAGCCGGCTGTTCAGGCTGGGGATCAGCTCGCCGAGGATGCGACGGGGGGCGCTGACCAGCCCGAGGTTCTCCTCGAGGACCAGCCGGCGCTCGTCGGGGACGTCGGGCTCGTCGGACTCCTCGTCCGGCGGGGGTGGCAGCTCCCCGAGCACGACGGGCCGGATGGTGATGTCGAGGCTGGCGCGGTCCCAGTCGTAGCCGACGGTGATCTCGAAGACCGTCTTGATCGAGGGCACCCGCAAGAAGGCGGTCACCGAGGCGATGACGCCGACCGTCGTCAGGCGCGGGGACCACTCGATCAGCGAGCTCCCGTAGCCGTAGGTGCGGATCGGGTCGAGCTCGTCGAGCGGTGACATGAACCGCAGCTTGCGTCCACCGAGGGGACCGGTGTGGTCGATGAACATCTCCCAGCCGTTCTCGGCGGCGACCTTCTTCAAGAAGTCCAGGTCGGACTCGCCCTCCTGGCGGCGGACCAGGACCTGTGCGTCGTCACCGACGCTGGCCAGCAGGGACGCGCCGTACAGGATCACCGACAACGCCGCGCCCACGGGATCGATCACCGGCACTAGGCCGTTCTCGGCGCTGATGGTCGCTGCGATGACCGGGTCGGGGATGGGCCCGTTCTTGAAGAACGCGAACGGGATCGCGAACCACCGGGACCGCACCGACTCCCGCAGCCGCTCGGAGCGGTCCTGGGCGGCGATGGTGAGGGTCGGCATCCCGTCGGACGGGAAGGTGGCCTGCTGGCTCACGATCTCGCCGACGAACATCTGCTCGAAGCCGTCCGGCTGGTAGCCGAGCGAGAGCCGCAACGGGACGCCCGGGTCGAGCAGCGCGTCGTCGGTCCAGCGCAGGTACTGGTTGGCGATCGAGACCTCGACCCGGTGCGCGCCCTCCAGGGCCGAGGTGTGGGAGACGGCGGTGATGGCCCCACGCAGGTCGGCCGGGATCGGGCTGTCGTTCAACTCGAGCCGGTAGTCGGGGACGTACTGGTCGCTCATGCGAAGACCCTTCCGTCGATGTCGCGGTAGGGCAGGGCCGGGATCTGCAGCGGCTGCCCGGCCTCGAGCCGGGTCGGATCGTCGATCTGGTTGGCGAGCGCGATGGCGCGCCACTTGAGCGGGTCGTGGTACTCCGCGTTGGCGATGGCGAACAAGGTCTCGCCCTGCACCACCCGGCGCAGCTCGGAGTAGTCGGCGGTCTCCCGCTTGAGCTGCTGGGCCTCCTCGCGCGGGTCGCGGTACTCGTTGAACGTCGTCTGGACCCTCACGCGCACCGGCGTTCCGTCCTCCCGGAACAGCTGGAACGTCGACGAGGCGCTGGCCAGGACGCACCTGAAGTGGAGCGAGCCCCACGCGAACTCGATGCGTGGCGGAGCGTGGGTCTCCGGGAGGATGTTCATCATCGAGATGAGCTCGTCGGCGACCACGCTCGCGTCCGCCCCCGCGCTCTGGTCGACGTAGGTGTCGATGAACAGCTCCAACTCGAGGGTCCGCATGTTGCCGGCGACGAACTGGGTGACCGGCGAGCTGAGTCCCGGGATGGTGAGCTGGGCGAAGTTGGTGTCACGCTTGACCGAGTACTCCTCGGGGTTGAAGAGCACGCTGATGCTCCGGCCGTCCTCGAGGTTGACGATGGTCGCCTTCTCCAGAGCCATCAGCGCCGTCCCATCCGCTCGCGGTGGGACCACATCCGCCGGTCGATCGCCGCCATCACGCTCTCGGTCAGGCGCTCGATGTCGGGCGTACGGGGACCGGCCGCGGGGCCGGGTCCGGGCTGCGAGGCGGGCGCGCGCGACGGGCCGCGAGGTCCACGGCGCTCGGGAGCGGGCGGTTCAGACCTCGGGCTGCGGGCCAGCACCCGGGGGGGTGCGGCCGCCATCAGCATCGGCTGGGTCTCGGCGCCCTGCGGGGACGCGCGACCGACCCGGATCGGGTGCCGCACCGGGCTCGTCACCAGCGTGTCCAGCCGGGCGAGCGACGTCGCTACTCGCGTCACGACCGGGCCGATCGGGGTCGACGAGTTGCGAGCGGCCAGCCCGGCGTACGGGACGACCGAGGTTCGCACGACGTCGCGGACGGGGACCGCGACCGGCCGGCTGTTCCTGCGATCGTCGGTCACCGCCACCCTCACCGACAGCGCCACGGAGCTCCGAGGCCCGCTGCGCACCGTCAGCGTCGACCGCTCCCGCCACCTCTCCACCACCGGGGACGCCGCCCGGGCGCGGCGCAGCCGGAGCCCCAGCGCCCCGGGCGAGAGCAGACTTCGTCCGAACCGGTTGCGCAGCCAGGGCGTGCGGCGACGCGGCCAGGCTGACCTCGGCGCAGTGGTCATGAGTCCTCGTTCATCTGCTGGTTGATGGTGGAGATCTGGCTCACCCAGGTCCTCCGGTCGCGGTGCTCCAGCGACAAGATCGCCTCGAGGGGCCAGTGGAAGTGATAGGCGAGAAAGGCCATCTCCTCGTTCAGCTGGCGGAGGGGATAGCCCACGATTCCCCCCGCTGCTCGGGGGCCACCTCCACCCTCTCCGCGCACGTGGGGCACGGCACCTGGACGGAGTCGACGGCGACCTGGTTGATCGTGTTGTAGAGGTCCTGCAGGTATTCGAGGTCGGCGGCGAAGAGGTTCTCGATGGTGGCGGTGTTGACGTGTGCCAGGTCGCCGAGTCGCACGACGACGCGCGACAGCACGATCACCGTCAGATAGGCGGGGTTGTTGCGCACCCTCTCGTCGCGCTGCGGCAGGATCTCGTCGGCCGCGGTGGCCAGCCGCATGATGCCGGTCCTGTGCAGCCCGCCCTCCTTGTCGAGGTAGCCCAGCGGGAGTGTGAAGTCGTGCTCGGTCTGCAACATCAGTCGATCTCCAGTCCCTCGTGGGCGAGCGAGAACTCCTCGACCGCCACCTCCTTGCCGGTGGCGTTGAAGTCCGCCGGGTTCCACTTCATCGGCCAGGCGTTGACGAAGTTGTAGCGGAGCACTTCTGCGCCGGCCCGGTCGCAGACGACGATGGAGCCGTTCTTGCGCTCGACCTTGCCGGCGACGACGTCGCGGTGCCACTCGTAGAGCGTGTTGTCGCCGCCGGTGGTGCCCCGCTTGAGGACGATGTCGGAGTACGTCGTCTTGCCCGGCAGCTTGCGCACGGTGCTGTTGTGGCCGCCCTCGCGGTACTCGACCACCTCCACTGTCGACTCCAGCCCGGAGGCCTCGCTGAAGCCGCCGACCTGGATGCCGTCGATCTCGACCTTGAAGTTGTAGTTGTTGAGTGGATCGAGGCGCTGAGCCATGTCACCCCTCCTCGATGTCGGTGCCGCCGTCGAACAGCCCGATCCGGACGACGATGAACTCGGCGGGCCGCACGGGCGCGACCTTGATCTCGATGAACAGGTAGCCCTTGTCGCGCGTGGACGGCGGGTTGAGGCCCTCGTCGATGCGCACGCGGAACGCCTGCTGCTCCTCGGCCCCGAACAGGGCGCCGGCCTGCCACTGCTCGCGGAGGAAGGCGATGATCACCCGCCGCAGCGCCTTCCAGAGCCCCAGGTCGTTCGGCTCGAAGACGGCCCAGCGGATCGAGTCCTGGATCGACTCCTCGATCATGAGCAGCAGCCGGCGGACGTTGAGATAGAGCCAGTCCGTCACGAACGGGTCGACGGTGGTGCGGGCGCCCCACACGGTGACCCGGTTGCTGCCCGGCAGGATCCGCAGCACGTTGACGCCCTGGATGTTCAGCGGCCCCTGCTCGGCGTCCGTGAGCCGGCGCTCCACGCCGAGCACGTCGTTCAGGGTCACGTTCGCCGGCGCCTTGAACACCCCGCGCGTGTTGTCGGTCCTCGCGATGGCTCCCGCCACGTGACCGGACGGCGGGACCAGCACCGTCCTCGGACGCCCGCGCGCCGTGCGTGGGTCGATGAGCTGGACCCAGGGGTAGTAGACGGCTCCGAAGCCCCGCTCGGACCTGAGGTCGTTGACCACGTTGGCGATCTCGTCCTCGGGACGCTGGTCGTCGTCGGGGGTCCTCGGAGGGTCGAAGATCGCGATCCGGTCGGCCGAGCGCAGGCAGTGCGTCAGCTGCGCGTTCTGGATCGCCCGGCGCGTGACCCGGTCGCTGCCGTCGTAGCGGGCGGCGTCGGGGATGCAGACCATGCTGACCTCGTCGACGCGCAGGAGCAGGTCGAGGGCTCGTTGATAGTCCTGGCTCCCCAAGGAGTCGAGGTCGAGATCCGCTCCCCCGGCCAGCGCCAGCACCTGCGCCCCGACCCGGCGCGGAAGCTGGAACAGGGGCTGTCGCGGCTCGACCACCACGACCACACCGGGTGGCACGACGCCCTCGGCGAGCAGGTAGCGGTCGCTGATCGGATCCAGCGACACGTCCGCGGTCGTCCTGCTCATCCCGGTCGGCGAGTTGACGACGAGGTCGAAGGAGAGCGAGGTCAGGTCGCGGTGCAGCCGCAGGCTAATCTCCCGGTCCGCGGGCTCACGACGCCCGACGGTCACGACCCCGGTCGAGGAGACCCGATCGATCCGGAAGGCGACGCTGTCCGAGCCGGCTCCCGCCTCGACCCAGGTACCGACTGCGGGGAGGTTGTCCGGCGCCGCGGGGACCTCGAGCCTGATCCCGGCCCGGTCGGGCGGATAGTCGAGGAGGCTCAGGATCACCTGGGCCAGCACTCCTGGCCAGGCGGGGTCGGCCGTGCTGCCGTCGGGCGGCGCGACCAGGAGCCACCGGCCCTGTGCCCGCTCGACCGTCGCGAAGACGGGCGCCGGGACGACCCAGGCGAACCGGACGTTGGCCACCCCGCCGGCGGTGACGGTGACGGTCACGTCGTTGGTCCCGACGGCGGCGACCGTGCCCGAGATCAGCCCGGTGGCCGCGTCGATCGAGAGCCCCGCCGGGAGGTTGGTCGCGGCGTACGAGGCCGTCGTCCCCGTCGGCGCCTGAGCCACGATCTGCACGCTGGCCGAGTCGCCCACGTTGGTGGCCTGACGACCTGGGCTGACGACCACCGGCACCGGGTCAACCGTCTCCCAGTCGAAGGTCACCTGACCCGCGTTGCCGTTGGCATCGGTCGCCGTCAAGGTGACCGTCGTGATGGCGGCGGCCGTCGGGGTGCCGGTGATCTGGCCGAAGGCCGCGTCGAGCTGGAGGCCCGCGGGCAGCCCGGTCTCGGTGAAGGTGAGGTTGCCTGGCGGGTTCGCGACGATCGTCAGGGTCACCGGGGCGGCCACGTCGGAACGCTGGTCGCCGGGGTTGTCGACGACGGGAGCGGTCGGCGGGTCGATCACCCAGGTGAACCGTGCGGTGCTGCTTGCTCCCCCTTCGGTGACGGTGATCGTGACCTCGGCGGCACCAGCCGCCGTCGGCTGACCCGTGATGAGACCGCTGGGGTCCATGGTGAGCCCGGCCGGCAGACCGTTGTCGGCGAAGGTGAGGGCGCCGGGAGGGTTGGCCTGTGACTGGGCCTGGATCTGGAGGTTGACGGCCGCGCCCACGGCGGTCTGCTGCGTCCCCGGCGAGGTGACCAGCGGCGCCGGTTCCTCCACCACCCAGTCGAAGTCCACGGTGCTCGACTGCGGCCCGTCCGTCACCTGCACGCTCACCGTCGACTGCCCGGCAGTGGTGGGAGTGCCCGTGATCCTGCCTGTGTTGTCCATGGCCAGGCCGGCCGGAAGCCCGTTGGCGGCGAAGGTGAGGGCGCCGCCGGTGCCGCTGGTCGCTGTGACCAGCAGGTCGACCACGTCACCCACCGAGGACGACTGGTCGCCCGGGTTGTCCACCACCGGGGCCGCGGGTGGCTGCACGATCTGCACCTCGTCGCCCGCGACGAAGCCGGCGGTCGCCGACAACAGCTCGAGGACACGTGGGCTCCCGGGCGGGAACCCTGCCGGTGGCGTGGCCGATCCCTGCCCCACCACCGAGCCGGTGGGCGATGCGAGCCGCCAGGTCCGAGAGCTCGGCTGCACAGCGACGGTGATCGCGTCCCCCCAGGTGCCCTCGCTGCGCGCCCGCACCACGGCCTCGACCCCACCTTGGGTGTTGGTCAGCTCAGCCGATGCGGCCGCACCGTTGGTCACTCGCGCGATGTGGGCGCGCTGACCGCCGTTTTGGAAGAACCCCTGCAGGGCAAAGGAGAGGAAGTACGGCGTGCCCGTCGCCTCGTCGTACAGGTGCGGCTGCTCGATGCTGGCGAAGCGCTCCACGAACTGGTCGAAGGTGGTGACGGCGACAGCGGAGTCGGACCGTCCCGTCGCGCTCGGACCCACGAACGCCGCGATGCTCGTGCTGACTCCCTGGATGACTCCCGGACTGGTGATCTCCTCGATGTAAACACCAGGGGTCTCGCGCGTGATGGTCATCTTCGTGCTCCTTGTTCGGCTTGTTCAGCTCGTGACGAGGTCGTAGCGACCAGTGGGCGACGGCACGGCGACCGGCACCACCAGGTCGGGGCCGCGCTCGGTGGTGGCGCGGATCAGGTAGTCGCCCTCGGCGACGTCGTACAGCCGGAACCGTCCGGCTTGGTCGGTGCGGGTCGCCTGCACGGCGCCTCTGGAGGTCACGTCCTCCAGCTGGACCCAGGCCGCCGACACGGCAGAGCCCGTCCCGTCGCGCAGGCTGCCGCCCAGGTGCACGAGCCGGTCCGAGCCGGGGGCGTAGGTGGTGTGCAGGGTCGTGACGGGTGGGCCCGACGGGCGGGTGGACCGCACCAGCGGGAGGGTCACGATCAGCTGGACCGCGGGATGCCAGATGTTTCCCTGCCCGAGGCCGGTCCAGAAGTCGCCGAGGTTGCCGTAGCCCTCGGGTGGGGCGATCTCGGTGCGCAGATCGTTGTCGACCAGGATCGGATCGACCGGAGGCGATGCCGGGGTATAGATGCGGGTCGCGTTGATAGGGGCCTCGTCGGCGAGGATGCGCAGGCATTCTCCGAGCAGCCAGTCCTCCACGACGGTCGGCGTCCCCACGCTGGGGTCGGTCGACGGCACCCAGGCCGAGATCAGGTACTGGCAGTCGACGCGGAAGGGCTCGGGGTCGGGGTTCCGCATCGCTGCCGTGGAGCGCTGGTCGCGGTCCTCGCGCACCTCGGCGAGGAAGACGTTGACCGCCGGCCTGCCGCTGGCGGATACGAACGCGCGCCAGGTGTCGTCGGGCGGGCGGACCAGGACGTCGACGTCCACCGGCGGCTGCCCGGGGTTCAGGCGGCTGGAGAGCAGGTGGACGAGCATCTCGTCGAGCTGGTTGATCACGTGGGCACCCGCTTCCTGGTCAGGGAGCGGAAGTCGCCGATCTTGCTGAGTTCCTGGGACAGTGCCGCGCGGACGTCCTCCTGGGTGACGACCGGGGTGTCAGCATCGCGCGCCGCCGCGCGGAACGTCGCGGACCGGGCGACGTTGGCGATGCTCCCGCCGGACAGCGCGTGATCGCGTGCCAGGTCGCTGAAGTAGACGTCCGCGCCCGGTTCGAACGCGATCTCCACCTCGGCTCCGCCGCGGGTCCGGGTCGGCCAGACCGACCGCCACAGCTCCTCGCGCTGCTGCCGATCCGGCTGGTGGAAGCGCACGACCGCGGTGATCCGCCGATGGAAGGCCGGGTCGATGTTGTTGACCCCGAGCAGGTTGGTGGTGAACACCACGTGGCCCGTGAACTGCTCCAATCGGCTCAGCACGTGCGCCGTGCCCGCGTTGGCGTAGCGGTCCTGGGCGTGCACGACCTGCGTCCTTGGGCCGAGGATCGCGTCGGCCTCGTTTACCACGAGGAGGGCTCCGCCGGACTGCGCGGCCTGGAACACCAGGTCCACGCGCTCCTCGAAGTCACCCACCCACCGGGAGAACAGCGCGGAGATCTCCAGGAGCTGTACCGGCAGGCCGAGCTCGTGGGCCAGCGCCTCGGCCGCCAGCGTCTTGCCGGTGCCGGCGGGCCCGGCGAAGAGCAAGTAGGTGCCGGTCTGGCGGTCGGTCATCTGATCCCACCCCAGCCGGCCGGTCACCACGTCGCGGAAGACGATGCGGTCCCTCGCCTCCTCTAGGCCTCGACGGGTGTCGGCGGTCAGGACCAGGTCGTCGAACCTCGCACGTGGCTTGAGTGGCTGGAGGAGGCCGCCGGCGTCGTCGCGGGTCTGCTCCGACACGACCGCTGCCACGTCCTGCGTGGTGAAGCGCTCGTCCTCGGCGCCGGCCGCGACCAGGGCGTCCGCGGCCCGGTCGACGCCGACGCCGAACCGCAGGATGAGCGCCTCGAGGCCCTCTGCTGGGGCAGATCCCGTCCAGTCCGCGGCGGACTCCCAGATGATCCGGCGCTCTGCGAGCGTCGGTGGCCGGAAGGGGTCGTTGAGCGGCCGGACGGGTCCGCCGGGTGGCAGGGCATCCGGTCCCGAGGTCAGCGCGACGCGAGCCGAAACGGCCAGCCGGAGCAGTTCTGCGTCGGCGTCGCGTGGCACACCCTCGACCAGGCAACGAAGGTCCAGTCTTAGGCAGTGCCGGCGGAGGCAGTGTGCACCGAGCTGGCCCAGCTCCGAGAAGCGCGCCCACGGCACGACGAGCAGCCTGCTCCCGCTTGCCCGAGCCACGTCGAGCGCCCGCGAACGGCGGTCGGCGTCGATACCACCATGGATGTGCACGAGACGGCCTGCTCCGAGCGCGGCGAGCACGGCCTCTGGGGGGCCGCCCATGGGCGGCGCCCACCCGTTCGACACCCTCGGGGTCAGCTCGGGATCGAGGATCGTGTCGGCCTCGTCCGGCGACTCGTCACCGAGCAGGATCCTTCGCACGGAGTCGTCGAGAGCGAAGACCTGGTGCCGGATCGCCTCGCTAGGTGGTGTCTGATGTATCAGACCCGCCGCGACCAGCACGCCCGACCCCAGGTCGGAGATCAGAGACAGCCGATCCGTGCCGCCGGCGGACAACAGCGCGGCGAGCACGTCGACGGTCGGGCCCGCGGCCAGTGAGTCCCCGACGAGATAGGCGTAGCGGTGCGCAAAGCGGGCGTCGAGCTCGTTGAACATGCAGGCGAGCAGCACGTCGACCTGTCGCGGTGTCAGCTCGTAGTCCTGAACCATCCGGGCCGCGGCAGAGTCTGCCGGAATTGCGATGCTCGGCTCCGCCGCCAGCACGCTCGACACGGCTGAGGCGCCGGACATGGGGCGACCGGCGAAGTCCGTGCGCCCGGCCCTGAACGCCTCGGCCCAGTCGGCGATGCCGCCCCCCGCGTCGTAGGTCGCGGCCGCCGCGGCCACCGCCTCCTCGAGGACGTGGTCCAGCCTCTCGGCTGCCTCCAGCAGCGTCTCGTACCAGGACAGCTGAGGCTGCTCACGCAGCGCCGCGGCCACTGCCAGATCGAGGATGTCCTTGGTCAGCTCACCGTACGAGACCTCCAAGCGTGAATGGGTCCCGTTCACTCCGACCACGAGGCGAGTCGTCTCCGGATCAGGATCTGGTGACCCCGAGATCGCGAGATCGACGTGTTCTGCCTCCCCAGGGGCGTCGGCCCTGATGATCGTGACGTCCGCACGAGTCGACATCAGGAGTTCGACGAGGCTCTCGAAGAGTCTGGGGTGAACGTCGCGAATCAGAACCCTGCAGGTCCTCCTCCGAGCGTGCCGATCGTCCACCTGCTGAGCATCGACCCGGGACGCACCCCTGGTAAATCGCCAATAGGACTTAGCTCTTCTGCCACGTGGCCTAACTCCGTCCCTGCCACGACCTACATCCCTGGAGCAAGACGGAGACCCCAGCCGGCGCGGGTGACCCGCCCTGAGGCTGCCTATCGAAGCCGACGGGCTGGCATGAAGGTGAATGCGGCATGGACAGCCCGTGCCACAAGCGTGATGCTGGGGCATGGTCAATGGGTCGAGTGACGGGTGGAACGTGCTTCTCAAGGCCTACCGCGAGAAGGGCATCTTCCTCGTCCTGGGCTCTGGCGTCTCCTATGACTCAGGGGTGCCTAGCTGGCCCGAGTTGTTGAGGCGGGTCTGCCTTCGGCAGCATCCGGACGATGCTTCCCTGCCCGGCAAGCTCCTCGACATGGCCCCAACTGTATTCGCAAGCTTCCTGGAAGAGCGTGCCGGATCGCGTGAGGCGCTCGCCACGATGGTGCAGCACTGCCTTTACGAGTCATTTCCGGGGAACTCGTACAAGCCGATCGATGCTCAGTCGGGTCCTCTCTTCGTGGAGACGATCGACCACAACAACCAGACCCTTCGCAGCGTCTCGGCACTGTGCGTCCGCCGGGCTCCTAAGGGCGAGGTGTACAAGTTCCAGGCGAACCCACGCGTCCAGGCGGTGATGACCACCAACTACGACAACCTCCTGCAGTCGCACTCCCGGGCGAAGTACGGCGAACTGACGTCCCGAGGCTTCGATCGCCACAGTCTCATCCTGCGTACCGTGGAGCGAGCGTCAGCCGCGGCACCAGTTGGCAAGATCGGCGTCTACCACGTCCACGGCTCGATTCGTTACGACAAGGCGATTGGCGATCACTCGAAGCACGCGCCTGACCTGATGATTTTGACCGAGCAGGACTTCTTCGACACATTCAACAACCCCACGCGGATCTCCACCTACACCTTCCTTCACCTGCTTCGCGAGCACACGGCCCTCTTCATCGGCCTGTCTATGCAGGACGAAAACCTGCGACGACTACTGCACTACTCCAAACAGGAACGCGCCGAGTCCTATCGAACCGAAGGCGAACGTGAGGGGGCCATCCGTGGTCTCGTGCGGCGCCACGTTGCCCTACTGCTCGACCATGAGGACGAGGAGGTCAATGACGCTCACGAGGCGACGCTCGCTCCTCTCGGCGTCCACGTCATTTGGCTCCAGAGTTTCGACGAAATCGAAACCAAGCTCGCCGAGCTTTACAACAGCACGCGCGATGCCGAGTGGAAAGACGTGTACTGACCCGACGGCGCGAGATAGGACCTCGGGGGGCCCGGACTCCTGACCGGCCCTCTGCAAATTCGGCACGCACCAACTTGGTGCCCGCCGCGGCATCCGTCATGCAATGGCGACCATCGCCGCCCGGTAGAGAATTGAACCGTACACCTCTGGTACCAGGTCAAACCACAGCAACTGCGAGCACACCAGATCCAAGGCGATCCGATCGTCGCTAAGGTGCGTCGTTCCCGCCGAGCCCTATGTCGCGGGGTCTCCATGGCACCGATGCGCTCCCGGTTCTCCACAGGCGCGGCGGTTGTCGGTGCACACCTTCATCACGAGGGCAAACCTGTTCTCGTCACGACGAAGGAGCACACGATGAGCACCACGACCGACATCAGCACGGAAGGCGGCATCCTCACCATCGACCAAGCGGCCGCCTACCTCTCGATCCCGAAGGCGACGCTCTACACCTGGCGGACCCGGCGCGCGGGCTTCGGCCCCCGAGCGGTGAAGATTGGCGGCTGCCTGCGCTACCGGCGATCCGACCTGGACGCTTGGGTCGCTGAGCACGTCGAGGATTTCGACGACACCCCGGTCGTCCCCAACCAGCGACCGGACGACGGCGTCTCGCTGTCCCGCGCGAGCCGGCCGCGCTGAGGGGCGGCCGACATGGGACGCGGACGCCCGCCGACGGCTCTGGGTACCTGGGGCACGATCCGAACGACGCAGGTGCGTGAGGGTGCGTACCGGGCGCGCACCCGGATCCGGGACAAGGACGGAGTGACTCGAGAGGTCACGGCCACAGGAACGACGAAGGCGGCGGCTGAACGGGCGCTGCGTGAGAAGCTCGTCGATCGCGCGACACCCTCGCAGCAGGCCATCACCGCCGACACCACAGTCGCCGAGCTTGCGTCGCTGTGGCTGGAATACCTCCGGGATGAAGGTCGGATCGAGGCGACCACCGTCAACGAGTACGAACGCGTGCTCACCAAAGTGGTCATTCCCGAACTCGGCGGACTTCGGCTGAGGGAGGTGACCACCAGTCGGCTCGACCTTTTCCTCGTCCGGCTTCGGGCAACCAGTACCAGCCGTCAGCGGAAGACGAAGGTGGTGATGGGCGCCATGCTCGGGATGGCGGTTCGCCACGACGCTCTTGCCGTGAACCCGGTCCAGCAGACCTCTCGGATCCACCGCGAGAAATCTGAGACCCGCTCCCTGACGCTCGAGGACCTCAGCACCGTCCGGGCGGCGCTGCGTGCCTGGACCGCAAAGCAGCGGCCAGGCCCCAAGGCCTCCTGCGACATGGCTGACATCATCGACCTAATGCTCGCGACCGGCGGCCGTATCGGCGAGGTCCTCGCCCTGCGCTGGACCGATGTGGAGTTCGATGTCACGCGGCCCAGACTCACGATCAACGGGACGATCAAGACCGAGCCGGGCAAGGGAACCTACCGGAAGCCCAGCCCGAAGTCGGACGCCAGCGTCCGGACAGTCGTGCTGCCGGACTTTGCCATCGCCGTTCTCCGACGGCGTCAGGCGGCACAACCCGAGAACCGGATCGACGCCGTGTTCCCGACGCGGAACGGCACCTGGCAGCAGGTCAACAACGTCGAGCGCCGCTGGCGGCAAATCCGCACGGACACCGGCCTTGACTGGGTCACACCTCACACGTTCCGCAAGACCGTGGCGACGCTGATCTCCGAGCGGGTTGACGCCGAGACCGCCTCTCAGCAGCTCGGCCACTCCTCCCCCGTTATCACCCGTGAGTTCTACATCTCGAGGCCCGCAATCGCTCCCGACGTCGCACATGTCCTGGAAGAACTGGCCGAGGCCGATCCGGGAGACCGTCCGAATACTTCGGGAATAGGTGGGGAATAGGCCGTTCGGGTTCAAATGCTGAACCGGCTCTGAGCCAGCGTTTCCGCTGGTCAGAGCCGGTTCGATCGGTCGGGCTGACAGGATTTGAACCTGCGACCCCTTGACCCCCA
>Ga0190275_10000563_pt1 | contig 31491 bp, 32 predicted proteins | sample Popmic550T_FD_133745 | JGI IMG/M metagenome (GOLD analysis project Ga0190275, IMG submission 133745) | Populus adjacent soil microbial communities from riparian zone of Yellowstone River, Montana, USA - 550 T | ecosystem: Environmental > Terrestrial > Soil > Riparian zone > Trees stand | place...
GGAAGGAGACCAAGTCCGGCCCCGATCGGTGCTGCGGCGGAGCACGATGTCGATTGCGTTCCAATCTCCACGATCGCTTTTTCGCGCTTCAGCATAGGCAAGGAGTGTCCCTTTGGCGGTTACCACAATGCCGGGTATTCGGAAAACTTTGTAACCTTCCTCCCCTGCCTTCCAGACATCGATTTTGACGGCCTCAGTCGCGGCCGCGAGAACGCGCAGCGACAAAATTGCGATGGCTAGTTTCATGCGTGTACTCGTACGATCATAGACTGGGAAGGTGCTCCGCAATGTCACTGGCGTCGCTGTTCTTAGTCTTGTTGTCTTGTCAGGTTGCGCTTCGAAAGAAGCGAGGCCTATTGAGGATCTTACAGGCGTTCGCGATGTGTCGATGTATGCGCTCCGATCTCTACAGGGAACTCGCGATGGCGACCGCTTGGACGTGAAGGCCTTGTACGGGAATGGCGTGGAGGGTGTCACGGTCGATCTGGTGTTTAAAGTGACTCCGCCGACGCGGCTGGAATCCGGGAGTTGGAGCGGGCTGGGAGGAAAAGGGAGTGTGGAGGAGCGTTCCGTGACCTTTCTCGGGGGCCAATCAGGCCCGCCGAGCATCGGTGGACGCTTCGCTCTGATCGGACCGGATGGGACCGCGCTGTACCGGGTTTCGATTCCGCTACAACCTTTGAAGAATCCTCTTTAGTTATTTGCGGTTGCTATAATTTCGACAGCGCCGACGTAATGCGGCGACTACTGTGTGCTGGAAACGCCGCCCCAAAGGGCTGCATGTAAGACCGGGACTTGATCGGCTTTCTGACAGGTACCAAGGCTATGCCAACTATTTATTTTCATCCTGCCAACCCTGGCTCGTGCCCGCTTGCCTTTCGGTGGAGCAACTCATGGGCGTAAGCAATTTCCTCCAAGCAAAGACCGAGGGCCGCAAGCTCTCGATGGTCACCTGCTACGACTTTAGCTTCGCGCGGCTGCTTTCCAAAACCGCGATTGATGGGCTTTTAATCGGTGACAGCGCGGCGATGGTCATGCATGGCCACTCATCCACACTTTCGGCAAACGTGGAGATGATGCGCGGCCATACGGAAGCGGTAGCGCGCGGGGCAGAAGGAAAGTTTATTGTCGCCGATATGCCGTTTCTGTCGTTTCGAAAAGGGTTGGTGGAGGCGCTGGACACCGCTCATATTCTGATGACTGCCGGCGCGCACGCAGTGAAGCTCGAAGGTGTCGATGGTCATGAGGATGTGATTGAGCGGATGACGCAGAGCGGAATTCCTGTTATGGGTCACGTTGGCATGCAACCGCAATCGGTTCACACGTATGGCGGGTTCAAGGTGCAGGGTCGAAGCAGCGCGCAAGCACAGGCGATTCTGCGGCGTTCGAAGACTCTTGCTGAGTTGGGCGCTTTCGCGGTGGTGCTCGAATGCATTCCGGAAAAGGTTGCCGAAGAAATTACAAGGGCCATCACGATTCCGACAATCGGCATCGGGGCCGGCGCGGGTTGCGATGGTCAGATTCTGGTGCTGCAGGACCTGCTCGGGATGAACACTGATTTTCATCCTAAGTTCGTTCGGCGCTTTGTGGACGGAGCGCATACGATGATCACGGCTTTAGGCGAGTTCGATGCCGCAGTGAAAGCCGGGACATTCCCTACAAATGAGGAGACCTATCGCTAGATGCGCGTCTCGAAGAATCTCGCTGACTGGGTCCTTCGCAGACGCGCTATTGAAGGGCCTAGCATCGGTTTTGTCCCGACAATGGGAGCGCTGCATTCAGGTCACGCATCTCTTGTCGAGCGGTGTCGCAAGGAAAACGAGATCGCAGTCGTCAGTATTTTCGTGAATCCTTCGCAGTTCAATGAAGCTAAGGATCTGGATCGCTATCCTCGCACGATGGAACGCGACCTGACGTTGCTCGAGGAACTGGGAGTAGACGATGTGTTCGCTCCCGCAGTCACCGATCTTTATCCCGATGGCTATCGATTCCGTATCGAGTCGAAGCGTGAGGAGGTGATGGAAGCTGCCTACAGGCCGGGCTTTTTGCAAGGCGTCATGACCATCGTTATGAAGCTGTTCCAACTGGTAAGGCCGGGTCGCGCCTATTTTGGAGAGAAGGACTACCAACAACTCCGCACAATCGACGAAATGGCTCGTGACTTCTTTCTTCCGATTGACGTCGTTCCATGCGCAACGGTTCGAGAAGTGTCAGGGCTCGCGATGAGCTCGAGGAACATGCTGCTATCGGACGACTCCCGTGCCAATGCGTCTTGGATGTTCCGTGCGCTGACGACGGCCGGCAGTAGTGGAGAAGCCAGAGATATGCTAACCGCCCATGGATTCCAAGTGGATTACGTAGAGGAACATTGGGGCCGGCGGTTTGCGGCTGCTTATCTGGACGGGGTGCGCTTGATCGACAATGTCGCGTTGCCGGAGGGACCAACGAACGATGCTTCTCTGTCTTGACGTCGGTAACAGTCAGATCTATGGAGGTGTGTATCTCGGCGAAGAATTGAAGGCCACCTTCCGTCGTACGTCGAGCGTGCGTGCTTCGTCAGATGAGTTTGGTACGTTTCTCCGCGCAGTGCTGCGGGAGAACGGAGTTAACCCCGAGGAAGTCCGCACTGCAGTAATTTGTTCCGTCGTTCCCGATGTCGTGCATTCGCTTCGAAATTGCTTTCGAAAATACTTTGGCTTCGAGCCTCTTCTATTACAACCAGGGGCCAAAACCGGGCTCAAGATCCGATACAGGAATCCGTTGGAAGTGGGCGCAGACAAGATCGCCAATGCCATGGGAGCGATCTCCCTGTTCCCAGGCAGGAATCTTTTGATTGTAGATTTTGGAACAGCGACCACGATCTGCGCTGTCAGTAAGGACAAAGAATATCTCGGCGGAATTATCACGCCAGGCATCCACACTTCGATGGCAGCTCTTGAATCGAATACCGCGCGGCTACCGGTGGTGGAGATCATTCGTCCACCTGAGATTCTCGGCCGCTCGATTATCGAGAGTATTCAGTCGGGGCTGTATTACGGCACTTTGGCGACGGTTCGGTCGCTCATCGCTTCGGTCACGGAGCAATGTTTCTCTTTGTATAGACCTACCGTTCTCGGCACCGGTGGCTTTGGCCGGCTGTTCGAAGAGGAAAAGTTATTCGATGCTTTCTTACCCGACCTCCCACTCATAGGACTACTGCGCGCTGTCGAATTGTCCGAGGCCGAGGCCAGATCGCGCAACTCGTGAAACTTCACGCCTAGCCAGTTCCAGGAAAATCTTCCGAGTTCTATGCTTGGCTGAGCGAGGCGTCGATTCCCGATCTAGTTTTTAATCGCGGCTATCAGCAACTCTTTGACGCGCTCCCATGGTTCGGGATCGTATTCCATCTTCAGATGCGAACCCATGAACCAGCGGCGCATTGTCGGTTCCCCTGGCATCGGTATATCGCGTCCATCATAGGTATAACGCCAGTTGCCCAGAATCTTGGTTCGTTTCGGATCCTCGGCCGTGATCTCTGGGGCTCCTCTGATGAAACCGTAATCTCTTTGGTAGAGATTTGCTGCGGCCGCGACGTTGGGCGGCACGACATAGGAATCCCGTCCGTAAGAGTCGACTACGACGGCGAGCTTCACCTTGATTCCTAGGTCATTCAGCCACCTGCAGAACCAAAGCGTTGAGCGTCCGCCCAAACTTTGGCCGTATATGATCAATCGCGCGGCAGCTTTCTCGTCGTCTTCCAATTCTGACGATTTGTCAAAATCGAAAGCTTTCCGCACGAGCTCTTCCGCAAGATAAAGTTTGTGATTTTCGACTGTTTCTGCCCACATACCGGGCAGCTGCAATTTCTGCAGTTCGTCCGCCGTACGGCGAATGCATCTCTGGGGAGCATCCCAACGCTCCCAACCTCCTACGATGCCCAAAACCAGGGTGTCGCCGCGTTTCATGGGCAACGGCATGGTGAAGTCTGAGAAGACCTGATTCTTGCTATCGCCAAAGGCGCTGGAACTTAGTAGAAGAATGGAGACGATCAACCGCATTTTTTCAGTTCGTTGGACGTACGACGGTGGCTTACGGTATACGGTCAAGCGGCTTTACGAAAGGTCAAATTGATTCTGTAACTACCCACTAGCGGGTGTGTACCCTCTTTGAGAGGCAGGACGCCGTGGTAGCGAAGTCTCGCGTCTCCACCCCAGACGACCACATCACCATGGGCTAGATCCACGCGAGTCGTCTTGTCTGATCGCTTCAACCCACCGAACAGGAAGACGGCGGGCAAACCCAGCGAGACAGATACGATGGGCTGCCCGTAATCCTTCTCATCCTTGTCTTGATGGAGCGATAGCTTCGCTCCCGGCTGATAACAGTTGACGAGACACGCATCTGGAAGGAATGTTGGGAAGCCGGCCTCGCTGGCCGCTCCCGTCGCGAGCCGGTGAAAAGCGTCGGGCATCAACGGCCAGGGGAGATTGCTCACTGGATCGATTGGATCGTAACGATATCCTTTCCGGTCCGATACCCAGCCCAGCGGTCCGCAATTCGTCATTGCGACAGACATCTTATATCCGCCCGGAGTAATCATGTGCCGGAATGGCGCTGCTGATTCGACATCCTGAACTGCCGAGAGTATTGCCCTTTCTTCTGCCATTGCGAATTGACGGAGCACGATCGCCCCTGCCGCCAGTTGCAGTTGAGACGTGTCGAACAAGTTCAGATTCATCGGATACAGCCCCTACTGATCACAATTTAGCAGGCCATTGAGAAGCCCTGTTGTACCATCAGTGAAATCGTGGTCAATCTCGAAAGCATCAAGGCAGCGGCAGATCGTATCGGTTCGTCAATCTATCTATCCCCTCTGGTGCACTCTAAGACGCTATCCACTCTGAGTGGCAACGAGATCTATCTGAAGCTCGATAACCTGCAGATGACCGGTTCCTTCAAGGAGCGCGGCGCGCTGAACCGCATTCTGACCCTGACCGAGCACGAGAAGCGCCGAGGTGTTGTGGCAGCTTCCGCAGGAAATCACGCGCAAGCTGTCGCCTACCATGCGGCGGCGCGAGGCATTCCGGCAAGGATCTGGATGCCCAAATACACGCCTCTAATCAAGTTGGCAGCCACGCGAGAATACGGCGCCGATGTCGTCCTGCACGGGGTAAGCTACGACGAAGCTTACGAGGCAGCGCTCGAATACAGCGCCCGAACGACCGCTACGTTTCTTCATGCGTTCGATGACGAGGATGTCATTGCCGGGCAAGGAACCATCGGCTTAGAGATTCTCAATCAGAATCCAAATGTCGAGGTGATTGTTGTTGCCGTTGGGGGTGGTGGGCTTGTCGCCGGAGTCGGATGCGCAGCGAAAGGGCTCAACCCCGACGTTGAAGTTGTCGGAGTGCAGACGGCGCGTCTGCCCTCGATGAAAGCTGCCCTCGCGCGGCAGGAACCGGTGAGTATACCTGCCGCCTCAACGATGGCAGATGGAATCGCTGTGCGAAAGGCAGGACGGCTAACGCTGCCACTCGTTGCGAGGTACGTAGACAACATTGTCACGGCTGCAGAGGACGAGATTGCCGAGGCAATTCTGGTTTTATTAGAACGTGAGAAGACGCTGGCCGAGGGAGCCGGAGCGATCGCTCTTGCGGCTGTACTCCAGGGGAGAACAGGCCATCGGGGTAAGAAAATCGCAGTGGTTATTTCCGGGGGGAACCTGGATGTAAATCTGCTCTCCAGAATTATTGAGCAGGGCATGGTCCGGGATGGACGCCGGCTGCGGCTCCGCGTTCGGTTACCCGATTATCCCGGCGCGCTGGAACTGTTGGCGGCGGTCATTGCAAAAGCCAATGCCAATATTGTGGAAACGCTGCACAATCGAGCACACTACGGGGTGAGCTTGAGCGAAACGGCCATCGACATAACGATGGAAACTCGCGGTCGAGACCACGTCGCGGAATTGTTGTCGGCGCTGAAAGACGCGCATTACGAATTCGCGCTCGTCGAGTGAGAACCCAGACTTTCGCGTTGTGCCATCACCTCAGCAACGATTTCGAAGGAACGGAGGCGGTGAGCGTGATCGTACAAGTCGGACGTGAAAATGAACTCGTCTGCTTGAGTCGCAATTTTTAAGTTCCTTAGTTTCTGTTGCACTGTCGCAGGTCCCCCAATCGCTGCGACTGCGAGCTTCCCTTTCACCAGAGCTTGCTCAAGTGATGTCCATCGGCCATCCATGCTCTCGACTGGAGGGGACGTGTATATAGGACGACCTCGGATCAGATTGAGGAATCGCTGGTATGGGGTGGTAGCGAGATATTGCGCCTCGTGATCGGTTTCGGCCGCCACGAGCGGCACGCCAATCATCACGTACGGACTGTCGAGCCATTGGGACGGCTGAAAATTACGACGATAAAGATGGAGCGCTTCCTGCATCTGCTCTGGCGCAAAGTGGCTCGCGAACGCGAACGGCAAGCCAAGAGCAGCGGCAAGTTGAGCGCTGTATGTGCTCGAGCCCAGAAGCCAGACCGGAACATTAGTATCTTCGCCAGGGATAGCTTGGAGAATCTGCCCAGGCGCAGATGGTCCTAGAAAGGCAAGAAGTTCCTGAACGTGACTCGGAAACTCGTCGACGCCACTCGAGAGGCCGCGCTGTAGGACCCGCGCCGCGGCGCCCCCGCTGCCTGGAGCTCTCCCAACGCCCAAATCGATTCGGTCCGGATAGAGTGTCGCGAGCGTTCCAAAATGTTCGGCAATGACAAGCGGAGAATGATTCGGAAGCATGACACCACCCGATCCAACGCGTACGGTGGATGTTCCACCCGCGATGTGACCGATCAGGACCGAAGTGGCCGCGCTTCCGATCCCTCGCATGTTGTGGTGTTCGGCAAGCCAGAAACGCGTATAGCCCCATTTCTCAACATGACGGGCCAAGTCTAATGAGTTCCGAAATGCTTCGGATAGATCTCCGTTTTCCCGAACTAATGCAAGATCCAAGACGGAGAAGCGTGTGCTCGCGAGATCCATCAACTGTTAGATGTTTCTAGCCAGGCTGGCGAAGCAGGCGAATCAATAGATAGTCCAGGTACCGGGCGTCACCATTTCGAGGAGATGGCGATCCGGATCGCGAAAATAGACGCTTTTGCCTCCTGTGGGCCACGTTTTTCGCTCTTCGATCGCAATTCCATGGCGCATTAGCCAGACTTCCCAGTTCGGCAATTCGTCAGTGCTGGTGGCGAAGGCGATGTGCAATTCGCCATCCCCATCATGCGGGGAATGGATATCGCGCGAGCCGCCCTTAAGAAATAGCAGGAGCACGCGTCGGTCACCCGCCTTCATGGCGCAACCGCGGTTGCCGAAATCAGAGATCTTTTCAAAGCCCAAGATCTCCTCATAGAAGCGTAGAGAGCGGGCTACATCGCTCACGTACAAAGAAGATTCCAAAATACCTTCAGTTCTAGGACGCATTCTTTCCTCTTGTTCGTTTGCTCTCCAGCGCCGTCGCGAGAACGCCTACACCTCGGCGCAATTCGCTTGCGTTGCAAGCAGCGAAACCGAGTATCAGCGCGGGAGGGTGGGAATTTCTTACGGCGAACTCGGAGAGCGCTGTCAGTTCCAACCCGAGAGACCGGCCGCGTTCTACAATCGCAATGTCGGAAGCATCGGTATTCAGCCAAGCTATGGTACGCATTCCCGCAACAGGCTCAACGACGTCAACCAAACCGTTTAAACGTTTCGCTGCGGCATCCCGTAATACGGATGCACGCTCGGCATAGGTCTGCCGCATGCGACGAACGTGATGGCCGAAATGTCCCTCCAAGATGAACTCTGCCAGTATGGCCTGGTCAAGTGTAGGAGGGTGCCTGTCGACAAAGCTTCTGGTCGCTTCAAACGCAGGCACTAGACGTTGCGGCACAACGATGAAGCCGAGCCGCAGAGCGTTAAACAACATTTTTGTAAATGTTCCGATATAGACAACGCAGCCGGATCGGTCGAGGCTCTGCAGCGCTGCCATCGGGCGGCCGAAGTAGCGATACTCGGCATCATATTCGTCTTCGATAATGAAAGCGCCGGACTTCACTGCCCACTTCAACAACGCAAGCCGGCGATCTAGTGACATTGTGACTCCTAATGGGAATTGATTCGAAGGAGTTACGTAAGCGAGTCTCGGCGCCGGTGCAAGCTTGCGCGCCGAATCGACCATTAATCCTTCGTCGTCCACCGGGACGTGAACCAGTTTGGCCCCGGCTGCGCGTAGCGTGAAGCTAGCTCCTGGATAACCGGGGTCCTCCATCCAAACGGTGTCGCCTGGATCAAGCAAGATACGCGCTACCAAGTCGAGACCCTGCTGGGCGCCGGACGTCACAATCACTTGGCCGGCATCGCAGCGGACACCACGGGCCGAGCCGACATACTCTGCGATTGCCTTGCGAAGAGGTTGATAACCTCCAGGAGAACCCTGGCCATACAGAGATCGCGGGGCATTCCGAAGCACGCGCCCTGCTACGCGCGCCCACAAGTTCACAGGAAATAAATCCACCGCAGGCTCGTATGTCCGGAACGCCTTGGCCAGGGAATGAGAGGCAGGAAGCACGCGCACGCCTTCAATTGCTCTCCGCGCGCGCTTCGAAACGCCACAGGTTGACTGTGGCAGATCCAGGATGGGACCCGTCTGCGCCACTGCCATAGATCGGTCCGGCACGCCAGACGCGACATACGTTCCTCCACCAACCTGCGTCCAGGTATAACCTTCGCCGCGAAGCTGGTCGAACGCTGCCATTACAGTTCCTCGGGAGAGGCTGTACTGCTTGGCAAGACTACGCGTCGACGGCATGCGTGAGCTACGAGTTAAACGTCCATCCAGAATTGCGGCGCGTAGTTCGGTGTACAGCCATCGCCAGAGATCCTGGCGTTTGTCAGGTGGCGTTAGGGAAAGATCTTGAAAGGGTTCGGCCTTGGCCAAGTGGACTACTCCCGATTTCAATTATGGATCTTCCCGGGAGTCCACTTCAGATCTATCCTGAAAACGAAAGGAGACGAATCATGGAACCAAGATTGAAAGCTATTGAGGTCGCGCCGGGAGCCTACCAGGCTATGTCGTCGCTCGAGATGTATGTCCGGAAATCTTCGCGGCTGGAGCCTTCGTTGCTCTATTTGATCAAGATCCGCGCTTCACAGATAAACGGCTGCTCTTATTGCATAGACATGCACACGAAGGACGCAAGAGCCGCCGGAGAAACCGAGCAACGCATCTACGCGTTGAGCGCATGGGAAGAGACTCCCTTCTTTACAGATCGTGAGCGGGCCGCACTGGCGTGGACGGAGGCAGTAACATTCATCAGTCAGAAGCAGGTGAACGATACCCTCTATGAAGAAGTGCGGAAGCGATTCAGCGAAGAAGAGATCGTCAACCTCACACTGGCAATCGTCACCATCAACGGCTGGAATCGGCTGTCAATCGCCTTTCGTGCAGTGCCGGGCGAATATCAGCCGGGGGCTTTCAAGAAGATGGAGACCGTGACGCAATGAAAACCGTTGCGGCGCTAATAACGGTGTTAGCCCTGGTGGGCCCGTTGACAGCGCAGGAAGCCAAGGTGAATCCTTTGCTCAGCAAGGATCTGCTTGGAATTGCCGGTAAAGAAGCTGTCATGGTAACCGTCGAGTATCCTCCGGCCGGTTCTTCAAGTAAGCATCGACATAACGCGCACACGTTTGTGTACGTGCTGGAAGGCTCGGTCATCATGCAGGCGGGAGACGGGAAGCCGGTGACACTCGGACCAGGACAGACTTTCTACGAGTCGCCCGATGATATTCATACGGTCTCGAAGAATGCGAGTAGTTCCCATCCGGCCAAGTTCCTTGTGTTCTTCGTGAAGGATAAGGGAGCGCCATCAACGGTTCCGATGAAGTGAATCTGGGATGATGGGCAGGCGCTATGAAGATCGCCACCTGGAACGTAAACTCGATCCGCCGACGCCTGCCTATTCTCCTCGACTGGCTAGCCGACAACAAACCTGATGTCCTGTGTCTACAGGAAACTAAAGTTCAGGACAAGGATTTCCCGATCGAGGCCCTGTCTTCCATCGGGTATCACGTGACATTTCGCGGAAGAAAATCGTACAACGGCGTGGCGACATTGACGCGCGAGATGCCCGAGTACGTGCTGCATGGTTTTCTTCCGGGAGACGATATCGAGGATGATCGTGTGCTACAAACCGTCGTCCATGGAATTCCCATCCTGAATACATACGTCCCGCAAGGGTACAAGGTCACTTCCGAGAAATACATATTCAAGCTGCAGTGGTTCGAACGCGTCCGCGCTTACTTCGATCAGCACTTTAGTCCGGAGAGACCGGCGATATGGCTGGGTGATTTGAATGTAGCGCCCGAGCCAATCGACGTGTATCATCCCGATCGGCGAATTAACGATGTGGACTTTCACATAGATGCGCGCAATGCGTATAAGTCGGCGATCGGATGGGGTTTCAACGATGTCTTCCGGATTCTGCACCCAGACCGCATCCAGTACACATATTGGGATTACTTTCGTAATGCTTTCGAAAACAATTGGGGATGGCGGATCGACCACATACTCGCCACAACGCCGTTAGCCAAGATTTGCCGGGCAACCGATGTAGACATGGCGCCGCGCCAGTCTCCCGGCGCCTCTGACCACACTATTGTGTGGGCAGAGTTCGACATCTAGCGATCTGATAGATTGACAGACAACATGCGCAAAACAGTACTCATACTCTTTGCCGTAGCCGCGTCGGGATTCTCTGTTGAGCGCGGCGAAGAGTTCCGCCTATGGCCGAATGGCGCGCCAGGATCGGAAGGCGTTACCGCAGAAGAAGTATCCAAACCTTCCGTGAGCCCGAAGTACGGCAAGTTGCCAGGGAATTTCACCGTCACGCACTATCCATCCATCTATGTCTTCCTCCCGCCAAAAGAGAAAGCAACCGGAGCTGCGATGGTCGTTGCTCCGGGTGGGGGTCACAGGCAACTTGTGATGGAGAAAGAAGGCTGGGAAGTGGCGGATTGGCTCAATGAGCGCGGCATTGCGGCCATCGTCCTTAAATACAGGCTCTCGCGCATCCAAGGCTCGAAATATACGCTAGCAAAGGAGCCGTACCTCGACTCCGTGCGAGCCATCCGGCTTGTACGGAGTCGCGCCGGCGAATGGGGTATCGATCCTGCGCGCATCGGCTTTATCGGATTCTCTGCCGGAGGGGAAGTAGCCGGTATGATCGGGTTAAAGTACGACGCCGGTAACGCGTCGGACGCAGATCCCATCGAGCGAGTGAGTTCTCGTCCTGACTTCAACGTTCTGATTTACCCGTTCTATCGGCCGGGATCGGCGCCATTCCGTCCCGGAACCCCACCCGAACCGCGCGTTCCACTGGCGCTGACACCCATTGTTAACAATGAGCAGTTTCCAGTACCGGACGGCGCTCCGCCGGTCTTTATGATCTGCACGACGGACGACCCATCGCACGTAGTGCCTACTGTGCAGTTCTACCTGGAGTTGCAAGCGCGAAAAGTGCCGACCGAGATGCATATCTACGAATACGGTGAGCACGGCTTTGGTCTCCGCGCGACGAAGAAGCCGGGCTCGCCAGTCGAAAGCTGGCCCATGCGCATGATGGAGTGGCTTGCGTCACGTGGTCTAATCAAGTCCTCTTAGCTGCCTTGCTTAGGCGCGGAGACTGTTCTCGCAGATCTTCTCCGGCCTGAAAGTCCGGGGAAAGCATGTTCCGGTATCACCTCGCTGGTGCAACAGCGAACGCAGCGTCCGACGATTTGTTCATACTTCCGTGCGTCTTTCAGACACGTGCGTCTGGCTCCGTTATTTGGGTACAAGCGCGAGACGGAGCAAGTGCTTGCGAAGCGGCATGAACTATGTCATTTGGCGCCGATATCTTCATGGATGTGGCGTTTACGATGATGGGCAGTTCCAACAGTTCTTCGCCCGTTCGCATTTGCCAATCGCCAATTCGAACGTATCAAGAACAGCATTGAGTCGACGCATATCCCCACGATTACCTAGGCCGCTCAGCGAAAGCGCACAACCAAGCTATCGAAACCTCGACAGGCCGTTTGAAGCAAACGCTTTGAGTCCGTTCGTTCTCGATGCATCGATTACAGCCGCCTGGCGCTTCGAGGATCAGAGCACATCTTATAAAGATGCGGTTCTTCGGACCGTCATCAACGGTGCTGACGTAGTGGCCAGCCCTTCGTTGAAAAACTCCAGAAGTTCGCAATTACTTTGGATATCGTGACTTGTTTCGAGGTTACTTCTTGAAATAGTCGTTCAGGAAGTGCGTCGTCAGGTCGCCTGCCACGAAGCGTGGGTCGCGCAAGATGCGTTGATGTAGAGGAATCGACGTGTGTATACCCTCGACAACGAACATATCGAGAGCTCGCTTCATGCGCTCGATCGCCTCGGTTCGATCTGTCCCATGCACAATGAGCTTCGCAACCAGTGAATCGTAATAGGGCGGGACGGTCGCTTCGGCGTAGACAGCCGTGTCAACGCGCACGCCGATTCCGCCGGGAAGGTTCAGACCGGTTATTTTGCCGGGTGACGGAACGAACGTTTCGGGATGCTCGGCATTGATGCGACATTCAATCGCGTGGCCGCGAATCGTAATGGGCTGCGGCAGGATGTCGGTGAGACGCGCTCCGTCGGCAATCAGGATCTGCGACTTGACCAGATCGACGCCGGTGATAGCTTCGGTGACTGGATGCTCGACTTGAATGCGGGCGTTCACTTCAATGAAGTAAAGGTTACCCTTTTCGTCCATCAGGAATTCGACTGTTCCCGCGTTCGTATAGCCGATGTTCCGCATTGCCTCGCGCAATTTCGCGATCGTTTTGGCACGCAACTCAGGTGTGACAGCAGGCGAAGGAGCTTCCTCAAGAAGTTTTTGATGCCGCCGCTGGATGGAGCATTCCCTCTCGCCCAGCACTTCGACATTGCCATGCTGGTCGGCGATGACTTGGAATTCTATGTGGCGCGGCGCTTCGATGAACTTCTCTACGTAAACGTCGGAGGATGAAAAAGCAGCTCCCGCTTCAGTTTGGGCTTGGGCAAGATTCCCCTCGAGTTCGGATGCGTCACGCACAACGCGCATTCCGCGTCCACCACCGCCGGCAGAAGCCTTAATGATGACCGGATAGCCTATCTCTTCAGCGAGGGCGAGGGCCTCTTCCGTCGATTTCACTACGCCTTGTGAACCTGGCAGAATCGGGACGCCGGACTCCTTCATCGCTTCCCGAGCCAGCTGCTTGAGGCCCATCGTGCGAATCACCTCAGGCTTTGGCCCGACAAAGGCGATTCCCGACGCCTCGCAAACCTCGGCGAAGTCGGCGTTCTCGCTGAGGAAGCCGTAACCCGGATGGATTGCGTCGACGTTGGTGATCTCTGCCGCGCTTATGACGGACGGAATGTCGAGATAGCTGCGCGTGCTCTTGGCCGGACCGATACAGATCGCCTCATCGGCAAATCGCACATGGAGTGAATTGCGGTCCGCTTCCGAGTAAACAGCTACGGTACGAATCCCGAGATCGCGACACGCGCAGATCACGCGAAGAGCAATCTCGCCGCGATTCGCAATCAGAATTTTTTCGAACATGCTACGAAGGCTGAACCGCGAAGAGAGACTCGCCGTACTCGACCGGTCGACCGTTCTCTACCAACTTGGCAACGATCGTACCGCTGATCTCGCACTCAATCTCGTTCATGAGTTTCATCGATTCGATGATGCAAAGCACTTGGCCCGGTGTAACGCGATCGCCCACTTTCACGAAGGGCGCGGCGCCCGGTGAACCGGATTCGTAGAACGTTCCAACGATGGGCGACTTCACGTAGGCAGATTCAACTTCGATCGCGGGAGCCGCGGGTGTATTCGGCGTCGGGCTGCCATGGGTTGCCGGCGCCGCCCCGTGCGCCACGTGAGCTGCCAAGGGTGCGGCTACCGGAGCGCTCGGTGCGGCCGCATACTCCTGAACAGGCGACGTGGAGCGCCTGATGCGTACGCGATTCTCACCGCGTTGCACTTCCAGCTCGGCAATTCCACTCTCATTGACAACTTGAATTAGTTCTTTAATTTCGTCGACAGTCATTATGGCGCTAGATGATCGTTAATTCTTTTGGGGTGGGCGTCAGGATCTCGCATCCTGTTTCGGTCACCAAGACCGTATCTTCGATGCGGACTCCGCCGACGCCTTCAATATACGCGCCCGGTTCGATTGTGATTACCATACCCGCTTCAAGATAAGTCGCATCTCGCTTTCCGAGCCTGGGAGTTTCGTGAATCTCCAGCCCTAGACCATGGCCGGTTGAGTGCACGAAGTATTTGTCAAACCCGTGCGCTTTGAGAACTCTGCGAGCGGCGCGGTCAACATCCCCGCCTTTCACGCCCGGGCGGACAACTTGGATCGCCGCCAATTGTGATTCCAGAACTGCTTTATACAACTTCCTGGTTTCCGAACCAGGTTTGCCGAGGTGCAACATGCGGGTCATATCGCTGGCGTATCCCGCCTGCATACAACCCATATCTATCAATAGTAGCTTATGAATTCTTTCTACCGTGGGCTGGGCGTGCGGCAACGCGGTGCGTAAGCCCGAGGCAACGATTGTCTCGAACGAAGGTTTCTCTGCCCCGTTCTTCCGCATTCGATATTCGATCTCACCGGCGAGCTCCATTTCAGTGATCCGAGGCTTGATGCGGGAGATTGCCTGAGCGAAAGCTTTCGAGTTGGTCTCAACCGACCGCCGAATGGCCACTATTTCTGTCCCGGATTTGATCATCCGATGCTTCTCGACCAGACCACTGGTCGGACGAAGCGTAGCGGCGACCCCGAGCCGATGTTGAAGTTCCGCATAAGCTCCAAACGTCAGGCGGTTTCGTTCGAAAGCGATGCTTCTCCACCGGCGCGCTTTGAAGATCTTGGCAGCGGCTTCATAAAGCGATCCGCGTTCGATCTTCACCGTACAATCCGATTCCGTGTTGGCCTGAATCGTGTAGCGCGGGTCGGTCAATAGGGTCGCGTGGCTCTTCGATAGAAGCAGCAATGCGTTGCTGCCTGTGAAGCCGCTCAGGTACCGGACGTTAGGCAGACCCGAAACGATGAGGACGTCCGCTTTGTGCTCGGGCAGATCGCGAAGCACGCGCTGTCGCCGTTGAGGATATTCGGTCATGGGATCAGGAGCAGCTTCCCTGTTGTCTTACGACTCTCAAGGTCGCGATGCGCCTGCTGCGCTTCTCCGAGTGAGTATTCTTTATCTATCCGTATCTTGAGCGATCCGTTTAGAACGGCGGTGAAGAGTTCATCCGAACGCCAGATGAGTTCTTCGCGCGTTAGCAAGTGATGAGCCAGGCTCGGCCGCGTAAGGAACAGAGAACCTTTCTGATTGAGGATTGAAGGATCCATGGGCGGAACCGGTCCGCTCGATTGACCAAAGAGCGCCATCGTACCGCGAGGACGAAGTGAATTGAGGCCTTTCTCAAACGTTGTGACACCAACGGAATCATAGATGACATCGACTCCTTTGTTGTTCGTCAACCGCTTCGTTTCTGCTTCAAAGTCCCGACTTGTGTAAAGAATGACTTCATCGGCGCCGGCCTCGCGCGCCAGCGTAGCCTTTGCTTCCGTCGATACAGTACCGATCACCCGGGCGCCGGCGGCTTTCGCCAGTTGCGTAATCAACAACCCTGCTCCGCCGGCCGCCGCGTGGACAAGCGCCGTGTCTCCTTTCTTCAGAGGAAAGGTCGAACGGGTCAGATAATGGGCAGTCATGCCCTGAAGCATCAGAGCCGCGGCTGTTCGGGTCTCGACGCCATCGGGGACGCGGACCAGCTTTGCCGCCGGAAGTACAGCGTACTCGGCGTATGAGCCCATGGTCATGGCCCAGGCGACGCGCTCTCCGGGTTTCCATTCGATGACGCGCTCGCCTATCTTGTCGACAACACCGGCGCCTTCCATGCCAAGCGTGAAAGGAAGAGGCAGTTTGTAGAGTCCTGTACGGTGATAAACATCGATAAAATTTACGCCGCACGCCTCGAGTTTGACGACAACGTCTTCCGGTCCTGGCGAAGGCACATCCACATCCCGAAGTTGAAGCTGATCGGGCCCGCCCGTTTGTTCCACTCGTATGGCTTTCATGTTTACGCTTCAAGTGTACGAAAAGCCTGCGAGCCACTGGCATTTTTAAGAAGTCTGTGATCGTCTGCTCAGCGTTGACCAGGCCGTCTCTTCGAGCCCCCGGTGGTGAGGTGGTTCTCACACTTCCCAGGTTGGTTACGGAATCGCAGGCGCCTTTCAATCGCGCATTCAAGCGGAATACGAGACTCCTCCCGCTCGCTTCAAGAAGCAGGCGAACGCAAACGTCGCCGCAAATGCGCAACCGCGGCATAAGCGAGCAGAAACATCAGCGTGAACGGCAATAGCAGAAGGCGAGTGAGTGTGGGAACCGCCTCGGCGCCTGTGAGGCCCGCTCGGAACAGCACGAAATGGATGATGGTTCGCCAGTTCGTGTACTCGGCCCAGAAGAAATCGCCATTCTCGTTGATGACGAAAAGCTTAGCGGGAACCTGAGCAGCGAGCGCCCATTTCCATTTCGTCATGATCGGCAGATCGGCGCAGATGATTCCGATCGACCCATAGCCGCGCGTCTTGAGTTCCCGATACAGGCGCGCGCGGCCTTCCTTGCCTTGATAATTTCCCACTTGGAAGACTTCACCCGATTCGGCGCGGAAAGCCTTCGGAGCCCCGCCGTAACACGTCACCAAATCGATAGATGGATTGTGCGGGTAAAGATTCGGTAAGAGTGTTTCGAAGATCTCGCGTGGACCGCTTTCTACCAAAACCATGCGCGGAGATCGCGGTCCGCGCGTGCTAAAGAAATATTTCACACACCCCAGCCGTAGGCTTCGTGAATCTCGCTATCCTGATGCGCTCCGTTGCGGTCCGGAACCGGTGCTTCGACGATCTTGCCTGACGCATGAGCGCGTAGCAATTCCAGCCGGATGGCGTCGAGCATCGCTCGCGCGCTGGCTTGGATCACGTCGTGAGAGATACCTACAGTCGTCCACGTTCGTTCATCATCGGCCCATTCGACAAGCACACGAACCTTGGCGGCGGTACCTCGATTGCCATTGAGTACACGCACCTTGTAATCGCGTAGTTTAACTTTGTCGAACCCGGGATAATGCCCAGCAAGGCACTTGCGGAGGGCATTGTGAAGCGCATCGAACGGACCCTGTCCACTGCCGGTGGCAGCCCGCAGGTGACCCTGATCATTGACGATGATGCTGGCGACGGCTTCCGATTTCCCTTGTCCGTAAGCCTTCGTTGCGACATCGAAGCCGACCAGCGAGAAGAATCGCTTATCCGGGAAACGCTCCTGCAGCACCAACAATTCGAAGTTTCCTTCCGCGACTTCGAAATCATACCCCTGGTGCTCCATCTCTTTGATGTTCTCGAGAAGACGGCGGCGGGCGTCGTCGTCGAGACCCTCAGCAAATCCGTAATGATCGAGTTTGTAGCTTACGTTGCTGCGCCCGGAGAGATCGCTGAGAAGGACACGCTGGCGATTGCCGATCAGCTCGGGCTGTACATGCTCATAAGTGCTGGCGTCTTTCATTACAGCGCTGACGTGCACTCCGCCCTTGTGCGCAAAAGCACTCTTGCCGACGAACGGCTGATCGCCGCGCATCAGCAAATTGGCTCGGTCCGCAATGAATCGAGCGATCGAGGTCAGTTCCGGCAGGCGGTCACGGCCGACGGTATCGTGACCCATCTTGAGTTCGAGATTCGCGATGATACTGACGATGTTTGCGTTCCCGCATCGCTCGCCGTAACCATTGATGCAGCCTTGCACGTGAGTCGCGCCTGCCTCGACTGCCATTAAAGTATTTGCTACAGCAGTATCGGAGTCATTGTGGGCATGGATACCGACGATTCCACCGAATTTCTCTTTGACGACTTTCACCAGTTCCGCCACGCGATGCGGCAGCGTGCCGCCGTTCGTGTCACACAGGCAAAGGACCGAAGCGCCATTCTTTTTGGCAGCTTCCAATGTCCGCAGCGCAAAGCTTGGGTTGGAGGCGTATCCATCGAAGAAATGCTCGGCGTCATAGACAACTTCTTTTCCATGGGAAACGAGGTACGCGACAGTTTCCCCGATGAGCGCCAGGTTTTCCTCTTCGGTGATCCCTAGCGCGCGCTTCGTATGTAAATCCCAGCTCTTCCCGAAAATGGAGATCACAGGCGTTCCGGCCTGGACCAGTTCCCTTACGTTCGGATCCTTCTCGACAGGATTGCGCGCAAATCGAGTGGAGCCGAATGCGGTCAGCTTGGCATGCCGCAGGTTGAGCTCACTCGCGCGTTCGAAGAACTGTTTGTCTTTGGGATTGGATCCCGGCCAGCCGCCTTCGATGTAATCGATCCCCAGGTCATCGAGCTTCTGCGCAATAGCGAGTTTGTCATCGACGGAAAATGAGACGGATTCACCCTGTGTGCCGTCCCGGAGGGTCGTATCGAAGGTATAGATTTTCATGACAGTCACAAAATGCGAAAGGGCAGGCTCACGCCCTGCCCTTTCGAGTTCACTTACTTCGCCGCTGCCGCTTCCTGCGGTACACCGGCTTCCTTTTTCTTCTTCAGGAACGTCATCATCTCGCGCAATTCCGCTCCAACCGTTTCAAGCTGCGAATGGGCGCCTTCCTCACGCATGGCCAGGAACTTCTTGCGGCCGCCCGACTTGTTCTCGGCGATCCATTCCTTCGCAAACTGACCCGACTGTACTTCCGCGAGGATCTTCTTCATGTCATCGCGCGTCTGCTGCGTGATCACGCGCGAGCCGCGTGTGTAGTCACCATACTCGGCCGTGTCGGATACGGAGTAACGCATGTAGCCGAGACCGCCCTCATAAATCAGGTCAACGATCAGCTTCAATTCATGCAGACACTCGAAGTAGGCGATCTCCGGCGCGTAACCGGCTTCCACCAGCGTTTCAAATCCGGCGCGGATCAATTCCGCCGTGCCGCCGCAGAGGACAGCCTGCTCGCCGAACAGATCGCTCTCGGTTTCTTCCTTGAAGTTCGTCTCGATGACGCCAGCCTTGAGACTTCCCAATCCCATCGCATACGCCAGCGCTTTATCCAGCGCTTCTCCGGTCGCATTCTGATACACGGCGACCAACGCAGGAACCCCTTGGCCTTCTGTGAAGACTTCGCGAACACGATGTCCCGGAGCTTTCGGCGCAACCATGGTCACGTCGATATCTGGCGATGGCTTAATGAATCCGTAGTGGATATTGAAGCCGTGCGCGAACATCAACGTCTTGCCCTTCGTCATGTGCGGGGCGATATCGTTGTTGTACAGGTCGGCTTGGATGTGATCCGAAACCAGGATCATTACGGTGTCGGCAGCTTTAGCGGCATCTGAGGTGGTCATCACCTTCAAGCCAGCCGCTTCCGCCTTCTGCCAGCTCTTACTACCTGGGTACAGGCCGACGACAACGTCGAGACCGGAATCGCGCAGGTTCAGCGCATGAGCATGGCCTTGGCTTCCGTAGCCAATAATGGCGATCGTGCGGCCTTTAAGGCGATCGAGATTGCCGTCTTTTTCGTAAAAGCGTTTCAGCATGTTTAGTTCAAAACTCCCTGGGAACTGACCTCGTTGACGTTCAAGGCTTCCGGCCCGGCCGGAACCGGCGGCGCAAGCCTTAGTTTCTTCATTTCAAGCGATACGGCGATCAGGCCCGAACGGGTCACCTGAATATCGCCATAGCTGCTCATCACATTGATAAACTCGTCGAGCTTTTCGGGATCGCCGGTGGCTTCGAGAGCAAATCCTTCGACACTCGAATCGACAACACGCACACCGAAGATCTCCGATTCCTTCAGGATGGCGGTCCGATTCTCCATGCTGGAGCGGATGCGCAACAGCACGATTTCGCGCGCTACGGATGGCTCATCCGTCAGGTCGGTTGCCTGAAGGACATTGACGAGTTTGTTGATCTGCTTGATGACCTGCGCCCGGATCTTGGGATCCACATCGGCGACGATCGTCATGCGTGAAAGCGTCGGATCGAGCGTGCGCGCGACCGTGAGGCTTTCGATATTGTAGTTGCGCTGAGCAAACAGGCCGGTCACGCGCATGAGGGCGCCGGGCTTGTTCTCCATCAGGATCGATAAAATCTGCAGCATATTCGTTAATCTCCAACGGCGACGGGTTGTGGCGGGCCGAGCACCATCTCATTGATCGCGCCGCCAGCCGGCACCATCGGGTAAACATTTTCAAAGGGTGTGACCTTGATGTTGAGCAGGTACGGACCCGGTTCGGCAACCGCTGTTTCGAGCGCTTCGGTAAGCTCGCTCGGATTCTCGACGGTGCGTCCTTTGAAGCCATAAGCCGCTGCAAGCAACTCAACTTGCGGGAATGTGTCGAGAGTCACTGAGCTGAGGCGATTGTTATAGAACAGCTCCTGCCACTGGCGAACCATGCCGAGGTAGCCGTTGTTCATTACGATGATCTTGATCGGTAAGCCTTGGCTGACGATGGTCGCAAGTTCCGGCAGTGACATCTGGAACCCGCCGTCACCGGCGATCGCAAACACGAGCTTATCGGGACGGCCAAACTGTGCGCCAATGGCCGACGGAAGACCGTAACCCATCGAACCCAGCCCGCCGGAGTTGATCCACTGCCCAGGCTCATCGAAGCGGATGTACTGCGCTGCCCACATCTGGTGCTGACCCACGTCGCTGGTGACGATTGCCTTGCCGCCAGAGATCCGGTCGATCTCAGCCATCAAGTGTTGGGGTTTGATTTCCGATTCCGAGCGCGGGGAATCAAACGGATGCTCTTCCTTCCAGTCGCGAATCTGCCGCCACCATGTCTTGCGAGCGTCCGACTTCTTGGCTTCGGCCTCCGGTTTTAATTCGGTAAGTACCCGATTCAGCTTCTGGAGGACGCGCTTCAAATCGCCAACAATCGGGATATCCGCATGTCGATTCTTACCGATCTCGGCTGGATCGATGTCGACGTGAATTACGCGAGCATGCGGCGCAAAAGCCGCCAGCCTTCCAGTCACGCGATCGTCGAAACGCACACCAAGAGCGATGAGCAAATCATTGTTGTACATCGCCATGTTCGCGGCATAGCTGCCATGCATGCCCGGCATGCTGATGAAATTTGGATGCGATCCCGGTAGGCCGCCCAAGCCCATCAACGTGCAGACTGCTGGCGAGTCGGTGATTTCAACGAACTCGCGAAGCTCCTTGTGCGCCTTACCTAAAAGGATGCCTCCGCCGGCGTAAACCAGCGGGCGCTCGGCTTCCCAGAACATCTGCGCTGCACGCCGAATCTGACCGCTGTGGCCCTCGGTGAAGACTTTGTAGCCGGGCAAATGAATCTCGGTCACGGGCTCATACTGGCCGCGCGCCATGAAGACATCCTTGGGGATATCGACGAGCACGGGGCCGGGACGGCCGGAACCCGCAAGGTAAAACGCTTCGTGGATGATCTGCGGCAGCTCGGCAAGATTGCGCACCATATAGTTGTGCTTCGTGGCCGAGCGGGTGATCCCGAAAGTATCGGCCTCCTGGAAAGCGTCGCTGCCGATCAGACTCGATGTCACTTGGCCCGTCAGCGCAACGATCGGGGCCGAGTCCATCATGGCGTCAACCAAGCCGGTTACCAGGTTCGTCGCGCCCGGACCGGAAGTCGCGCAGCATACGCCGATCTTGCCGGTCGCTTTCGCATAGCCGGAAGCTGCGAACGCGGCATTCTCTTCGTGACGCACCAGGACGTGCCGGAGCGGGTTGTCATACAGCGCGTCATAAAAGGGGAGAGTAACTCCACCTGGGTAGCCAAACATAACCTCGACGCCTTCGCGCGAGAGGCATTCCAGCAACATTTTGGCGCCAGTCATTAAATTCGACATTCTGGAGGCGACTCCTTACTTTAAACGGAACTTTAAACAGACTTAATAAACGAAAAAGGCCACCGTTTCGGGTTCTCCCCGCCGGTGGCCTGCTATTTCTTGTTTAGCGGCTCACTCAGGCGGGGCCCGTTACGATGACCCCGACAATAATCCCTACGAGTACTACAGACAGAACAGGGGTCTCAGCCTGGACGAGTGTCCGGCGACCGCCAAAGCTGTTCTGAATGCCTGCCACGTCTTGAATGTAACCTACAAGCGGCGTAAATGCAAGAGGGTCCGAGGATTAGAAATACTTATGATGCCATCAGTTCACCGAGCGCGTCATTTCGCATAAACAGCAATCGCTACAACACGAACACTTCAGACATCGATGGTTTTCGCAGCAATCCTTGGTACACGCGACACAAATGTCTCGTGATTCCTGGCCGCATATGCTGCAAACAAAAACCTGGGCTTCGGTCACTTAGCTTTTCTCCTTCGCACCGGCGGTGGCGGGGGCGCCTGCGTTTCGGGCTCGTTCTTTCGCGCTAATTCCATCCGGCAGCGCTGCGCTTCGGTGTTAATGGTTTTCAATTCGACTTCCCGCGTTGCCGCGAGTTCAACACTGTGCTGTCGCAGCATGTCCCGATGCCGGGCATTGTCGCCCATAAATCGGACAATGTCATCTGCCAGGGAAGGACCCTGGTAACGTCGCACACCTTGCTGCAGCGACTGTAGGAACAGGTCCATGTTATCCATCCGGAACAAAGCGTCCAGAGCCACTGACAGCCTCTCCGGATCTTTAGCAAGCTTTTCCGTCGCCTCGATGAGTAACTGCATGCTTGTCTGTGAGGACTCGAGTTGCCGTAAATAAGCATCGGGAGCCCCCTTTGCGATCCACTCGGCGGGTCTGACCCGACGCAGAAGATCCTCAATCCGGCCGACATCAGCAGCCATCGCTACCATCTTGTTTTTCACATCCCATGCCGCGGCAATGCCGTCAGCCTGCTGGGCCTGGGCAAAAAGCGAGGTCGTTAAAAACAAAATCGCTATTACGGGTGCGACTATTGTCATCACTCGCAAGTTTCTCATGAACCACCGCCGTCTGTTCTGTTACTAATTACAGTCCAATCTGACGAATAATTGCGCGAAATGCGGGCTCGTCCTTCAGGCGACGGAACACGGGCTCGGCCTGGATCTCCACGATCCGACTGGACCGTTCTTCGGCTGCCTTCTCGAGAAACGCAAGCGCTTCGGCCTTGGAGCCGAGCGCCGCATGAATGGTTGCAACGGAATAGGCTGATACGTACTTCTGTTTCCCCAAAGCCAGTAAGCGTTCGAGAATCATATAGGCGCTCTCGCGGTCACCCGCCATGGCATAGGCCTGCGCTACTGCGGCGAGTCGCTCCGGACTTTCCGGTGACAATTCCAAGTTCCGACGAAGCTGCTCCAAGGCCTCGCGATGCATGCCCTTCTGGAGCATGGCTCGGCCAAGCAGTAATCTGGTCTGCCCATGAACAGGATCCAACTCGAGGACTCGCGTATGTTGCTCGATCGCACGATCATAATCTCCTGCAAAGTAGTAGCACCACCCGAGGTGGTTTTGCGAAGGCAAGTCGAAAGGCTCCAGTTCGATGGCTTTCTTGCTTGACTGGATCGAGTCTGCGACTCGTCCCATGGCCATTAGCAAATGAGAATACCAATGCCAGGTATCCGCGCGCCGGGGATTGAGTTCAATGGACTTCCGGAACTCACGCTCAGCAACCGAGAAGTCCCAGTCGTATTGAAACGCGACGTTCGCAAGGGACGCATGCGCCTCAGAGAGAGTGCTATCCAGTTGCAATGCCTGTTCGGCTGCCCGCCGGGCTATCGCAAACGCCTCGCGCGGCGGGAAGTTCTCCCAGAGCGCCCAACGGTAGTAGGTATCGGCCAGACCACTGTGGGCGGGCGCATAATTCGGGTCCCGCGATATCGCGGCCTTGAACAGGTCTGCAGCCTTGCGAAATGTCTCCGGACGCCCCCTGGCGAGAAAGTAGCGGCCCTCGAGATACGTCAAGAACACCTCGCGCCCATGAGAGGACGCGGGCAGAGTGAAGTTACGATTCAACGCCCGAGCCGCCGCGCTGGCGATACGCTGCTGAATACTGAGCAGGTCATCAATAGACCCCCCGAAAGTATCCGACCAAACCTGATACCCGGACCGGGTATCGACGAGCTGGGCTGCCACCCTCATTCGACTCTGCTCTAACCTCAGGCTTCCTTCGAGAATGCCTGCAACATTCAGCTTCCGTCCAATCTCTCGCACATCCTCGTTCTTGCCGCGGAACTGGAAAGCGGAGGTCCGCGCCGCCACATCTACGCCCTGCAGGCGCGTGAGGGCGTTCGTCAACTCGTCCGTCAGCCCATCGCTGATGTAGTCTAATCCCGAGTTGCCGCTCAGATTGACAAAAGGCAGCACCGCAATCGTCCGGATCGGTCCCGTGTTTGAATGCATGCGCCAACTCACCACGAGCACAATCGCCACGACGGTCAGGATGCCGACGAAGACAATAGTCCGTCTCGGACGAGCCAGTCGCCCCACGACTGTCTTCTGCGCGGGAGCTTCGTCGATCCCGCCATCCATGCACTCCTCTACCGCGGGTTTGAATCGGTATCCCCGCCGCGGCAGATTCTCCACCCATTGCCCGTTATCCGCCAAAGCTTTTCGCAATAGGGAGATGTACTGTGTCAGCGTACCTTCTTCGACGAAGCTATCCGGCCAAAGCTGTTTCAGCAATTCTTCCTTCGTGAGAACCCGTCCCTGGCTGGTGACGAAAATCAGAAGGGTATCGAACACTTTCGGAGGTAGTGGCACCACCTCGGCGCCCCTGTAAAGCAGTCGATCCGCGATATCTAGCCGATATGGGCCGAATCTGTAACAGGGATTCATGAGTGACGCCATGCAACCGATCACACCTACCTGAATGGTTTCACTGCGTTTGCCGTCAACAGGAGATGTCATTGAGAACTTCTTCATTATTCTTTAAGCAGTTCTGAAGGACTCTGATCGCATCCCCGGTGCAAGCTGTCCACATGTTGCATAACCCAATTGCCGGCCTGATGCGGTGGTCCGTCGTAAGTTCGCTGCTTTTTCTCTCCGCGGCGATTCTGCGGGCGACTCCGCCATTCGGATTTACATCCCAGACGTTCCGAGGGAAAATCACCTGGAACGTGAACGCTCACCAGTGGAATGACAACCCTTTATTCACGCTGCTCATTCAATCGTCAGCTGAAAACTGGGGTTTGGACTTGATACAGGGCACAACCGAATTCGCCGCGGCCGATGCCGTCAGCGGCCGGCCGTCTCAAAGCGGCTGGCATGACCACCCCACATCGCCGTCGTCGCGCAGGGTACCGTCTGGTCCCACGCAGCCGGGTCGAACTGCCTGCAAGCACTACCGGTAGGTACGGTCTTCACAGAACGCAGCGGACAAATCCACAACAATTACAACCTCGACTCGAGAACACCCGCAATCGTCCGCATCACTCACTTCGTCGACCGCAACCAGTCTACGACGCGACGTGATCAACCCGACCCGTCTACCGGCAGCACCGGTATGGCAGCACCACCCCCGATCGCAATCTGCACAGCCGAGCACCAAAATCACGGCGCGTCGAACTCTGTCCTTCCCATTCAAGTACCGTTGGGCCGGGACATCAAGCCAGAAATGTCTAGAACGATAAAGCTTGACGGCGGGCATTCCTTGGCTGCGTTCCTCGAACATGGGTTCCCACGCCCTCTCCCGACGTGCAGCTTCTTTCACTTAAGGAACCTAGCAAAGGACTCGCTCCGCACGTTGCGGGTGCTGGGTTCTAAGTTCCAAGGTAGAAGGGTGATGAGCGCGTAACCCTTAATTTCCATTGATACATGGAGTTCGTCTCCTGGCGAACTCCGGTGGTGCGAGATCAGGTCGAAGATGATCGGAGCTAGTTTGTGTTCGGCCGCCGTGATTTCCTTGGCGCCGGAAGTTTGGACCGCAGGCTGCGGTAGAAGTCGCCGAACGCGTTTGCTGCCTTCAATATGCGTCCCATGATTACACCAAACTACTGCAGGCGCACGGCGCGACCTGCAGTATGAGCCGAGATGGAAATCCGTATGCCAACGCCAGATGCGAAAGCTTCCTCAAGACGTTGAAGCAGGAGGAGATCTACTGCCATGAGTATCGGGACATCGACGATCTCCGCATTCATAGTGGCGCGTTTATGGACGACTACTACAACCGTCAGCGCCTGCATTCCGCGCTAGGCTACGTTTCCCCGGCGGCTTTCGGGCAAGCCATCAGAGGGCGCCTCGCTCCGGCCGCCCGATTGGAGTTTTAGAAAGCATGAGGAGATCTACCCCGATGATCTTCCTGCTTGAAGAGAGCCGAGGATCAAGGAGATCCCCGGCCGATCACCGAAGTGAGTCTCCGCTGAGTATTCCTCAACGAGGCGCTCTCCAGCGGAGCTCGTCTCTGCTTCCCCAGCCGTCTTCGATTCTCATGCCGACGGTTGAACTTGTCCAGAAATATTCAGTAACGGTAAGTGTCTAATAGGCCGACTGTCTCACCATCGGAGTGCACCGCCAATGGTTCTACAGTGTCAGGTTTGGAAAAGCGTCTCATCACTGCCTGGAGCAACTGGCGGCTCATGCCGATTCGGGGAAGGTTCTCGGAAGTCCAACTTACATGAGGACACAACCAGGGATCTCTACGACAAAGCTTAGTTCTGCCGAACATGAACGCACGCGTCTCCGGTTGCATGATCCGAGTCACGGAATACGCACCGTGCGTGCTATCTGCGCATTTGCTTCCCAGAAGGTCCGCCTGGAGGCGAACGTGGCATCGTCCCGTGTTGGTTGAACGTTACCGTCGATATCGATTGCTCGTGAGCGGATGGTATGCACTGCTGAACTCGGCTGATCCCAGTTCAATCGCCAAAGCCTCCACGTGTAGCCGCGAGACCGCCGCGTCTCAGGAGGATCATCAAGGGTCGCCTCCATCCACGGGCCGTCGTCGACCTGAACTTGTACGGAGGCGATCGGAGCTCCCCAGGCGGCCCCGTGGACCATGTATCGATTCTGTTGACGCGTAACTTTGGCCGGCGCCGATTTGAGGCGGGCGCGGCCCACCGTCGTGAAGGTCCAGACCGTCTGACCGTTTCGTTGTTCTTCACGGACGGTCACGTAGTCTCTAGCCATGAACTTGCCAGCGAACCGGTGATCGATCACCTCGATCCGGGTCAGCCACTTCACGTTGGCCACACCGTACCACCCGGGGGCGATTAGCCGGACCGGGAATCCGTGCTCGCGAGGTAGCGATTGGCCGTTCATCTCGTAACAGAGGAGGTTGTCACGACCCATCGCCTCTCGCATCGACATGCTTCGAGCAAAAGTCTCCGTGACGGTCAGGTCTTGCGACCCACCGGTATCAGGCTCAACAACTCCTGTCCGTCCGCCGCTCACTACGCCGGTGTTGTCGCGAATGATCTCACGGCCGCCGTCTGCGCCCCAGAACACAACCTCCGTTCCTTGGTCGAGGATGCCCGCACTTTCGAGTAAGGGCGCCAATCGTGTCCCTCCCCATCGGGCGTTTCCAATGCCGCCAATGAAGAAGCCCCCGTCGATGCCGTTGTTCCCGGAGCATTCCAGGGTATATTCCACTTCATGATGATCCCTCGCTTTCAAGTCAGCAATCGTCAGTGATCTGGGGCGGGCCACCAGACCGTGGAGATCAACGTGCCATGTGGAGTCATTCAAACCGTCCGGTATGCCGTAGTGCTGCACGTAGAAAAACTTGTCTGCAGGCGTCAGTCGTGAGTCAAGAGTTTCCCAGCGCAACAGGTTGCCTGTGATTTGTGGTACCGGATTCGGCGGCGGCTCGTCGAGCCAGGGGATGACTTCAGCATCCTGCTGTCCCAGAATCCTTTCCGGTCCAGCCATCCTCAGCACCGTAAGCCCGAACCACGCACTCCCGCCCTTCAGCAAGGTTCTTCTCGAGTTGTCCCTGTTCTCCATATACCCTCCTTCAACCTTTCGAGTTGAATGCCTTCCGTCTCGCTTCGATCTGTTTGGCCCATAGCTTGTCTTTAACCGCCCGCGCCAGCCGCGAATACGCGTCGAAGCGGACCATATGGGCTTCCGAACCCTGATGAACCTCGATCAGCCTCGTCGCCCGATCGAACACCTGCCACGCGCGCTCGTACTGCTTCAGATAGAAGAGCGCGATGACGGTGCGGTCCAGAATCTCCGGCATCAAACGGCTTTCCTCTCCCAGCTCCTGTACCGCAGCCAATGCCTGCTGAACATAGACTTCGGCCTCCCGTAGCCGCCCGCCGGCAGCACACGTTGCCGCCAAAGCCGCTTGAACTACTGCGACCTCATCTTTCGTTCCAACCGTGGGCGTTCGCAGTCCGACAAGCGCCCGTGCGAACAGCTCACGGGCAAGCTCGTGACGACCCTGTGCCAGATAGAGGGAAGCGAGAACGTTTGCGGCGTGAGTGGCCTCGTAAGAAGATGCGCCCCAACTGCGCTCGGACGAGTGCAGCACGCGGCGGTACACCGGCTCGGCCACCGCGTATTCGCCGCGTCGAGCATAGACGGACGCGAGCAGTAGCTGCGGAAAGACCAGCTCCGAGCTGGCCGTGCCGAAGGCCCGCTCGTAAAGCCGGATTGCCCGGCGCGCGGTTTCTTCCGCTCGGTCGAGCTGTAACGAGTCCAAGTAGGCGTTTGCGAGATTATTGGTCAACAGCGCTTGCAAATCGTCGGGTAAGGGAGCAAGCTGCAGGGCACGGCGGTACCAGTCCGCGGCCTCTTGTGGCCGTCCCAGCTCGATGTCGACGAACCCGATCGCGGTTATCAGGCAGCCCAAAGCGGCGGTGTCCGTAGATTTGGTTTGTTCGGCGACAGCGATCGCCCGTTCTAGTCCCGGGCGGGCTTCCCCGTAGCGTCCGGCACGGACGAACGCTAATTCCCGGTGGCTGCTCTCAACCCGACCGGCGCAGAAGTCGGTGATTTTCTTATGGTGGACCCCAGTTCCGGAAGAGGACGCTTCGACACTGATCGGGACGTACGAGTTCGCCGGTTGACACAGGGCGTGATAAGGCAAACCGATCAGTAAGCCGACCAGAAGCCGGCACAGATCCAGACATTTTCCCGCTGGCCGCTTGCAAGTGGAATGATGTGATGGGGTCGATCGCATGCAATCGAAACTAGCTGCAGCCGGCTTGGGCGTCCTTTGAGCACGATGAGAATCGAGTGAGATTTCCCTTAGAGGCGATATCCGAAACGCACAAGGGTGGCTAAAGCGTTGACAGTCTACGAATTTGGGAAGTTCCAGTTAGATACGTCGGCGCGTCGTCTCACCAAGGAGGGGACCTCAGTTAATCTTTCGCCCAAAAGCCTGGATCTGCTACAAGTGCTGGTGGCGAACCCTGGCCGGGCACTTAGTAAGTCGGAACTGCTCGAATTGCTCTGGCCTGGCACCCAGGTGGAGGAGGGGAACCTTGCCTTTCAGGTATCGGTCTTGCGCAAGGCCCTCGGTCAGGAGGCTGGCACCTGGATCGAAACGGTTCCACGGCACGGATACCGCTGGAGCGCGCCAGTCGTGGTTCGATCCGCAGCGAACGTGCCCGATTCAGTGCCGGAACCCCCGTCCGGTAATCCTAACCAGAAGGTCACCGCTCCACGGCTGCGCTCAAACAAGCGCGTTCTCCTGGCCCTGAGTATGATTGTCGCCGTTACGACAGCTGCCGTCCTAATTGTCAATCGGCCCGCCGTTCCAGCGGTGAGCAGAGACAACCGTGGCGTGCAACTCTTGAAGGCTGTCCCGCTGACTGCATTTCGCGGCATGGAGTTGAGCCCTGCCGTCTCGCCCGTCGACGATCGCGTGGCCTTCACTTGGGATGGCGAGAAACAGGATAATCGCGATGTCTATGTCGTGTCGCCCGGCTCGGTGGCGCCTGTCAGACTTACCAGCCATCCTGACCCGGACCTAAGTCCGTGCTGGTCTCCCGATGGCAAGTCGCTCGCCTTTCTGCGCCGGTTTGAGATCGATAAGGCGCATCTCATGATCATTCCGGAGTCAGGAGGACCGGAGCGCACAATAGCCGAGCTGCGAAATTTCGACTTGAGAGATTTTCCGAATGGCATGCGTATATCCGCCCTGTCGTGGTCGCCGGACGGGAAATGGATTGCAGCTTCGCATCGTGAGCCCGGCGCGGCGGTGGAGGCGATTCATCTGTTTTCGCCGACGGGAGAGAAACGGAGGCTCACCCGGCCTGCTGTTCACTCGCACGGCGACCATATGCCCTCGTTTTCTCCCGATGGAACGAAGCTCGCGTTTTGCCGACTCCAGGGATACTCGAATAGCGAAATTCACTTGCTCGCGCTTGATTCCGATGCCCGATCGATGGCCGAGCCCGTGAGGCTGACGAACGACGGCAGATGGTCGTTCAGCCCCGCCTGGACGAAGGACTCTCAAAGCCTGCTATACGTGTTCAGCCCAGGGACCCTGGCACGATCCGCACGGGAGTTGCGTCTCATCGCGGAGGCACAGAATCGGCCCCGCGTGACGACACTGCCATTCGACGGTAGCGTCTTCGAGTTGAGTCTCAGAGATTCACTTGTCTATTCACGCTGGCTGCTGGAGATCAACATTTGGCGTGCGAGGATTCCGCCTGTCGGGGAGAAGCCCACGCAGGCCGAGCCGTTTTTGTCGTCCTCGCGGGCGGATCTGGGCGCCCGCTACTCACCCGATGGGAAGCGGATCGCGTTTGTTACGTATCGGTCTGGATTTGCAGAGTTGTGGATCGCTGAAGCCAACGGTTCCAATCCGAAGCGCCTCACGTCGTTCGAGAGCAGTGGTATTGGTCCTCCTGCGTGGTCGCCGGACGGACAACGGCTCGTTTTCCAGGTGGCGCTCAGGGATCAATCGGAGCTGTTCGTCTCCGACACGGAACAGGGTAAGATTCGAAGGCTGACGACGACTCCATTCGATGAGTCGATGCCAAGTTATTCACGCGACGGGCGCTGGATCTACTTCAATAGCCCTCGTTCGGGCCGGAGGCAGGTATGGAAAATGCCGGCTGCCGGCGGCGATCCCGATCAACTGACGACAAGCGGCGGCCTTCGACCGGCCGAGTCTACCGATGGAAAGACCGTATACTATGTCGCGGAACAGGGTGGCGCAATCTGGAAAGTGCGTGCGAGCGGAGGGCAAGAGATCGAAGTGGTACGCACAGTACATCCCACCGCCTACGGATTCGCGGTCACGGCCGAGGGTCTGTACTTCCGGAATGGAGCGTATGACGGGACGCAGTATGTGCTCTTTTTCAGCTTTGCGACTGGACGCACACGACCAGTGGTCGAACTGGTGGATCTGCCGTTCGGTGCAGCTCTGAGCATCTCGCCCGATGGAAAGCAACTGCTGATAGATCAAGCTGCCAGGCCGGAAATTGATCTGATGCTAATCCGGCATCCACTTTTGTAGGCGTCAGTGCTGACACTGAGGTTGACAGTTGTGGACACCCGCGCATCGAGCCATTTGCATTCGGAGTTTACC
>Ga0190275_10000564_pt1 | contig 31486 bp, 32 predicted proteins | sample Popmic550T_FD_133745 | JGI IMG/M metagenome (GOLD analysis project Ga0190275, IMG submission 133745) | Populus adjacent soil microbial communities from riparian zone of Yellowstone River, Montana, USA - 550 T | ecosystem: Environmental > Terrestrial > Soil > Riparian zone > Trees stand | place...
CGGAGGCTTCGGCCGAAGGAACCGCGAAAGGGAACCGACCGAGGTCGAAAGACCTCGGCCGGAACCCGACAAGGACCCCGTCGAAGCTTGCTTCGACGGGACAAGCCCGACCCGCCCAGGAAAGACGCCAAGCCCTCACCGGCGCGGCAGTTCGGACTTGGGACAAGTGGGGGCTGGTGGCGACACCAGCTCCCATTTTGTATTTGGGACTAGCCGATTTTCCGCCACTTCCGCCAAGGCCCCGTTCGCGGGGCCTTTTGCTTGCGCACTCTCCTCGCTTTCGCGACGAGCCCCGCCCCGGCCTTTCGCGCGAGGCGAAGCCTTCACCGGGCCGCGACAAGTTGCGACAACATCCGGACCCTGCGGGCACACCAAGCGACATCGCGCGCGCATGCCCGCGTGAACGAAGGGAGTCCTGCCATGCGTGCTCATCTTGCCCTTCTGCTCGTCCTGCTTGGGACGGCCTGCGCGCCGGCCGGACCGCCGCGACGCTTCGGCGGACCGGGGGCGGAGGGCATGCGGCCGATGAACGCCTTGTTCGTCAGCCCGGCGGGCAAGCCGTTTCGCGGCGTCCCGGGCGAAGGCGCGCCGATCGCCTCCTGGTTCGCCGAGGCCGATGGCGATGGCGACGGCGGGTTGAGCCTTGCCGAATTCCAGGCCGACTTCCGGCGCTGGTTCGCCGCGCTCGACTACGACCATGACGGCGAGATCGCGCCCGCCGAAGTGACCCGCTACGAGACCGAAATATTGCCCGAAACAGCCGGGCGCGGGCCGGGCGCGGGAATCGGCGGCGGGCGCGGCGGCGGCGGCATGGGCCGGCCGGGCGGCGGCCGAGGGGGAATGCGCCGCGGCGGCGGCGGCGGCATGGGCATGAGCGGCGCCATGATCGGCGGCGCGGCGCGGTTCGGCCTGCTCGCCATCCCGCACCCCATCATGGCGGCCGACGAGGATCTCAACCGCGGCATCTCGCCCGCCGAGTTCGACCGCGCCGCGGCGACCCGCTTCAACCTGCTCGACGAAGCGCGCCAGGGCCGGTTGACGCTGGCCGGGCTGGTCGCGGGGCGGCGCGCGCCTCCGAATTCTCGGCGCAGGCGATAGGTCGCGGCGCGGATCAGGCCGCCCGGCAATTCGGGCGGGCTGAAGCCCAGCATCAGCCCGAAAGCGAAAAGACGAACTCGAAATCGCTTATGCGGGCTCGTCCGCTTTGGCGGCGCGACGCAGATCGAGACGGCGCAGGACATAGCGCCAGATGGGAATCGAGATCAGGCCCATCTGGCCGACCGTCGGGGCCACCACCGACAGCGCGACCGCACTGACCGAGCCCAGCATGACCGCCAGGCCGCGCAGCCGAACGTGGCGTATCGCCTCGGGTTCGGCGTGCTCGTCGGCCATCGGCGCACTGGTCGCGGTGCGGTTCACCTTGAGGTTGAACAGGGCAGCCAGCAGCATCACCGCGCAATAAAAGATGGTCGGGACGCGCTGGGCGTAATTGGAGCTCGCATAAGCGGTGGCGAAAGGCATGAAAGCGATCACACCCAGGAGGCACAGGTTCCAGCCGAGGATGCGCGGGCTGTAATGGGCGGCGAGCGAGAAAGCACGGTGATGGCCCATCCAGAACAGGCCGATCACCGCGAAGCTGATGATGTAGCCGACGAAGCTCGGGATCAGAACGGCGAGGGCCTGAAGGTGAGCGAGATCGTCGGTGCCGAGGGGGAAATGGGGCGGGTGAATCTCGATGATCAGCAAGGTGATCGCGATCGCGAACACCGCATCGGAAAAGAAGACCAGGCGCTCGAGCGCGTGGTCGGTCTTGCCTGCTGCCATCTCGGCGTCCCCCTTTCCAGGGAGACTATCGGGGCACAGGCTCCACGACAATCTCGCTGTTGAGCGAATTGGCGATGAAGCAGCGCTCGTGCGCCTGCGCGTGGAGACGTCCGAGCTCCTCCGGATCGGGCTGGCGGCCGGCAAAAGCGATGTCGGGCCGCAAGATCAATTTGGTCATCGCCGTCCTGCCGGCGGCGATCCGGCCCATCTCGCCTTCGGCATCGTCGTCATAGGAGGCGATCTCGAGGCCGGCGCGCCGGGCGAGATCGAGGAACCAGAGCATGTGGCAGGCGGCGACCGCGGCGACCAGTGATTCCTCGGGGTCGACGCCTGCCGGATCCGACATCGGCGGCGGCACCACTTCGGGCGAGGACGAGCCGGTGACCATCGCGCCGCCGTCGAAGCTGATCAGGTGGCGGCGGCTGTAGCGGCCGCTGGTGAATTCGCCGTCGGAGCGCCAGGCGATCCGGGCGCCGTGCCGGCTCATTTACCGCGCCGCATCGGGCACGGCGAACAGGCCGCGGGCTTCGCCGTCGGCGCCGGCGCGGGCCGGCGAGAAGGAAACCGGGGTCGCGATCAGAGTCGGCTCGCCCTCTCCGCCGAGCCCCAGAGCGGCGCGGCGGCCGAGCCGCCCCTCGATCCGGGCGCCCGCCTCGATGCTGATCGTTTCGTAAGCGACATCGCCGAGAATCTGCGCGCCGGCCTCGATCACTAGGATGCCGGCCGAGACCGTGCCCTCGACCGTGCCGGAGAGCCGCGCCTCCTGCGCGACGATGTTGCCGGCGATGATCCCCTCGGCGCCCTGGAAGAGCGAGGCGCAGCGGACGTTGCCGTCGATCCGGCCGTCGACATGGAGCTGGGCGTCGGTGGAGAGATCGCCGCTGATGATCACCTCGGAGCCGATGAACGACAGGCGTGGCCCGCCGGACCTGGACGCCTTGGCGGCGGTTGCCGCAGTGGCGGACTGCTTCCTTGAAAACATAAGCGGCGCCTCCCCGCGCCTTGCGCGAACCTTCGCGCCGCCGATTGGGAGAGATCAAGCGCCCTGCCGTGAAACGGGGCGGCAGCGCGACGATTGCCCCGAAAGAAGAGAACAGTTGGAACGCCGACGCAAAACCAGGGACAATGGAGGCCAAAAGATAATGCCAAAAGATAATGGGGGCCGACGTCGCCGCCGGCCCCCACTGTCCCTTTGCCGGAACCTAGCCTGGGAGGCGAGGCGTCCCGCTCCGGGCGGTTTCGAGTGGGCGGCGCCTGAACCGGGGGTCCTGGCGCCGCTTCCTCCGGGGTCCTTCGGCGGCCGAAGCCGCTTTCAGGTTTCCCCGCTGGCTCCCCGGCAGGGCCGAAGCCCTGACGGTTCGCCGCCGGCGGATTTGGAACTCGCGTCCCGCTTCCCGCCATCCCGGATCCTCGGCCGAAGCTTCGGTTCCGAAAATGGCCGGATCCTCGGCCGAAGCCTCGGTTCCGCCTGGCGTCCATGGACCGAAGTCCTGGGTCCGCCGGTTTCGCAGCTCCCGGGCCGAAACCCGGTCCTGCCCGACAGTCCGAAGCCGAAGCTTTGGTTCCGCCGATGGCGGCGCGCCGACCGAGGTCCCGCTTTCCGCCGGACGGGTCCTGAACCCGAAGGTCCGGTGTCCCGCCTATGGTTTCCCACGTGCCCGAAGGCCGCCTGGAAACCGGTGGGCGCTTTACGAAGCATGCCGCTTTCGCATCCGCTAAAGGGCAAGCCCGCAGCTTCCGCCTGGCGGCGGCTTCGTCAGCCGCCCTGCCTTTCGCTTCCACCCGGCCTGCCGCCCGAAGGCGATCGACCCGGCTTCCGCTCAGGCTGTGGCTGGGAAGGCTTTCCCCCGTTGCCGGGAGATCGTCTCGGCCACACCAGGAAAGTGTCACGAAAGCCGGGGCGGGAAAAGCATAAACCGCCTGTGGATAACGAGGATAACGGGGGTAAAAATGCGGCTCCGGCCGGCGCGACTGCGTGGCTTGCTCCTTGCGCGCGGCCCGCATAAAGAAAGCGCCAATCAAAGCTCCTGGAAAGGTCTTCCGGCATGGACGGTCGGTTCAACACGATTGCGGGATGGGTGCTGGGCGCGGGCATCGTCCTGCTCGGCGCGAGCCTGGTCACCGGCGAGATCTACAAGGCCGAGCGGCCCGATCCGATGGGCTATCCGATCGAAGGCGTCCAGCAAGAGAGCCCAGACGGCGCCGCGGCCGAGCGGCCGATCGCCCACTATCTCCAGACCGCCGATGCCGCGCGCGGCGAGGCCGTGTTCCGCAAATGCGCGACCTGCCACAATGCCGACAATGGCGGCGCCGGCGGCCTGGGGCCCAACCTTTGGGGAATGATGGGCGGCCCGATCGCCCAACGCGCCGGCTTCTCTTATTCGGACGCGCTCAGGGCCCATGGCGGCAATTGGGGCTGGGAGAATATGAGCGCCTGGCTCCAAAGCCCGCGCACCTTCGCCAACGGCACCAAGATGACCTTCGCCGGCCTCTCCGATCCGCAGGACCGCGCCGACATCATGCTGTTCCTCAACCAGCATGGCGGCAACCTCACCGTCCCGCCGCCCCCCGCCGAAGCCGCGCCCGCCGCCGGCAATGCGGCCGAAGGCAATGAAGCGGGCGCGAACGTGGCGGAGGCGAATAGCGCGGCGCCGCCGGCTAACGCCGCCGCCCCGCCCGCGCATTAGTCGACGCAGAGCGGGCCCGCGCCGGTCTCCGCATAATAACGGCAGACGCACTCCCACGCCTCCTCGGCGCTCTCGCAATAGGTGAACAGTTTGAGGTCGTCGGGCGAGATCACGCCTTCGTCGGCGAGCGCATCGAAATCGATCACCCGCTCCCAGAATTCGCGGCCGAAGAAGAGGATCGGCATCGGCTTGAGCTTGCCGGTCTGGATCAGGGTCAGCAATTCGAACGCTTCGTCGAACGTGCCGTAGCCGCCCGGGAACACCGCGACCGCGCGGGCGCGCAGCAGGAAGTGCATCTTCCTCAAGGCGAAATAATGAAACTGGAAGCTCAGCGAGGGCGTCACATAGGGATTGGGCAATTGCTCGTGCGGCAGGACGATGTTGAGCCCGATCGATTCGCGCCCTTCGTCCCCGGCGCCGCGATTGGCCGCCTCCATGATCGAAGGCCCGCCGCCCGAGCAGACGACGAAATGGCGCTTGCCCTCGGCGTCCGGCTCGACCCGGCTGGCCAAGCGGGCGAGCTTGCGCGATTCGTCATAATATCTGGATTTGGCCTTAAGCCGCTCGGCGATCGCGCGCTGGCCCTCGGTCGCGGCGGCGGCGATCAGGGCGTCGGCCTTGATCGGCTCGGGGATTCGCGCCGAGCCGTAGAAGACGAGGGTCGAGGCGATATTCGCCTCGTCGAGCAACAGCTCGGGCTTCAGCAATTCGAGCTGGAAGCGGACCGGCCGCAGATCCTCGCGCAGCAGGAAGTCCAGGTCCTGGAAGGCGAGCCGATAGGCGGGATCGACCGTCTGCGCGCTCTGCGTGCCATGGGCGGCGGTCTCGGCATCTTCGCGCGCGGGCTGGAAGACGCGCTTGGGCGGTATTGGGTCTGTCATCGGGCGGCTTTAGAGCAACCGCGCGGCTAGCGGCAATAAGGACCGCGGCCCATGTCGAAATGCATGTGGTTGTAATGGTAGGCGTCGGAATCGGGCGAAAGGCCGATGCTGAAGCGCCGGCAGCCCGCCTGATGGACCGCGCGCAGGAAGCGGCGGACGCGGTCGTCGTCGCCGTTCCAACCCTCCTGGACCGTGATCCGGCGCCCGTCACCGAGCACGAAGCCCGAGACGTCGACCGCGTTGGCGTAGCCGTGCTCGGAAAGGCGCGCGCCGGGCTGGCTGTTGACGCTGCGGCAGGAATAGGTGCCGAAGCTCTCGATCCGCACGACCCGCGTGCGCAGCCACTGGTCGGCGGCGGGCTGGACCGCCTCGCGCGCCCAGCGCGCGAACGCCCTCGCCAGCGGGCAGGTCATCGCCCGCAAATTGGTGACCGGCGTGCCGATGTCGAGCAGCTGGACCGCGCCCAAGGCCGAGCAGCCTCCGGCGAAACGCTGGTCGGGCAGCGCTCGAAAGCCTACCGCCATGCGCGCGAGATCGATATGGCATTGCAAGGTTTCGGGCGCGCTGGCCTCGGCGCGTGCCGGCGGAGCGGCGCGCCGCGCGCGCCTCTCTCCCCCGCCCGGGATGCACGCGTTCAGCGCCAATAGCGCCGCCAGAACCAATCCCCACCGCACCGGCGAACCGTGAGTCAGCCGCGCGGCCGCGTCAACATGAGGCGAGTCGAAGCGTGGGCGCCTTGCGACAAGCGGCCCTTCTCTCTATGCCCCTCGACGGGCCACGCCGTCCCAACGCGGCGCGCGCTCTCTGCGAGGAGAGTTAGAAAGTGACGAACCCGAAACCGGCCGCCACCGGTGCGCTTGCGCGCCGGGAAAAACCTCAAATACGTCCCGCGCGGCCTTTTTTCTCTTCCGGCCCCTGCGCCAAGCCGCCGGGCTGGGCCCCCGAAAAGCTGGCGATCGGATCGCTCGGCCGCTCGCACCGCTCGAAGCTCGGCAAGGCGCGGCTCGGCCACGCGATCGAGCTGACCCGCCATGTGCTGCGCGTGCCGCCGAGCCACCGGATCGGCATCGTCCCCGCCTCGGATACCGGCGCGGTCGAGATGGCCTTGTGGGGCCTGCTCGGGCCGCGCCCAGTCACCCTGCTCGCCTGGGAGAGCTTCGGCGAGGGATGGGTCACCGACGTCGTCGAGCAATTGAAGCTCGATGCCAGGGTGGTGCGCGCCGATTACGGGCTGCTGCCGGACCTCGAAGCGGTCGACACCGACGGCGACGTCATCTTCACCTGGAACGGCACGACCTCGGGCGTGCGCGTGCCGGACGGCGACTGGATCGCGGACGATCGCCAGGGCCTCACCATTTGCGACGCCACGTCCGCTGCGTTCGCGGTCGACCTACCCTGGGACAAGATCGATGTCGCGACCTATTCCTGGCAGAAGGTGCTGGGCGGCGAGGGCGGCCACGGCATGCTGATCCTCGGCCCCCGCGCGGCCGAGCGGCTCGAGAGCCACGTCCCCGCCTGGCCGCTGCCCAAGATTTTCCGCCTGACCAAAGCAAGCGCGCTGATCGAGGGCCTGTTCAAGGGCGAGACGATCAACACGCCCTCGATGCTTGCGGTCGAGGATTATATCTGGGCGCTCGAATGGGCCGAGTTGCAGGGCGGCCTCCACGCCTTGATCGCCCGGGCCGATTCCAATGCCGCCGCGCTTTCGGACTGGGTCGAGAGGACGGACTGGATCGACCATCTCGCCGCCGATCCCGCCACGCGCAGCAATACCAGCGTCTGTCTCAAATTCGCCGATGAAAGTCTCGACGAAGAGGGCGGTCGCGCGCTCGCAAAGGAGATCGCTTCGCTGCTCGAGCTCGAGGGCGCGGCCTATGACGTCTCCTCCTATCGCGATGCGCCGCCGGGCCTGCGCATCTGGTGCGGCGCCACGGTGGAGACCGATGACATCGAAGCGCTCGGCCCCTGGCTCGACTGGGCCTTCCACGAAGCCGCGCAAGGCCAGGAATAGACCATGCCCAAAGTGCTGATCTCGGATCCGATGGACCCGAAAGCCGCCGAGACCTTCCGCGCCAACGGCGTCGAGGTCGATGAGCGGCCCGGACTGTCGCCGGACGAGCTGAAGGCGGTCATCGGTGCTTATAACGGCCTCGCGATCCGCTCGGCGACCAAGGTGACCGCCGACGTGCTGGCGGCCGCGACCAACCTCAAGGTGATCGGCCGCGCCGGGATCGGCGTCGACAATGTCGACATCCCGGCGGCGACCGCGCGCGGCGTGGTGGTGATGAACACCCCGTTCGGCAATTCGATCACGACCGCCGAGCATGCCGTCGCCCTGATGTTCGCGCTCGCCCGCGAACTGCCGGCGGCCGATATTTCGACCCAGGCGGGCAAGTGGGAGAAGAACCGGTTCATGGGCGTCGAGCTGACCTCCAAGACTTTGGGCCTGATCGGCTGCGGCAATATCGGCTCGATCGTCGCCGATCGCGCACTGGGCCTGAAGATGAAAGTGATCGCCTACGATCCCTTCCTGACCGCGGAGCGTGCGCTCGAACTCGGCGTCGAAAAGGCGCCGCTCGACCAGCTCCTCGCCCGCGCCGATTTCATCACTTTGCATACGCCGCTGACCGACGAGACCCGCAACATCCTGTCCGCCGAGAATATCGCCAGGACCAAAAGAGGCGTGCGGATCGTCAATTGCGCGCGCGGCGGCCTGATCGACGAGGCGGCGCTCAAGGAGGCGCTGGAGAGCGGCCATGTAGCGGGCGCGGCATTGGACGTGTTCGCGGTCGAGCCCGCCACCGACAATCCCCTGTTCGGCGCGCCGGGCCTTCTCGCAACGCCGCACCTTGGCGCCTCGACCACCGAGGCGCAGGTCAACGTCGCGATCCAGATCGCCGAGCAGATGTCGGACCTTCTGGTCCGGGGCGGAGTCGCCAACGCGCTCAACATGCCCTCGCTCTCGGCCGAGGAGGCGCCCAGGCTGCGGCCCTATATGGAACTCGCCGAAAAGCTCGGCAGCCTGGTCGGCCAGGTCGAGGGGCGGCGGATCACCGGCGTTTCGGTCGAGGTCGAGGGCGCGGCGGCGCAATTGAACCAGAAGCCGATCACCGGCGCCGTGCTGGCCGGGCTGATGCGGGTCTATTCGGACAGCGTGAACATGGTCAACGCGCCCGTCCTCGCCAGGGAGCGCGGGCTCGACCTTCGCGAGATACGTCACGACCGCGAGGGCGATTACCACACTCTGGTCCGGGTCACGGTCGATACGCCGGCCGGCCCGCGCTCGGTCGCCGGCACCCTGTTCGGCAGCGCCAACCCGCGGCTGGTCGAGATATTCGGAGTCTCGATCGAGGCCGAGCTGGGCGGCGAGATGATCTATATCGTCAATGTCGACGCGCCCGGCTTCATCGGCCGGCTCGGCACCGCTTTGGGCGAGGCGGGGCTCAATATCGGCACCTTCCATCTCGGCCGGCGCGAGGCGGGCGGCGAGGCGGTCGCTTTGGTCTCGGTCGACGGCCACATCGCGCCCGATCTGCTGGAGCAGCTCGAAGCGCTGCCCGGCGTCAAGAGGGTCGAGCCGCTGCGCTTCTGGGCTCTGGGGGAACGTGCTAGCCTCTCGGGGATTGTCCCCTAAGCGGAGGGACCCCCATGCGCATGATTTTGCCGCTTCTCGCACTTTTGTTGGCCGCGCCGGCGGCCGCCCAGCGCGAGCCCGAATGGCGGATCGCCCAGGAATATGACGTGCTGCTCAGGCCCTGGGCCTATGAGCCCAGGCTGATCCGCCTGCCCGCCGGCCGGCCGGTGCGGCTCCATATCGTCAACCAGAGCCGCGCCACGATGTCGTTCAGCGCGCCCGCTTTCTTCCGCGCGTCGCGGCTGCGGCCGCGCGACGCGGACATCGTGCGGCGCGGCGGCTTCCGGCTCGCGCCCGGCGAGCGGCGCTACGTCGATCTCGTCGCCCCGCCCGGCCGCTACCGCGCGCGCAGCAGCAACCTCGTTCACCGAGCGCTCGGCATGAGCGCCCGGATCATCGTCGAATGACCCTTGAAACGGCCATGAATTATCCCCTTGCGACATGTAAGGCGATGTGCTAGATAATGGGGCATGAGCACGAAAGCCCCCACCCTTCGCCAGTTCCAGAGCCGCTTCACGACAGAGGATAGCTGCCTCGATCACCTGTTTCAGGTTCGCTATGGCACCGACTTCGAATGCCCGAAGTGCGGGCGCCCGGCGAAGTACAGCCGCGTCAAGGCCCGCCGGTCCTACCAGTGCCAATGGTGTGCCCATCAGGTCTATCCGACTGCCGGCACCCCGTTCGATCGCACCCGCACGAGCCTTCGCGATTGGTTCTACGTCATGTTCCTTTTCACCACGACGCGGAACGGCGTTTCCAGCAAGCGGGTGCAGCGCGAGCTAGGCGTGACCTACAAGACCGCGTGGCGGATGACGCATGAGATCAGGAAATACATGGCCTCGCTGGACAGCGACGATCCCTTGGGCGGCCCCGGCGAGATCGTTGAGATCGATGAGACGTGGATCGGCGGCGTCAATCACGGCGCGGGCAGCGGCGCGGCCCGCGCCAACAAGACCGCCGTGCTGGGCATGTACGAGAAGGGCGGAGAGTTGATCGCGCGGGTTATCCCGAACGCTCGCCGCTCAACGCTCTTCCCGATCATCACGGAAGCGGTCCTTCCCGGCACCGTGATCCATACCGACGAAGCGGGAGCCTATAAGGGCCTCGTTCTGCGCGGCTACCGGCACCAGACCGTCAATCACAAGGCGGGCGAATATGTCAGCCCCTACGGCTGCACCGTGAACCGGATCGAAGGCTATTGGGCGATGCTGAAGCGCGGCATCAACGGCACCTACATTCACGTCAGCGCGAAGCATCTCCCGAAGTATCTGGGGGAGTTTGAGTATCGCTGGAACATGCGTCAGGTGCCTCACCTGATGCTTGACCGCCTGATGTTTTCTTTCGCGCGCTAGGGGCCTCCCCCTGCACCATCTGCTTTAGCAGGGCGTCGAAGCGGTCGTTTGGGTTCTCATTCATTGGTCCGTCCTCATTACCGTAGCCAGCCCATGGAAGGCCGCGTCGGCTACATATGGATCAATTTCGGCACGAAGGCTGCGCCAGTTATCCAATATAATGCAGAACGATTTGTACGCGTGGACCGCATTGGACCCAGCCGGAAATTGTGCATCGCTGATGGTCCAAGCTTCTTCATCGCGATAGCGCTCCTCTGGGCAGTGAAAAACGTCCTCAAACACACCGTCCCGATAGTGGTCCGCGATAGCGCACCACTCTTCCACCTTGAGGCGCCACCTGCCTTCCCAAGTGCACCAATTGGCGTAGACGGTCGCATCCACGGGCTGATTTTTCACGAGGGGGTCGATCAGGACGTTTACTATCTGCTCAATCTCAATTGCCAGGCCATTTAGTTTCTCACGATGCTCTATCGCCTCGAAGGACAGGAGCAGGTCGCTTACCCGTCTCTCCAACTCCTCAGCGCCTAGACTCTGGTGGGCGATCATCTCAGCCCTCAGCTTGTCGATGCCGCTTTGAAGCGCCGTATCATTCGCAAGGCTGCGCGCGTCGAGATTCGCCAATTGATTTCCGAGGGAATCAAGGTCCGTTCGGAGCTTTGAGTCATCATACGCCGCGCCAATCTGAGTCCCACCGGACCTTGTTAAGCTCAGCATACGGCGGTGGCTCAGCCCCCCCATGCCCAACGCCACCAAAATAGCGAGAAACCAGAGCACATCCGCGCGCGCAATTGCGGTGAGTGCGGAGCCGACAGGCGGCGCTGCGGTCGCAATTGCCTGCCAAGTGAAGGCGAGAAGGAACAACACGCCAGCCAAGCCGAGCAGGCCCCAGACGATGGCCTTGTGCTTCCATCCGGCGACGGTGAGCGCGATGCCCATTATCGTCACGCTGAGCCCGACGTAGAAGAACGTGACCATGGTGCTGTCGGTCGCGGAAGCTGCGTTAATGTCCATTGCCTAATCCTGCCCCTTCCAGCCCCGCTTGTGGAGTCGAAAGCTTGTTCGCGGTACGAGGCTGTCATAGCCGTTCTTTCGTACATGTCCAAAGGGGACAGGCTTGAAACGGCCTCAGTGTGTTATTAGATTAATACACGAGGAGATATTGCCATGCCCCGAACGATCAAGATCCCCAAGAAGATCGGCAGCGTGAAGCTGCCCAAGAAGATGCGCAGAAAGGCCAAGGCGGCGATCAAGGAGAATGCGGGCCCGATCGTCCGCGAATTCGCCACCGCCGCGCTCGGCGCGGCCGCGGCCAGGGCGCGCCAGCACGGCGCCGGCCCGCCGCGCGTCGAGGCGCGCATCCATGTCGAGGGCAACAAGGTCGCCGAAGCGTTCCGCGCCGCGGCCCTCAACGGCCTCAGAAGCTTCCTCGAAGGCCTCGAGGAAGGGCTGCGGGACCTCGATCTCGGCGAGCAGAAGGACCCGCCGAGGAAGCGCAAGCCTAACGGGGAGTCGGCCGGCGCGGCTCGCGGGGCGCCGGGCCGCCCCTGAGCTGGCCGCGGATCGCGCCCGCCGGGTGCGCCGCATCGTGGACGTTGACGTAGAAATCGTGGCCGCGCCAGGCGATCTCGCGCGCCAGCGCCTGATCGATCGCGATACAGCCCTGGCTGCGGCCGGCGGCGTCGGGCGTGGTCAGCGTGACGACCGGCGGCCCCGCCGATCCGGCCGCGCCGCGATGGATATGGGCCGCCGTCGCCGGCCCGATCGCGCGCGCATAGAGATCCCAGCACAGGCTCGCCTGCGAAGGCCTGACGCGGATTTCGGCCGTGCCGTTGCCGTCGGGATCGCCCGGGCCCGGCACCTCCTGGATGCCGCTCATCGAGACCATCAGGTGGGCGCGCTGATTCTCTTGGTTGGACGCGCAGCCCGCGGCCAGCAGCATCGTCCCGGCCAGCAGCGTGATTCTCATCCTATCCTCCTTGTTCAGCCGCCTTCACTCCAGCGCGTCAGCAGCGTGTTGGCAATGGCCAAAGGCGGCGGCGCGAGGAAGCGCGCGGCGGAATCGCCCGCCAGCGCCGCCAATACTTCGTCGCGCGTCGCCCAGAAGCCGTCCTCGAGCTCGGTCGGATCGAGCCGGAGCACGTCCGATTCGGCCCGGCCGATACAGGCGATCATCAGCGAGCCCGGGAACGGCCAGGGCTGGCTGGCGACGTAGCGCACGTCGCCGACCACGAGGCCCGCTTCCTCCATCAGCTCGCGCGCCACCGCTTCCTCGACCGATTCGCCGGGCTCGACGAAGCCGGCCAGCGCCGAATAGCGGCCCGCCGGATATTGCGGCTGGCGCCCGAGGAGGACGCGGCCTTCATGCTCGGCGAGCATGATCACCACCGGATCGACCCGGGGAAAATGCTCGGCGCCGCAGCCGGGGCATTTGCGGCCCCAGCCGGCGCGGAAGATCGCGGTCGCCGCGCCGCAAATCCCGCAGAAAAGATGGCGGTTGTGCCATTCGTTGACGCTGCGCGCCGCGCCCCAGATCGCCGCGTCCTTGGGGCTCATCATCGCCAGGATGCGAAACACGCTCCACGCCCGCTGCCCAAGCATCCCGGTCCGTACCAAGGGCGCGAACAGGGGCGCGCCCTCGTCGAGGCCGAGGAAGAGGCAGTCCTGCTCCCCCTCCAGCGGTCCCCAGGCGAGCCGCCCTTCCTCGTCCAGCACCGGGTCCAGCTCGGCGAGCCGGAGCAGCCGCGCATCGCCATTGGCCATCATGTCGGCGAGGCGCTCGGCATCGAGCCGAAGGTGATCCGCGCGGTCGAGGCCGGCGCCGGTGAAGCCCGGGGCGCTCATGCCGCCTCACGCCAGGTCGCGCCGCGCGCCGCGAGCTTTGCGAACAGGGTGGGAAGCCCCGCTTCGCCGATCCTTTCGACGGGCCACCAGATCCCTTCCGGCCGTTCTCGGGCCCTGGCGCATTTGAGGTTCATGGTCAGCACGAAATGGGTGAAGACGTGGTCGACAGCGCCGGCGTCGCGCCAGGGGGCGTTGGCGGGGGCGTCGGTCGGCAGCCCCAGCATGCCGCCGAGCAGGCCTTCCGCGGGCCGCCGCACCAACAGAACATTGCCGTCATGTTCGAGCCAGTAAGCGACGCCCTCGCGGCGCGGTCTTGCCGCCCTGGGCGTTTTGACCGGATAACGGGCCGGGTCGCCCTCCTTGTACGCCGCGCACCAACTCCGTATCGGGCAGCGGCTGCAATCGGGATTGCGCGGAGTGCAGATCGCCGCGCCCAAATCCATCATCGCCTGGGCGAAATCCCCCGCCCCCTCGCCGGGGACCAGGGTTTCGGCTAGCCCGCGGATCTTCGGCCGTGCGGCGGGGAGCGGCTGCTTCACCGCGAACAGCCGCGAGACCACCCGCTCGACATTGGAGTCGACGGCCACGGCGCGGCGGCCGAAGGCGATCGCGGCGATCGCGGCGGCGGTGTAGTCGCCGATGCCGGGAAGCTTGCGCAGGCTCGCTTCGTCCTCGGGGAATGCGCCGCCATGCTCGTCCGTCACCGCTCGCGCGCAGGCGAGCAGATTGCGGGCGCGGGCATAATAGCCAAGGCCCGCCCAGGCGGCCATGACCTCACCGTCTTCGGCGGCAGCCAGCGCCTGCACCGTCGGCCAGCGCGCGGTGAACGATTCGAAATAGGGCTTCACCGCGCCGACCCCGGTCTGCTGCAGCATCACCTCGCTGAGCCAGACCCGATAGGGGTCGGGCCGCGCCCCATCTTCCGCGCGCCACGGCAGCCGCCGCTTATCCACAGCATACCAACACAAAAGAGCTTCCGAGGCATCGACGGGCATGGGCCGCCTATGCCATCATCGCGGCCAGGGTGGATAGTCGCGTGACGAAAACGGTCGAAACCAGGAAGAAGCGCGCGGCCGAGCCGGCGCGCTCGAAGCGGGCCCGCGCCGTCTCGGACCTGCTGCCCCAGGCCGGCGGCGCCGCTTTCCGCCGCTTCGGCTTCGTCCAGTCCTCGATCGTCAGCCGCTGGCGCGAGATCGTCGGCGTGCGCTACGCCGCGATTTCCACGCCCGATTCGATCCGCTTTCCGCACGGCAAGAGGAGCTCGGGCACGCTCACCCTGATCGTCGAGGGCGCCCACGCGCCGATGCTGCAGCATGTCGCGCCGACGATCATCGAGCGGGTCAACGCCTTTTTCGGCTATCCGGCGGTCGAGCGCGTCGCCTTCCGCCAGGGCATCGTCCGGGCGGCGCGGAAATCACGCCTGGCGCCGCCTTCGCTGCGGCCGATCCCGGCCGAGCTGGGCGATTCGCTGCGCGAAGTGGTCGATCCCGAGCTTCGCGCCTGTCTGGAATCGCTTGCGCGCGGGCTCGCGCAAAGCGAAGGAGCGCCGGTGGTGACGACGATCCCGGTCGTCGGCAAGATTGGTGGAGAGAAAAAGTGAAGAGATCGGCTTTTGCCCCTTGCGCCGCGGCGCTCGCCCTCAGCCTCGCCGGTTGCGGCGACGGCGGCAACGACAACAACCTCGCCGCGACCGGCAACGCGGCGCTGGCGCAGATCGCCGCGCCCAACAATGGCGACTGGACCGAGGTCGTGACGATGACCGACATGGGCAGCTATGTGGTGGGCAATCCCAACGCGCCGGTGAAGCTTGTCGAATATGCCTCGATCACCTGCCATGTCTGCGCCGAATTCGAGGAGCAGGGCGGCCCGCGGCTCAGGGACAATTACGTCCGCTCGGGCCAGGTCAGCTGGGAATATCGGCCCTATATGATCTTCCCGAGCGACCCCGGCATATTCCTGATGCTGCGCTGCCTTGGCCCCAACGCCTTCTTCCGGGCCTCCGAGCAGCTCTACGCGGACCAGCGCAACTGGGTCGCCCGAATCCAGGCGATGCCGCCCGAGCAGCTGCAGCAGATCGAGACCCTGCCGCCCGCGGCCAGGGCGGCCGCGATTGTACGCGGCGCCGGCCTCGACCAGTTCTTCCGCCAGCGCGGCATCCCCGAGGCGCGGATGAACCAGTGCCTCGCCGACGATGCCGCGCTCCAGCAGCTCGGCGCGCTGACCCAGCGCGGCAATGAAGACGGCGTGACCGGGACGCCCACCTTCCTCATCAATGGCGAACGGCAGCAAGCGAGTTCCTGGGCCGCGCTCGAGCCGCTGCTGCGCCGCGCGACCGGAGGCTGATATGCGGATCCGTCTCCTGGTCGCGGCGCTTGCGGCGATCGCCGCGCTGACGCCGGCCGCCTCGGCCCAATACCGTTCCGAGGGGATACGCTCCGACGGCCCCAACCGGCGAGACTGGACCGACACCGCCGCGCGCACGCCGGAGGGCGGCTTTCGCATGGGCAATCCCGAAGCGCGGGTGAAAGTGATCGAATATCTGTCGCTCACCTGCCCGCACTGCGCCCAATTCGCGCACGAGGGCGGCGAGCGCTTGTTCCAGCACCACGTCCGCAGCGGCCGGGTCAGCGTCGAATATCGCAATTTCTATCTAAACGGGGTCGACATCGCGGCCGCGCTGCTGAGCCGCTGCGCGCGGCCGCGCGAGTATTTCAGCATGACCCACGCGCTTTTGGGCTCGCAGCCGCAATGGATGGGGCGGATCAATGCCATCACTCCGGCGCAACGGGCCGAGCTTGCCGGGCTGGCGCCGCTCGAGGTAGCGCAGCGCCTGGTCTCGATGCTCGGGCTCGACGCGATCGGCGCGCGCCACGGGATCACGCCGGCGATCCGGCAATCCTGCCTCACCCAGGCCAATCTCGACCAGCTCGAGCGGATGAACGCCGCGGGGACGGCCGCGGGCGTCACCGGCACGCCGACCTTCGTCATCAACGGGCGGCTGGCCGGGCATATTCACGACTGGGCCGCGCTCGAGCCTTTGCTGCGCGGGAACTAGCGAAAGAAGGGGGCCGAAAACTGACGTGCAGGTAAAGCGGCTCAAACTTTCCGGCTTCAAGAGCTTCATCGAGCCGGCTGAGCTGCGCGTCGAGGATGGGCTGACCGGCATCGTCGGGCCCAATGGCTGCGGCAAATCGAACGTGCTCGAGGCGATCCGCTGGGTGATGGGCGAATCCAGCCCCAAATCGATGCGCGGCGCGGGGATGGACGACGTGATCTTCGCCGGCACCGCGCTTCGCCCCGCGCGCGATTTCGCCGAGGTCAGCCTGCTGCTCGAGCGGGCCGAGAGCGACCGGACCGGCGACGTCGCGATCGCGCCTTTGGGCGAGGTCGAGGTCACTCGGCGGATCGAGCGAGGGACGGGCTCGGCCTACCGGCTCAACGGGCGCGACGTGCGCCAGAAGGACGTCGCCTTGCTGTTCGCCGACGCGGCGACCGGCGCCCACTCGCCCGCTTTGGTCAGCCAGGGCAAGATCAGCGCGGTGATCGCGGCCAGGCCGACCGAACGGCGGGCGATGCTGGAGGAAGCGGCGGGGATCGCCGGGCTCCATGTGCGCCGCAAGGATGCCGAGCAGAAATTGCGCGCGACCGAGGCGAATCTGATCCGGCTCGACGAGATATTGGCGGACATGGAGCTGCGCGAGGGGGCGCTCAGGCGCCAGGCGCGCGCGGCGGAGCGCTACCGCAGGCTTTCCGACCAGATCCGGATCGCCGAGGCGCGGCTGATCTTCGCGCGCTGGCGCGAGGCCGCCGAAGCCGCCGAAGCCGCGAAGCACGAGGCCGAAGCCGCCGCCGGCGCGGTCGAGAAGGCGGCGGAAGCCCAGCGCGCCGCCGCCGCTTACCAGGTTCGCGCGGCGAGCGATCTCGCCGGCCTGCGAAAGGCCGCCGAAGCGGCGCGCGAGCGGGCGTCCGAACTGGGCCATAAGCTCGCCGCCCTGCGCGCCGAGCGCGATTCGGTGCGCCGGCGGATCGCCGAGCTCGAGGAGCGCAGCGGCACGCTGGAGGCCGACCGGCTGCGCGAGGAGGCGCTGGGGGCCGACGCCGCCGCCGCCATCGCCCGCCTCGAGGAAGAGCTCGCCGCCATCGCCGCCCGCCTCGCCGAGGCGGAAGAGCGGCGCGGAACCATCGATGTGCGCACCATCGCTTATGAGGACGAAGCCCGCGCCGCCGAAACCGCGCTCGGCAAGGCCCGCGCGGTCCAGGCGGCCGAGCAGGCCGAGGCGCGGGTCGCGCTCGCCGCATTGGACGCCGCCCGCCAGAAAAGCGCCCGCGCCGGGGCGGAGGCCGCCAGGATCGCCGAGCAGATGTCGGGCCTAAGCGGGGATTCCGATCTCCTGAGCATATTGCAGGCGGCGCGCTCGAAGCGCGAGCAGGCCGAAGCCGCTCTCGAAAAAGCCGGCGAATCGATCGGCGCGGCCGAAGCGGCGCGCCAGCAGGCGGCGGCCGGGCGCGACGCGGCAGAGAGCGAGGCGGCGTCCGCGCGGGCCGCTCTTTCGGCGCTCCAGTCCGAAGCGCGGGCCTTGATCAAGGCGGTCGAGACTTCGGGCGGCGACCGCGCGATCAACCATGTCAGGACCGCGCCCGGCTATGAGCGCGCGCTCGCCGCCGCGCTCGGCGAGGATCTCGATGCGACGCTCGGCCGCGACGGGCCGCGCCGCTGGGCCGGTGCCGAGCCGCTGCCCGGCGATCCGGCGCTTCCCGCCGGCGCAGCGCCGCTTTCCGACCATGTCGAGGCGCCGCCCGCTCTGCTCCGCCGCCTCAGGCAGATCGCGGTCGCCGAAACCGACACGGGTCAAGCCCTCGCCGTCGGCCAGCGCCTCGTCACCCTCGACGGCGCCCTTCGCCGCTGGGACGGCTATGTCGCGACCGGCATGGGCGCCGCCGCCGCCGAGCGGCTGATCCGCGTCAACCGGCTCGCCGAGATCGAGACCGCCTTGCCCGCGGCGGCCCGGACCGTCGGGACCGCGGAGCGCGCCACCGCCGATGCTCTCGCCAAGATGCAATCCGCGCGCGAGGCGGCGGATTCCGCCCGCCGCGCCGAAGCCGAGGCCGGCACCGCGATCCGCGAGGCCGGGCGCGCCGAGGATAGCGCCGCGACCGAGATCGAACGGCTCGAGCTCAGGCGCACCGGCCTTGGCGAGCGCGCCGCGCTGGCCGCCGCCGACCTCGCCGACGCCGAGAGCGCTTCGGCCGAGGCCGCGCGGGTTGCCGCCGCGCTTCCCGACGCCACCGCGACCGAGGCAAGAGTCGCCGAGCTGCGCGGCGTCGCCGAACGGGCGCAGTCCGCTCTGGCCGAAATCCGCGCCGAGGCCGCGGCCCATGCCGGCCAGGTGAGCGCCGACCGCCGGCGCAGCCAAGCCGCGCGCGAGGAGCAGGCCGATTGGGGTGCGCGCGCCGCCGAGGCCGATCAGCGCAACAGCGAATTCGCCCGCCGCATCGCCGAGGCCGAGACCGAAAAGCAGCGGCTCGCCGAGGCGCCCGAGGCGCTCGACGGACAGATCGACACGCTGACCGGAGAGACGAGCGCCGCCGCCGAAGCGGCGCAGGCCGCCGCCGCCCGCGAGCGCGCCGGCGAGGAGGATCTGCGCGCGGCCGAAGCGAGGCTCGCAGAAGCGGGCGAGGCCCAGGCTGCGGCGCGCGAGGCCCGCGCCGGCGCCGCCGCCCGCGCCGAGGCGCAGGATTCCCGGCGCGTCGAGATGGCGCGCATCTCGGGCGAGAAGTTCGAATGCCCGCCGCCGCTCCTGCCCGAAACCGCCGGCTTCAAGGACGAATCGATCGCCGACGTCATGGCCGAATCGGGGCGGCTCGAGCGCCAGGTCCAGGAGCGCGAGCGGATCGGGCCGGTCAACCTCGTCGCGGAAAGCGAATTGAACGAGATCGAGCAGAGCCGCCTGGCCAGCCAGGCCGAGCGCGAGGAATTGGGCCAGGCGATCCATCGCCTGCGCGGCTCGATCGGCAGCTTGAACCGCGAGGGCCGCGCCCGGCTCCTGGCGGCCTTCCAGGACGTCGACCGCCATTTCCGAAGCCTGTTCACCACTTTGTTCGAAGGCGGCCAGGCCCATCTCGAGCTGGTCGAATCGGACGATCCGCTGGAGGCCGGGCTCGAGATCATGGCCCAGCCGCCCGGCAAGCGCCTTTCGACCCTCACCTTGCTTTCGGGCGGCGAGCAGGCGCTGACCGCGATCGCGCTCATCTTCGCCTTGTTCCTGACAAATCCGGCGCCGATCTGCGTTCTCGACGAAGTCGACGCGCCGCTCGACGACGCCAATATCGAGCGCTTCTGCGACCTGCTCGACCGGATGACAGCCGAGACCGACACCCGCTATCTGATCGTCACCCACAATGCGGTGACGATGAGCCGCATGCACCGCCTGTTCGGAGTCACCATGGTCGAAAAAGGCGTCTCGCGCCTGGTCAGCGTCGATCTCGGCGGGGCGGAGAGCCTGCTGGCGGCGGAATGAAGGCAGACTTATAAGGTGGCGGCCATGCGCAAGCTGATCGCCGCCGCCTTCGCTCTGCTCCTATCGGGCTGCTGGATGGGTAGCAACCTTTACTCCGCTTCCGATGCCAGGCCGGCGATGCCGCCTGGGCTCTATCGGTTGGAAGGCATTGAGAGCGAGAACCCGACCGGCCGCGTCTTGAACCTGCCGAACGGAATGACGCAGTTCGGCGACGGCGACGAGCGTCTGCTGATCGGCTTTGTACCCCTCGACGCGGAAGGCCGCATTTTCGCTTCCTGGGTGCCCGATCATGCCGTCGACCGGGCGGCGGAGCCTGTCGTCATTTTCAACCTGGTGGAGCGGCTTGGCGACGACGTCTATATATTCTACCTGCCCACCTGCGACGGCGAGGATCGGGAGATCGCGCGCGCGGCGGGGGCGGTAGTCGAGCTTGGTCCTTCGGTGACGACGTGCACCTTTGACAGTCGCGCAAGCCTCGAAGATGCGCTTCGACGGCTAAGACCTCGACCGGAGCGGGAATATATGAGGCTGGTCAGGATCGGCGATGGCGAGAGGTAGGTGACCGTCCGCTTCATCCCGCCTCACCCGCCGCGCTCGGACGGGCCAGTGCGCGCCTGGCGCGGTTTCTTCGGGGAGCGGGCGCGGATCGCGGTCTACGGCTGGTCGGAGCGGGCGTTCAGCCTGCCGCACATGCGACGCAGGGTGCTCGGCTACACCGTCCACATTCCGCTGACGCCCGATGCGGTGCAGCGCGTGCTGCTCGACAATGCCGCCAATTATGTGAAGCCCGATTTGGTCAAGCGGCTGCTCAAGCCGACCATCGGCCGCGGTCTGCTCTCCTCCGACGGGGCCTTGTGGCGCGACCAGCGCAGGATCGTCGCCGCCAATTTCGCCCCCGCCGCGATCGACGCTTTGATCCCGGTCTTCGCCGCCGCGGCGCGCCGCGCGATGGCGGGCTGGGAGAGCCGGGAGGACATGGCCGCCCAGGCGACGGCGACGACGATGCGGATCATCGCCGACGCTTTGTTCGCCGGCGATCCGCGGCTGATCACGCAGGCGGCGATGGATCATATCAGCGCGGCGCTGGACGGCGTCAGCGAGGCGCGGCTCCAGGTGCTGCTCGGCCTGCCGCTGATGCCGTGGAGCCTGCGCGGGCGACGGGCGCGGCGCGGCCAGGTCTATCTGCGCGAAACATTGTCGCAGGTGGTGCGCGACCGCTTGCCGGACGGCGGGCCCGACGATTTTTTGGGCCGGCTGATCCGCGCCCTGCACGGAAGGTTCGACGGCGAGGAGGCGTTCGCGCTGGCGGTCGACAATGCCGCGACCTTCTACCTCGCCGGCCACGAGACCACCGCCAATGCGATCACCTGGACCTTGTTCCTGCTCGCCGGGCAAAGCGATCTGCAGGCCCGGGCCGCCGCCGAGGCCGAAGCCGCATTGGCGGCGGGCGAGGACGATCCGGACCTGCCCGAGCGGCTCCCGCTGCTGCGGGCGATCCTCGAAGAATCGATGCGCCTCTATCCGCCGGTGCCGCGCTTCGACCGCCAGGCGCTCGCCGAAGACCGGCTCGGCGACCAGGATGTCGCGCCGGGCGACATCGTCTCGATCTGGCCCTGGCTGCTCCACCGCCACAGCGCTTTGTGGGCCGATCCCGACGCCTTCGATCCCGACCGCTTCGGCGCGCAGGCCAAAGCGGAGCGTCACCGCTTCCAATACATCCCGTTCGGCGGCGGCCCGCGCCTGTGCGTCGGCATGCGCTTCGCGCAGGCGGAGGCGCTGACAGTGCTCGCGCACTGGCTGCGAAGCTGGACCTTCTCACCCATGCCGGGCCGCGAGGTGCGGCTGTCGGGAATGGTGACGCTCAGGCCCGCCGGCGGCCTGCCGCTGACGCTGGAGCGGCGCACTTAATCCCTCCCCGAAACGGGAGAGGGTTAGGAGAGCGCCCGCCTAAAGCCCCTCTCCCTTTTGGAGAGAGGGAACAATCTACTCCGCCGGCTGCGGCGCCATCTTGTCCGCCTTCCGCTTTTTCGCCAAAGCGGCGCGCCAGCCGCGGCTGCGCAGCCACATGACGATGCCGGTGGTGGCGAGGATCGCCGGGATGATGCCGCCGATGAAGATCAGGATCTGCCAGCCCAGGCCCATGCCGGTGCCGTCGTGGATGCGGCGCATCAGCCGGACGTTCGTTTCGGGCCGGGGCGGGCGCGGCGGCGTGACCTCGCCGCTCGCGTCGTCGACCGCGACCTCGGCCGCGCCGCCTTCGCGCTCGAAGGCGATCTTCCAGGCCGGCGCCTGATCGGTCGGCCAGGCGATGCTCACAGGCGCGCCCGTCGCCAGCGGCAAGGCGGCGGCGAGCGCGGCGTCGGCGCTGCGCGCGGTCCCCGCAAGCGCCTGCGGCGGCGCGCGCGGCGGTCCGGCGGCGGCCTTGGGCGGCGCGGCCTCGAACCGGCCGAAGGCGCTCGGGAAGGAAATCCAGGCGCCGGTGAAGGACAGGACGAAGAGCGGAACCAGGACCCAGAAGCCGACCAGATGATGGATGTTGGCGTTGGTCGAATTCTGCCTTTTCCAGCGAAAGCCCCGGCGGAAGCTGCCGCTTATCGGCCACCACAGCCAGATGCCGGTCAGGCAGGAGATGGACATGGCGACGCCGACCCAGCCGACCAGCTCGCGCCCGAAGCTCTGGATCTGGAGCCGGCCGTGGAGGACGTGGAGGAAGCGCACCGCGCCGTCATTGCCCCCGGCCTTGTCGAGCACGCGCCCATCGGCCGGATCGAGCCAGACGCTGGTGCGCACCGGGCGGTTGCCGGGCGCCTGCGGGCGGCCGGCGGTGACCATCATCGGCCCCGCTCCATGTTCGGGGTAGCGGATCGAGAGTATGCGCTCATCGGGCGCCAGCGCCGGCTGCGCCGCGGCGGCATAAGCGGAAGGCGGCAGCGCCGCCTCGCCGCTCGTCACCGCGTAACGCTTCGGGTTGAGCGTCTCGTCGAGCCAATCGTGCCACACCAAAGCCGAGCCCGACACGGAGATCGGGATGATCATCACGGCCAGAGTGAGCCCGATCCATTTGTGGACCTGAAACCACAGGCCGCGAAGGCGCATCCTTGTCGTTCGAGCCATCAGGCCTCCCCGGTCGTGTGCGTCACCCTAGAAGCTGGTGAGAATGGATTGCAAGATTGCGGCTCAGAAGCGGACGTTCGCCGCCAGCCTGGCCGAGGCCGGGCTTCCGGGCGTGACATTGGAATTGCTGTGGGCGTAGACGAAATAATCCGCGTCGAGGAGGTTCTCGACATTGACCTGGACATCCAGATTCTCGTTGATCCGGTAATAGACCGCGGCATCGAGGCGGGCATAGCCGGGCAGCCGGACCAGATTGTCCTGCGCGGCGAAGCGCCGGCCCTGATAGGTTGCGCCGAGCGCCACTCCGAGATCTGGGGTAATGTCGTAGCGCCCCCAGAGCGAGGCGCTGTGCCGCGGCGCATTGGGGATTTCGGCGCCGTTCTGCACCGACGCCGAAATGGCGCGGGTGAATTCGGCCTCCTGATAGGTGTAGGCGCCGACCAGGCTCAGCTGGGGCGTCGGATTGCCGGCGACCGCGATCTCGAAGCCGCGCGAGCGCTGGCCACCGCCCAGCTCGGTCCCGGCGCCAGGATTGTTGGGATCGATCAGAACGAGGACGTTGTCGCGGTCGAGTTGATAAAGAGCGGCGCTGATGTTGAAATCGGGGACGATGTCCCACTTCGCGCCGATTTCGTAATTGGTGTAGCGCTCCGGATCGAGGCTCTGGTTGCTCAGATTGAGCGAGGTCAGCTGGTCTCCGCCGCGCGGCAGATAGGAGCGCGAGAAACTGGCATAGATGCTGGCATTGCCCGCCGGCTTGAAGATCAGCCCGACGCGCGGCGACCACAGATTGTCGACCGCGCGGAAATCCCGCTGCCCGCCGACGGGAAAGCCGATCGTGCGCCGGTCGGTCACCTCGGTGACGAGATGCTCATAGCGAATGCCCAGAACGAGCTCGAACCGGGGCGAGAAGGCGATCTGGTCCTGGATGTAGCCGGCGGCGATGTCGAGCGTGCCGAAATTGTCGCCGCTGCTCGCGATCGGCCGCCACAACATATCCGGACGGTCGATCCTGGGTTCGGCCACGGTTGCGAAGATCGTCTGCACGCCGTTGGCGTTGCCGGGGACCGGGAAAAAGCCCTCGAGGCGCAGATTGTCCGTCGTCTGGCGGCCGAATTCGGCGCCGACCAGTAGCTTGTGCCGAACGCTTCCGGTGGAGAATTCCGCGTTCAGATCGGTCTGGTTGATGAAATTCCGGCGCTCGGTCGCATTGTTGTAGGCCTGGATCTGGACGATCGTCCCGGGCGCATAGATGCCGATCGGCAGGCCCGGCGCCGGGGTCGCGATGGCGGTGTTGGTCACTGTCGCGCTGTTCAGAGTACCGGGAAAGACGTTCTGGTAGAATTTGTCATAATCGGCATAGCGGGTGCGGTTGCGCAAGGTGACGCCGCCGCCGAAATCGTGGGCGATGTAGAGATTGCCCGCGTCGGTGTTCGTGAAGGTCGGGCTCTGCTCCGGATCGCCGAAGAACTGGCCGCGCCGCGTATCGAGCGGGCCGACGGCGCCGGTGAAGCCGGCCGGGCGGAATTGCGAGGGAATTCCGCGATCGGCGACCCTGTCGTCCTCGAAATGCTCATAGCCGATCTGGATCAGCGTGTCCGGGCCGATCCGGAACGAGGCGGTCGGGTTGACGCCCCACCGCTCGAAATCGACCCCGTCGCGGTAGCTGCCGCTGTTCTGGTAGACGCCGGTGACGCGCAGCGCGGCCGCTTCGCTCACCGGCCCGCCGAAATCGACGCTGCCGCGATAGTGATCGTACATGCCGGCCTCGAGCCGCAGCTCGCGTACCGGATGCCAGCCGGCGGCCTTGGTGACGCGATTGACGAGGCCGCCGGAGCCGCCGCGACCGAAGATCATCGCGTTGGGCCCGCGAAATATTTCGAGCCGCTGGATATTGTAGAGGTCGCGATAGGTCTGGACGTCGTCGCGGATGCCGTCGACGAAGAAATCGCCGGTGGTGGTCATGCCGCGGAAAATGAGGGTCTCCCGATTGCCCTCGCCCTGGGCGGAAAAGACGCCCGGCGCATAGCGGATCGCGTCGCCGATGCTGTTCGCGGCCTGGTCTTCGATCTGGCGCGCGGTCACGACGCTGATCGCCTGCGGGGTGTCGATCAGCGGCGTGTCGGTGCGCATCGCCGCGACGCTGTCGCTGACCCGATAGCCCGATTCGGCTTGGCGCTCGCCGGTCACCACGATCTCGCGCTCGGGCTGGACGTCTTCGGCATGCGCCAGATCCTCCGCCAGCGCCGGCGCGCAAAGCAGGCCGGCGCAGCCCAGCGCGAGGAACATCGGCGCGCGATTGGCGGCGGGAATACGAGATCTCATACTAAGCCCCTTACGTCCGCCGCCATTGCGGTCGGTAAAAGGCTATTGCAATTCATTCGCAATAGAGTCAATAGGGTTGCGAACAGTTCGCAAAAAGGACGGGAAATCCTCTTCCCAAGGCCCCGTCCGGCGCCGGCGTGACAGCAGCCGTCACGCCGGCGCCTTTCGCATTCACCCCCGCGCCGCCCCTTATCCTCCCCTGCCTTTGCAGGGGAGGGGGACCATGCGCAGCATGGTGGAGGGGCCTCTTAGACTCAGAGGCCCCTCCACCGCACTTCGTGCGGTCCCCCTCCCCTCGAAATCGATGGGAGGATTTTAGCGCGCCAGGAATTCCCTGAGCTCGCGTCGGAAGGCTTCGGGCTGGTCGAGCATGATGAAATGGTAGGAATCGGGGATGTGGCGCACGACCGCCCCGGGCCTTCCGGCGTAGGACGCCTGGTAATAAGCCGCCATCTGCGCTTCGGAGATCGGGGCCCCCGGCGGGTGGACCCAGAGCACGGTCAGCGGCACGGCGATGCGGGCCAGATCGGGCCGCAAATCGCTGACGACCAGATCGTAAAAGCCCTGGCCGGAAACCGCCGGATCGCTGGCCAGCGAATGCGCGACGATCGCCGAACGCAGGCTCTCGGTCTTGACCATGCCGGCGATCGTCTGCGCGATCTGGCCGCGGCGCGCCTCGCCTGTGCCCGACGAAATCCCGGCCCTGATCTGCTCGGCCACCGGGCGCAGGCTTTCCGGCGTCGCCGACGGCCCGCCGAACATCGCGCCCATGAAGGGCATCATGTCGACCACCATCACCCGGGAGGCGAGCCCGGGGTTGCGGCCCGCGACCATCATCGCCCAGCTGCCGCCCATCGAATGACCGACGATCGCCGGCCGGACCAGCCGGGCCTCCCTTATGTAGCGCGCAATCTCTTCGGCGACCGGGGCCAGCACCGGCCCGGAGGCGTTCGCCCCCGCCGGCCTTCCGGAAAAGCCCGAGACGTGGACGACATGATAGCGATAGCCGGGCACGGCGGCGATCGTGCCGTCCCAGACGCGGGGCGAGGAGCTCAGGCCGGGAATCAGCACCACGTCGGGGCCGGCCCCATGGACCTCGACCCCGATCCGGTCGCTGACGAAAACGGGCGTGGCGGGCGGCGCCGACATGGTGGCGCAGGCCGCCAGCGGCGCGAGCATCAACAAGGCGAGAAAACGAAGCATCATTTGATCCTTTGTTCGTGAGGGTTGGGAAAGACGTGCTCGACCGGGACGGCAAAGGCGCCGGCGATTCGGTAGGCAAGATCGAGCGAGGGATCGTGCCGCTCGGTTTCGAGCGCGTTGATCGCCTGGCGCGACACGCCGATGGCCGCCGCGAGCTGCTCCTGGGTCCATTCGCGCTCGGCCCTCAGCACGCGCAGCCGGCTCTTCACGGCCGGGAATCGCGGATCAAGGGCGTGACGATGCTGAACGCGCCCCAGAAGAGCGGGTAGATCAGCCAGATCGGCATATCGGGGGCACCGAGGAACTGCTCGGCCACTCCGAATAACACAGACAAGGTGATGGTGAGCCCGGCCGCCGCGATCATCCGTTTGGAGGTGATTCCGCGGATATATTCGTCCTGCCGGGCGATCAGCCGATAGGCGGCGAAAAATTGCGCCGCGACCGAGGCCGCGTGCAGCAGAGCGACCGCCCAAAGCGCCGCCGGGGGCCATTGCCCGGGCCCGCCGGCCCAGGAGAGAAGAAAGAGGGTGGCAAGAAACAGCCCCCACATCGCAAGCGAGCCGAGAACATAGGGCCTCGAAGAGGGCCAGCCGTCGTCCATGGAAGGAGCTCCATACAAAATGTAAGGAGCGCTTTACATCACATTCGCGTCCCGTCAAGCGTTTCGCGCGCTAGACCCCGTTCGTATATCCCGCGCAGGCCTGGAGCGTCCCGCCGCGATAGCCGCGCATCAGCGCTTCCTGGCGCTGCGCCGCGCTGCCGTGGGTGAAGCTCTCCGGCACGACCCGGCCCTGGCCGGCGCGCTGGAGCGTGTCGTCGCCGATCGCGGCGGCGGCGGTCATGCCCTCCTCGAGGTCGCCCGGCTCCATCGCGCTTTGTTCGCGCGACGCCCAGACCCCTGCATAGCAATCGGCCTGCAGCTCCATCCGGACCTGCAGCGCATTGACCTCGCCTTCGCCGACCGCGGACTGCGCCTGGCGGATCCGGTCGGAGGTCCCGGTGAGAGTCTGGACATGGTGGCCGACCTCGTGCGCGATCACATAGGCCTGGGCGAAATCGCCGGGCGCGGCGAAGCGCTGCGCCAGCTCGCGGAAGAAAGCGATGTCGAGATAGATGCTGCGGTCGGCCGGGCAGTAGAACGGGCCCATCCTCGCGTCGGCGGCGCCGCAGGCCGAATTGTCCTGCCCTTCGAAGATCACCATCCTGGGCCTCTCGTAGCTCCGGCCGGCGGCGGTGAACAAAGCCGCCCATTGCTCCTCGGTCGAGGCGAGCGTCTGGCAGGCGAAGGTGATGGTCGGCTCGGTCCGGCAGTTGCGGGCCGAGCTTTGCTGGCCGCCCGGGGGCCCGACCGCCTGCTGCCCGCCGCCGGTGAGGCTGCCGAGTCCGCCGAAGATGGCGAAGACGATCGCCAGCACGACCACGCCGCCGATGCCGAATCGGCTGAAGACCATGCCGAACAGCATCGCCGCGCCGCCGCCGCCGCCGCCGCCGCCCAGGCCGAACCGGCTCCCTCCGCCCTCGCGGAACTCGACATTGTCGCTCGATCTGCGCCCGCCGAACCGCATCCGCCGTCTCCCATTGCTTCCCCCCACAATGGCCGGCGCGGCCAACGGTTGCATTCCCAGGCGCTCCCGGCGAAAGGAGTGCGGCAGTTGAAAGGCAATTCATGTTTCTCCAGGGCAAGACCGCGCTCGTCACCGGCTCGACTTCGGGCATCGGCCTCGCCATCGCCCGCGCGCTCGCCGGCGCCGGCGCGACGGTGATCCTGAACGGCTTCGGCGACCCCCAAGAGATCGCCGCGCTCCAGGCCGAGCTCGGCGCGTCGCACAGCGGCGCCGACCTCACCCAGGTCGCGGCGATCGAGGCGATGATGGACGAGGCGGGGCCGATCGACATCCTAGTCAACAATGCCGGCACCCAGCACGTCGCGCCGGTCGACCAATTTCCGGTCGACAAATGGAACCTGATCATCGCCCTCAACCTCTCGGCGGCCTTCCACACGATCAGGCTCGCTTTGCCGGCCATGAAGGAGAAAGGCTGGGGCCGGATCGTCAACACCGCCTCGGCGCACAGCCTGGTCGCGTCCCCCAACAAATCGGCCTATGTCGCGGCCAAGCACGGCATTGCCGGCCTGACCAAGACCGCGGCGCTCGAGACCGCGACCAGCGGCGTCACCGTCAATTGCATCAGCCCCGGCTATGTCTGGACGTCGCTGGTCGAGAACCAGATTCCGGACACCATGGCCGCGCGCAATCTGACCCGCGAGCAGGTGATGAACGACGTCCTCCTCGCCGCCCAGCCGACCAAGAAGTTCGTCACCGTCGACCAGGTCGCCGCGCTCGCGCTCTTCCTGTGCCGCGACGAGGCGGGCGCGATCACCGGCGCCAACCTCTCGATGGACGGCGGCTGGACGGCGCAATAGACTGGCTGGCAATGCGGCCGCTCCTCATCCTCGCGATCCCGGCTTTTGCCGCCTGCACCACCTCGCGCGAGGTCGTGGCGCCGCCGACCGAGGAGCGGCCCAATGACGGCTGGCGCACGCTCGCCACGCAGGACGACCGCTCCCGCCTCAGGCGCTGGCGCGACGCCTGGACCGAGGCGCTGCCGCGCGCCCGCGCCGCCGATGCCGGCGCGGTGGCGCGCGAGGGCGCCCTGCTCGAGCCCGACGCCGCCTTGCCCGACGCGCGGCTTCCGGCCGGCGACTATCGGTGCCGAACCGTCAAGCTGGGCGCGCAGGGCGCCGGCCGGGCAGACTATCGGGCCGGGCCGCATTTCCTCTGCCGCGTGCGGGCGCAGGGGACCCGTCTGCATCTGACCGGCCTCACGGGCGCGCAGCGGCCGATCGGCGTCCTCTTTCCCGACACGCGCCGCCGCCTCATCTTCCTCGGCACGCTCCAGCTCGGCGACGAAGCCCTGGCCTATCGCTACAGCCGCGACCGCGAGCGCGACTTGATCGGCATCCTCGAGCGGGTCGGCGACAATCGCTGGCGGCTCGTATTGCCATCGCCCCATTTCGAATCCCTGCTCGACGTGGTCGAGCTCGTTCCAGCCCGATGAGGTTCAACTCATGCGATACAGGTTTCTCGCCGCCTTGCTCCTGGCCTCGGCCATGAGCGCCCCTGCCCAGGCGCAGGCCCAGGATCTGCGCCAGGCGATCGCCCGCGACATGCCCGATCTGATGGCGCTCTACCGCGATCTTCACGCCAATCCCGAGCTCTCGATGCAGGAGACGCGCAGCGCCGCCCGGATGGCCGCGGAAGCGCGCCGCGCGGGCTTCACCGTCACCACCAATGTCGGCGGCACCGGAGTCGTCGCGGTGATGGAGAACGGCCCCGGGCCGATCCTGCTGCTGCGCGCCGACATGGACGCGCTCCCGGTCCAGGAGCAGACCGGGCTCGCCTTTGCGAGCCGGGCGCGCGGCACAACCCCCGACGGCGCCGAAAGCGGCATCATGCACGCCTGCGGCCACGACACCCATATGACGACCTGGGTCGGCGCCGCGCGGCGGCTGGCGGCGATGCGGTCTCAATGGTCGGGGACGCTGGTCATGATCGCCCAGCCCGGCGAGGAGATCGGCCGCGGCGCGATGGCGATGCTCGACGACGGCCTGTTCACCCGCTTCCCGCACCCGACCCACGCCATCGCCTTCCACGATTCGGCGAGCCTTCCGGCGGGCGTGATCGGCTATTCGCCAGGCCCCGCGCTCGCCAATGTCGATTCGGTCGACATCGCCGTGCGCGGCGTCGGCGGCCACGGCGCCTATCCGCACACCACCCGCGATCCGATCGTGCTCGCCGCCCGCATCGTCTCCACGCTCCAGATTCTGGTCAGCCGCGAGGTGAACCCGCTCGACAGCGCGGTCGTCACCGTCGGGAGCTTCCATGCCGGGACCAAGCACAACATCATCTCGGACGAGGCGCGCCTCCAGCTGACAGTGCGCAGCTTCACGCCCGAAGTACGCCGGCTGCTGCTCGACGGCATCGCCCGCATCGCCCGCGGCGAGGCGCTCGCGGCCGGCGTGCCCGAAGACAGGATGCCGGTGGTCACGATCCGCGAGGCCGAGTTCACCCCCGCCACCGTCAATACCGAAGCGCTGACCCAAAGCACCGCCGCCTTGTTCCGCGCCCATTTCGGCGAAGCGCGGGTCCAGCAGACGCCGCCGGTCATGGGCGGCGAGGATTTCTCGCGCTACCGTCTCGCCGATCCCCGGATCGAGAGCCTGATCTTCTGGGTCGGCGGCGTGCCGCAGGCGCGCTGGGACGCGGTCCAGGGCGATGTCGCGCGCCTGCCCTCGTTGCACAGCCCGTTCTGGGCGCCCGACGCCGAGGCGGTGGTTTCGACCGCGACCGAGGCGATGGTGGTCGCGGCGATGGGGGTGGTGGGAAGACGCTAGGGCTGGCGTTTTCGTCGGCTTTGACTGATAATAAGCGCGGGCGGCCACGCGCCGCCGCACTTGGGGGGGCTCGATGATCCGCAAGGCCATGGCGATCGCGTCCGTTCTGCTCGCCGCCGCGCCGGCGCCGGCATTCGCGCGGGACAATTATTATGTGCACAACGGCACCGGGCGCGCGCTGACCTGCGGCCTCAGGCGCGAGCCCCGGCGGGTCATCGACCGCTTCCTGCTCCTTCGCGACACCGAGGCGGTGCGAACCGCCATTGGCGGCCGGCTGCGGACCCTGGCCTGCGATACAAGGCCGAGGGCCCAGAACTTCCGGATGCGGCCAGGGATTCGCTACAGCCTGGTCAACGAGGCGGGCGTGGTCAGCCTGCGGCGGATTGATCCGCCGGAGTGATGGCCGCGCCTAGTGCGCCGCCGCCTGATCGCCCCACACCGTCCTGAGCCGAGCATCCTTGCCGCAGCCGCGCCGGTAGAGGCCGTAGCGGAGCGAATTCCGCCGCGCATAATCCTGGTGATAAGCCTCGGCCGGATAGAAAGGCGCGGCGGCGAGCACCGGCGTCACCACCCGGCCGTTGAGAATATGGTTCGCCTCGGCGCGCGCCGCTTCGGCCGCTCGGCGCTGGGCGGGATTGGCGACGAAGATCGCGGTCCGGTAGCTGGCCCCGCGGTCGCAAAACTGGCCGCCGCCGTCGGTCGGGTCGATCGTCC
>Ga0190275_10000565_pt1 | contig 31373 bp, 21 predicted proteins | sample Popmic550T_FD_133745 | JGI IMG/M metagenome (GOLD analysis project Ga0190275, IMG submission 133745) | Populus adjacent soil microbial communities from riparian zone of Yellowstone River, Montana, USA - 550 T | ecosystem: Environmental > Terrestrial > Soil > Riparian zone > Trees stand | place...
CGACATCGTCGGCAACACCACCCGGGTGAAGGTGGTCAAGAACAAGGTGGCGCCGCCGTTCAAGCAGGTCGAGTTCGACATCATGTACGGCGAGGGCATCTCCAAGGTCGGCGAGATACTCGACCTCGGGGTCAAGGCCGGAATCGTCGAGAAATCCGGCGCCTGGTTCAGCTACGATTCGATCCGGATCGGCCAGGGCCGCGAGAATTCGAAGACCTACCTGCGCGAAAATCCGGAGATCGCCGTCCGACTCGAGCGCGCCATCCGCGGCAAGACCGACGCGGTCGCCGACGCTCTGATGGCGGGGCCGGGCCCGGAGGACGACATTTAACGCGAGACCGTAGACTTCATGAACTTCGTCCGGATCCGGACAGGGAGTTCTCGTCCCTTCCAATCGTCATCCTGAACTGGCTTCAGGATCCAGGGTGGAGGCGCTCGGCCTCCAAGGCATCGCATCTCGTGCATTTCCTCTTCGGCCGGCAGGCCCCGGATTTTTGAGGGAAGGCACGAAGGTACAAGAAAGGGAGCGGGCAAAGGGGCTCTCCCTCTATCTCGTACCTTCGTGCCTTCTCTTCAAAAATGGCGCCAGGGGGCGGGGGGGGAGTAAAGGCGGTCGACCACATCCGGCCTCCGGTCGGGCGGGCAGCCGGACCCTCGAACGGGTTCACGGTGCAGGGGGAGGGTACGCGTTCCAAACCCTAGTCACCCCCGGCCGAACAGCCGCCCGCGCTCGGTGACCAGCAGGATCAGCAGGCCGAGCGTTCCGAAGACGGCGAAGGCGGCGACCATGGGCACCAAAGTCCCGTCGAAGCTCTGGCCGACGAGGAGTCCGAGGAGGGCTCCGCCGATCGTTCCGATCGTCCCCTGCACCGAGGAGGCGGTGCCGGCGACATGGCCCAAGGGCTGCATCGCAAGGGCCCCGAAATTGGCCGAGGCCAGGCCGAAGCAGGCCATGGTCAGGCCCTGCATGCCGATGAACAGCCACAGGCTCTCGCCGGCCGTCAGGACGATGCCGAGGTGGATCAGCGCGGACAGGGTGAACAGCGCCAGCCCGGTATGGGCGATCCGGCGGGTGCCGATCCGTTCGACCAGGCGCGAATTGGCGTAGGAGGTCGCCGCCATCGGCAGAGCCACCCCGGCGAAGGTCGCGGCGATCAGCTCGGGCCGGCGGAAGATGTCGAAGACGATCTGCTGGATCGAATTGATATAGCCCATCAGGCTCGCCATCATCAAAGTGAAGGCGAGCGTGTAGCCGAGCGACTGGCGGTTGCTCAAAGTCTGCCAGGTCCCGTTCCAGATCGTCTTCGCGTCGAGCGGCCGGCGATATTCGGGGTGAAGGGTTTCGGGGAGCCGGACCAGGCTCCAGATCAGCATGATCGTTCCGCCCAGCGCGAGGCCGAAGAAGATGGCGTGCCAGGAGGCGACGAGCAGAGTGAGCTGGCCGAAGACCGGCGCGAGCATCGGCACCAGGAGGAAGACGAGGAAGGCGAGCGACATGATCCGGGCCATTTGCGGGCCCTCGAAGCGGTCGCGGACGATCGAGACGACCAGCACCCGGGTCGAGGCCGCCGCCCCGCCCTGCGCCATCCGAGCGGCAAGCAGCAGGGTGAAGCTCGGCGCGGCCCAGCAGACCAGGGCGAAGGCGACGTAGAGGACCAGGCTGACGATCAGAACCGGCTTTCGACCGAAGCGGTCCGAGAGCGGTCCGTAGATTATCTGGGTGAGCCCGAAGCCGAGCACGTAGAGCGAGACGACGAGCTGGCGGCTGTTCTCGTCGGCGACGTCGAGCGCCGCTCCGATCGCCGGAAGCGCCGGGACCATCGCATCGATGGCGAGCGCGTTCAGCGACATCAGGCCCGCCATCAGGACGACGAACTCCCGGAAACCGGGACGCGCGTCGGCGAGGTCGGGGCGGGGCGGCTGAAGCATGGTCTTCCTTCGGGATGAACGCGCATAGACGATGCCGGGCGGATCGGGTTCCTTTAATTCGCGCGTTCTTCGATCCCGTCGTCATGCCGGGCCTGACCTCGGGGTGCAGGACGAAACCGCTTAGCAATGGCCGTTCCTGCATCGCGCGACGTGTTTCCCCGGCCGCAGGCCCTGGATTATTTGAGAGAAGGCACGAAGGTACAAGGCACGACGTAGGAAAGGCCTCTCTACGTCGTGCCTTCGTGCCTCGCCTTGAAAATTGGCGCCAGAGGCGCCGGGGGGCGGTCGCGGACGTTCGGCCCACAGCCTGACCTTCGAAGCGGCGACGGGAGGGACCCAGAGTGACGATCGGGCCTGAGCCGCCGCCCGCTGGACAAGGACGGTCGGGCTCTTCACAGACAGCCCGGATGGAGACTCAGGGCTCGACAAGGACGGGGGTGCCGGAGCTTCGGCTGATCGGGGCTCCGACCGATCGCCATTCCTCCTTCCTTCGCGGACCGGCGCTGGCGCCGCCTTTGATCCGGGCGGCGCTGAGTTCCGATCACGGCAACATGGCCGCCGAATCCGGGATCGAGCTGGGCCTGGACGTCCTCCTCTCCGATTCGGGCGACCTGCCTCTCGAGGAGGCGGACGGCGACGACGCGCTGATCGCCGCGGCGGTCGCCCAAGCGGCGGCGGACGGTGCGATCCCGATCATCCTCGGCGGCGATCATTCGATTACCGTGCCGGTGCTGGAAGCGCTGGCCGCCGCCCGCGGTCCGATCGACATCCTCCATTTCGACGCCCACCCCGATTTGTACGACGATTTCGAAGGCAATCCGCGCTCCCACGCCTCGCCCTTCGCGAGGATCATGGAGCGGGGCCTGGCGCGGCGGCTCGTCCAGGTCGGGATCCGGACCCTGAACCGCCATTGCGCCAAGCAGGCGGAGCGGTTTGGGGTCGAGATCGTCGAGATGCGCCGATTCTCGCCCGACTCCGTACCCTTGCCGGCCGGGCCGCTCTACATCAGCATCGACCTGGACGGCTTCGACCCGGCTTTCGCGCCCGGAGTATCCCACCACGAGCCGGGCGGCCTTTCCGTGCGCGACGTGCTGGCGGTGCTGGACCGGGTCCGGGCTCCGATCGTCGGCGCCGACATCGTCGAATATAATCCGAGCCGCGACCTCAACGGGGTCACCGCCGTCCTCGCCGCCAAGCTGGTTAGGGAGGTGGCGGCCTTATGCCACAGGAACAACGCATGATCGTCGTCCACCATCTCGAGAACAGCCGCTCCCAGCGGATCCTCTGGCTGCTCGAGGAGCTCGGCCTCCCCTTCGAGGTGCGCCGCTACGAGCGCGACCGGAAGACGATGCTCGCTCCGCCGGAGCTGAGGCGCGTCCATCCGCTCGGCAAGTCGCCGGTGATCGAGGACGAGGGCAGGGTGATCGCGGAGACGGGGGCCATCGTCGAATATCTGGTCGACATGGCCGACGGCCGGCTCGGCCCGCCGGCGAAGCGCGAAGATCGGCTGCGCTACCGCCACTTTCTCCATTATGCCGAGGGCTCGATGATGCCGCCGTTGCTGGCCATGCTGGTCGTGGGCCGTCTCGGCCTGCTCGGCCGGCCGGCGCGGGCGCCGGTGCAAAGGATGCTCGACCAGCATCTCGACTGGCTCGAGACCGAGCTCTCCGGCCGGCCCTGGTTCGCCGGCGAGGCCTTCACCGCCGCCGACGTGATGATGAGCTTCCCGCTCGAAGCCTCGCGCCACCGCGCCGGGCTGGACGAGAGCCGGCCGAATCTGATCGACTGGCTCGAGCGGATCCACGCCCGTCCCGCTTACGGCGCGGCGCTGAGGAAGGGGGGACCCTATGCCTTTGCCTGAAATCGGCCGCCGCGGCTTCGCCTTGGGCGCTCTCGCCGCCGGAGCGGCGCTCGCCGCGCGTCCGTCGCTGGCCCTGGCCGCGGCCGGGCCGGCGCTGAAGCCGCTCACCGGCACAGCGATTCCGATCAGACCGGAGGAGCGGCTGGCGCGGCTTGAAAAGGCGAGGGCGCTGATGCGCCGGAACGGCCTCGGCTCGATCCTGATCGAACCGGGCGCCTCGCTCGATTATTTCACCGGAGTGCGCTGGGGTCGGAGCGAGCGGCTGACCGCGGCCCTCATCCCGGTCGACGGCGAGCCGATCATCTTCACCCCCTTTTTCGAGGAGCCGTCGGTTCGCGAGAGCCTTGCCGTTCCGGCCGAGGTGCGGACCTGGGTCGAGCATGAGGACCCGCTCGAGCTGGTCGCCGGAGCCTTGCGCGACCGCAAGGTGGCGGGCCGCCCGGTCGGGATCGAGGAGACGGTCCGCTTCTTCGCCGTCGACGGCCTGCGCCGGGCGATGCCGCGAATCGACATCCGAAGCGGCGCGGCGGTCGTTCGGGGCTGCCGGATGATCAAGTCGCCGGCCGAGCTGGCCTTGATGCAGAAAGCCGCCGACGTCACCATCGCCGCCTATCGCCATACCTACGGCCGGATCGAGAAGGGGATGAGCCCCGCCGAGATCGGCGCGATCATGAACGGCGCCACCGTCGCGCTCGGCGGACGCCCCGAATTCGCCCTCATCCTGCTCGGCGAGGCCAGCGCCTATCCGCACGGTACCGGCAAGCCGCAGCAGGTCAGGGAAGGGGAGGTGGTTCTGATGGACTGCGGCTGCACCGTTCACGGCTACCAGTCCGACATTTCGCGCACCTTCGTTCACGGCGAGGCGAATGCCGGGCAGCGCAAGGTCTGGAGCCAGATGCGAAAGGGCCAGGACATCGCTTTCGCCGCCGCCAGGATCGGCGCTCCCGCCGGAAGCGTCGACGACGCGGTTCGGCGCCAGTACGAAGCGTGGGGCTACGGACCGGGCTACAAGCTGCCCGGAACCTCGCACCGCACCGGTCACGGAATCGGGATGGAAGGGCATGAGCCGGTCAATTTCGTCCATGGCGAGACGATTCGGCTTGCGCCGGGCATGTGCTTTTCGAACGAGCCCGGCATCTATCTGCCCGGCAAGTTCGGGATCCGGCTGGAAGACTGCCTCTACATGACGGCCGGCGGCCCGCGCTGGTTCTCCCAGCCGCCGCCCAGCATCGACCGGCCGTTCGACTGACCCAGCGAGAAAATGGTGACAGTTACCAATTTCACCCGCGGTCGAGGAGGCCGGCCGGTTCGGAGAAATTGGTAACTGTCACCATTTTCTGATCGGCTGACCCTTGTCATTCCCGCTTGCGCGGGGATGACGGGTTCAAAAAGGCTCTTCCCCGGGCTTTGGCGGCGGCACGTGCGCCGGAGCGTGGGGGGGCTCGATGTCGACGGGCTCCATCGGGTCGAGCTCGCCTTCCCATTTGGCGACGACGACGCTCGCCACCGCATTGCCGACGACGTTGGTCGCCGACCGGCCCATGTCGAGGAAATGATCGACGGCGAGGATCAGGAGCAGCCCGGCCTCGGGGATCTTGAACTGGGCCATGGTCGCGGTGATCACGACGAGGCTTGCCCTGGGCACTCCGGCGACGCCTTTGGAGGTGATCATCAAGGTGAGAAGCATCAGGATCTGCTGGGTCATCGAAAGCTCGATGCCATAGGCCTGGGCGACGAACAGGGTCGCGAAGGTCATGTACATCATCGAGCCGTCGAGATTGAACGAATAGCCCAATGGAAGCACGAAGCTGGCAATCCGCGGCGGCACTCCGAACCGGTCCAGCGCCTCGAGCGTCCGCGGATAGGCGGCTTCCGAGGAGGCGGTGGAGAAGGCGAGGACGATCGGATCGCGTATGTAGCGGACGAGGAGCCTGGTCCGGCTCCCGACGATCAGGAAGCAGATGCCGAGCAGAAGGACCCAGAGCAGGATCAGGCCGATATAGAAGCTGCCCATGAAATAGCCGAAGGTGCCGAGGATCGAGGGGCCGCGCTGGGCGACCGTGGAGGCGACCGCGGCGAAGACGGCGAAGGGAGCGAAGCGCATGACATAGTCGGTGATGACGAGCATCACCTTGACCAGGGCCTCGGTCGCCCGGACCAGGGGCCGCGCCGGCTCGCCGACCGCGGTGATCGCGACTCCGACGAACAGGGAGAAGACGACGATCTGAAGGATGCTGTTTTCCGACATCGCCCGGATCATCGATTCGGGGAAGATGTTGCCGAAGAATTTGACGATGTCGAAGGCCGAGCGGTCGATCCCCGCCGAGGCGTCGACCGGCGGCAGCGGAAGGCCGAGGCCGGTGCCCGGCTGGAACAGGGTGACGAGGATGAGGCCGAGCGTCAGCGAGACCAGGCTCGCCGCGACGAACCAGCCGAGTGCCTTGGCCCCGACGCGGCCGAGCGCCGCGGTGTCGCCCATATGGGCGATCCCGACGACCAGGGTCGAGAACACCAAAGGCGCGATGATCATCTTGATGAGGTGGAGGAAGATCGTCGTCAGGATGGAGAGATAGCGCGCCACCTCCTTCACCACCGGCCCGCCTTCGGCCGTTCCGTCGCCCAGCGTGAAGTTCAGGCCCCAGCCGACGACGACGCCCAGCACGAGGGCGATCAGGATCCAGTAGGTAAGACGTTTGGCCACGCGCGGCTCCTCGTGCTTCAGGTGCGCTTAGGAAGGCGATTGTGGGGCGCGGGTCAAGGCAGTCCGTCATCCCGGACTTGATCCCGGCTTTTGCGGGGATGACGATGGCGGGTGGCCCGACCCGCCGATCGCTACGCCGGCTCGAGCACCTTCTGAACCACGTCTTCCGCGAGCTTGCCGTTGAGCTCGGCGAGATGGTCGAACTTCGATTCGTAGGTCGCCAGCCCCTGGCTCACCGAGCGCAACTCGGCGTCGAGGCCCTGAAGCTCGGCCTCCGGCACCAGCGCCTCGACCACGTCCCAGCGCGACCAGCCGGGGCGGCTGTCCATCCCGAGCATCTGGCCGCGGCGCGTGGCGATCGCGGAGGTGACTCGCGAGGTGGCGTAGCTGGGCGTGACCACCCTGACCTTGTGGACGGGCTCGAGCAGATGCGGCTGGGCGGCGGCGAGCGCCTCGCTCATTCCGATCCGGCCCGCCGTTCGGAAGGCGAGCTCGGAGCTGTCGACACTGTGGTAGCTGCCGTCGATCAGCGTCACCGCCACATCGACGACCGGAAAGCCGAGGGCCCCCTTGGCGAGCGCGTCGCGCACGCCTTGCTCGACGGCGGAGAAATATTGTCTCGGAACCGCGCCGCCGTGGATCTTCTCCTCGAACTCGAAGCCCTCGCCTCGGCCCAGCGGCCTGATCTCGATGACGACGTCGCCGAACTGGCCGTGGCCGCCCGATTGCTTCTTGTGGCGGCCGCGCTGGGTCACGGATTTACGGATCGATTCCTTGTAGCCGACGATCGGCGGATGGGCGTCGACGGCGACTCCGTAGCGCCGCTTCAGCCGTGCCAGGGTCACCTTCAGATGCTCGTCGCTGATTCCCCTGAGCCGGGTCTCGTGGAGCGCCTCGTCCTGCTCCCAGTCGAGCGAGGGATCCTCCTCGACCAATTTGTGGAGCGCGGTCGAAAGGCGGACGTCGTCCTTGCGATCGCTGGTGGCGATGGCGAGCGCGTAATTGGAGGCGGGGAGGGCAAGGTCCGGCGCCTTGCCGCCGGCGCCGAGCCACTCGCCGGCACCGACGCCCTCGGCCTTGGCGATGGCGACGACGTCGCCGACGGCCGCCTTGCCGAGTTTGGCGGGCTTCTCGCCCTGCAGGGCGAAGAGCGTGCCGACGCGGACCATCTCGCCGCCGCTGCTCTTCAGCTCGGTGCCTTCGCTGAGCGGCCCGCCGAAGACCCGGGCGAGCGCCAGCCGGCCCATATTGCCGCCGTGCGACACCTTGAACACGAAGGCGCAGCCGCCCTTGGCCCCCAGCCGCTCGGCCGCGGCGTCGGGCGCCGGCGCATCGTGCCGCAACGCCTTCATCAGCCGGCGGACCCCGAAGCCATTCAGGGCCGAGCCGAACAGCACCGGCACGACCAGATTCTCCTTCGTCTCGCGGGCGATGTCGGCGAAGATCGTCGCCTGGTCGGGGGTTTCGTCCATCAGCAATTGCTCGAGCAGGGCGTCGTCATGGTCGGCGAGCTGCTCGAGCATGTGGAAGCGATCCTGCGACTCGCGGTCGGCGAGGTCGGCGGGGATGTCGATCTGCTCGGAGGGCTTGCCGGGGCGGTATTTGAAAGCGCGCTCGAGAGCGAGGTCGACGAAGCCGGTGACCTTATCGCTTTCGCGAATCGGGATCTGGCGGGCGACCAGTGGCGACGAGCTCATCGGCTGAAGCGCTTCGAGGAGGTCGCGGATCCCGCCGCGGGCCTGGTCGATCTTGTTGACGAAGATGAGGTGGGGAACTCCGAGCGCCTCGAGCTGCCTGAGGGCGGGCTCGGCGAGAATGGCGCGGTCGGTGTCCGGATCGACGACGACGATCGCGAGGTCCGCGGCGGCGACGGCCAGCGCTCCGTCGGCCGAGAAGCCGACCGAGCCTGGCGAGTCGACGAGGGCGAAGCGGCCGCCGAGGAAATCGAAATGCATCAGGTTGAGCTCGGTCGAGCCGGCGCGCTGGCGGGCCTCGGGGCTCGAATCGCCGACGCTGGTGCCGGCGTCGACGCTGCCCTGGCGGTCGACCGCCCCGGCGGCGAAGAGCAGGGCTTCGGCGAGGCTCGTCTTGCCCGCTCCGCCCGGTCCAACGAGGGCGATCGTCCTGGTGCCTACCGATCTGTCGGGCATGCGTCTCTCCTTGCGTTCCCAAGGCGCGACCCGCGTTGAAGCGCGTCAGCGCTCAATCCCGCCAGCGTTCCACCCTTTGGCGCCGAATCGCAAGAGGGGAGGTGAGGGCGATCGACGATGAGCCGGCGGCGGTCGACGGCGATCATTTCCGGCGGTGCGAACGGCGGTGGAACGACCCGGACTGACATGGGTTTAGAAAAATGCGGTGGATTTGACGTACCGCTTGTATGCGCAGGGAGTGACGACCATGCCTTTTTCCTCGACTCTTCCGGTCATGGCCGGTCTTTCCATCCTCGGCGCCGCACTCGGTATCACTTTGGGCCGCGATGCCATCTCCGAGATCAACCCCGCTTATTTCAACGCGGCGGAAGACGATTTCCACGCCGATCTCGTCCCGTATCGAAGCGCCGACTGGGCTCAGGTCCAACAGGCCGAATATCGCGCCGCCCAGCAGCCCGTCGTGGTCGGCGAGCTCGGCACCGGATGCGTCGGCTGCCGCGACTATCCGATCGCTTATGTGCCCAGGCACGATCCGGCGGTCGATTTCTATGCCGATTCCGGCGTCGAGACGAGCGCTCCCCAGCCGGCCCAGGTCGTCGTCATGGAAACCCCTGCGCCGGACCCGGCCCGCGAGCGGATCCAGCTTTATTCCAGCTATCCGGTGAGCAGCGAGGAAAGGCCGGTGGAAGTGGCCGAAGCGCCGGTCGAGGAGGTCGCGGCCCCTACGGGGCTCTGACTTTCGCGTCATCCCAGCGAAAGCTGGGATCCCAGTGGGGAAAGGCGCCGCAGTCTTCACCCGCCGGGCCAGCGGTCGCTGGCGCGACGGAACTTGCCGCAGCGCAGCATGTGGCTTACTTCGGTCTCATGACCTCCACCAACGACATCCGCCGGTCGTTTCTCGACTATTTCGGCTCCAACGGACACCGCCCGGTGCCCTCGGCTCCGCTCGTCCCGCAGAACGATCCGACCCTCATGTTCGTCAACGCCGGGATGGTGCCGTTCAAGAACGTCTTCACCGGCCTCGAGACGCGGCCTTATTCGACCGCGACGTCCTCGCAGAAATGCGTCCGAGCCGGCGGCAAGCATAACGATCTCGACAATGTCGGCTACACCGCCCGGCATCATACCTTCTTCGAGATGCTCGGGAATTTCTCGTTCGGCGATTATTTCAAGGACCAGGCGATCACCCACGCCTGGACCCTGCTGACCAAGGAGTGGGGATTGTCTCCGGACCGCCTGACCGCGACCGTCTACCATACCGACGACGAGGCGTTCGACCTCTGGCGCAAGATTTCCGGGCTGCCCGAGAGCCGGATCATCCGGATCCCGACCAAGGACAATTTCTGGGCGATGGGCGACAGCGGACCGTGCGGTCCCTGCTCCGAGATATTCTACGACCATGGCGACCATATCCCGGGCGGCCCCCCCGGAAGCCCGGACGAGGACGGCGACCGCTTCGTCGAGATCTGGAACCTGGTCTTCATGCAATATGAGCAGGAGGACAATGAGATCGTCCGCGAGCTGCCCAGTCCGTCGATCGACACCGGAATGGGGCTGGAGCGGATCGCCGCCGTCATGCAGGGCGTCCACGACAATTACGACATCGACACGTTCAAGGCGCTGATCGCGGCCTCATCTTCGCTGACCCACAACGGTGTAACGGCGGACACGGCTGCCAGCCACCGGATCATCGCCGATCATCTGCGAACCTCGGGCTTCCTGATCGCCGACGGGGTGCTTCCGGCGAACGAAGGGCGCGGCTACGTGCTTCGGCGGATCATGCGCCGCGCCATGCGGCATGCGCACCTGCTCGGCAGCGGCGAGCCGCTGATGCACCGTCTGGTGCCGTCGCTGGTCGCCGAGATGGGCGCCGCCTTTCCCGAGCTGGTCCGGGCGCAGCCGCTGATCGAGGAGACGCTGAAGCTCGAGGAAACCCGCTTCCGGCAGACCCTCGCCAACGGCCTGAGGCTGCTCGACGAGGCGACGGGCGCGATGAGCCCCGGCGACACCCTTCCGGGCGAGGTCGCCTTCAAGCTCTACGACACGTTCGGCTTCCCCTACGACCTCACCGAGGACGCCCTGCGCGCCCAGGGCTTCGGAGTCGACCGCGCCGGCTTCGATGTCGCCATGGGCGAGCAGAAGGCCCAGGCCCGCGCCGCCTGGAAAGGTTCGGGGCAGAAGGCGTCCGAGGACGTCTGGTTCGACATCGCCGAGGCGCAGGGCTCGACCGAGTTCACCGGCTATGCCGGCCATGAGGGCGAAGGCGTCGTCGTCGCCCTCGTCAGGGACGGCGTCCGGGTGGAGCGGGCCGGAGCGGGCGACAAAATCGCCATCCTGACCAACCAGACGCCCTTCTACGGCGAGAGCGGCGGCCAGATGGGCGATTCCGGGACGGTCACCGGCGACAAGGGCTTCGAGGCCGAAGTCGAGGACACGTCGAAGCCGCTCGGTCGCCTCCATGCGCACCATGCGACCGTCAAGGCCGGCGAGGTCGCCGTCGGCGATGCCGTCCATCTGTCGGTCGATTCCGAGCGGCGCGGGCGGGTGCGCGCCAACCACAGCGCCACCCATCTCCTCCACGCCGCTTTGCGCCACCGGCTGGGCGGCCACGTCACCCAGAAGGGCAGCCTGGTCGCACCCGACCGCTTCCGCTTCGATTTCTCGCACCCGAAGGCGCTGACGGGCGACGACGTCGCGGCGGTCGAGGAGGAGGTGAACCGTCACATCCGCGAGAACGACGCCGTCACCACCCGGCTGATGAGCCCGGACGAAGCGATCGAGGCGGGCGCCATGGCTCTGTTCGGCGAGAAATATGGCGACGAGGTCAGGGTCCTCTCGATGGGCCGGGGCTCGGACGCCAGCTATTCGGTCGAACTCTGCGGCGGCACCCACGTCAACGCCCTGGGCGACATCCAGCTCTTCAAGATCGTCTCGGAAAGCGCGGTCGCCGCCGGAGTCCGCCGGATCGAGGCCCTGACCGGCGAGGCCGCCCGGATGTGGCTGACCGAGCGCGAGCACCGGCTGAGGGAAGCCGCGGCCGCGCTCAAGGCATCGCCCGAGGAGGTGCCCGCCCGGGTCGCGGCCCTGGTCGACGATCGCCGCCGCCTCGAGCGCGAGCTCGCCGAGGCGAAGAAGGCGCTGGCGATGGGCGGCGGTTCCAAGGCGGAGCCGCAAGGCCCCGAGCAGGTCGGCGGCTATGCCTTCATCGGCCAGGTTCTGGAGGGCATGGATCCCAAGGGCCTTCGCGGCCTCGTCGACGAAGCCAAGGCGCGCGTTGGATCGGGTGTGGTGACCTTGGTGGCGGTGAACGACGGCCGTGCCACGGTCGCGGTCGGAGTCACCGACGACCTCATCGCCGGCCTCAGCGCCGTCGATCTGGTCCGCAAGGCAGTCGAGGCCGTCGGCGGCCAGGGCGGGGGAGGGCGTCCCGACATGGCCCAGGGCGGCGGACCGGACGGAGCGAAAGCGGGTGCGGCGGTCGAGGCGGTGAAGGCCGCTTTGGGCGAGCTTAAGGTCCCGGCCTGAAATCCCCTCTCCTTGCAGGGAGAGGGCGTTTCGTCACCGCGCCTTCAGCGCATCCCTCAGCCGGCGCCGCTCCAGCTTAGGCTCCTGGTCCATCTCTCCCAGCTTCATGATCTCTTTCCTCAGCTCGGCGCGTTTCTCGTGGATCGAGGCGATGACGGGGCCCATCGCCATTCCGAGATCGACGAGCACCGCCTCGGACAGCTGGAGCGAGGATTCGAGCGTTTCGGGCACGGCGTCGGTGGCGCCGGCGCGGTAGAGCTCGGCGGCGTGGGCGGGGTCGCGGGCGCGGGCGACGATGGTGAGCTCGGGGCACCAGGCGCGGACCTTCTTGGTCACTCTCACGCTCAACACCGGATCGTCCATGGTGAGGACCAGCGCGGTGGCGTGGCCGAGGTTCAATCGATCCATGAACTCGGCCCGGGCGACATCGCCGTAGCGGATCGGAATCCCCTCTTTCCGGCAGGCCGAGACCGTGTCGATGCTCGAATCGACCGCGAGGTAACGCCGTCCGTGGGCGGTCAGCATCTCGGCGACGAGGCGTCCGACCCGGCCGAAGCCGATGATCACCACCGCGGCCTCGTCGCCACGGCCGAGCGCCGGCGCTTCGTCCTCCGCCTGGACGTCGACCTGGCGCGCCGCGATCTGGCCCAGCTTGGCGAGCAACGGGGTGAGGGTGAGGCCGATGGCGGTGACGATCTGCCAGAAGGCCGCCGTCTGAGCGCTGATCAGCTGCGCCGCCGCGGCGGTGGCGAGCACGATCAGGGTGGTTTCCGAAGGGGAGGCCATGATCATCCCCGCTTCGGCCGCGACCGCCCTTCGCGCTCCGTTGAGGCGCAGGAGCAGCCCGGTCACCAGCGCCTTGAGAAGCAGGACCCCGACGACCGCGACGGCGAGCCTTTCCCAATTGGCCGCGACGACCCGGAGGTCGACGCTCATCCCGACCGTGATCAGGAAGATTCCGAGCGCGAGCCCACGGAACGGGGCGGTGATGACCTCGACCTCGCTTCGATAGTCGGTCTCGGCGATCAGGATTCCGGCGAGCAGCGCGCCCATCAGCGGCGACAGTCCGGCGGCGGTGGTGGCGAGACTGGCGACGATCACGACCAGCAGGCTCGCGGCGAGGAACAGCTCCGGGCTCTTGGTCCGGGCGGCCTGGGCGAACAGGCGCGGCAGAATCAATCGGCCGAGCACCAGCATGGCGATGACGACGGCGCCGCCGATCAGGAGGGTGCTCACCAGCCCGTCGAAGCCGCTCGCCGCGGCGAAGGGCGCCATCGCTCCGAGCAGGAAGATGATCGGGACGATCGCCAGATCTTCGAACAACAGCATTGCCAGCGCCGAGCGGCCGACCGGGCTGGTCGTTCCCACCAGGGGGAGGACGAGCGCCGTCGACGAGAGCGCCAGAGCGAGGCCGAGCGCCACCGAGCCGCTGAGGCTCTCGCCGATCATGTTCACCGCCAGGCCGAGGAGCAGAGCGCAGACGAGAAGCTCGGCGGCGCCGACTCCGAACACCAGCCGCCGCATCGTCCAGAGCCGGCGGAAGGAAAGCTCGAGGCCGATCGCGAAGAGGAGGAGGACGATCCCGAACTCGGCGAACGGCTCCACCGCCTCGGGATTGGTGATGGTGACGTAGTTCAGCCACGGCATTCGGTCGGCCATCGCACCCAGTCCGGCCGGGCCGACGAGAAGACCGACCAGGATGAAGCCGATGACGGGGCTGACCCGGAATCGGGCGAAGGCCGGGATGACGACCCCGGCGGCGCCGAGGATGACCAAAGCGTCGCTGAAACCGGAGGTCTGGAAATTGCCGTGCATCTTGCCTTTATGCAGGAACTTGCGTCATTGTCAGCCCGGGGAGGGCGATATGGATGCTGATCTCTGCATCGTCGGCGGCGGTCCCGCCGGAATGGTCGCGGGGCTGCTTTTCGCCCGCGCCGGAGTGCCGACCACGGTACTCGAGAAGCATAGCGACTTCCTCCGCGACTTTCGCGGCGACACCGTCCATCCCTCGACGCTGAGGATATTCTCGGAGCTCGGACTGCTCGACCGGCTGCTCGAGCGGCCCCACGACAAGGTTCGGGACATCCAGGGAGTGATCGGCGGTCGCCATGTCGCTCTCGCCGACTTCACCCCTTTCGACCCGCGGTGGAATTTCATCGCGATGATGCCGCAATGGGACTTCCTCGATTTCGTCGCCGACGAAGCGAGCGTCTATCCCCATTTCACCCTCATCCGGGATGCCGAGGCCACCGACCTGGTGGTGGAGGACGGAAGGATCGCGGGGGTGCGCTACGAAGCGGGCGGCCAGTCCCTTACGGTTTCGGCCCGGCTCACGATCGCCGCCGACGGCCGAAGCTCGCGGATGAGGGCGGCGGCGGGGCTCCCGGTCCGCGATCTCGGAGCGCCGATGGACGTCTTCTGGTTCCGGGTGCCGCGCGAGCGGTCGGGTAACAACGAGACCACCGGCGTCTTCGCCTCGGGGCGGATCATGGCGATGATCGACCGCGGCGATTATTGGCAATGCGCCTACGTCTTCCCCAAGGGCAGTGAGGACGAGGTACGGGCGCGCGGCATCGAGGCTTTCCGCACCGAGGTGGCTGGCCTGGCGCCGACCCTGCGCGAGCGGATCGGGGCGGTCCAGTCGTGGGACGACGTCAAATTGCTCTCGGTGTCGCTTGACCGGCTCGAGCAATGGCACCGCCCGGGCCTGCTCGTCATCGGCGACGCCGCCCATGCCATGACCCCGATCGGCGGGGTCGGGATCAACGTCGCCGTCCAGGACGCCGTCGCCGCCGCCAACGCGCTGGCGGGGCCGATGGCGGCGGGCGAGGATGTGGATCGCCTTCTCGGGCGAGTGCAGAAGCGGCGGCTTCCGGCGGTGCGGATCACCCAGCGTTTCCAAAAGACCGCTCAGGACCGGATCATCAACCGGCTCCTGATGCGGCAAGGCGGCGACTTCGAGCCGCCCCGGGCGCTTCGCTGGCTCGACCGCTATCCGGTGCTGCGGCGGATACCGGCGGCCCTGATCGGCTTCGGCTACAGGCCGGAGCATGTCAGATCGCCGGAAGCGAGGCAGGCGCGGCAGAGCCACCCGTCACCCTGAACTTGTTTCAGGGTCCAGTCCTCAGCCCGCGAGGCGGTTCGTCGCTGGATGCTGAAACAAGTTCAGCATGACGGCTAGGGTGACGGCTAGTGCCTTACCCCGCCGCCATCGCCTTTTCCAGATTCGTCCGGATCGCCTCGAAGAACTGCTCCGTCGTCATCCAGCTCTGCTCGGGGCCGATCAGGATGGCGAGGTCCTTGGTCATCTGGCCCGATTCGACCGTCTCGATGCAGACGCGTTCGAGAGTCTCGGCAAAGCGGGTAACTTCGGGCGTGTCGTCGAACTGGCCGCGGAACTTGAGGCCGCCGGTCCAGGCGAAGATCGAGGCGAGCGGGTTGGTCGAGGTCGCCTTGCCCTGCTGGTGCATTCGGAAGTGGCGGGTGACCGTGCCGTGCGCCGCCTCCGCCTCGACGATCTTGCCGTCCGGAGTCATCAGGATCGAGGTCATCAGTCCCAGCGAGCCGAAGCCCTGGGCGACCATGTCCGACTGGACGTCGCCGTCGTAATTCTTGCAGGCCCAGACGAACTTGCCGCTCCATTTCAGGGCCGAGGCGACGAGATCGTCGATCAGGCGGTGCTGATATTCGGTGCCCGCTTCGTCGAACTTCGTCTTGAATTCGCTGTCGAAAATCTCCTGGAAGATGTCCTTGAAGCGACCGTCATAGGCCTTGAGGATGGTGTTCTTGGTCGACAGATAGACCGGCCAGCCGCGGCCCAGGCCGAAATTGAGGCAGGCCCGAGCGAAGTCGCGGATCGAATCGTCGAGGTTGTACATGCCCATGGCGACGCCCGACGACGGGAAATCGAACACCTCGTGCTCGATCACCTGGCCGTCCTCGCCCTGCCATTTGATGGTGAGCTTGCCGGGGCCGGGGACCTTGAAGTCGGTCGCCTTATACTGGTCGCCGAAGGCATGGCGGCCGACCACGATGGGGTCGGTCCAGCCCGGGATCAGCCGGGGCACGTTCTCGATGACGATCGGCTCGCGAAAGACGACCCCGCCGAGGATGTTGCGGATGGTGCCGTTCGGCGACTTCCACATCTTCTTCAGGCCGAACTCCTCGACCCGGGCCTCGTCGGGCGTGATCGTCGCGCATTTGACTCCGACGCCGTGCTTGCGGATCGCTTCCGCCGATTCGACCGTCACCTTGTCGTCGGTGGCGTCGCGATTCTCCATTCCGAGGTCGAAATAGAGCAATTCGACGTCGAGATAGGGCAGGATCAGCCGCTCGCGGATCCATTGCCAGATGATGCGGGTCATCTCGTCCCCGTCCAGCTCGACGACGGGGTTCTTCACCTTGATCTTCGCCATTCGGCTCGCGCTTTCTTTTGGATGATGTGGTCGCGCAGCGCTCTAGGCTGGGACGGGGCGGGGATCAACCGAGAGAGCTGGGGCGACGGTTGTAACCGGAGGCGCCCCCGCCTAAAGGCAAGTCCATGACCTCACTCGAAAAGCCGGATCTGGTTACGACCAACGTTCGCTACCGGATGCCGAGCGTGCATCCGGAAGGCCGCAAGTTCGTCGTCATCGCCGCCGCGATCACGCTCTTTTTCTGGGTGGTGATCGAGTGGGAGATTGCCGGCTGGATCTTCGCCGGCCTCACCTTGTGGGTGGCCGCCTTCTTCCGCGATCCGATCCGAACCACGCCCAAGGGCGAAGGGCTGATCGTGGCGCCGGCCGACGGCATGGTGACGATGATCGCCATGGTGCCGCCGCCGCCGGAGCTCGTCGGCGAGGACGGCCTGCCGCCCGGGCCCTGCATGCGGGTCTCGATCTTCATGTCGGTGTTCGACGTCCACATCAACCGCGCTCCGATCGCCGGCGAGATCAAGCGGGTGGTCTACATCGCCGGCAAGTTCCTCAACGCCGATCTCGACAAGGCGAGCGACGAGAATGAGCGCAACCATTTCCTCGTCGAGGGCCGCGACGGCCTCAGGATCGGCTTCACCCAGATCGCCGGCCTCGTCGCCCGCCGGATCGTGCCCTGGGTCAAGGCGGGCGATTATGTCGCCGCCGGCCAGCGCGTCGGGCTGATCCGGTTCGGAAGCCGGGTCGACGTCTACCTTCCCGCCGGCACCTCGTCCCAGGTCCTTCTCGGCCAGCGGACCATCGCCGGCGAGACCATCGTCGCCCGCGCCGGAGTTTCCGAAGCGCTGGAGGGCGTCGCCCAGTGAAGGGGCCCGTGCGAGCGGGCCGGCCGCGCCGCGGCATCCCGCTCCGGACCATCGTCCCCAATGCGGTAACGGCTCTGGCGCTTTGCTCGGGCCTGTTCGGAATCCGCTTCGCCATCGGCGGCGAGTGGGCCGAGGCCGTCGGCTTCGTCGTCCTGGCGGCCATATTGGACGGTCTCGACGGGCGGATCGCGCGCCTCCTCAACGCGCAGAGCCGGTTCGGTGCCGAGCTCGACTCCCTGTCGGACGTTACCGCCTTCGGTGTCGCGCCGGCGATCATCCTCTATCTGTGGGTGTTGGAACCCCTGGGGGAGATCGGCCCCGATATCGATCGCTGGAACCGTTACGGCTGGCTGTTCCTGCTGGCCTATGCGGTCTGCGCGGCGCTTCGCCTGGCCCGCTTCAACGCCAATATCGATTCGGTCGAGCAACCGCACAAGTCGGCCGGTTTCCTGACCGGGGTGCCGGCACCGGCCGGAGCCGGCCTGGTGCTCCTGCCCATCTATTTGTGGGAATGGACCGGCGAGCCGCTGCTTCGCGAAACCTGGCTGGCGGCGCCCTGGGCGGCGGTGGTCGGCTTCCTGATGATCTCGAACCTCGCCACCTTCTCATGGGGCTCGCTCCGGCTTCGCAGCCATGTCAGGCTGGGCGCTCTCGTCGTGATCGCGTTGGTGTTCGCGGCGCTCATCTCGGCGCCCTTCCCGACTCTGAGCGTCGCCGCCTTGCTCTATGCGCTGATGATTCCGTTCAGCATCGCAAGCTACGCCAAGGTCAAGCGGCAACGCTCCGTCGAACCGCTGCGGCCGGACCCGCCGCTAGCGCCCGGGGCCTAGCGGCACCAAGCTCGCCGCGAAGGGCAAGCAGGATCTCGGGCAAATGAAGCCGCACCGTCACGTGGATCGCCACCAGAGCGGCAAGCAGGGCCAGCGTGAAGAAGAGCGCGGCAGTCAGATAGATCACAGCCTTATCCCCTTACTTATCCACAGTCGCCCAACGCGCTGAATGAAATTTTGATCCGTACCAATACGGTACGGCTCAGAACCGCATCATGTTCATAATATGTTCGGCTGTCAAGCGATTCGGAACAAAAGGCGCACCTGGGCGGCGGCGCGACGGAACGCGCCAGTAATCGCCAATAATCGTTAGGAATCGCCAGACGGCTGCAACCGCGCGCCTGTGACGCACTTGTGACGCCATGACGCCAAAGAAAAAGCCCCAGCCCTTTCGGGCCGGGGCTCTGCGATGTCGGCGGGGAGGGGGGAGGGTGCCGATCACCGCGGGGGGGATACAGGCAGAACGTCCTTCCCGGCCTTGGGTTCCGAAAAAAATCGGCTCGGTGAAAAAGGCGTGAATAAAGCCGAAAAACGAAGCGCCCCGGATCGGTACCGAGGCGCTTCGCCGACAGCTGCCTTTTCAGGCGACTATCTCCCGTCCCCGAGCGCCTTGTAGCCCAAATCCGCGATTCGGAAAAGTGCCTACTGCACATCCACCAAACGGCGGAAGGCACTTTGAAGGAGACTCCGCCCCGATTAATTAAATACCATCCTAGGGTCTGGACAGCGGCGAGGACGCACGTCACTCTTCGTTTCGGGGCAGAACTAGTCGGGTCGAGTCGAGCACTCGCCCGCTCTCGATTGGGGGGGACTCAATCGAGACTCTGAGAAAAAGCAGTGCCGCGGGAGTCTAGTCCGAGCATCTTCAGCCCTTTATTCGTTGAAAATGCTTGTGTCGAACTCCTCCCGTGGCCGCAAACCGATGGGAGTAGGTTATGACGACTGTAACTGGCGGATCCGGCAACGACAATCTTAACGGCGGCAACGGCGACGATACGATCAACGGCAATGGCGGGAACGACACCGCCGACGGCAAGTCCGGCGACGATACGATCAACGGCGGCACCGGCAACGACAATCTCGACGGCGGCAGCGGCGACGACACGATCGACGGCGGCGCGGACCATGACGATATCGACGGCGGCAGCGGCGACGACACGCTCACCGGCGGCAGCGGCGACGACGACATAGACGGCGGCAGCGGCGACGACGAAATTCACGGCGGCAGCGGCGAGGACGACATCAACGGCGGCTCCGGCGACGACGATCTGTTCGGCGACGAGGATGACGACTTCATCAACGGCCACAGCGGCAACGACGACATTTTCGGCGGCGGCGGCGCGGACATCTTGCGCGGCTTCACCGGCAACGATCATCTCCACGGCAATGCCGGCAACGACCAGATCGACGGCGGCACCGGCTTCGACACGGCTTATTACGACGCCAATATCGAGGAGTTCACCTTCCAGCGCGTCGGCGCGTCGCTCATCGTCACCCATCTCGGCGGCGCGGGCAGCGAAGGCCAGGACACGCTCGTCAACGTCGAGCGGCTCGTCTTCAACAATCGCGTGATCAACGTCGGCAGCGGCAACAACGCTCCGATCGCGGTCGACGACATGGCGACGACCGGCGAGGATTCGGCCGGCGTCTCCGGAAACGTCCTCACCAACGATTTCGATTTCGAGGGCGGCCCGCTCAGCGTCACGCCCGGCACCTTCGTCGGAACCTACGGGACCCTGACCCTCAACTCGAACGGCTCCTACACCTACGTCCTCAACGCCAACGCCCAGACGCTCGACCAGGGCGAGACCGGCCAGGACAATTTCAACTACACCGTGTCGGACGGAAGCCTCAGCGACACCGGCAAGCTCACCATCAACGTCAACGGCGCCAACGATGCCCCGGTGGCCAATGACGACACCGCCGCCACGACCGAAGATGCCAGCGTCTCCGGCAACGTCCTCGCCAACGACACCGACGTCGACGTCGAGGCGCTGACGGTGACGAACCCGGGCGTGTACGTCGGCGCCTACGGGACCCTGACCCTGGCCGCCGACGGCAGCTACACCTACGCGCCGGGCGCGGCGGCGCAGGCGCTCGACGTCGGCGAGTCGGCGCAGGACGTCTTCAGCTACACCGCCTCGGACGGCACCGCCTCCGATTCGGCCACGCTCACCGTCACGGTCAACGGCGCCAACGACGCTCCGGTGGCGAATGACGACGTCGCCTCGACCAATGAGGATTCCGCCGGCGTCTCCGGCAACGTGCTCGCCAACGACACCGATGTCGACGGCGAGCCGCTGACGGTAGCGAATCCGGGAGTCTATGTCGGGGCCTATGGAACGCTGACGCTCAATGCCGACGGCAGCTACACCTACGTGCCCGGAGCGGCGGCGCAGGGGCTCGATGTCGGGGAGTCGGCGAGCGACGTCTTCAGCTATACCGCCTCGGACGGCACCGCCTCCGATTCCGCCACGCTCACCGTCACGGTCAACGGCGCCAACGACGCTCCGGTGGCGAATGACGACGTCGCCGCGACGAGCGAGGACGGCACCGCTTCCGGCAACGTCCTCGCCAACGATACCGACGTGGACGGCGAGGCGCTGACGGTCAGCGATCCGGGCACCTACACCGGCAGCTATGGGACTCTCGTCCTGGCGGCCGACGGCAGCTACACCTACACGCCCAACGCGGCGGCGCAGGGGCTCGATACCGGCGAGACGGCGAACGACGTCTTCTCGTACACCGCCTCCGACGGCACCGCCGCCGATACGGCGACACTCACGGTAACGGTCACGGGCGCGAACGATGCCCCCGTGGCCAACGACGACGTTGCCACGACGGACGAGGACAGCGCCGTCTCCGGCAACGTGCTCGCCAACGACACCGACGTCGACGGCGAGGCCCTGACGGTGAGCAACCCCGGCACCTATGTCGGCACCTACGGAACGCTCACCCTCAACGCCGACGGCAGCTACACCTATGCGCCCGGCGCGGCGGCCCAGGCGCTCAACGCCGGCGACGTGGTGAACGACGTCTTCTCCTATACCGCGTCCGACGGCACGGCTTCGGACTCGGCCACGCTCACCATCACGGTCACCGGCTCCGACGACGCCGCCGGCCCGCCCTGGTATATCGACAACAATGCGGTCGGGAGCACCAATGTCGGCTCGGCCGCCAATCCGTTCACCTCGATCGCCGCGTTCAACGCGGCTCAGGGGAGCCCGAACGGACCGGCCGCCGGCGATCAGGTCTACCTGCTGTCCGGAGTCTATGCCGAAGCGGACGGAATCAACCTGCTCGACGGCCAGATCCTGACGGGCCTCGGCGATCCCCTGATCGCCCCGACCGCGGGCGACGGAGTCAATGTCGGGCTGGACAACAGCATCTCCGGCATCGGCATCATCAGCGGCGCCAATGCCGGAATCGCCGACAGTGGCGGAAGCGTCGGGGCGCTCAACGTCTCGGGGGTTTTCATCAATACCACCGGCGGTGTCGGAATCGACCTCGACGCGGGCGGCGCCAATGTCTCGATCACCAACACGTCGATCTCGTCCAGCGCCAATTATGCGATCCTCGGCGCCAACGTCGCAGGCTTCACCCTCACCGATTCGTCGGCGAGCAGCGGCGCCTCCTCGTCGGGAACGATCTCGCTGACCGATCTCACCGGCACCGCCGACTTCCTCGGCAACATCCTGAACGGCGGCGGGGGCGACACGCTCAGCATCGTCAACGGGGGTGGCAGCCTCACTCTCAACATCGCCGACAGCGCCTTCAACGAGGCGGTCGTCGGCCCGAACGACGACGTCACCGGCGATGACGGGGTCAGCATCACGACCAATGGCGGCACTCTGACCCTGACCGTCGACGGAGTCGATTTCCAGGGCGCGCGCGACGACCTTCTGGAAGTCAATGCGCTCGGATCCTCGACCCAGAGCCTCACGATCAGCAACAACAGCTTCCACAACGGCCAGGCCTCGGCCGGCGGCGGCGGCGTGGAGCTCAACGGAGGCGGTGCCGGAAGCGACATCGCCGTCGACTACCAAGTCGTGGGCAACAGCATCATCGGAGTCTCGGGAAGCGCGTTCAGCGGCGCCTACACCCAGCAGTCCGGTACGGTTCGCGGCTATATCGCGGGCAACGTCATCGGGATCGTCGACGGCGTGGGCGGAAGCGACGGGTCCGCCGGCGGCGACGGAATCAGCGCGTCCCTCCAGAAGTCGGCGGGGCCGGGCGACGCCACCTACCTGGTCACCATCTTCGACAATGACATTTACGACGTGAACGGCGGATCCGGGATCGCTCTGCGCGCCTCGGGCGGAACCGCCACCGACTCCGCCGTGATGGAAGCGACGGTGCTGGACAATGTCGTCGACGAGCATGGCGACTTCGCTTTCGCCGGCCTCTACGCGCTGGTCGGCGGCCTGGGAGGCGGCGACTTCTCGGAGCTGGGCCTCGTCCTGGACGGCAACACGATCGACGCGGGCGAGGCCGATTTCGGCCTGGACGCCGTTTATCTGGACCAGGCATCGGCCAACGCCCATTTCTACGTCCCGGGCTATTCCGGATCGGCCAATGGCGAGTTCGCGACCCCGCCGGGCACGGCCAGCGTCGATTTGACCGCCTTCTGGGGCGCTAACAACACGCTTGTGCCGACGCCGTTCAGCTTCTTCGGCGGAGTCGACGCCGGCTTCGTCACCGGCCTCACCGGCGAGCCGCTGACCGAGCCCGCTTACTTCCCGTAGGGCCGGGCCGATCAGGCGGCGCCCGTCGCTTCGTGGGGCGCCGCCACGGCCTTGGACTCGGGCGATTCGCGCTGCCTGAGCCAGATCGAGAGGACGACCAGAACGGCGGTCGAGAGAAATTCGCTCTGCCAGTTCTGGAAGCTCTCGAACCAGAGCTGGGGGTCGCCCAGATAGGCGAGGCGGCCGAGCGGCGTCTCGCCATGCCGAAGCGCTTCCGCGGCCGCCGAGCTCGCGCTGTTCCACCAGTGCAGGGTGAAGGAGAGCAGGAACAGGGTGAACAGCGCCAGCCCGAGCGAGTGGGCGTAGAGCCAGCGTGCCGCCGGGCCGGCCCGAAGGATGTGCGGAGCACCCGGCTTGTGCGCTTGAGTCCGGAGGGCGGAGTCGCGGGGCGGATCGTCGGGATCGCGGGATTCCGCAGAGCCTTTCTGGATCAGAATCGCGGTCAGGACGACATAGGCCGACATCTGCAGGAACTCGCTCTCCCAATTCTCGAATACCGACGAGATGAACTCCGGGGACATGGCATAAGCGGCGAGCGGGATCGCCGCCCCGCCGTGCCGCAGCAGCTCCTCATTCTCGACCTTCCAGCCCGAGATCCACTGGCCGACGATGCTGGCCAGGAAAAGAAGCATCAGCACGATCGTCAGGCCGTTGTTCCTGAGCAGCTTGGCCATGGGGGGTTCCTTGCGTTTCGCCGGCCTCAATGCGGCGCTTTCGGGCTTGGTTCCGGAACCGTGGCGGCCGAGGGTTCTAGCTATCTGGACATCAGCCAAGCGAGCTTCCCTAAATCCTCCCCTGCATTTGCAGGGGAGGGGGACCATGCGAAGCATGGTGGAGGGGGTTCTCCGGCCCTGAAGAGCCCCTCCACCGCGCTTCGCGCGGTCCCCCTCCTCCGAAAGCCGGGGAGGAATTTAGGGGCACAGGCCGCTCAGGTCTCTCCGGTGAACCTCTTGACCTTGACCGGCAGTTTCTTGCCCTTGGTCCGGCGCGAGGGGATCTGGACCGGATTCTTTTTCTTCCATTGGGCCCAGGTCATCGGGCCGTCCGGGGTATCGATCATTTCGTCGTCCATCGACATTGGGGCATGCTCCGCCGGAAAATCGCCTGGAGTATCCCCCAATCGCCTTCGGCCCGCCATCCCCCAATCCGACCGGTCACCGCCGCCGCCTGACCTCTCTCTCCCAGTCGAGCTCGGAGGGCATTGGGAGGCTGCTGTCGGTGGGCGCGTCGTCGACCAGCTCCAGCTTCGGATCGCGGACCTTTTCGCCCTGGCGGTGGAGGCACATGACGCAAAGACAGCGCCGGCGAACCTCGCGCAGAGTGTCCACCCATCCCTTGCGGTGGAAATGCCACCACAGAGCGTGGCTGCTGAACGCGGCCCCGTGGCCGCAGCGGCCGCACGTCAGCCGGACCGTCTGCGACCGCACTGCCGCGTCGAACAGGTCGCGCAAGGGATAAGCGGTCGGGAGGTCGGCCATAAAGAACAAATAGCGAACATAATGCCGCCTGTCATCAGTCGGGCTCGGAGGGCATTGACGTCGGGCGTGCTTGTGGCAGGAGCGGAACCATGGCCGCCAGCGAACCCGAGAGCGTCTGGGACGTCGCCGCCGAGCTCGGCGAGGGACCGGTGTGGGTCGGGCGCGAGCGCGCCTTGTGGTTCACCGACATCAAGAAGCGCGAGATCCACCGCTTCGATCCGGAATCGGGCGACCGCCGGACCTGGGCCGCGCCGGAGCCGGTCGGCTTCGTCCTTCCCGCCGAGGGCGGAGGTTTCGTCGCCGGGCTGATGAGCGGCCTGCACCGCTTCGACTCCGCGAGCGGCCGATTCACCCTGGTCGCTCGGATGGAGCCGGAGCGCCCGAACAACCGGCTCAACGACGGAGTCGTGGACGCGGCAGGCCGGCTCTGGTTCGGGACCATGGACGATAAGGAAAGCGCGAAGACCGGCGCCTTCTATCGCTTCGAGCGCGGCTCGGTCGCTCCGACCGGTCTCGAGGGGATCGCGATCACCAACGGCCCCGCCGTGTCGCCCGACGGACGGACCCTGTATTTCGTCGACACGCGCGAAGGCAGGATCGACGCCGCCGAAATCGCCGGGGACGGCACGCTCGGGCCGGCCAGGCCCTTCGCCCGAATCGACCCGGCCGACGGCTACCCCGACGGCCCGACCGTCGACAGCGAGGGTTGCGTCTGGATCGCCCTCTACGCCGGCTGGGAGGCGCGGCGCTACTCGCCGGCCGGAGAGCTGGTCGACCGGGTCCGCTTCCCCGTCGCCAACATCACCAAGATCGCTTTCGGCGGCGAAGATCTGCGCACCGTCTACGCGACCACGGCCCGGCAACAGCTGTCGCCGGCGGAAATCGAGCGTCAGCCGAGCGCCGGCGACCTGTTCGAGTTCCGAGTCGACGTGCCCGGCCTGCCTTGTCCGTTGGTCGCGGATTGAAAACTCAAGACCGAGCGACGAAAATTGCAAGTTGAACTAAGAGGTTCGATGAAATCCGAGCCGATACTCATCGCCTCCGGATCGGCAGCGATCTTGGCTTGACGGATTTAGGGTGTTGGCGGATGCTTGGCCCCTTCGAGTTGAGGGACGCCGACGCTTGACGAGACGTCCCGGACAACTCGCCTGCGCATGGGGGAGGGGACCGTGGGCGTTAGAAATTCCATCATCGGCGGGGCCGCGCTGACGGCGATTGCTTTGGCCCTGGCGGGCTGCGCCGACGGCCCGGTCGAGGACGAGGCGGCAAAGGCGGGAGTCGACGAGGCCAGGCTGGTCCATGCCGGCGCCACCGGGGCCGCGGACGATTATTTCCGCGACATGGACGGCGGCCTCGAGCTCACTCCGGCAGAGCGGACCGGGCGGATCATGTGGCTGGTCTGGACCGGCGGCAACGATCATTTCTGGGACGACATGGTCAAGCCGACCTTCGGGTCCTTCGACCTGCTCAAGATCGTCGCCGCGCCGCCCGATACGGGCAACGGCCGCCCCAATCGCTGGAAGAATCTCGGACTCGTCAACGAGCCCTGCTACCGCGCCGCGGGCGCCCCCGACTCCCGCCGCCACGGCCTCTGGCTCGACGTTCGCGACCCGTCCTGTCCGCCCGACCCGTTCGCGGACGAGAAACGCTTCCCGGGGGTGAAGTTCGACGCCCGCGGCAAGACCGTCCCAATCGGCTCCTATTACGGCTGGCCGACCGGAATCGTCGGTCTCCGGCTCTTCCCCAACCCGGCCTTCGACGAGAAGGCGGCGAAGCATTGGGGCGACGGCTCGCGTTATTATAACGACCCCAAATTCTACAATGCCAAGGATCTGGTGCGTCCGTACCGGGTCGGCATGTCCTGCGCCTTCTGCCACGTCGGCCCGAGCCCGGTCAGCCCGCCGGCCGATCCGGAAGCGCCGGCCTGGTCCAACCTCAGCTCCACCGTCGGCGCCCAATATCTGTGGATGGACCGGATCTTCTATTGGGATTGGGAGAAGAATCCGCGAAGCTTCCTCTACGAATGGCTCCACACCTTCCAGCCGGGAACGATGGACACGTCGCTCGTCTCGACCGACAACATCAACAACCCGCGCACGATGAACGCGATCTACGACCTGCCGGCGCGGCTCGATATGGGCTACCGGATCGGGCAGGAGACCCTGGCCGGCGGCGGCCTCGACAACCTCCAGTTCAACTCGGTCAGCAAGGACCCGATCCTCACCCGCCTCTACGACGGCAAGGGCGGAGTGCGAACGCCGCGGGTGCTCAAGGACGGCTCGGATTCGGTCGGTGCGCTCGGGGCGCTTAACCGGGTCTATCTCAACATCGGCCTCTACAGCGAAGAATGGATGCGGCATTTCAACCCGGTGATCGGCGGCAAGACGGTGAGCCCGATCCGGGTCGCCGACGCCCGTTCCAAATCGCCTTACTGGCAGGCCACCGAGCGGGGAACTCCGGCGACGGCGCTCTTCTTCCTCAAGGCCGGGCGGCCCGACAAGCTTGCGGCGGCGCCGGGCGGAGCGGCCTATCTGGCGGCGGCGCCCGCCACCCTTGCGAAAGGGCGGCAGGTCTTCGCCGACACTTGCGCCCGCTGCCATTCGAGCAAAGGGCCGGTCCCGCCCGAGGGCGCGGGCCTGGCGGACAGCTCCGGGCCGGGCTACCTCGCCCGCTTCAAGAGCTGGTGGCGCTGGACCCAGACGCCCGGGTTCAAGCTGGCAATGCGGCAGGAGGTCGAGAAGCCCGATTTCCTCCAGAACAACTACCTCTCCACCGAGGCCCGGATTCCGGTGACCTTGCTTCGCACCAATTTGTGCAGCCCGCTCGCCACCAACGCGATCCGGAACAACATCTGGGACAATTTCTCGTCCGAATCCTACAAGACCCTGCCGAGCGTCGGCTGGTCCAGCTACAACGACCCCTATAATGGGGAACGCCGCCGCTACCTGATGCCCGCCGGGGGGCGCGGCTATACGAGGCCGCCGTCGCTCATATCGCTCTGGTCGACCTCGCCCTTTCTGCTCAACAACCGGGTCGGCAGGTTCAACTCCGATCCGTCGGTGGCGGCGCGGGTAGCCTCGTTCGACCTCGCCATCCGGCAGATGCTTTGGCCGCAGACCCGCGACATGGATCCGGTGTTCGGCAACCGGCTCGGGGGAACGATCGACCGCACCAGCGGGTCGAGCCGGGTCTTCATCCCGGAGAGCTATTTCCCGATCACCCCCAAGACCCGGATCGGGAAGGCATTCATCCAGAAGCATCTCGGCCCGTGGATCGTCCCGGGTGGAATGAGCTTCGGCCCGATCCCCAAGGGAACGCCGATCGGCGCCCTGACCAACCTCAATCCGCGCGGACCGGAGAATGACGATCGTAAGGAACAGGTGAAGGGCGACGTCCATCAGCTCGAGCGGGTGATCGGGCTGATGAAGGCGATGGGCAAGATCTTCGTTGGAATCGAGCGCAGCCCGCCGGCGGACGACAAGGCGATGCTGGCGCGTTTCGAGGGCGCCCGACCCTGGCTCAGGGAACTCAGCAAGTGCCGGGACTTCGTCGTCAACCGCGGCCATTATTTCGGCACCGAGCAGTTCGTGAACCGCGCCGGGCTGACCGAGGACGAGCAAGCCTGGATCGGCAACGAGGCGCCGCTGGGCGATGACGACAAGGAAGCCCTGATCGCCTACCTCAAGACGTTTTGATGAAGGACGGGTTCGACTGCGACTATATCGTCGTCGGATCGGGGGCAGGGGGCGGCACCGTCGCCGCCCGACTCGCCGAGGCGGGAAGGGACGTGATCCTGCTCGAGGCCGGTGGAGATCCCGTCGCGGAGGGCGCCGAGCGCTTTCCGTGCGACTATTCCATCCCGGCCTTCCACCCGATGGCGACCGAAAATCCCGCCATGGCCTGGGATTATTGGGTCGAGCACTATCCCGATCCGGTCCAGGCGGCGCGCGACTGGAAGCGCTGCGACAAGGGAATCCTCTATCCCCGAGCGGGGACGCTCGGCGGCTGTACGGCGCACAACGCGATGATCTTCGTCACCCCGCAGGATTCGGACTGGCGGGGCATGGCCGAGGCGACCGGCGACGAAGGCTGGGGTCCCGAGGCCATGGCCGGCTACCAGCGCAAGGTCGAGCAATGCCGCCACCGTCCCTTGCGCCGGCTGCTCGCCGCCATGGGCCGGGACGGGAGCGGGCACGGCTGGGACGGCTGGCTTCCGGTCGAGCGGGCGATGCCGGCGCAGGCCTTTTCCGACGCGCCGATGCGCGAGACGATCGAAAAAGGTGCCTGGGCCGCGAGCCGGGATATTTCCGGGCCCTGGCAGGCCTTTAAGCGGCTGCTTCGAGGCAAGCTCGATCCGAACGACCGGTCGATGAACGGCAAGGCCGGCCTGTGCTACGCGCCGCTCGCCACCGACGATCATTGCCGCTTCGGCACTCGCGAACGGCTTCGCGCGGTCGAGGACGGAGCGGGCGGCCGGCTCCGGATCGAGCTCCACGCGCTCGTCACCCGCATTCTGTTCGCGCCCGACGGCGGAGCGGCCGGGGTCGAGTATCGCAGGGGCCGGCACCTCTATCGCGCCAGCCCGCTGAGCGGGGACTCGGCGGAAGGCGGCGAGACGGTCTCGATCCGGGCCCGGCGCGAAGTGATCCTCGCCGCGGGCGCGTTCAATACGCCGCAGCTGCTGATGCTTTCGGGAATCGGTCCGAGGGATGAGCTCGCAAAGCACGGGATAGAAGTCCGGGCGGACCTGCCCGTCGGCCGCAATCTCCAGGACCGGTACGAGGTCTGCGTCCTCCATCGCCTCGCCGCGCCCTGGAAGTCGATGGACGGTGCGGATTTCTCGCCGGACGATCCGATCGGCCGGCTGTGGGCAACGAAGCGGCAGGGCATGTACATCTCGAACGGCGCCGCGCTCGCGATGAAGCGCAATTCGCCCCGCTGCGCCGGCGATGCCGATCTCTTTATCATGGCCCTGCTCGGCGCCTTCCAGGGCTATTATCCCGGCTATTCGAAAGCGCTTCGCGAGCAGAAGGACGTCCTCAGCTGGGCGATCCTCAAGGCTCGCACCGCCAACACTTCCGGCGCTGTTACACTGAGATCCACCGATCCGCGGGATCCACCGTGCATCGCGTTCAATTTCTTCGATCCGAAATGCGATCCGGAGGGCAGGGATTTGAAGGCGGTCGCCGCCGCGGTCGAGATGGTGCGCGAAGCGGCGGCGCCGCTCCTCGACTGCAATCTGGTCACCGAGGAAATCTGCCCGGGGCGCAAGGTCCAGGGCGAAAGGCTCGAGCAATGGATCCGCGACAATGCCTGGGGTCACCACGCCTCCTGCACCTGTCCGATGGGCCCGCGCTCCGAAGGCGGGGTGCTGGACGGCCGGCTGAAGGTGCACGGGGTACCGCGCTTGCGGGTCGTGGACGCGTCCATCTTCCCGCGCATCCCGGGCTATTTCATCGTCAGCGCCATCTACATGGCCGCCGAAAAGGCCGCCGACATGATTCTCGAGGATGACGTCCTCGCCCCGGCGGAAAGGGAGAAGGCCGCATGAGACTGCTCTGGCTTCACGCGCTCCTGACCTGGGGGCTGCTCGTCGAACGGCGGTTCGAGCCCTTTTTCCGCCGGCCCTGGAACCGGCTGTTCCGAAACGCTTGCGCGGCCTTCCTGCAATGGGCGATCAACCTGTCGCGCAAGGACGAAAAGTTGCCGCTCGCCCACGAAACGATCCAGCCGAACGAGGAGCGGGACGTCCAGTCGATGATCGACACGATGCGCGACCATCTCATCCAGGATTTCCCGCCGGAGAAGATGGAGCGGGCCGGCAACACTAAGACCCACGGGCTGGTCCGCGCCGAGTTCATCGTCCACGACGATTTGCCCGAGGCGCTTCGCCACGGGATCTTCGCCAGGCCGGGGCGCTACAAGGCCTGGGCCCGCTTCTCGAACCCCGGGCCGCATGTCGAGCCCGATATCGACGATGTCGGCTTCGTCAGCCTCGGCCTGAAGGTGATGGGGGTCGAGGGGCCCAAGCTGATGGACGACGAAGTGGGCACCCAGGATTTCCTGGCCATCTGCGTCCCGACCTTTCCGACGCCGGACGTCGCCGCCAATGCCGACCTCCAGGTCTGGAGCAAGCGCGAGCTGCCCATCTGGTATTTCCTTAATCCCAGGAAGCATCACATCCGCGACTTCCTGATGCAATCGTTATGGAACGAGACCCAGTACAACCCGCTCGGCCACAATTATTACAGCTGCGTGCCCTATCTTCTCGGCGAGGGGCAGGCGATGCAATATGCCTTTTTCGGCAAGAGCAAGGTGGTGACGAAGATCCCGCGTGTGCCGTTCCGGCCGCCCGACAATTATTTGCGCGACAATATGGTGAAGACCCTGCTCGAAACCGACGTCGAGCTGGAGATGACCGTACAGCTTCAGACCGACAGCCACCGGATGCCGATCGAGAATGCCTCGGTGCTGTGGCCGACTCGCCTGTCGCCCCGGATCCCGGTGGCGACGCTCCGGATCCCGCGCCAGCGCTTCGACTCGCCCGAGCAGCTCGCTTTCGCCCGCAACCTGTCGTTCAACCCCTGGCACTGCCTCCCCGAGCACCGCCCGCTCGGCAACCAGAGCCGGGCAAGGAAGCGCATGTACCAGACGCTCGCCCAGTTCCGGCAGAAGAACAACAAGGTGGAGCCTGTCGAGCCGACGAGTTGGTCGCCGTTTGGGTAAGATCCGCTTAGAGCGTGATCGCTTGAAAATGGATCGCGGACTTTTTCCCGACATCGGCGTCACCCTGAACTTGTTTCAGGGTCCAGCTGGTCGCTCGCCCGGGAAGCGGAAAGCTGGATGCTGAAACAAGTTCAGCATGACGGGATGAGA
>Ga0190275_10000566_pt1 | contig 31300 bp, 37 predicted proteins | sample Popmic550T_FD_133745 | JGI IMG/M metagenome (GOLD analysis project Ga0190275, IMG submission 133745) | Populus adjacent soil microbial communities from riparian zone of Yellowstone River, Montana, USA - 550 T | ecosystem: Environmental > Terrestrial > Soil > Riparian zone > Trees stand | place...
CGCGCCGCATCGATGTCCCCGGCGCCCACCTGCCGAAGGTGGTCTACTACTTCTCCGATCCCTATCCCTACTTCGACCAGGACGTGGTGGTGATCGGGGCGGGGAACAGCGGCGTGGACGCGGCGCTCACCAGCTGGCGCGAGGGCGCGCGCGTCACCCTGGTGCACCTGTTCGAGACGCTGGACCGCGGCATCAAGCCGTGGGTGCGCCCCGACATCGAGAACCGCATCGCCGAGGGTTCGATCCGCGCGCTCTGGCGCAGCAAGGTGGTCGACATCCGCCCGCTGGAGGTGGAGATCGAGAGCCTGGACACCGGCGAACGGCAGACGCTGAAGAACGACTGGGTGCTGGCGATGACCGGATATGCGCCCGACCCGCACCTGCTGCGCGGCCTGGGCGTGACGGTCGACGAGACGACCGACATCCCCGCGCACGACCGCGCCACGATGCGCACCGACGTGCCGGGCGTGTACATCGCCGGCGTGATCGCCGCGGGGCTCGACGCCAACAAGATCTTCATCGAGAACGGCAAGTTCCACGGCCCCCTGATCGCCGACAGCATCCTGGGCCGCGACCCCGACCCCGAGACCGTGCGCATGGCGAAGTCGCTGGCGACGGCGGTGTGAGGGGGCGGGGCCCGCGGGGCCCCCACCCTGGCTCGTTCCTCGCCTGTCCCTCCCCCAAAACAACCTGGGGGAGGGACACCTGCGTCGGCGTACCCTGCGGGCGACGGTGTGTCAGTTAGATCATCGTGACGGTTGGTTGCCGAATCCACGGATGAACGATGGCGCCGGGTCCCACGCGGGGCCGGCGCCGTTTTCATGATATCAGATCGGGAGATTTCCATGCGTCCGACCCACCTCAAGATGTCATCCTGAGGCCGACCGCACCTATCTCTCTGCCATTGAAAGACTTGGCAGGCCGAAGGATCTATACTCGGCCTTTGAGCGACAGGCGGTCTGACGCTCGGGTCGATGGTTTAGATCCTTCGGGCGCCGCCATGGATTGGTGCGCGCGAAAGCTCGGTGCAGCGGCGCCGCTCAGGATGACATCGCTTGGGATTGCCGTCGTCCGGACGATGATGGGCGGCGGCACAAGATGCGGGCGAAGCAGGGGCTTCGTCCGCATCCGGGGGTGCTGCAGGGATGGCGAGTGGGTCAGCCGGCGCGGGAGAGTTGCCGGGCGTAGCCGCGAAGGCCCTGCACCACGTCGTCGGCGTAGGCGGGCATGTCGCCCACCATCACCTCGGCGTTGCGGGGCAGCGCAAGCTCCAGCGCCTCCACCGCGCGGATGATCGCCTCGGCGCGCGAGGCGCGCGGGCTGGCGACCTCGGCGTGCGGACTGGCGACGCGGCGGCGGCGGAGCTTCTCGAACTCCGTGCGGCCGGCATCGGTCAGGCTCAACCACCCACTCTTTTCCTCCACCATCCCGCGCGAGCGCAACGCGCGCACGACGCGGCCATCCAGGTTGTCCGTCAACACGGGACCCGTCTGGCGGTACAGGTGGCGGAGAAGATCGACCTGCTTTTCGTTCAGGGGAATTGCGAGGTTGTTCATATCATCATACTGATAGCGCTAAAGCAAAAGCGCAAGCTCTTTGACGCATCACCGCTCCCAAATGATTACTTTCTGAAACGAATGCGCAAGTGGGCCGCGGGCAAACGGATGCAGCCGTAGTGACCTCGACCGAGCAATGTCCACTTGTGTGCGGGCTTCTTCGCGACTCCGTTACACACGGCGGGGGAAATTCGTTCCTCCAGCCGTGCTCGAAAGATGGACAGCGAACCGCAAAGGTAGGGCTCCCGCACGCGCAAAACATTCGCACCGAAAAAGCCACCATGAACACACGATGCGTCTCATGCGCGGCCGCGCGCGTCCACTCCCGCATCGTTTCTAAGGCACGCGAGTGATCGACGTGATCGCCCGATCACGCAGTCGCCGGCCGGCCTACGGAGGCGGGTGGAGTGCGCGGTATCTACCCGGATGTAAAGCGCGGCCTCGTCAATCGTCCAGCAGGCGGGTGTGGCCTCGGGGGCAGGTGCCGTGGGTGCAGTCGTAGAAATCGTCCTCGAACTCCACCTGTTCCACCCAGTGGGCCCGGCAGTAGCACGCGTCGCACGCGGGGCAATAGAAGGGTGCCCATTCGCTGTTCAGCGACCACAGCGCGCGCGGGTCGCCGCCGCGCAGCGCCTCCGCCGCGTGCGCGTAAGTCGCCGTGGGTGACGCCTCTTCCCACATGGAGGCGAAGACGGAGAGCACCAGGCGGTTCCCCGCGCCGGTGGGCGAGCGCACCACCTCCACGCGCCCCGCCACGGCTCCGCAGGCGGCGCAGGCGTACTCGGCGGCGGGGGTGGGCATCGGGGGAGCTCTCGGGGAGAAACGAAGCGGCCGGCGAGCGTTCGCTCACCGGCCGTTTGGGGTCAGCCGCGCATCCGTTCGGGGTCGAGCCCCACGGAGCGGCACCAGTCCTCGTAGGCGAAGGGCGAGATCTCGCTGGGCTTGATCTCGCTGCGGCCGCCCCAGAAGACGTTGGTGTAGCCCACCGGGATCCCCGCCTCCCCCAGGTGCCGGTCGATGGCGGCCTTGTGGGCGAGCACGGCGTCCTTCTCGGTGCCGTGCGCCACGCCCATCACGTTCACGTCGCAGAACTCGGGGCCGCCCTCGCGCCAGTAGGCGTGCGTCATCACGTAGTGGCGGCCCACCTCGCGGCCGGCGTCCATCTCTCGCCCCGGCGGCACCTGCCAGTGGAAGAGCGCGTTGTAGCGCGTCACCCGCTCGCCCGCGGCGTTGGGCTTGTAGTGCTCCAGGAAGGTGGAGAAGCGCCCGATCACCTTCCGCTCGTTCAGCCCGCGCGCGACCTCCACGAACGTCTCCAGCGGCACCCCGGCCTCGTCGGCGCGCGCCGTCCACGGGTGCTCGCGGATCTCGTCCACCTCCAGCTCGCGCTTGAGCGCCATCAGCACGCGCCACTCCAGCTCGTTCAGCTCGACGACGTTGGTGTCCTGCACGGCGCCCGGCTCGTCGGAGCGCGCGCCGGGCTCCAGGCCGCGGCGGCGCACGTGGCCCACGCCCAGGGTGAACAGCGCCTTCGCGGGGAGGAGCTTGAAGGAGAGCGCGCCGGTGCGCTCGGCCAGGTACTCGGCGTGCTTCCGGATCGAGAAGCGCTGCGGCACCTTGAGCGTGGTCCACAGGCGGTACCTGGACCCCGTGGTCTCGCGGTCGGTGGTGCGGATCACCACGTGGCCGGAGAACGGGTCCTCGCGGAACATGAGCTCGAACGCCGCGTCCAGGCGGTCGGGCGGGACCTCCCACGCCACCAGGGCGCCGGGGGCCAGGTTGGTGGCCATCAGCGTCTGCCGCACGCGGCGGATGGTGCCGGCCGCCAGCATCGCGCGGATGCGCTCCAGCACCGTCTCCAGCTCCACGCCGCTCAGCCGCGCGATCTCGTGGAAGGGCTCTTCCTGGAACCCCTGCAGCCGGTCTTCCGACACGGCCAGGATCGCCGCGTTCACCGGGTCCGCGGTCTCGACGGGGATGGTCGTCGTCGCGCCCGCGGGATGGTTATCGATCATCGAATGCCTTTCGTCGCTACGAATGGTGCCGCAACAGGCGCGAGAGTGCGTGGGAACAGGTGCGCGAGTGCGTTTCGGATCCGCGTGGACGATGCATCATCCGGCGAGTCCCTGCCGGCCGACGCACTCGCGCACTGGCGCACCGGTCAGTCAGTCTTCCCCCGCGCCCTCGCCCGCCCCCGCCGCCGGCTCCTCCCCGCGCCGCAGCGTGAGCTTGTACGCCTCGGGCGGCGCGTTGGGCTTCACGCGGACGGACTTGGCGGGAATGCCCACGTTCACGTGGTACGGGCGCACGTCCTTGGTGGCGACGGCCATGGCGCCGACCATGGCGTTCTCGCCCACGTGCGTGCCGGCGAGCACGGTGGCGTGGTAGGTGATGCGCACGCCGTCGTCGAGCACCGTCTTCAGGTTGCTCACGTCACGCTGGTCCACGATGGAATGCGTGTGCGAGTAGATGTTGGCGAAGTCGCTGATGCTCACGCCGTTGCCCAGCACGATGCCGCCGCGGTCGTCCAGCAGCACGTTGCGGTGCACCACCACGTCGTCGCCCACCTCCAGGTTGTAGCCGTAGCTGAACTCCACGAAGTGGAAGCACTTGAAGTTCTTCCCCACGCGCTTGAAGACGTGCGGCGCCAGGGTGCGCCGGAAGCGCACGCCCAGGTGGATGTTCTGTCCCAGCGGGCTCTTGTCGAACATCTGCCACATCCACAGCAGCGGCTTGCGCTCGGTGAACTTCTCCACGTCCACCTCGGCGTAGTATTCGGGCTCCAGCGTGATGTTGCGCGCGTCCATCTGCGCCAGCGCCACCTGCGCCGCCAGCGGCAGGGTAGCCGGGTCGACGCCCGCGAGCTGGGGATGGAAGAGGCCGGTGAGCACCGAGCGGCACAGCTCCCAGCGGTCGTCGCCGCGCTCCAGCGCCTCGCCCAGCTCGCCCAGCCAGCGGTCGTACAGCGCCACGCTCTCCCGCGAGGGGTCGAGCTGGCGCAGCGGATATATCGGCATGATCGGGCCCGTCCGTCCGGTCGGTTTCGGTCGTGGTTGAGACTTCCAGAACGCCCAAAACTAGGCCCCGCGTCAACCCCGCGCCACCGGAGTTCGCTGATTCGGACGACGAAGGCGGCGATCCACGAAGGATCGCCGCCTCGGAACCGCCGACAGGTGCGTGCCCGCGCGCCGTCCCCGGGCGCGGGCGCAGCCATCCGCCGATGCCCCCTACCGATTCCGCCGCTGCACCTGCACCGCCGACGTGCCGATCTGCTCCGCGACGTACTGGGCCAGCGTGTTCTCCAGCAGCCCGGTGCTGACGCATTCCACCGGGTACTGCGACGAGTCGCGGCGCTGCACCCGCGCGTTGACCTGCGTGAGAATCACGGTGCCACCCCTGGGGTCGGTCTCCACGCGCGAAAGCAACCCGAAGGTGATGTCGCCCTGGTCGGCGATCGGGCCGGCGAGCGAGTTGCGCCCGCAGGTGAAGTAGCGCGAGTTCGCCTCGCCCGTGTAGAGCTGCCCGCGGACCCGCATGTTCGGCGTCGACAGTTCCTTGCGCACGCTGTCGGCCACGGAGGCGGCGAAGCCCAGCCGGCGGTACGCCTCGGGCAGCGTCTGCCACACCTGGTCCACCGTGTGCGGCAGCACCGCGCGGGCGAACGGCTTCTCGGCACGGAAGTACAGGTTGTCGCCCTCGCGCCCGCCCGAGGCGATGCGGTCCTGCGCGGCGGCGGGGAGCACGGTGGCCAGGGAGAGGGCGGCCAGCAGGAACAGGCTTCGACGCATGGTGGGGTGTCCCGTGCAGGGGTTCTGGGGATGGGGGAAGGGCTTCAATGCGTGATCTGGACCGCGATCCCGCCGGGGAGCGGCGTGACCGCGACGGATGGTGCCGGGGCCGCGCCGTGTGCCGGGGCGCGGCGGGCGTGCAGGCGGTGGATGGCGTAGCGGCTGCCCACCACGCCCACCAGCGCGCCGCCCACCACGTCGCTGGCCCAGTGCCGGTCCTCGTACACCCGCGACCAGCCGACCAGCGCCGCGGTCCCGTAGGTCGCCGCGGTCACCCACGGCGTGCGCGCCTCTTCGCTGATGGACGCCGCGAGCGAGAAGGCGACCGTCGCGTGGCCCGACGGGAACGACTGCCAGCGGTCGCGCCGGTTGAAGGGCCGGTAGCGGTGCGGGTCGTCGGTGAAGGCGGGCCGCTCGCGCCCCACGCCCACCTTCACCACCCCGTTCGCCACGCCCGAGGCGAGGAGCGCGATCCCCACGTGCTCCACCGCCTCCGCCGTCCTGGGCGAGCCGGCGAGCTTGCCGCCAGCCCAGGCCACGCCCAGCCCGATCGCGGCGATCTGCGGCCGCCCGCCGTAGTTCAATCGGTCCGACGCCCACTCCAGCCGCGTGCCGCCGCCCTCGGGCACCCGCCGCTCGATCGCCCGGTCCAGCAGCAGCGAGCCGGCGAGGGCCGCCCCGGCGCCGGCCCACAGCAGCCGGTCGATCCCGGGCCGTTCCTGCGCCGCCGTCGGGTGCGCGCTCCCCGCCAGCACGAGCAGCGCGAGCAGGGGCGACGCGGCGCGGCGTACGGCGGAGCGGATCAAGTGGGGTCGGGTGCGGTGCGGACGTGGCGTCGACAGCGGGGTGGCGCCACGGGCCGGCCGCTCGGGACGTGCGTGAGCCCCAAAGCTAAATCTGGATTCCGGGCGCGGCAACACATACGTTCCGGGACGGGACAAACCGCTGCCGCGGGGCACTTCTTGCGAAACCCCGGGCGGGGCGGGTGCGTACCCCATGGTGAGCCATCCACCCTTCGCCGCTCCGGGGCACGGAAATCGCGCCCCGCGGCACCCTCGTTGCACCCGAAGGCCCGAACCATGCACGACCTGCTCCGCGCCCGGCTGATGCGCAACATCGAGGCGCTGCCCGAGGCGCAGATCTACCAGGCGCTCGACTTCGTCGAGTTCCTTTCGTCCAAGTACGCCCGCGAGAGCCTGCGCGAGCCCGGCGTCTTCCAGAAGTTCAGCGAGATGCTGGAAGACAAGATGCGCGGCCAGGGGCTCGCGTTCGGCACCATCAAGGGCGCGCTGGGGGTGATGGGCACGGCGGGGCGGGTGATGTCCGGCATCACCGAGGCCGGGCGCACCGTCATCCGCGAGGTGGAGAGCGTGATCACCCCGCGCGACGACGAGCCACCCCCGCCGCAGCTCCCGCCGCCCAGCCGGCAGCCCGACGGCGACCCGCGGCCGGGCCAGGCCACGGGGTGAACCGGGTAAGACCCACACGCAAGGGGACGGATGGCTGACTCAAGGAAGAAGATCCCGGTGCGAAGCCGCCTTCGGAACGAAGACGAGGACGACGACGACCTGGTGGGCCCGCGCACCGGCGGCAGCCGCCCGGCGGCCCGCCCGCGCCGTGCATCGGGGGGGAAATCGGGCCGCTCGGCCGCGGCGGCGCGGTCGTCGCGGTCGCTCTGGGAGCACGACTGGGTGCGTTCGCTGGTGCGCGACATCCCCAGCTTCGGCAAGCTGCTGTGGGGGCTGGCGCGCGACCCGCGCGTCTCCAAGACCGACAAGGCGCTGGTGGTCGGCGTCCTGGTGTACGCCGCCCTCCCCGCCGACGTGATCCCCGACTGGATCCCCGGCCTGGGCGAGATGGAGGACCTCTTCCTGCTGGCGCTGGCGCTCAGCCGCCTGCTCACCAACGCCGGTGAGGAGGTGCTGGAAGACCATTGGGACGGCGACGCCGAAACGCTGGAGACGCTTCTCGAAGCGCTGGACAGCGCCTCGGAGCTCCTCCCCGGGCCGATCCGTGGCCTGCTGGGAGCACGCCGCTAGCGTCCACGGCCCACAACGATGTCACCGAACCGCCGCCCGGGCTTCCGGGCGGCGGTTCGTCTATCTTCCATCCCCCCCCAGGCGTTTGGAGCGAGGCGAGGCCCGCTGACCGGCGGGTGAAGCCGCAGCAACAACGACGAAAAGCCTCGCAAACTACGCGAGGCTCCACCAGCCTCGATGACAGAATCGCGGCTCGTTTCCTCGAATATCTCCGCTCCGCTGTTCATCTACGGCCCGGGACGTAGATGGTTCCGAGCTTGACCGGCGTCGACGTCAGCGGACGATCGGCCGGGCGTGCGGGTCGGGGCGGCTGGCGACGGCGCGGGGCTCGGGGCCGTCGGCGAGGAGCCGGTCGAGCTTCTTCACCACCTCGGCGCGGTTCTTGGCGAACAGGATCTCGGTGGGCACGCGCTTCACGTACCGCGCGACGCCGTACGGCAGCCGGTCGAGCCGCCTCCGCTCCCGCCGCTCGCTCGCGACGAAGTCCCGCAGCGCCACCACGTGCGCGCGCGTCCACGCCCACAGCGTGCGGCCGCGGATCGACGCCACGTAATATGCATCCCCCGGCCAGTTCAGCCGGTGCTTGTCGAGGTACCCGCACGATCCGCAGCGACAGATCCCCCACGTCTCCCCGCGCTTGTCGATGCTGGATATCTCGTCCCACGAGAGCAGGCGCGGGTGGTGGATGACGAAATACGAGCTGTGCACCCACACGCCGGTGACGTTCGGGTCGGCCGCGAAGGCGCGCGCGGCGGCGCCGTTCACCCCGCTGTACGCGTCCGACAGCGCCGCCTCCGCGCCGCATTTCGGGCAGCGGATGGCGATCGCCTGGTCGACGTCGTGCATCGGAAAGAGGTGATCGATGTGCTTGATCATCAGCCGAAGTGGGGTGGTGCCTGAGACGCGCGCGTCACTTAACGATGATTCCGCGCCGCCCGTGACGGCAAGTCGCACCGGCGGCGGCGTGCGGTCCGCCAAGCACGGAACGCGGGCCACTTGCGCGGGGACCGCTCGCATGTTAAAAGTTTAAACGACTTTAAAAGTCTACCCCAAAACGGTTGAAAGACGACGCTCGTGATCCCTGAATTCGTTCGACGACGGCCCCAGGAACCCCTGCCGGACCTGCCGGACGGCGCGCACCCCGACCGGGGCTGGCGCCGCTCGCGGGTGGACCCGAGCCTGGCGGAGGTGTTCCACTCGGTGCCCGTCACCGGCAAGACGCCGTGGCGGAAGTTCCTGGCGTTCCTGGGGCCGGGGTACCTGGTGGCCGTGGGGTACATGGACCCCGGCAACTGGGCGACCGACCTGGCCGGCGGCAGCGCGTTCGGGTACCGGCTGCTGTGCGTGGTGCTGCTCTCCAACATGATGGCGGTGCTCCTCCAGGGGCTCGCCAGCAAGCTGGGGATCGTCACCGGGCGCGACCTGGCGCAGGCGTGCCGCGACCACTACGGCAAGGCCACCGGCTACGCGCTCTGGGTGCTGTGCGAGCTGGCGATCGCCGCGTGCGACCTGGCCGAGGTGATCGGGTCGGCGATCGCGCTGAACCTGCTGTTCGGGATCCCGCTGCCGGTGGGCGTGGTGCTCACCGCGCTCGACGTGCTGCTGGTGCTGATGCTCCAGAAGAAGGGCTTCCGGATGCTGGAGGCGCTGGTGATCGCGCTGGTGGTGATGATCGGCGGGTGCTTCCTCTTCGAGATCATCATCTCGCAGCCCGACGTGAAGGCGGTGTTCGGCGGCTTCGTCCCCCACGCCGACGTGATCCGCAACCCGCAGATGCTGTACATCTCCATGGGCATCCTGGGCGCCACGGTGATGCCCCACAACCTGTACCTGCACTCGTCCATCGTGCAGACGCGGCGCTACGAGACCAACGCCGCCGGCAAGCGCGAGGCGGTGCGCTACGCCTTCATCGACAGCACGGTGGCGCTCACCTTCGCGCTGTTCATCAACGCCGCGATCCTGATCGTGGCCGCGGCGACGTTCCACAAGACCGGGAACACGCAGGTGGCCGAGATCCAGGACGCGTACCACCTGCTCACGCCGCTGCTGGGGGCGGGCGCGGCCAGCACGGTGTTCGCCCTGGCGCTGCTCGCCAGCGGCCAGAACAGCACGCTCACCGGCACGCTGGCCGGGCAGATCGTGATGGAAGGCTTCCTGGACCTGAGGATGCGGCCCTGGGTGCGGCGGCTGCTCACGCGCAGCATCGCCATCGTCCCCGCGGTGATCGTGGCGATCATCTACGGCGAGAGCGGCACCGCCAAGCTGCTGGTGCTGAGCCAGGTGATCCTGAGCCTGCAGCTCTCCTTCGCCGTCTTCCCGCTGGTCAACTTCACCTCCGACCGCGAGAAGATGGGCCAGTTCGCGAACGCCTGGTGGCTCAAGGGGCTGGCCTACACCGTCGCGGTCCTGATCGCGGGGCTGAACATCTGGCTGCTGTGGCAGACCTTCACCGGCTGGCTGGGGTGACCGCCATGTACAAGCGAATCCTGGTACCGCTCGAGAACTCGGCCTACGACGAGGCGATCCTGGAGCACGTGGCGCGGCTGGCGAAGGTGTGCGGCGCGTCGGTGCTGCTGGTGCACGTGGCCGACGGCTGGGTGGCGCGCACCTGGCGCCAGCTCGACCTGCGCGAGAGCGAGGAGATGGACCGCGACCGCCGCTACCTGGAGTCGGTCGCGGCGCGGATCGCGGAGGCGGGGCTGGAGGTGGACGCCGTGCTGGCCGGCGGCGACCCCAGCCGCGAGATCGTGCAGATCGCCGAGCGCGAGGGGTGCGACCTGATCGCCATGAGCACCCACGGCCACCGCTTCATCTCGGACCTGCTGTACGGGAGCGTGGCCAACGAGGTGCGCCACCGCTCGCAGATCCCCGTGCTGCTGGTGCGCGGCCAGGGGCGGCGCCGGGCGACGAACGGGGCGGAGAAGGGCGCCGCCGCGCCGCCGCCGCCTTCCTCGTCGCCGAGATAACGAACCGCCGCCGGGCTCGGGCTCTCCCTCGCCGAGGTGGAGCCGCCGGCGCACCTCACCCCGCCATCACGCCATGCAGCGCGCGATCGAGGCCTTCGCGGCCATCAACTTCCTGGTGATCGGGCTTTCGCACATCGTGCAGCCGCGCGCGTGGGCGGAGTTCTTCATCTGGCTGCGGGCGAAGGGCGCGGCGGGGAGCTTCGTGAACGGCTTCCTGAGCCTTTCCCTCGGCGCCCTGGTCGTCGGCTTCCACAACGTGTGGACTGGCATCCCCGTCGTGCTCACCGTGATCGGCTGGGGCCAGCTCCTCAAGGCCGTCATCGCCTTCATCTTCCCGAAGGTAGGTTTGAAGAGCATGGCGCGCGTCACGCTCGAGAACGCGCGGATGTTCGTGTTCCCCGGCGTGCTCTTCGTGCTGATCGGCGGATTGCTCGTCTTCCACTTGGTCACGTCGACCGCGCCTGCGTAGGCGTTCCGAACTCGGCCGCAGGGTCGAGACCAGGACAGATGCCGGGCGGACGCACATCGCTCGCGGCGGACGTCGGACAAAGGCGGTTGAAACCGCAGCTATGAGAATGGGAAGCCTTCCCAAACTGCGGGAGGCCGAACAGAAAACGGCACGGACGGGAGGGGCGTTCGTGCCGTTGTCGGATGTATCGAGAGGAGGCCGAGGTCGGAGGGTAGATCGGCGTTCGAGGGGCTTGCACTTTGCGCGGCAGTAGTGTACAGATAGGGAAGCGATCCGAACGGGCACAAACGAGACACAAATGAACAAATCGGAGTTCGTCGAGCGTGTCGCCGAGAAGGCCGGGCTCTCGCGTGCGGCGGCGGCGCGGGTGGTGGATGCGATCTTCGACGCCGCCTCGGGCGCGATCTCCGAGGTGGTGCATGCGGCCGGCTCCCTCAACATCCCGGGGTTCGGCACGTTCACCAAGCGGAAGCGCGTCGCGACACGCAAGCGCCACCCCGCCAGCGGTGTGGTGATCGAGGTCCCGGAGCGTTCGACGGTCGTGTTCCGTCCCGGCCAGGGCCTCCGCGGCCCGGCGGTGAAGGTTCTCGCGCGACGCGGCGTCCAGGCGCGCTCCAAGATCGCATCGCTGCCGGCCCGGCGCTCCGCGCGCGGCGCGCTGGTGCAGAGGCGCGTCGACCCGCTCGACCGGCGCGTGGCGGAGATCCGCAGGCTCGCCGAGCACGTGTGGGAGAACCGCGCGGACGCCGAGCAGTTCCTCACCTCGCCGCACGCGATGCTGGATGGGAAGACGCCCGAACAGGCCGCCGCGTCGCCCGCGGGCGCGGAGCGCGTACGTGACATCCTGATGCGGCTCGAATTCGGAATCCCGGCGTGATCCGCACCGCTTATCGAATCTCCAAGATGCGCTACCCCGTGTTCGACGGGTTTGGGCGCAACGGACCGGCGGCCGCTGGAACTCTCCCGGCCGCGCGGTCGTCTACTGCTCGGAGAGCATGGCGGGCTCGCTGCTGGAACTGCTCGTGCACGCGAACACGCCGCTCAAGCCGCCCGGCGCGCATCACCGCGGGCGCGCCCACCTGGACGATCGCGTCGCCGTCGAGGTGATCGAGCCCGGCGACCTGGACGGGTGGGATTCGCCGGACGAGAAGCCGTCCCGCGCGTTCGGCGATCGCTGGCTGGACGAGGGGCGTACGGCGGTGCTCATGGTGCCTGCCGCGACAGCGCGTCCCTACGGCCGCAACATCCTGCTGAATCCCGCCCACCCCGACTACAACCGGATCCGCGTGGACCCGCCCGTTCCGGTGGAGTGGGATCCGCGCCTGTTCCGCTAGCCGTCCGCGCTCGTCTCCAGAACCGTCCCAGGCCCGAACCTCTCCACGCCGTACGGCTCCAGCGCCCACGCCGGCGCCTCGCCCAGCAGCAGCGCCGCGATCGCCTCGCCGGTGAGGGGGGCGAGGAGGATGCCGTTGCGGAAGTGGCCGGTGGCGTAGAGGAGGTTGGGGACACCGGGGTCGCGGCCCAGGATCGGGAGGCCGTCGGGGGTGCCGGGGCGCAGGCCGCTCCACGTCTCCACCAGCGGCGCGTGGTCGAGCGCGGGGGCGATCTCCACCGCGCCCTCCAGCAGCCGCCGCACGCCCCACGGCGTGACGGACTTGCTGAAGCCCACGCGCTCCACCGTCGCCCCGGCGATCACCCGGCCGCACGCGCGCGGCACCAGGTAGCAGCGCGGCGAATCGACCACGTGACGGAAGAGCGGCGGCGTGCTCTCCATCGCCACGAGCTGCCCGTGCACCGGCTCCACCGGGAGAGGGCGGGGAAGGCCGCGCAGCCGCCCGGCCCAGCTTCCCCCGGCGACGACGACGGCGCCGGCGTGGATCCGCCCGCCGTCCGCCAGCTCGACCCCCGCCACCCGTCCGCCCTCGCGCAGCACGGCGACGGCCTCCACCCCCGAGCGCACCTCCGCCCCCGCGCGCCCGGCGGCGAGGGGGAGCGCGGCGGCCAGCGCGCGGTTGTCCACCTGGTGGTCGCCCGGAAAGCGCAGCGCGAAGCGGACGGCGGGAGAGACGGCGGGCTCCACATCCCGCGTCTCCCCCGCCGTCAGCCGTTCCACGCACAGCCCGGCGGCGGTCTGCCAGGCGAAGCGGTGCGCCAGCTCGGCGTCGTCCTCCTCGCGCAGGGAGAGGAAGAGGGTGCCCGCGTCGCCGTAGCCCACGTCGATCCCCGTCTCCTCGCCGATCGCCGCGGCGAACGCAGGGTACAGCGCCCGCGCGGCGATGAGGAGATCGAGGAACGCGCCGGGCTCCTTCGCCTCGGCCAGCGGCGACAGCATCCCCGCCGCCGCGCGCGACGCCTCGGCGCCGGGGACGCCGCGCTCCAGGACCACGACGGAAAGCCCGGCGCGCGCCGCGCACCGGGCCACCGCACAGCCGATCACCCCGCCCCCGACCACCACCACGTCGGGGCTGCCCACCCCGCTCACGCCGCGCCGGGCTCCGTCAGGTAGGCCGTGAAGAGGCGCGCCGCGGCCTCCACGTCGCCCACGTCCACCGCCTCGAAGGGCGAGTGCGAGTAGCGGATCGGCGGGGCCACCAGCAGCGCCTCCATCCCCTGCCGCACCAGGTGCGCGCCGTCGCTGCTGTAGTGGAAGAGCACCACGTCCTGCACGGGGATGCCGTTCGCCTGCGCCACGCCGCGCATCTCCTCGATCAGCCGGCGCGAGTAGTGGACCGAGGAGTCGCGGTGCACCAGCGCCGGCCCGTGGCCAAGGCGTACCGGCACGTGCGCCTCGGAGACGGTGGGGATGTCGCCGGCCAGGCCGTTGTCGATGATGAAGCCGATGTCGAAGGCGCGGCCGTCGCGCGCCACGCTGCTGGCGCCCACCATCCCGATCTCCTCCTGCACGGTGAGCGCGAAGGTCACGTCGAAGCGCCGCTCGGCGCCGGCGATGCGCCGCGCGACCTCCACCAGCACCGCCACGCCCAGCCGGTCGTCCATCGCCTTCCCCACCAGCAGCCGGCCGACGCGGCGCACGCCGGGGTCCCACACCATGCGCGTGCCGATGCGGATCCCGCGCTCGGCGCATTCGGCGGCGGTCAGCCCCACGTCCACGAACACGTCGTCCCAGCCGTAGGCGGTCTTCACCTTCTGGTCGGGCGACATGGCGTGGCCGGTGGTGGTCGCGACCACGCCGGGGAGCGGCCCCCCGTCGGCCAGCACGCGCAGCGGCGAGCCGATGAAGTACGGCCACGAGAACTGGTCGCGCTCCCCCGGCAGCACGCGCAGGAAGCCGTCGGGCGAGACGGAGCGCACGATCAGCGACAGCTCGTCGGCGTGCGCGGCCAGGAGCACGCGCTTCCCCGGCCCGGGGAGGTGCAGGAAGAGGTTGCCCACCGGCGACTGCGTCACCTCGCCCAGCGGCTCCCACGCGCGGCGCACCCACGCCAGCACCTCGTCCTCCTGCCCGGTGGGGCCGGGGAGCTCGGTCAGCGTCCGCAGCAGCGCCTCCATCGCCCCCGCCTCCCCCTCCGTCCTGTCCGCGGCACCTGAGCCGGCGGTGGGCGCATGGGAAACCATGGATTCGGCGCGGTCTTCGCCCGGGGTCCGGGGCACCAGGGCGTCGTCGGGCGCGTCGTCGGCACGGGCGTCGGTGCGGGTCAGGTCAGACATGCTCACGATCCCCCGTTCGGGCCGTCCACGCGGCCGATGCCCTGGTCCAGGTAGGTGCGCGAAAGCTCCACGTAGTGGGCGGCGCTGGTGGTGACCCAGCGCAGCGACTCGCCGTCCAGCTCCTTCTTCACCTTCGCGGGCGTCCCCGCCGCCAGCGTGCGCGGGGGGATCTGGGCGCCGGAGCCCACCACCGCGCCGGCGGCGACCAGCGCGGCCTCGCCCACCGTCGCGCGCTGCAGCACCACGGCGTTCATCCCGATCAGCGCGCCGTCGCCCACCACGCAGCTCTCCAGCACCGCCGCGTGCCCCACCGTGACGTCCGCCCCGATCAGGGTGGGGCCCTGCCGGCTCACGTGCAGCACCACGTTGTCCTGGATGCTGGTGCGCGCGCCCACGCGGATCTCGTGCTCGGGCTCGTCGCCGCGGATCACGGCGCCGAACCAGATGCTGGCCTCTTCCTCGATGGTGACGTTGCCGATCACCACCGCCGTGGGCGCCACGAAGGCGGTGGGGTGGATGCGCGGGTGGATGCCGGCGTAGGGGAGGATGGTGGCCATTCAGGCTTCGGTAAGAATCTGCGCCAAACGAGACGCGTCGAGGTTGCTCCCGGTCAGCACCGCGGCGACCGGCCCTTCCAGGCCGCGCACGGCCCCTTCCAGCAGCGCCGCGGCGGCGACCGCCGCGGAACCCTCCGCCACCACCCCCTCCTCCACGTACAGCCAGCGGATCGCCCGCCGCACCGCCTCTTCCGAGACCAGCACGATCTCGTCCACCACGCGCCGCGCCAGCTCGAACGCCGGCAGGTCGGTGTCGCCGGTCAGCCCCTCGCAGATCGTCGGCGCGTAGACGGCGGAGGTGAGCCGCCCCGCCGCCAGCGAGGCGTGCATCGCCGCCGTCCCGTGCGTCTGCACGCCGACGACGCGGACGGAGTCGCCCAGCGCGCGCGCCACCAGCCCCACCCCGCCGATCACCCCGCCGCCGCCCACCGGCACCACCAGCGTGCGCACGTCGGGGAGGTCCTCGAAGATCTCCAGCCCCACGGTGCCCTGGCCGGCGAGCACGTCGCGGTCGCTGAAGGCGTGCACGTAACGCGCGCCGGTCTCGGCGGCGAACGCCTCGGCGGCGGCGTGGGCCTCGTCGTACCCGCCATCCACCCGCCGCAGTTCCGCCCCGTGCCGCACCACGCGCCGCTGCTTGTTCTCGGGCGTGTCGGCGGGGAGGAAGACCACCGCCCGCGCGCCCAGCAGCCGCCCCGCCAGCGCCACACCCTGCCCGTGGTTCCCGGCCGACGCCGTCACCAGCCCGCGCGCCAGCTCGTCCGCCGAGAGCCGGGCGACGAAGTTGTAGGCGCCGCGCAGCTTGAACGAGCCGGTGCGCTGCATCCCCTCCAGCTTGAGACGGACGTCGACGCCGGAAATCGCGGAGAGCGCGTCGGAGCGCTCCAGCGGCGTGCGGCGCGCCACCCCCGCCAGCCGCCTCGCCGCGTCGCGCACCTCGGCGAGGGAGGGGACGCCGGCCGTTTCGGCGCCCACGGCGCCCGATTCTGTGTTCACCCGGGAACGATTCCTGCGCGGCCCCGCGCGCGACTTCAGGGAAGGCGGAAGGCCTGGGTGCGTTCCACCGGGTGGCTGGTGGAGGCGAGCCGCGCCGTCGCGGTCAGAGCGCGTCCGCGCAGCGACGCGGCCGGGCGCCAGGTCTCGCTCCAGCTCCGCGTCTGCCCCGGGGCCAGCGACTCGCCGCGCAGCGCCTGCGTGAACATCATGTCGGCCGACCAGCGCCACACCTCGGTCGACCCGTCGCGCACGGTGAAGTCGTAGCTCTGGCCGCTGGAGAACTGCAGCGTGACCGGCTGCTGCGACGCGTTGGTCACCTGCAGGGTGAAGCGCACGCTGTCGGCCGACGCGGCGGTCTGCAGCGTGGTGACCAGCGGCCCCGCGGCGCCCGCGGGCGCGTCGCCGGGCCCGGACGAGGGCGCGGGCGCGGCGGCGGTGCGCGGCTGGCAGGCGGCGGCGATCAGGGCCATGGCGGCGAGGGCGAGCGCGGGTCGCATCGGCAGAAGGCGGGTTGGCGTGGCGGCGGGTGGCCGTCCACCCCGGCCGCCCGGGCGCGGCAAGTCCATGCCGCGCCGCGTGTTTCCGGCGGCGCCGACTCGCAAGATAGAGGCCCTCCCGAAGGCACGTCAAGCAACGGCCCAAGGCGGCCCGAACGAGCTTGCGAAAAATTTCACAAGCTCGTATATTGGGCCCCGAAGCACCTCCCGAAGCACTTGCGGGGGCCCGTAAAAGCGAGACATGGCGCAGATTCCCGAACCGCGGCGGCCCGTTCCGGGCAACATCCCCAACGCGGGGCAGTACGCCAGCGTGGGGCTGCAGTTCGCGATCGGGATCATGGCCTTCACCTTCGCGGGGAGCTGGCTCGACGGCCGGCTGGGCACCTCGCCCTGGCTGCTCCTCATCGGGGTGATGGTGGGGTTCGGGCTGAGCGGGTTCTGGATCTACCGCCGCCTGGTCGTCGCGCCGCGCGAGCGCGCGAAGACGGAGAAGACGGAGGAGCGCCGGTGAACGCCCGCCGGCTCGCCCTGGCCCTGGCCGGGGTGCTCGCCGTGGCGGCGCTGGTGTGGGTGGCCGGCCTCGCGATCGCGCCGCCCGAGGCACGGCGGGGGGTCGCGGCCGGGGCGGCGCTGGCGGGCGCCTGGCAGCTCCTGGTGATCGCGGTGCTGGCGGTGGCGCTCCCCGGGCAGGCGCTGATCGCGCACGGGGTGGGGATGCTGGCGCGGCTGGCGATGGTGGTGGCGGCGGGGCTGGTGATCGTTCCCGCCGCGGGCCTTCCCCCCGGGCCCACGCTGCTGACGATGGTGACGGTGCTGTTCGCAACCACGCTGATCGAGCCGCTGGCCTTCACGGCCCCCGGCGCACGGAACGACAAGGGTCGATGATCGCAACTGCCGCAGTCCTGCTCGCACTGGTAAGCGCCCCCGCGCAGGCGGCGCCCGGCTCCCACGCCCCCGCCGCCGTCGAGGCGCCGGTGCAGGGCACCCGTGGCGCCGAGCACGCCGCCGACCAGGTCCCCGGCATCGGCGCCCCGCACGAGGGGCCCGTGGCCGGCGAGGAGAAGCTCGACTTCCTGCACCACATCCAGGACTCGCGCGAGTGGGAGCTCCCCTTCGGCCAGGTGGTGCACTTCCCCGCCAAGGGGTCGTGGATGGTGGGGCCGCTCGACATGACGCCCACCAAGCACGTCCTCTTCATGGCGTTCGCCGGGCTGCTCACCCTCGTCACGCTGATCGGCGGCGGCGTCCTCGCCGCGCGCGCGCAGCAGGGGCGCACCTCGGGCAAGCGCCACAACATGATCGAGGCGATGGTGCTGTTCATCCGCGGCGAGGTGGTGATGCCCAACATCGGCCACGGCGGCGAGAAGTACGTGCCGTTCATCGCCACGCTCTTCTTCTTCATCCTGTTCTGCAACCTGCTGGGGCTGATCCCCTACGGGAGCACGGCCACCGCGAGCATCTCGGTGACGGCGGCGCTGGCGGTGATGACGGCGGTGGTGGTGGAGGTCGGCGGCCTGATCTCGGTGGGCCCGCGGCAGTACCTGGGCACCATCTTCTTCGTGCCCAAGGGGATGCACCCCGTGGCCGGGTGGGCGATGGGCCTCGCGCTCGCCCCGATCGAGCTCGCGGGAAAGATCGCGCGCCCGTTCGCGCTGACCATCCGCCTGATGGCGAACATGACGGCCGGGCACATCGTGCTGCTGGCGATCATCTCGCTGATCTTCGTCTTCAAGAGCTGGGCGCTGGTCGCCTTCCCGGTGCTCATGGGGGTGGCGCTCACCTTCCTCGAGCTGTTCGTGGCGGTGCTGCAGGCGTTCATCTTCGCGATGCTCGCCAGCGTGTTCATCGGCCTGGTGCGGCACGCGCACTGATCGGAAAAGTGCCCGGTCCCGAGTGCCCAGTGCCCAGGAACGGCAGGGGCACTCGGGACAGTCGGGGACTCAGGACTGTAGGACTTAGGTCCCGGCACTGAAGCCGGCACTCGGACTGGGCACTGGGCACTGGGCACTGGGCACTGGGCACTGGGAATTGAAGTTCGGGATCGCGGCGCTCCCTCCAAACGCGCCGCCGGCGGGGAACGGCTCCATCCCCGTCGCACAGTACCCGGGAGATGGGCGCCCGGGGAGGGCGTGCGGCGCTTGCGCCGGCTTGCGCCCAACCGGCCACGAGCGCCGGGCGGAGCGAGGCCCGAAACCGAAGCAGGACCAACGGGGAGACCAAGAGATGATGATGCTTCAGGAGGCCGCGAACGGCCTCAACAACGGCCTGCTGGGCGCCGGCCTGGGTGCCGGCCTCGCCGTGATCGGCGCCGGCATCGGCATCGGCCTGATCGGCCGCGGCGCGACCGAGGGGATGGCCCGCCAGCCCGAGATCGCCGGCTCGATCCAGACCGCCGGGATCATTCTCGCCGCGTTCGTCGAGGGCGCCGCCCTCTTCGCCATCGTGGTGACGTTCATGATCCAGGGCAAGATCGGCTGAGCAGGACGCAGGACGTACGCCCTCCGCGGGGTCATGCCCGCGGAGGGCCCTGGGACGGTATTCACCACCGAGTGGACATGGATCCGATGCGCCGCATCATCTTCGCAGCAACCGCAGCCCTCCTGGCCCATGCCTCGCCGCTCCTGGCGCAGGAACACGGCGGCGAGGAGTCGGGCGGGCTCCTTTCGCTGAACCCCGGGCTCAGCGTCTGGACGCTAATCATCTTCCTCATCGTGCTGGCGGTGCTGTACCGGGCCGCCTACCCGAAGATCCTGGCGGCGGTGGAGGCCCGCGAGGCCCACGTGCGCGAGCTCACCGAGAGCGCCGAGCGCGACCGCGCCGAGGCCGCCGCCCTGGTGGAGGAGCACCGCAAGCTGGTGGAGGACACCCGCGCGCAGGTGCAGAAGGCGCTGGGCGAGGCCACCGGCACCGCCGAGGCCCGCCGCGCCGAGATCCTGCAGCAGGCGCAGCGCGAGCGCGACGAGATGCTGGCCCGCGCCCGCGCCGACGTGGGCGCCGAGCGCGCCAGCATGCTGGAGCAGGTGCGCCGCGACAGCGTGGACCTGGCGATCCGCGCCGCCGAGCGGCTGGTGCGCAAGAACCTGGACGGCGACGACAACCGCCGCCTGGTGCAGGACTACCTGGCGCAGCTGGGCGGCACGCCCGCCGCGAGGGCCTGAGCCATGCGCTCGCAGATCATCGCCCGCAACTACGCCGAAACGCTGCTGGAGCTGGCGCGGCGCAACGGCGGGCAGCGCACGGTGGAAGAGTTCGGCGCGGCGATGGACCTGCTGGCCGCCGTCGTGGACGACCCGCAGGTGCGCGAGTTCCTCGCCACCCCGCGCATCGGCCTGGAGCAGCGCAAGGCCACCCTCCGCGCCGCGCTGGGCAAGCAGGTGCCCGACCTCTTCCTGCGCTTCGTGATGGTGGTGGTGGACAAGCGCCGCCAGGCGCTGCTGGGCGACGTGGCGCACGAGTACCGCGCGCTGGTGGACGAGATGAGCGGCCGCGTGCGCGTGGCCGTCTCCATCAGCCACGAGCCCGACGCCAAGCTGCAGCAGCAGATCACGGCCACGCTCACCGAGCGCCTGGGCCGCGAGGTGATCCCCACCTTCACCGTGGACCCCGACCTGCTGGGCGGGATGGTGGCGCGGGTGGGCGACGAGATCCTGGACGGCTCCGTCCGCTCGTACGCCGTGGGCCTGCGCCGGAGGATGATGGACGCGCGGGTGACTTCGGCGCCGACGCCGGCGGCGGTGTAGGAGCGGAAGTGCCCAGTGCCCGGTGCCCAGAACTACGGGCCGGCACCCTGGGCACTGGGCACTGGGAACTGGGCACTTTGAAGGTTTTGAGTCATAGACTGTTCCACTCCGGCGTCTGCCGGACCCGGAAAAGGAATCGATACGATGGCGGCTGACACCCAGCTTCGCGCAAGCGAGATCAAGAACGTGCTCCTCGGCGAGATCGAGCGGTACGACCAGCCCTTGGGCGCCGAGCAGATCGGCGAGGTGCTCGAGGTGAAGGACGGCATCGCGCGCATCTACGGCCTGATGGGCACGATGTCGAGCGAGATGCTCGAGATCACCCCCGGCAACGGCGGCGCGGCCGTGACGGCGCTGGCGCTGAACCTCGAGGAAGACAACATCGGCGCGGTGATCCTGGGCGACTGGACGTCGATCCAGGAAGGCGACCAGGTGCGCCGCACCACCCGCGTGCTCGACATCCCCGTGGGCCCCGAGTTCCTGGGCCGCGTGGTGAACCCGCTGGGCGAGCCGGTGGACGGCAAGGGCCCGATCAACCCCACCGGCGGCCGCCGCCAGGTGGACATCGTGGCCCCCGGCATCGTGTTGCGCCAGCCGGTGAAGGAGCCGATGCAGACCGGGATCAAGCCGATCGACGCGCTGATCCCGATCGGCCGCGGCCAGCGCGAGCTGATCATCGGCGACCGCGGCACCGGCAAGACGGCGATCGCGATCGACACCATCATCAACCAGAAGGGCCAGGGCGTCGTCTGCGTGTACGTCGCCATCGGCCAGAAGAACTCGACGATCGCCGGCGTGCTGGCGCGCCTGCAGGAAGCCGGCGCGATGGAGTACACCATCATCGTCGCCGCCAGTGCCTCCGACCCGGCGCCGCTGCAGTACATCGCGCCGTACTCGGGGACCGCGCTGGCCGAGTACTTCATGTACACCAAGGACGAGAACGGGAAGGGCAAGGCCACCCTCTGCGTGTATGACGACCTGTCCAAGCAGGCCGTGGCGTACCGGCAGATGTCGCTGGTGCTGCGCCGCCCCCCGGGCCGCGAGGCGTACCCCGGCGACGTGTTCTACCTGCACAGCCGCCTGCTGGAGCGCGCCGCCAAGCTGAGCGACGAGATGGGCGGCGGCAGCCTCACCGCGCTGCCGATCATCGAGACGCAGGCCGGCGACGTGTCGGCGTACATCCCGACCAACGTGATCTCGATCACCGACGGGCAGATCTTCCTGGAGTCGAACCTGTTCTACTCCGGCGTGCGCCCCGCGGTGAACGTCGGCATCTCCGTCTCGCGGGTGGGCGGCGCGGCGCAGATCAAGGCGATGAAGAAGGTGGCTGGCAAGCTCAAGGGCGAGCTGGCGCAGTACCGCGAGCTGGAGGCGTTCGCCGCCTTCGGCAGCGAGCTCGACGCGGTGACGCAGCGCCAGCTGGCGCGCGGCGCCCGCTCGGTGGAGGTGCTGAAGCAGCCGCAGTACACGCCGATGCCGGTGGAGCACCAGGTGGCGATCATCTACGCGCTCACCAACGGGCACCTCGACGAGGTGGACGTGCCGCAGATCCGCGCCTGGGAGCGCGACTTCCACGTGTACCTGCGCACGCAGCACCCGCACATCCTGCAGTCGATCCGCGAGAGCCGCGAGCTGACGGCCGAGAACGAGCAGGCTCTGAAGGCCGTGATCGCCACCTACGGCCAGCTCTTCGCCGACCCGCACAGCCCGGTGGGGACCGAGGACTTCGCCAACAACCCGATCCTGCACGAGACGGATTCGGACCGCCGCATGAGCGAGGAGCAGCTCCAGCTCGCCGGGCGCCCGGAGACGAACGCGGCGTCGGCGCGGCAGAGCTACTGACACGAGTGCCAGGTGCCCAGTGCCCGGTGCCCAGGATCCGCCTGGGCGAACCGGGCACTGGGAACCGGGCACCGGGCACTTGAGCGATACGAACGATGGCCAAAGCCAGAGAACTGAAGGGCCGGATCCACTCGGTCCAGAACACGCGCAAGATCACGCGGACGATGGAGATGGTGGCCACGTCCAAGCTCAAGCGCGCGCAGGACCGGGTGGCCGCCGCCCGCCCCTACGCCGAGCGGCTGGGCGAGGTGGTGCGCCGGCTGATCAACCCCGAGCTGGCGGCGCGCTTCCCGATCCTGCGCCAGCCCGAGCAGCAGCGCCGCGCGGCGGTGCTCCTGCTCACCGGCAACCGCGGGCTGGCCGGCGCCTTCAACGCCAACCTGATCCGCCAGGCGCGCGAGCTGCTGCGCGACCTGCGCGGCCGCGGCGTGGAGGCCGAGCTGCACGTGGCGGGGAAGAAGGGGATCTCCTTCTTCCGCTTCATGGGCGAGGACCTGCGCACCGCGGTGAGCGACCTGGGCGACCGCCCCGGCGCCGCCGACGCGGAGCGGCTGGTGAACGGCCTGATGGAGCGCTTCATCGCCGGCGAGCTCGACGCGGTGTACGTGATCTACGCGCAGTTCAAGAGCGCGCTCTCGACGCCGCCCGCCACGCTGCAGGTGCTGCCGGTGGCCACGCCCGAGGCCGGCGAGGGCGAGGGGCGCACGGTGGACTACATCCTGGAGCCCGGGGCCGACGAGATCCTGGGCCAGGTGCTCCCGCTGTACGTGCGCAACAGCGTGTACCGCGCGCTGGTGGAGACCACCGCCGGCTTCTACGGCGCCCAGCGCACGGCCATGAAGAACGCCACCGACAACGCGGGCGACATGCTCGAAGCCCTGACGCGCACGTACAACCGGGTGCGGCAGGCGGCCATCACGCAGGAGATCGCCGAGATCGTCGGCGGCGCCGCGGCGCTCGAATAACGCAGGCCGAACACGGACCACAGGAGAGATAGATGGCAGCCACTGCCCCCCAGAACGCGACCGTAGCCCCCGGCGCCCGCAACACCGGCAAGGTGGTGCAGGTGATCGGCCCGGTGATCGACGCCGAGTTCGAGACCCTTCCCGACATCTACAACGCCCTGGTGATCCGCCAGGCCGCCACCGACGGCGTGGCCGCCGTGGACGTGACGCTCGAGGTGCAGCAGCACATCGGGCGCAACCAGGTGCGCGCCGTGGCCATGAGCGCCACCGACGGCGTGGTCCGCGGCATGGAGGTGCTCGACGCGGGCACCAGCATCACCGTGCCGGTGGGCGTCAACGCGCTGGGCCGCATCCTCAACGTGCTGGGCGAGCCGGTGGACGAGCGCGGGCTGATCCCGCTGGACGCCGAGCGCTGGCCGATCCACCGCCCGGCGCCGAAGTTCGTGGACCTGGAGCCCAAGGCCGAGATCCTGGAGACCGGGATCAAGGTGGTGGACCTGCTCACCCCGTACGTGAAGGGCGGCAAGATCGGCCTCTTCGGCGGCGCCGGCGTGGGCAAGACGGTGGTCATCCAGGAGCTCATCCACAACATCGCCATGGGGCACGGCGGCCGCTCGGTGTTCGCCGGCGTGGGCGAGCGCACCCGCGAGGGCACCGACCTCTGGCTCGAGTTCAAGGAAGCCGAGCTCATCAAGGACGACAACCTGGCCGAGTCGTCGGTGGCGCTGGTGTACGGGCAGATGAACGAGCCGCCGGGCGCGCGCCTGCGCGTGGCGCTCACCGGCCTCACCGTCGCCGAGTACTTCCGCGACGTGGAGAAGCAGGACGTGCTGTTCTTCGTGGACAACATCTTCCGCTTCACCCAGGCCGGGTCCGAGGTGTCCGCCCTCCTGGGCCGCATGCCTTCGGCGGTGGGCTACCAGCCCACGCTGGCCACGGAGATGGGGCAGCTGCAGGAGCGCATCACCTCGACCCGCGAGGGCTCGATCACCTCGGTGCAGGCCATCTACGTGCCCGCCGACGACCTGACCGACCCGGCGCCGGCGACGGCGTTCGCGCACCTCGACGCCACGACCGTGCTTTCGCGCGCGATCTCGGAGCTGGGCATCTACCCGGCCGTGGACCCGCTCGACAGCACCAGCCGGATCCTGGACCCGCAGTTCATCGGCGACCGGCACTACAACGTGGCCACCCAGGTGCAGCGCATCCTGCAGCGCTACAAGGAGCTGCAGGACATCATCGCGATCCTGGGCATGGACGAGCTCACCGAGGAGGACAAGGTGATCGTGGGCCGGGCGCGCCGCATCCAGCGCTTCCTCTCGCAGCCGTTCCACGTGGCCGAGCAGTTCACCGGGACCCCGGGCAAGTACGTGAAGCTCGAGGAGACGGTGGAGAGCTTCGAGCGCGTGGTGGCCGGCGAGTTCGACCACCTCCCCGAGCAGGCGTTCTACATGGTGGGCGGCATCGAGGAGGCCGTGGAGAAGGCTCGCAAGCTGGAGCAGGGGGGCTGACGCATGGCCACCCCCGCAACCGGCGGCGAGAGCGCGGGCACCGGGCTGCGCGTGTCGGTGATCACCCCCGAGGCCACCATCTACGAGGGCGACGCCGACCAGGTGATCGCCCCCGCGTGGAACGGCTCGCTCGGCATCCTGCGCGGCCACGCGCCGCTGATGGCGCTGCTGGGCACGGGCACGCTGCGCATCGAGCAGGGCGGCAAGAGCACCAGCTACGCGGTGTCGGGCGGCTTCCTGCAGGTGGTCGACAACACCGTCACCGTGCTCAGCGAGCGCGCGTCGGCGGCGTGACCGCCCGGTAGCTCGATCGACACAGGCCGACGGAACGGCCCCGCATCTCAAGTCTCGAGGTGCGGGGCCGTTCTGCGTTCATACCGGATTACGCAAAAGACTTGTGTCACGCAGAGTCAGCAGAAACAACCGCTGTTCTCTGCTGACTCTGCTGACTCTGCGTGAACCATCGCCGTTTCAGCACACGCCGGGCGTGGTGTAGCAGACGATGTTGCGCGTGTGCGGGCACTCCGGGCAGGTGTGCGGCAGCCCGGTCGGGCCCGGCGTTGCGACGTCCTCCGCGACCAGGTTCTGCACGGGGAACGATTCTACCCGCAGGTGCTCCGGGGCCAGGTGCAGCTTGTTCATCGTCGTCTCTCCCTTTTGCGCGATGGGCCGCGGCGCTCGTCCTCGATTCCGCAGCGGCGTCCAGAGAGTTGCGGCAAAAGACGGACCGTAAGGCGTTGTCGATCCACATCTTACGAAAATGGCCCGCGTCTCCAAGAGGAGATGCGGGCCGATTCTCTTCGGTGCTTTGGACGTGTGTGGCGCTCTGGCGCTCCCTCGGGCCGCGCGCTCCGAAGCTACCGAAGCGCGAGGTGTGCTCCCCTCCCCATCCTCCCCCCTTGTGGGGGAGGGGCCGGGGGAGGGGGGACCCCGCGGCGAACCCGCCACGCCAGCGCCTCTGCAGCCGGTCAGCCGCCCCCGTGACGCGCTGCTTCGCGCCAGTTCGGGTCCGTCACCTGGAACGGCGGCGACGACTTGCGCGTCTCCAGGTCCACCGAGATGTGGTCGGGCTGGGCGTAGAGGAAGCCGGGGAAGTAGACGCGGTAGGTGCCCGGCACCAGCGTGGCCGGGAGCTCGGCCGCCATCTGCACCGTGCCGCCGGGGGCCAGCTGGTGGATCACCAGCGCGCATGCGCCGTCCCCGCTTCCCACGCGGACCCAGCCGGCCGACGTCTGCCGCTGCAGCACGCGCTCGCACTGGCTGTACTGCACCGCCGCCGTGCCCAGGTTCTTGATCGCGAAGGTAGCGGTGCTCCCCGCGGTGTACGCTTCCCGATCGGGGGTGATCTGCAACTGCAGCACGCCGAGGAAGATCTCGTCGCTGCCGCACGCCGCCAGCATCACCGCCGCGGCGAACGCCAAGGCCGTCCGAACGATCCCACGTTTCATCGTTTCTCCGTTGTCTGGTGTGTTCTTCCCCGACAGCTCCGCGCTCAGCCGCCGGACGCGTCCTGCGCGACCAGCACCTTGACCTCGAACGACTTGGAAGTCTTCTCCGCCTCCGATTGTTCGTCCAGCACGGCGTCGTCGGCCGGCTCGCCGATGCCGGGGAGGTACACGCGGTAGATGCCCCCGGGGATGCCGTTCGGCAGGGGGATCGCGCCGCTGACGGATTCTCCCGGCTGGAGCAGGAAGATGGCGGCGGGGCAGGGAACCGACTCGAAGTTCTCCGTCACCCAGCTGAGGCCCGTCCGCCGCTGAAGCGCCCGCGCGCAGAACGAGTAGGCCACCGCCTCGTCGCCCAGGTTGCGGACGGTGAGCACCACCTCGTTCCCCGGGATGTACTGCGTCCTCTCGGGGGTGATGTCCAGGCGCAGGCTGCTGGACGTGGCGCTGCCGCACGCCGCCAGCGCGACGGCCGCCAGCGTGGCGAGTGCGGTTCGGACGAAGGAACGGGCCATGGTGGTCTCCGGGCTCGGATGATCGGTCGCACGCGGGGCCGTCCCGCGTATCCACGGCAGGAGAACGCGCCGGGTGGCGCATGGGTGACACGCAGGGCGGGCGATCGGACGAAGTGGAGGGAGCCCTCGCCGGCTGCGGGCTCCCTCCGCTTCGTCCGCGTGATCGCCTCCGCATCGCTCGCGTCAGGTGCATCTCACCGTGGCGGGCGCCGCGGCGGCGGCCCCGGTCACGCCGCCGGGCAGCAGGGACCGCCGCTGAGGCACGTGGCGCCGCAGCTCGGGGGCGAGCAGGTGTCGGGGCAGGTTTCGCACGTATGGTCGGTGCATTCGAACTTGCAGCTCTTCCCGCCGTCGCAGGTGAATCCCGCGTCGGTGTCGCCGTCCTTGCGGGCGTCGGTGGCGTCCTGGTGCCCGTGCACGGTGCGGCGGAGGCCGGCCGCGGTGGGGAGCGTGTCGAAGCTCTCCACGCGCAGGTCGTCGGGGTACAGGGTGAGCTTGCGCATGAAATCCTCCCGCGATAATAGGGTGGCGAGCGCCCTCCGCCGGGGCGTCGCACATCGGTGAGTGCGCGGGGCCGGGGACCGGTGGACCCGCGCGCGTCCGGCGGAAGGACGCGAGCACGGCAATGGGTGAGGACGACGGAGCCGGGTGGGGAACGGTGTGATGGAGCCGGTGAATTCCGGACCGGCCGGCGACATCATCATCGTACGCGGGAACGTATCGGGAGAAGCACACGCATGCCACGACGGAACCGTGCGCGATGCGTCAGGGGCACGCTTGCCTCTTCCCCACGGAAGATCTGTTGGCCTCGTGCTCGACCTTTCTTCTCCCGCGTGATCGCTTGCAGCTTACCCCACGCCGATCAGCCATTCGGGTAGCGGCCGGAACCGCCGCCGCCGCACCGCGGTATAGTCGGGTGGGATACACCGTCGTCCCGCGCGCCGCGGGCCTGCTGCTCCGGCCCGGCGTTGCAGTCGGTGCAAGGAATTTTCTGGTCTGAAACTTGTAACGGACGTTGCCGGAGTGTGCCTCGCCGGGCCGCCGTGGCCGTGGCGGGCGTTTGCGCGTACAGGAAAACAGGGGATCGGGATGAAGAAGGCGATGTTCGTGGCCGCCGCGGCGGCCGTGCTGGGTGCGCTTCCCGCGAATGCGCAGGTGTTCACGCCCACCTTCCAGAGCACGGCCCGCGGCAGCGACATCGGGCTGTACCTGAGCGACGGGCCGGGCGAGCTGGCCATCGAAGGGATCTGGCGCCGCAACTTCGGCGTGGGCGACCTGGGGCTGCGCGCCGGCTTCGCCGACCTGGCCGACGGCGTGATCCTGCTGGGCGTGGACTGGCGCCAGCCGCTGGCGCTGGGCACGGCGCCGCTGGACGTGAACGTGACGCTGGGCGCGCAGGGCGCCTTCGGCGACGTGAACGGCGTGGGCGGGCAGATCGGCCTGGCCGTGGGCCACACCTTCACCGAGACGCCGGGGGTGCGCATCACCCCGTACATCCACCCGCGCGTGGCGGTGGTGACCGCGCTCGCCGACGACGCCGACCCGCAGCTGGAGGTGCTGGCCGACCTGGGCGCCGACTTCGACTTCTCGCCCAACCTGAGCCTGCGCCTGGGCGTGAACCTGGGCGACGGCGCCGACTGGGGCATCGGCCTGGCGCTGCGCCGCTGAGGGCTATCGACCAGGGCATTCGACACACCGACACACACAGACGCATACCGGCCCGCCGCCGTACGCATCCACAGCGGCGGGCCTTCGCATCCATCGTTCACCGAAACGCATGAGCCTGAGCCTGAAACGGGTCGATCTCCACATCCACACCCACGCCTCCGACGGGCAGCTTTCGCCCACCGCCATCGTGAACGCGGCGGTGAAGGGAAAGCTGGACGTGATCTCCATCACCGACCACGACACGGTGAACGGGCTGCACGAGGCGCTGCGCGCGGCCCAGGGGCAGCCGGTTACGGTGATCCCCGGGATCGAGCTGAGCTCGCACCACGGCGAGAACGAGATCCACGTGCTGGGCTACGGCGTGGACCCCGACGCGCCCTCGCTGCAGGCGCACCAGGCGCTCGCCGGCGACCGCCGCGCCGGGCGCATGCAGGAGATGGTGCGCCGGCTGCAGGGGATGGGCGTGGGCGTCGCGTTCGAGGACGTGCTTCGCGTGGCCGGCCCCGAGGCGAGCTCGCTGGGGCGGCCGCACCTGGCCCGGGCACTCCAGCAGGCGGGGCACACCCGCAGCGTGGGCGAGGCGTTCGACCTGTACCTCAAGGACGGCGGCAGCGCCTTCGTGCCCAGCCAGTTCCCCAGCGTGCGCGAGGCGATCGACGCGATCCACGCGGCGGGCGGGGTAGCGGTGTGGGCGCACCCGGCGCTGGAGGTGTTCGACCGCGAGGTGCGCACCTTCGCCGGCTGGGGGCTGAACGGGATCGAGTGCCTGCGCCCCAAGACGCCGCCGGTGGAGAGCATGCTCTTCGAGCAGGCCGCGCGCGACATGGGGATGTTCCGCACCGGCGGCTCCGACTGGCACGGCCCGCACAGCGGCCGCCTGGGCGACTGGTGCGTGCGCGGCGACGACGTGCGCGACTTCCTGGCCGCGCGCGGGCTGGCGGACTGAGCGGCGGACCCTCGTCCGTTCCACTCCGTGAGCTCCGCTGACTCCGTGTGAAACGAAGCACCGCAGGTTTCACACGGAGTCAGCGGAGCCGACGGAGGAACGTCGGCCGCGGCTCCGGCGGATCGCACGTCCGCGGTCCCGGTGACGTAAGCCGGTGGGGAACTTGCAGTTGTATCCGTCGATACCCGGCTGGCTCTCCTCCCGCGCGGCCCGCGCGAGCTGTATCCTCTCGTCCACCCGAGGCTCCGCCTGATGGACGTACCGCCATCCAACGACCCGACGCCGTTCCGACCCGGCCCCGCGCCGGCCGCGACTCCGCCGGCCGCCGCGGCGCCGGTGCCGGTGCCCGTGCGCCCACGCAGCTGGCTGCGCGACGCGTGGGTGCTGCCGGGGCTGGCGGCGCTGGCGGTGGGGACGGTGTTCGCGATCGTCCTCTACCGCGCCGCGCCGCAGAGCGCCGGCGAGGTGCGGAGCGCGGCGATGGTGGCCGTGGCGCCCGACGCGTTCACCCCGCGCGTGTCGCGGGCCCGCGAGCGGATCAGCGCGGCGCAGCGCGCGCGGGCGGCGGGTGACACCGCCGGCGCCATCGCCCGCTACGCCGAGGCCGAGGAGGAGGCGCTCACCGCGCGCCAGCACACGGCCGACACCACGCAGACACGCACGGCGACGGAGCTGTGGGCCACCATCGTGCTCGACCGTGCCGAGCTGATGCTGGCCTCGGGCGCGGGCCCCTGGTACCGCGCCGACAACAACCACGTCCTCGCCGAGGCGCTGGCGGCCGTGAAGCGCGTGCAGGCCGTGCCGCTGACGCCGGCCACGCGCGCCCGCGCCGCGGCGGTCGCCGAGCGCCTCGAGCGCCAGATGCGGCCCGGGCCGCTGGAATGGATCCCCCGATGACCTGGACGCCGGCGCAGCGCGCCGTGGCCGCCTCGCTGCTCTTCCTCCTCGCCGCCGTGCTGGCCGGCGTGGTGCTGGTGGAGCACGGCGTGGAGTACCACCTGTTCGGCATCGTGGAGGGGCTGTTCGCGCTGCTGCTGGCGTACCTGCTGGTGCTGCGCGGCGCCTGGGCGTCGCCGGCGGGCGTGCCGGGATGGGCGGCGCTGGTCTACGGCACCGTGGCCACCGCGCAGGTGCTGGAGTTCCTCTTCCCCCCGCCGGGCTTGGTGCAGTGGGTGGTGGTGGCCGGCGTGTCGATCACCGCGTGGAGCGTGTTCTCGGCCGGGAGCCCGCGGCGGCTGGTGGCGTCGCTGGCCAGCCTGGCGGTGATCCTGGCGCTGGTGCGCTACTCGGTGATCCCCGTGCTGTGGGCGGGGATCGGCCCGGCGGAAGGCACCGCGTTCGGCCTGGGCAACCTGGCCGAGGGCGCCCGCCGCATGTTCGCCGACTGGCGCCCGGTGCGCCCCGCGGGCGAGCTGCTGGGCTTCGCCGCCGTGTGCTGCTGGGCGCTGGCGACGCGGCTGGTGTGGTCAGCGGTGGGGCGCGCAGCGACTGGGGACCGGGACATCTAACCGCATAGTTTGCCGTCCTCCTCGCGATCATCGTCGAGGTGCCGCGGCGGTGTGCTGCCGGGCGCTGGCGACGCGGCTGGTGTGGTCGACGGCGCCGTCGCTCCGCAACGCGCCCGATCCGGCGAGCGGAGCCGCGGGACGGGTCGCCGCGTAGTTCCCGACCCTCCATCGCCGTAAATTTATTTACTCAAAATGAGCGGTGCTTCTCGATCTTTGCCCGCTTACCTCAAGCCCCCTCCGTTTCCTTTCAGCCGTCTCCGAAACAAGCAAGGTCGTGAATCGGCAACGGTTTGCGTGGGGTGCAAACCGTGTATATTCCAGGGTGCCAGAACGCCTTCACGCGCTGAGAACCTCGCACCCCCACTGATACGTCATGCAGTCAGTTCCGCCGCCGGGCGCCGCGTCCACCTCCGAGGCGCATTACCGCGCGCTGATCGAGAACTCGGCCGAACTGGTGGCGGTGCTTGACGCCGATGGTCGCATCCGCCTCGTCCACGGGCCGGTGGAGCAGACACTGGCCGTCTCGGCCGCCGAGCTGGTGGGCCGCAGCGTGTTCGAGATGATCGCGCCGGCGGATACGGAAACCGCGGCGGCGGCGCTCGCTCGCGCCGCCGCTCGCCCCG
>Ga0190275_10000567_pt1 | contig 31208 bp, 25 predicted proteins | sample Popmic550T_FD_133745 | JGI IMG/M metagenome (GOLD analysis project Ga0190275, IMG submission 133745) | Populus adjacent soil microbial communities from riparian zone of Yellowstone River, Montana, USA - 550 T | ecosystem: Environmental > Terrestrial > Soil > Riparian zone > Trees stand | place...
CCCTTCTCGGGGCCCTCGTCCCAGTCGATGTCCAGCCACTTGAGGCCGTCGAGGATGGCCTTCAGGGAGGCCTCCGTGGAGCGCTCCAGATCCGTGTCCTCGATGCGCAGGATGAAGGTGCCGCCGAAGCGCCGCGCATAGAGGTAGTTGAACAGCGCGGTCCGGGCGCCACCAATGTGGAGGTAGCCGGTAGGAGAGGGTGCGAAACGTACGCGGAGAGCGGAGGCCATATGAGCAATCGCGATTAGCAAGCAGGGGGATGGCTGGTCAACGCGCGTTCGACAGAGGTTCGAGCGTCGCTGGGGACCCTGGGCTACACTGAGGGCAACAGAGGTGACCTGATGACACTGCGCTCCGCGCTCTCCGCACTCCTGGCCGCCGCCCTGCTGCTCGGGCTCCCAGCGGCCGCCACGACGATGCTCCGAATCGATCTCCCCGAGCTGGCCCGGACGGCCGACACCGTGGTCCATGGCACTGTCCGGCGCATGGAGAGCCGGTGGAGCGGGGATCGCCGCCGCATCGTCACGGACGTGGAGATCGAGGTGACGGAGACGCTCAAGGGGCAGGCGAGCCACACCGTGCTCCTCGTCCAGCCGGGCGGACGGGTCGGGGATATCGGACAGATGGCCCATGGCCTGCCCTCCTTCGCGCCGGGCGAAGAGGTGGTGGTCTTCCTGGAGCGTCGCGGGCCGAGCGCCTTCCGCGTCACCGGCATGGCGCAGGGCAAGTACCAGGTGCGCCGCTCGGAGGATCGCTCGGTGCTCGCGGTGCCGGAGAGCACGGGGGACACGCTGCTGCTGGACCCCGCTACGCGCCAGCCCACCGCCTCTACGCAGCGGACGACCACGCTGGAGGAGCTGAGGGCGGCCATCCGGACCGCCCTCCAGCAGCCAGGACAGGAGAAGCGCCAGTGAAGGTCGCGGCGTTGATGCTGGCCCTCTCGCTGGGTCAGTCCTCGGCCCCCTACGTGCGCAGCCGTGTCGAGGCGGGCGATACGACGACCCAGTGCCTCTTCTGGACGGCGCCGAAGCTCTCCTGGTACCAGAGCACCGTGGGCAACCCGGACACGAAGCCCGCGGGCTCCGAGTTTGACGCCGTCCGCCGCTCCTTCCAGGGCTGGCAGACGATCTTCGCTGGGTGCGGCAACCTCTCCTTGGAGGAGGGGGGCAGGGTGGATGACCGCAGCGTGGGGTATGAGGTGGGCGGCCAGAACCGCAACCTGGTGCTCTTCCGCCTGCGGAGCTGCGCGGATGTGGCGCCGTCCAGTGACCCGTGCTGGGGCGACGACTCGTGCGGAAATGCCTATGACTGCTGGAGCAATGACGCGCAGACGATCGCCGTCACCCTCACCACGTACGACCAGAAGTCCGGCATCATCTATGACTCGGACATCGAGCTGAACTCGCCGAGCTTCACCTTCACCACGTCCGATGGAGCCCTCTGCCCGCCGCGGGTGAACCTCAACTGCGTGTCCACGGACGTGCAGAACACCATGACGCACGAGATCGGTCACTTCGTCGGCCTGGATCACACGAACTTCACGGGCTCGACGATGAACCCGCGAGCCCCGCCCGGGGAGACCACCAAGCGGTCCATCGACTCGGGCTCGCATGCCTTCGTGTGCGAGTCGTACCCCAAGGGACAGGCCAGCCAGAGCTGCATCCAGCCCACCGCCGACCCGAACCTCGGCCGTAAGGCCCAGGTGGCGGGCTGCGCCAGCACCGGGGCCGAGGCGTGGCTGCCCGCGCTGGCCGGGTGGGCGCTGCTGCTCGTCCGCCGCCGCAAGGGAGCGCGCGCGTGAGTCGCCGCCTGTCGCTCTTGCTGGCCGTCCTGTTCGTGGCGCCCGCCGCGGGAGCCCAGGTCTACCGACGCACCGTGGTGCCCGGCAAGCCGCTGTGCCTCAACTGGCTCAGCCGCGAGTTCAAGTTCCACGTCGACTCCGCGGGCAGCCTCCGGACGCCTCGGGACACCGAGTTCCCCGCCATCGACGCCGCTTTCGACACCTGGCGGACGCTGTCGGCCACGTGCAGCGACTTCACCTTCGTCCGCGGCCCGGACGTGAGCCGCCCCGCCGTGGGCTACGTCACCGGCCAGACCAACCAGAACATCATCACCTTCCGGGAGACGTCCTGCCTGGATGTTGTCCCCTTCGAGGATCCGTGCATCGAGGCGGAGACCTGCTCCAACGACTACTCCTGCTGGGAGCATGGAGATCTGACCATCGGGCTCACCACGACGACGTTCAGCTTCAGGGATGGCGTCATCCTGGATGCCGACATCGAGTTCAATGCCTCCCAGCCCGGCGGCAACCTGGGCTTCCTCTTCACCATCGTGAGCTCGCCCCTCTGCGAGGGCCTGCCCTCCCCGGAGTGCGTGGCCACGGACCTCCAGAACACGCTGACCCATGAGATCGGCCACGCCATGGGGCTGGATCACGTGTTCGAGCCGCTCTCCACCATGGAGGCCTCGGCGCCCCCTGGCGAGACGGACAAGCGCGTCATCGATGTGGGCACTGCCGCCGGCTTCTGCGACACGTATCCCCGGGGCCTCCCCCCCACGCAGTGCACCGAGCTCGGTGTGTCGGGCAAGAACCTCTCCGCCCAGAGCGCGGGGACAGGCTGCGCGACGGCCCCAGGGACGGTGCTGCCCGGCCTGCTCCTGAGTGCGTGGGCACTCCTGCTCCGGCGCAAGGCGTCTCGGACGCCCCAGGCGTGAGGGAGAGCTCATGAGTGTCGCGTTCTTCGATCTCGACAAGACGCTCCTCGCGGTGAACTCCGGGACACTGTGGGTCCGCCGCGAGCTGGCACTGGGACACATCACCCGGATGCAGGCGCTCCGCGCCAGCCTCTGGATCGCCCGCTATCACCTGGGCTTCGTCTCCATGCAGGACGCGCTGCTCGCGGCCATCGCCCACCTGGCGGGCACGTCCTCCCTGGCGATCCAGGAGCGCACCACCACCTTCTACGAGGCGCACGTCCGCCCGCTCTACCGCCCCGGCGCCCTGCGTGCGCTCGAGGAGCACCGCGGCGCGGGAGACAGGCTGGTGCTCCTCACCTCCTCCTCGGGCTACCTCTCGGAGCTCGTCTCGCGCGATCTGCGCCTGGATGCGATCCTCTGCAACCGCTTCGAGGTGGATGCGCAGGGGCTGCACACCGGCCGCCCCCTGGGCGATGTGTGCTTCGGGGAGGGCAAGCGCACCCACGCGGAGCGCTACGCTCGGGAGGCAGGTGTCCCCCTGGCCGCGTGCGCCTTCTACACGGACTCCTACTCGGATCTTCCGGTGATGGAGGTGGTGGGCCGCCCCGTGGCCGTCCACCCGGACTACCGGCTGCGGCGGGAGGCGGTGCGCCGCGGCTGGCCGGTGGTGGACTGGGGCGTGCCCACGGCGGGGGCCCCGGTCGCCGGTTCGCCCGCGTCTCCGCAGGCAGGCCCCGGCGCCGGGTGAGCGACGCTCAGCGCCGCGGCAGCTGCAGCTTGATGTTGAACACGTAGTCCACCGAGACAGCCTGGCCCTTATAGAGGATGGGCTTGTAGATGCGCGACTGCAGCGCCTCGAGCACGGCCTGCTCCATGTGCGGCACCGGCTTGAGCACGCGGCAGTTCTCCACGCGGCCCACCCGGGTGATGGTGCACTTCACCAGCATGTTGCCCTGGATTCTCGCCGCGAGCGCCTCCCGGGTATAGGCGATCTCCTTACCCTCGAGTTGCACCGGCCGGCTCATGCCCTCTCCGTAGGGGAGAGGGCTGTTTCCCGCCCCGGCGAGGACGTTGGCCGGGAGCACCGTGACGGCTCCGCTCCCTGCCGTCTCCCCGGGACCGGTGTCCGCCTCGGCTGCCGCAGGCTTCGCCGCGGGCTTCGCCGCAGGCGCGGGGGTCGAGGGCACCAGGGACTCCGCCGGATCGAGCGACGTGGCCATCGAGGTGGCGGGCTCCAGGCTGGCGCTTCGCGCGCTGGCGAACTCCACCTTGCTCGAGCCCGGCGAGCCGCCCCGGCGCTTCTGAAGCTTCTGCGAGAGCACCACGTCCCCCGAGCCGCCCGTGATCACCGCCTCGGTCTGGTAGCCCTCGAGCGCGAAGGTGAGCTCGGCCGTCACCGTGCCGTCCCCACCCGCAGGGACCTCCAGCACGAACGGCGTCGTCCCACGCTCCTTGCCTCTGTAATAGACGCGCGCGCCAGTCGGCTCGCTCATGAGCCGGAAGCGGACCTGCTGGGGCTCCGCCTGCGCTGGATCGGCAGCGGGCGCCGGAGGTGTGACGGGAGCCACCGCCGCCGTCTGCGCAGGAGCCGCGGCAGGGGGGGCGTCCTGGGGGCGCATCAAGAGGACCGTGGCCACCAGTCCCACGAGGACTGCCCCGCCCACCAGCCCCAGGGCCAGCAGCTTGCGCCGGCGCGCCTTGGCCACCGACTCGGGCACCTCCACGCTGATGTCCAGCGCCAGCGTGGAGGAGCTGGTGTCCGTGCCGCTCGCGGCCGCGAAGAGGGGAGAAGCGTGGGGGCCCGTGGTCGTCCCGCCCCCCGGACGCTTGAAGATGCCGCTGTGGCCGCCCGCCGCCATGTTGGCGGACCGCAGCGCCTCCAGCAGCTCGTCCATGGACTGGTAGCGGCGCGCCGGATCCTTCTCCAGGCAGCGCATCGTCACCGCCTCGATGTCCGCGGGCACGGGGATGTGCGGCCGCAGCGAGTTGAAGGGCGGAGGTGGCTCCTTGCAGTGGGAGAAGATCAGCTCCAGGTGATCCCGCGCGATGAACGGCGGGCGCCCCTGCAGCATCTGGTACATCACCACGCCCAGCGAATAGATGTCGCTGCGCGCGTCCGCCACGTTGCGCGCCTGCTCCGGCGCCATGTACTGCGGCGAGCCCAGGAACGTGCCGCTCTGGGTGATCTCCGGGCTGACCGTCTCGGCCTCGCCCTCGCCAATGGACTTCACGAGGCCGAAGTCCAGGACCTTCACCAGATCCTGGTCCGCCTCGTTCAGGAGCATGATGTTGGCCGGCTTCAGGTCCCGGTGGACGATCCCGATGCTGTGCGCCTCGCGCAGCGAGCGACAGACCTGTTGGACGATGGCGATCACCCGGCTCCAGGACAAGGGGCCGGTCTGGGCCAGCACCTGCTGCAGCGTCCTACCCTCCAGGTACTCCATGGCGATGTAGTAGATGCCATCTTCCGTCTGCCCGTAGTCGATCACCGTCACCGTGTTGGGGTGGCGGAGCTTGGACGTGAGGGAGGCCTCTCGCAGGAAGCGCTGCTGGAAGCCGGGATCCTTGGTGCTCGGGAAGCTGGGGTTGAGGACCTTGAGCGCGACGACCCGATCCAGCGGGGCCTGCATGGCGCGGTACACCTTCCCCATGCCGCCGATGCCAATGGCCTCGGTGATGCTGAATCGATTGTTGAGTGTCCGGCCAATGAGGGGATCCCCACCTGGATTCACAGGAACCTCAGCGCTCGGAGAGTCACTCTTGATCATTCACCACCCCTGAAAGCAGACGACATCCGTACCTCCAACCCGCGTCCCAGTGGCCATCAAACCACAACCGCAGGTGCTCCGCGATCACCGCCGAGGACCCACCGTATCAGGTCGGACAGGCCTGTTTGGAGCAGCCGAGGGAGCAACCTGGCCCATTCGCCCGCATTGACGGTCCTCCGTCGGGCAGATTACGTTTCGAGTCAACCCGAGCATGTGCGTCGGGTGGGTCTCCCCGATGGCTGAAACTCCCACAACTCCGGCGGAAGCCCAGGCGCAGCGTGCGTCGGTCCAGCGACGACTCCTCTCGCTGGAGAACGAGCTCACGCGGCTGCGGCGGGAGCTCTTCGTCCTCGGTGGCGAGCACCGGCTGCCGGGGCTCTTCCTCACGGTCGAGGTCGCCGGCACCCAGGTGCTGCTGCCCTCTGACGCGGTGCAGGAAGTGGTCCGGCTGGTGGAGCTCCAGCACCTGCCGGGGGCTCCGGTCCATGTGCTGGGGGCCTTCGTCTACCGAGGCGTCTCCGCCATCGCCGTGGATCTGGCCCGGATGATGGGGGTGGAGCGGGAGCCCTCGCTGGACGCACACCTGGTGGTGTGCTCGGGCATCCGCACGGTGGCGCTGCTGGTGGATCACGTCCAGGACATCGTCGAGTCGCCGCTGCTGGTGGACCGTGTGGAAGAGAATGAAGAGCGGTCTCCGTGGGACAAGACGGGCCTGATGGCGGGCCTGTGCCGCACGGCGGACGGGGGGCTGCGCCCACTGCTGCGCACCACGGTGATCCTGGCGGCCCCGGAGGAGACGTGAGCGAGGCAGCGCGAGTGGACTCGCTCGACGAAGCCACGCTGAGCCGGGTCGAGGAGGTGCTGCGAGAGGCCAGTGGGATGACGCTGGCCTCCAGCGTGCGGCGCTCCCTGAGCACGGCCATGACCCGGGCGGCCGAGGCGCGGGGGATGGACATCCCCACGTTCCTCCAGAAGCTGCTGGCGCGCGACGCGACGGTGGTGGAGCAGTTCATCGAGTACGCCGTCATCGGCGAGACGTACTTCTTCCGCCACCCCGAGCACCTGCGCGAGCTGGGCCGTGTGGCCACCCTGAAGGAGGACGGCCTGCTGCGCGTGTGGAGCGCGGGCTGCGCCACCGGCGAGGAGGCCTACAGCATCGCCATGACGCTGCTGGCCTCCGGGCTCCCGGTGGAGCGCATCCGGGTGACGGCCAGCGACATCTCCGCCCGCTCGCTGCAGCGGGCCCGGGCCGCCACATATGGCCCCTGGTCGGTGCGGCGCATCGAGCCCTCCATGGAGCGGCGCTTCCTGACGCCTCAGGGAGATCTGGTGATGGTCAGCTCCCAGGCGCGGCGGCCCGTGGAGTTCGTCCGCCACAACCTGGTGCTCGACGCGGCGCCCGTGTCCGAACAGGACGCCGTGTTCTGCCGCAACGTCCTCATCTACTTCCCTCACGAGCTGGTGCGGCAGGTGCTCGCCAAGCTCATCAGCGCGCTCGCGCCGGGCGGGATGCTGTTCCTGGCTCCAGCGGAGATCCCCCTCACCAACGGCATGGGGCTGGAGCAGATCGACGTGCAGGGCTCCCCAGTCCTCCGGCTGCCCCGGCCGCGGTCGGCCGCCGAGATCGCCCCCGCCCCTCCACCCACGCCGGATCCGAAGCTGGAGCTGATGCGCAAGCTGAAGTCGGCGGCTTCCAGCCAGGTCTCCCAGGCTCGACCCACGCAGCCCGCGGCACCCGCGGCCTCCTCCGCCCCGGCCACTCCGTCCTCTTCGGCTGGGACGGGGAGTGATGACGCTATGCGTCAGGCCTTGAGGGCAGCCCAGGAGGGCAAGTTCGACCAGGCGGAAGAGCTGGCACGGGAGGCTGCCCGCAAGCTCGTCCCCGAGGCGTACCTGCTGCTGGCCATGGTGGCCGAGACCCGGGGCAACGTGAACGGGGCGGTGGATTTGGTCCGCAAGGCGCTATATCTGGACCCGACGATGGCGCTCGGCCACGCTACGCTGGTGACGCTCTACACGCGGTTGAATCGGCGGGAAGAGGCGGAGCGGGCCCGGCAGAATGCCTTGCGCGCATTGGATGGGCTGGACGACGAGCATCAGCTCCGGGGAGTGGAATCGATGACGGCGGGGGGCCTGCGACAGGCACTGGCCGCCAGGAATCGGACAGGATGGCAGGGGGCGCGGTGAGGTGCGGGCGCTCGTGATAGCTGGGAGGTAACGTGGAAGTCCAAGGCACCAAGCTGTCCATGCCGGGGCGTCGGTCGGTGGGACGGCTCAGCCTGCGTACCAAGATCCTGTTGATCACGGGCCTGACGGGTGCCCTGGTGGCCACCCTCTTGAGCGTCGTGTTCACGGTGCAGATGCGCGCCGCGCTGCGCAACGAGCTGGCCTCGCGAGCGCGCGTGGTGAGCATCCAGCTGGCCAGCAACCTGTCGGCGGCGACGTCGGCCCGCTCGCAGGTCACCCTGCAGCAGGCGGCGGACTCCACCCTGCGCGACGTGTCCGAGGTCGCCTACGTGGTGGTGCGCGACACCCAGGGCGAGGTGCTGGCGATCTCCTCCGAGAAGGCCTACGCGGGAGCCGACAAGGTGGCGCCCTCCCTGGAGGCGCTGGCCGTGGAGCGCGAGGTGACCGTGGGCAACAAGCGGGTGCTGGAGACCTCCGCGCCTATCGTCTACGGCCGCGCGGAGGATCCCCGGCAGCCCTCATCGGGCGATACGCGGATCCGGGTGGGCACGGTGCAGGTGGGAATCCAGCTCGACGCGCTCACGGCCTCGGTGAGTGCGGGCGTGATGTCGGCCGCGGGCATCGGCCTGGCCACCCTGCTCGTGTGCATGATCGCCGCGGCCATGCTGTCCCGGCTGGTGACGGTGCCGCTGGAGCGGCTGACGGGAGTCGCCGCGGGGATCGCCGCGGGGAACCTGCGCCAGCAGATCGACATCCGCTCCACGGACGAGATCGGCGAGCTGGCACAGAGCTTCGGGAAGATGGCGCAGACGGTGACGCACCTGGTGGCGGACCTGCGCAGCGCGGCGGCGGACATCGAGCGCGAGGCCAACAGCGCGCTCACCACCTCCTCGCAGCAGTCCGCCATGGCGCACGAGCAGGCCTCCGCCATCAGCGAGACGAGCACCACGGTGGCGGAGATCGCCCAGACGGCCAAGCAGGCCACCAGCTACGCGGACTCGGTGATCAGCGGCACGCAGCGCTCCGAGGCCCTGTCCACGGAAGGCCAGAAAGTCGTGGCCGAGAGCGTGGCCGGCATGGAAAAGCTGGGGGATCAGGTGCGCGCCATTGCCGTCGCCATCACCGAGCTCAACGAGCGCACCCTGCAGATCGGCGACATCATCACCACGGTGAGGGACGTGGCCGAGCAGTCCAACCTGCTGGCGCTCAATGCCTCCATCGAGGCCGCCAAGGCTGGCGATCACGGCCGCGGCTTCGCGGTGGTGGCCATGGAGATGCGGGCCCTGGCCGAGCAGTCCAAGGTGGCGGCCAACCAGGTGCGCGCCCTGCTGGGCGAGGTTCAGAAGGGCACCAAGGCGGCGGTGGCGGCCACGGACGAGGGCAGCCGCAGAGCCCAGGCGGCCATGGCCTTGGCGCAGAGCGCGGGCTCGGCGATCCTCGGGCTGGCCGAGGTCATCAAGGAGTCCTCGGGTGCCGCCCGGCAGATCGCCGGCAACACGCGGCAGCAGACGATTGGTGTGGAGCAGATCGCCACGGCGATGAGTGAGCTGTCCGTGGCCATGGCTGACAGCGTCAGTGGGACGCGTCAGATTGAACAGGTAGCGGGAAACCTCTCGAACCTCTCCAAGAAGTTCTCGGAGCTCGTAGGTAGATATCAGCTATGACAACGGCCGCGACACGTGGCGCACCGCTGAAGGTCCTGATCGTCGAGGACACCAAGACGATCACGAACCTGCTGCAGGTATACCTGATGGGGTGGGGGCTCCAGTTCTTCGACGCCGGCAACGGCGTCCAGGGGCTGGCCAAGGCGCGTGAGATCAAGCCGGATCTGATCATCTCCGACGTGCAGATGCCGGAGATGGACGGCTTCGCGCTCTGCGCTGCGGTGCGTGCGGACTCTTCGCTGCACGCCACGCCCTTCTTGCTGCTCACCTCGCTCAAGGACGAGGCCAGCCGGCAGCGCGGCCGGCTGGTGGGGGCGAGCGCCTTCCTCAACAAGCCTGTCTCGGTGGACGAGCTGCGCGAGCGGGTGCGGGAGCTGCTGAAGCTCCCCGTGAAGGGCCCGACGGGACGCTGAGCCAGGATGTCCACGGAAGACGCCAAGGTCGAGATCGACTACTCCACCCTCATCCAGCGACTGGATGAGGCGCGGGCGGTGATCGAGAACGCGCAGGTGAGCCCGGAGAAGCGCCGCGAGGTGCTGTCCATCCGGGCCCGCGCGCTGGCCGGCTCTCGTGAAGAGGTCCGCCCCGCGGTGCTCACCGTGCTGGTCTTCCAGGTGGGCGGCGAGCGCTACGCGGTCCCCATCGAGCAGGTGGACCACGTGCTGGAGTCTCGTGGACTGTGTGGCCTGCCGGGCGCGCCGAGATACGTGATGGGGGCGCTGGTGTCGCGCTCGCGCGTGGTGCCGGTGCTGGACCTGCGCCAGCTGCTGGGGCTGGAGGGTGGCGGCATGTCCGACCTGGCCAAGGTGGTGGTGATGGACCTGGCGGGGGATGCCTTCGGGATCGCGGCCGAGGTGGTGGACGGGCGGGCGGAGCTGCTGCGCTCCACGCTGTCCCAGCCGCCGCCCGGGCCCTTCCTGTTCCTGACGCCGGATCGGATGACCGTGCTGGATGTGGTGCAGCTCAGCGATCCGGCTGTCGAGAGGCGGGGGTAGGCGGGGCGCATGGATCCGCAGGTGCTCCGCAGCATCTGGCCCATCTTCTCCGCGGAGACGCGCGAGCAGATTCAGGCCATTGGCACGAAGATCATGGGGCTCGAGGAGGAGCCTGCGGGGCGGGATCCCGATCTGCTCCCGTCCCTGAAGCGGCTGGTGCACAGCCTGAAGGGCTCCGCCGCGAGCCTCGGGCTGTCGGAGATCGAGCAGGTCGTCCACGCCATCGAGGATGGGCTGGCGCGCTTCCGTGGCGACGAGCAGCTGCCACGCGAGGTGGTGGAGGTCACCCTGAGCGGGCTGGCCTCCATCGAGGTGGCGCTGGGGCGCGGGGACGAGGGGGAGGAGCCATCCATCGACGGGCTGGCGGGACTGCTGGCCTCGCTCGGGAAGGGCGGGGAGGTCAGGACCTCGAGCAAGGAGAAGGACCGGGAGAAGCAGCACGCCCTCGAGCGGTTCCGCAAGGACGCCCTGCAGGTGCTGGAGAAGCTCGAGGAGGCGCTGGCCACGCTGTGCTCGCCCAACGTGCCGGACCGGCCCAGCACCGTGCGCTCCGCGGTGGCGCTGGCCCGCTCGATCAAGAGCGCGGCCGAGGCCGCTCAGGAGGCCCGGGTCGCCCCGCTCGCCGAGCAGACGGCGTCGGGCTTCTCGAAGATGGAGCAGGCCGGTGACACCGCGAGCATCGCCGCGTCGGATCTCGCGGGGATCCTCGTGGAGCTCCGGAGCGCGCTCTCTCCCTCGGAGCCGGTACCTGCTGCTCCTGCCCCCGCTCCAGCGCCCGAGCTGGTTCCCGAGGCGACGAAGCAGGCCGCTCAGGCCCTGCGCGCGGCCAGCGAGGCGTCCACGGCGCCCGCCCCCACCATGGGTGAGGCCGCGGGTGGGGCCAAGGGGGGCGTGGATCAGGCGGTGCGCGTCTCGGTGAAGACGCTGGAGTCGCTGGGGCTCCAGGTCGAGCAGCTGATCGCGGGCCGGGCCCAGCAGGTGCGCCGGACGGATGTCCTCCGGGATCTGCTCGACAACACGCACGACACGATCGTGCACCTGGAGCGCTCGGCGTCGCACCTGTCGCTGACGGGCGGAGGGGAGTCGCTGGAGTCGCTGAGGACCGCGGTGCTCAGCCTGCGCAGCGTCCAGAAGCGCCTGGTGGAGCTGCTGAAGGAGGGCACCCGCGAGGGCGAACAGATGAACCTCGTGGCCCAGGTGGTGCGCGACGATCTGCGCGACATGCGCATGGTGCCCGCCGTGCAGGTGCTGGAGCCGCTGCGGCGCACGGTGCGCGAGGTGAGCTCGCGGCTGAGCAAGCAGGTGGAGCTGTTCATCTCGGGCGGGGACGTACGGCTGGACCGGCGCATCCTGGACGCCTTGAAGGATCCGCTGCTCCACCTGGTGCGCAACGCCATCGATCACGGGATCGAGATGCCGGACACCCGGCTCGCGGCCGGCAAGAACGAGAAGGGCAAGCTCTGGGTGCGCGTGGAGCCGCGTGGCACGCGCATCGCCGTCGTCGTGGAGGACGATGGTGGAGGCTTGTCTCCTACCAGGGTGCGGGCCACGGCCGTCAAGCGCGGGCTGCTGAGCACGGAGGCCGCGGCCAAGCTCTCGGACCCCCAGGCAGCACGGCTCATCTTCCAGCCCGGCTTCTCCACCCGGGATCAGGTGACGGAGACCTCTGGACGCGGCGTGGGCCTGGATGTGGTGCTGGCCACGGCCCAGCGGCTCCAGGGCGCCGTGGACGTGTCGTACACGGACGGGCAGGGGACTCGCTTCACCATTGATCTGCCGCTGACGCTGGCCTCCGCGCTGGGGCTGCTGATCCGCGTGGGCACCTCGATCGTCGCTGTCCCCTCGGACATGGTGGAGCGAGTGTTCCGGCTGGCCCCGAACGATGTGGGCACGGTGGCCGGACGCGTGGTGGCACGCGTGGAGTCAGAGCAGCTCACGTTCCTCTCGTTGTCCGAGGCGATCGGGCTGCCCCGGCTGCCGCTGGCCCTTGAGAGCGGGAAGATGCAGACGGTGATGCTGCTCACGCTCGGCAAGGAGCGGGTGCTGTACGCCATCGACGAGGTGGTGGGCCAGCAGGACATCGTCGTCCGCACGCTGGGTCCGCACCTGAAGGGTGTGGTGCACCTGGCCGGGGCTGCCGTGCTGGATGACGGCCGCCTGGTGCCGGTGCTCAACGCGCCCGAGCTGCTGCGCGCCGCGGCTCCGAGCACGCGCGGCATCAGCATGGGCGAGATCCGCCGGCCTCGCATCCTGGTGACGGACGACTCGCTGACCACCCGCTTCGCGATGAAGTCGCTGCTGGAGATCGCCGGCTACCCAGTGGTCACCGCCTCGGACGGCGAGGAGGCGTGGGAGGTGCTGGAGCGCACGCCCTGCCAGCTCGTGGTCAGCGACTGGCAGATGCCGCGGCTGGACGGTGTGGGGCTCACGCGGCGCATCCGCTCCCACCCGACACTCAACCGGATCCCTGTCATCCTCGTCACCTCGCTCGACAGCCCCGAGGAGCGCGCCGCGGGCCTCGAGGCGGGTGCGGATGGCTACCTCGTCAAGCGCGAGGTGGAGCGCGGCAGGCTGCTGGATCTCGTCCGGCAGCTGGTTCCGGGGTGAGCCCGGCGCTCGCGTCTAGCGAGGAGCCGGGTTGACGATGGCGGCGGGCAGGAGGAGCCGCAGCTCGAAGGGGGCCTCGTCCTGGATGGAGAGGGTGCCTCCCAGGCGATGGAGGAGCTGCTCCAGCCGCGCCACCTTCCGCGCGAGCAGGAGCCGGGGCCTGTCTGTGGACACACGCAGCTGCCACATGCCGAGCCGCTCCTGCTCGTCGATGCGCACCTGTACCTTGCTGACCCGTGAGGTGCCCAGATCTCGCGCCAGGATCCGCGCCAGCTGCGCCACCACGGAGCGGGACCCTCGGACCGGGGCCCACTGCGCCGTGCACTCCAGCTGCAGGGAGAGGTTGCGGGCTTGCACCACCGGCTCGAAGGCCTCGAGCACCAGGGCACGCAGGTCCTCGGGTGCCCCTCCTCGCGAGAGCTGCCGGGAGATGAGCTGGGCCATGTTCTGCGACGCGCCCTGCATGCGCTCCACGTAGCGCTCCATGGTGGGCGTGAGCTCTCCCGTCATGCCCTTGCGCATCATCTCCAGGTAGCCCTGGATGACGAGCAGCGGCGTCCGAAGATCATGAGAGGCCCGCGAGCGGTTGCTCTCCCGGTACGCCAGATCCCGCTGCAGCCGCCGCAGCTCCCGGCAGAGCGAGGTATGGCGCTCCTGGACCGAGGCCTCACGCCGCCGGGCTGCCAGCAGGGTGCCCGCGAGCTGGGCGATCCGCTCCAGCACCTCGCGCTGCTCGACGCCGAGCCGCTCGGGGAACACCCCGAGCGTCGCGCGCCCATCCCCTGTGGGGATGACCTGAGAAGCACGCAGACGCGACAGAGGGGGGAGCCGCAGGCCCGCCTCCGCGATCCTCACACGCCCCTCATGGATCGCGATGCCCGCCACCCCCGTGAGCCGCAGTGCTTCCTTCATGAGCCCGTCCAACCCAGCACGTGCCCCAACCCGGAGCGACCGCTCGGCTACCGCCGCCAGCGATCGTTCCACCTCTACGGTCCCGAGTGCTTCCTCGGGTCGCCGCCCGCTCAACGCTCCGCCACGCACGTCCCTAGGAATGCTCATGGGTCGGGAGAGGCGCAACATTTCTCAGACTCAGGAGTGATCTGCATCCAACAGAGAACCGGGCTTCCCAAGGGGCAGACCGGGCTTCCCAAAGAGCAGATCGGATTTCCCTAAGGACAGGACGGCCCTGGAGTTTTTACCGGCCTCCCAGACCTCAGGGCGAGCCAACCCCAGGAACATCAACGGTTTCTCGCTGGCCGAGCGATTGCTAACCCATGGGCGGGAGCGTGGAAGGGGCGGATGGGGACCTTTGATTACTACACGGCGTTGGTTCGTCTCGCGCCGGCGGCCGTAGCGAAGAGCGCAGTGCGCCGGGTTCAGGGCGTCGCACGGCAGGCACTCTACCGCCGCCGCTACCGCGTGGACGAGCTGCGGATCCTCCAGGCCTACGGTGTCGCTTCTGCCCAGGAGCTGGCGGGAAAGCTCCTGGAGACGCGCCATACCAGTGTGTGGTGCGAGCACCGGCAGCGCCCGTCCGTGCTCGAGGCGCTTGCGGCCATGCCGGGCGCGCGGGAGCGGGCGCTCGAGCGGGCTCGGGCGGCGCTGGGCCAGGAGTTCGTGATCTTCGGGACGCGCGTGGCCTTCGGGGCGGGGAAGCCGGTGGACTGGTCCTTGGATCCGCTGAGCGGCTACCGCTACCCGCTGGATCCCGTGGAGCAGCTCCAGCTGGTGCGGCCCGGGACGGACCCGAAGTACCCATGGGTGTTGGGCCGGCTCGACAGCCTCGTGGCACTGGGCCAGGGCTACTGGGTGGAGGAGGATGAGCGGGAGCGGGCACGCTTCGCGCGGGCCTTTGTCCTGCAGACGCTCGACTTCCTTCAAGCGAACCCGCCGGGCCTGGGGGTGCAGTGGGCGTGCACCATGGAGGTGGCGCTGCGTGCGGCCAACCTCGCACAGGCGCTCGCCATGTTCGTGGAGGCGCCCGAGGTCCAGCGTCCTGAGTTCCTCGTGCCCGTGCTGAGCGCGCTCGCCGAGCACACCGCGTGGGTGGAGTCGCACCCGGAGGATCAGGGCGCCATCCCCAACAACCACCTGGTCGCCAACTACGTGGGGCTGCTGGTCGTGGGCCTGCTGTTCCCGGAGCTGCCGGGCGCGCCGCGCCAGGTGGCGCTGGCGGTGAAGGGGCTGCGCACGCAGATGCAGGCGCAGGTGCACGGGGATGGCACCTCCTTCGAAGGCTCCACCTCCTATCACCGGCTCGTGGTGGAGCTGTTCACCCTGGCGCAGGTGGTGGCGCTCAGGGCCGGCGTGGTGCTCGGTCAGGACTATGAGGAGCGCCTGTGCCGGATGTTCCAGGCCACGCGCTCGTGGTGCTCGGAGCACGGGCTGTCGCCGCAGATTGGGGACAACGACTCCTGCCGGGTCTTCCCGCTTCGGGATCGGGCGGATCAGGACCATGGCTACCTGGCTCCACTCGGGGCGGCGCTCTTCGGGGAGGAGTCCCTGGCGGGCGGAGAGTTCCCGGACGAGGCGGCATGGCTGCTGGGCAAGCCGGGCCTGGAGCGCTTCCAGGCGCTGCCTCCCGCTCCGCCGCCCGTGTCGGTGAGCTTCCCCGCGGGTGGCTTCCATGTGCTGCGCGGGGCCGGGGCGGTCGTCACCATCAGCGCGGGCCGGCAGGGGCAGTGCGGCGTGGGCGGGCACAGCCACAACGACAAGCTCTCCTTCGAGCTGCACGTGGACGGGCAGCTCGTCATCGTGGACTCGGGCACGGGCACGTACACGCGGAACGCGGAGCTGCGCAATGCCTTCCGGGGCACGGCCGCGCACAACACTCTGGTGCTGGATGGGGTAGAGCAGGTGGCCTTCGAGCCTGCGCGGCTCTTCGCGCTGCCGGAGGACGCACGCGCCCGGGTGGAGGTTTTCCAGCCCGGCGTCCAGCTGGATCGGCTCACCGTGCGGCATGACGGCTACCGGACGCTGACTGCGCCCGTGGGCCTCGAGCGGACCTTCTACCTGGACAAGCGCGAGCGTGCGCTGGCGGTGATGGATCGGCTCATCGGCACGGGCGCGCACGACGTGGTGGGCCGGCTGCACCTGCCGGACACGGAGGCGCGGCTGCGTCCCGCCTCGTCCGAGGAGCTTGCGCGCGCGCTGCGTGTGCCGGATGCGCCGCGGGCCTTCGAGCCGCTGGCGGTGGAGCTGGGGCCCGAGGGAGCGGTGCGGGCGGTGGTGCTCTTCACCTCGGGGCTCACGCCCCGGCTGGAGCCGTCCTCGTATTCGCCGGGGTACGGGCAGGTGAAGCAGGCGTGGGTGGTGACGTACGGGGCGCGTCGCGTGCCCCCGGCGTGGCTGCGGTGGGTGGTCGTCTTTTCATGAAGGTCGGTCGTTGGGTGGAGGCGGTCCGTGTCTCGCGGCGCCTCAATTGGGAGGGTGAGCAGATGCGCGTAATGGTCAGCCCGCTCGTGGACATGATCCGCAAGCGGGAGGCGAAGGTGGGCGTGGTGGGGCTGGGCTACGTGGGGTTGCCGCTGGGCATGGCGTTCGCCGAGGCCGGCTTCCCGGTGACGGGGCTCGATATCGACAAGCGAAAGGTGGAGAAGATCGGCAAGGGGGAGAGCTACATCAAGCACATCCCCAGCGAGCCGCTGAAGAAGCTGAGCAGCGAGGGCAGGCTCAAGGCGACGACGGACTTCGCCAAGGCCACGGAGATGGACTGCATCGTCATCTGCGTGCCCACGCCGCTGACGGCCTCGCGTGAGCCGGACATGACGTACATCATCCAGACGGGCGAGGCGCTGGCTCCGTACGTGCGGCGCAACCAGCTCTTCGTTCTGGAGTCCACCACCTACCCGGGCACCACGGAGGAGGTGCTCAAGCCACTGCTGGAGAAGGGGGGCCTGAAGGCTGGCGTGGACTTTCACCTGGCATTCAGCCCCGAGCGCGAGGATCCGGGCAACAAGAGCTTCAACACGAAGACGATCCCGAAGATCGTCGGCGGCTTCACGCCGGGGTGCCTCGAGGTAGCGCAGGCCCTCTACGCCAGCGCGCTGAAGGAGATAGTGCCAGTGTCCTCCACGCGGGTGGCGGAGCTCTCCAAGCTGCTGGAGAACATCTTCCGCTGCGTGAACATCGCCATGGTCAACGAGATGAAGATGCTCTGCGACCGGATGGGCATCGACGTGTGGGAGGTGATCCAGGCGGCGAGCACCAAGCCGTTCGGCTTCATGCCCTTCTATCCGGGCCCGGGGCTCGGCGGGCACTGCATCCCGATTGATCCCTTCTACCTGACGTGGAAGGCGCGGGAGTACGAGTTCCACACCAAGTTCATCGAGCTGGCCGGCGAGGTGAACACGCAGATGCCGTACTACGTGGTGCAGCGCACCATGGAGGCGCTCAACAAGCACAAGAAGACGCTCAACGGCTCCAAGGTCCTCTGCCTGGGGGCGGCCTACAAGAAGGACATCGACGACATGCGCGAGAGCCCGAGCCTGCGGGTCATCTCGTTGCTCATCGAGAAGGGCGCGGAGGTCAGCTACCACGATCCGTATGTGCCGAAGCTGGAGAAGGGCCACGGCTTCCACCACGAGATGAGCTCGGTGCCGCTGTCGCCGGAGACGCTGGACCAGTACGACGCAGTGGTGATCCTCACGGACCACTCCTCGATCGACTACGCGATGGTGGTGCAGAAGTCCCAGTGTGTCGTCGACACGCGCAACGCCACCAAGAATGTGGGCCCGGGGCGTGAGAAGGTGATGAAGGCCTAGGCGCGCAAGGCTCGAGTGCCTCCCAACCGAGGGTCCTCACCGCTCTTGACCGGGGGGGTGAGGACCTTCGATGCATTGCGGGAGGGCTCGGGTACAGTGGGGCCGTGCGACTTCCTCTCTCGCCCGTTCTCCCCCTGCTGGCCGTCTCCGCCTTCCTGTCCGCCGCCGCGCCCCCGGCCGATCCGCGCCAAGAACTGCTCGACGCCATGGTGGCCGAGCTGACCCGCAACCACCAGCAGCTCCAGCTCAAGGGGCATGAGCCGCCGTACTTCATGAGCTACCAGCTCAAGGACTACGACCAATACGTCATTGGCGCGCGCTATGGAGCGCTCTTCACGGACGGCACCTCCCACGATCGCCGGCTGTCCGTAGATGTGCGGGTGGGCTCCTACGAGTTCGACAGCTCGGTGCCAGAGGAGCTGGACTTCCTCGTCTCCACCAAGGGGACCAGCTACTTCGCGCGTCCGGATGGTCCCATTGATGACTCGCCGGTGGCGCTGCGCACCGCGCTGTGGCTGCTGACGGACGAGCGGTACAAGTCCGCGCTCGCCCAGTTCCTCAAGAAGAAGGGCGAGAACGTCTACACGGTGGAAGATCCGAAGCGCCCGCCGTCCTTCTCCAAGGAGAAGCCCAACGCCTACGCGCAGCCTCCCGTGGCGTACCCATTCGATCGGGAGCGCTGGCGGAAGGTGGCTCGGACACTGTCCGCTCGCTTCAACCGCCACCCGGAGCTCTTCGATTCGGATGTGCGCATCACGGCAGACAAGGTCATGCGCCTCTTCGTCTCCACGGAGGGCAGCCGCATCGTCACGGAGGAGACGCTCTATGGACTGCACATCACCGCGGTGACCCGTGCGGAGGACGGACAGCTCCTGGACGACTCGCGCAACTACTACTCGCCCACCGAGGCGGGGCTGCCCGACGAGAAGACGCTGCTCGAGGCCACGGACAAGGTCATCGCGGAGCTGCTGGAGCTGCGCAAGGCACCGGCAATCGATCCCTACACGGGACCGGCCATCCTCGCGCCGGAGGCCTCGGGTGTGCTCTTCCACGAAGTCCTGGGGCACCGGCTCGAGGGGCACCGGCAGGACGATGATAGAGAGGGCAAGACGTTCCGTGGGCAGGAGGGCAAGCAGATCCTGCCGGCCTTCCTCTCCATCCACGACGACCCGACAGTCCGCGAGCTGAACGGGGAGCGGCTTAACGGGTACTACCTCTACGACGAGGAGGGCGTGAAGGCGCAGCGGGTGGCGCTGGTGGAGAAGGGCGTGCTGCGCAACTACCTGCTGTCCCGCCAGCCGGTGGAGGGCTTTCTGCAGTCCAACGGACACGGCCGGAGCCAGGGTCCCCAGCGGCCCGTGGCGCGCATGGCGAACCTGCTCGTGGAGTCCTCGAAGCAGGTGAGCGACGAGGAGCTGAAGAAGCAGCTGATCGCGGAGGCGAAGCGGCAGGGCAAGCCCTACGGGCTCATCATCCGCGACATCACCGGGGGCAACACCAACACCTCCACCTACGGCTACCAGGCATTCAAGGGCGTGCCGCGGATGGTGTACCGGGTGGACGTGCGGGACGGGAAGGAGACGTTGGTGCGAGGGGTGGAGATTGTCGGCACACCGCTGTCCGCGGTGAACCGCGTCCTGGCCTCGGGCCGGAGGCAGGGCGTCTTCAACGGCTTCTGCGGAGCGGAGAGCGGCATGGTGCCTGTGTCCACCGTGGCGCCCGCGATGCTGCTTCAGGAGATCGAGCTCCAGCGCACGATGGAGGGCAAGGACCGCCCGCCCATCCTCACCAGCCCCGCAGCCGCCTCGCAGCCCGACGCAAAAAGGTAGTTCGCGGCGCCTCTGCATGCCTGCAACCAGGCGAGGCGACGTAGACCCCTTGCGGAAGCATGGGAAGGAAGCCTGGACTTGGCCGCTGACGAGGAGCCCACTCTGAGCCGAGGGCCCTGCGACCTGCGGCAGCTGGTTGGATCAGGTGTCCTCGAAGCGGAGCCCGAGCCATGCAAGGGGAGAGTCTCTCATCGCAGGATCATGGGGAGCAGCCCCAGATCCATCAGGCGGTGGCGCAAGAGTCCATCGCTCGGGTGACCCCATGTGTGCGCTCCGTGCCTCTTCAGAGCCTGGAGGGCCACCCGTTTCGAGAGTCGTTGGGTTTGAAGAATCACCCAAGGCGGTGGACGCAGGCTCGGGTGGGGCGCTCCCTGTCGGCCGCACCTGGCTCGAACCTGTATGACAGCCTGACAGGTTGGGAAAGGTCGCGTCCGGCAGCTCCCCTCGGGTGAGGTCGCCGGGCGGCCCCTCTGCCGACGGTGCCTGCCACGAATGGGTAGGACCTGGAGATGGGTCGGGGCAGACCGTGTTCGACAGCTCGTCCCTGGCGGGCTCAGACTTCGAGGTCCGCCGATGGAGCGGCTCCTTCGAGAGGTGGGAGGACTCGGGCGTAACATCTGCCTTGCGGGCAGGCGCCACGTTACCGAGCAGGTGCTCATCACCTGCTTGGAGCAGTGCCGGCAGCTCTCGTTTCAGTGCCTGCGCGTCCCTCTCAGAAAGGGCGGCAAGCGCGCACACTGACCAATGAAGGAAGGCTTCGCGGTTCAGAGAGGGCAGGAGCCGTCCGGCCATTCCCCAGAAGGACCGCTCCAGCGAGTGAATGAGCAGCAAGTGCCCAGGACGGGCGGCCACGTGTGCCGCAAGCCGTAGCAGCTCGAACTCCAACTCCGCCCAACGCCTGCTGTCCTCCTCCCAGCGTGCCGCATCCCTCAGTGCGAAGCAGGCATCCTCGAGCCGTTCCAACTCCGTCTCGGAGGCCTGCTCGCAGCAGGTGGCCAGCAGCTCGACGGTCATTTCTCGTTTGAGCGCGAGGTAGCCCTCCAGCAGCCGTCGCCTCTCCGGGTGTGCAGGGCCCTCTCCACGCAGTGCCACGCCCAGGTTCTCCAGCGTCACCGCCTCATCCATCGCCACCGCGCGGCTCCTGCGCCCGGGGTGTTGGACTACCAGTCCGCGCACGGCCAGCCGCAGCAATGCTTCTCGCACGGTGGGTCGCGAGACACCGTAGCGCCGCGCCAAGGTCTGCTCCGAGGGGAGAAGTCCACCCTCAGGCAGCAAGCCCTGCGAGATCACTCGCTCGAGTTCCTCCGCGACGCGCGAGACGAGCCCCATCCGTTCCATGTCCGCCACCCTCCTCGTTGCAGGTGCGTGCCATCACACCTGTTGGGTCTGACATCCGAAGGGGCGGGGGAGCGGAGCTCTCTTGAGAGGAGTCCTGTGGCTCTGGTGGCTCTGACGGGCCTTGAGGGTCGGTGGGACGTAACATGCGCCCGCCCTTGAAGCCTCGGAGGCGGAGATAGCGCGCGAAGTCCCGGAGGAAGGTCTCGGGCGGCAGTCCCACTGTCGCCGTGAAGGCCACTGGGAAGTCCGGGCCGCGGCTCATCTCCGTCAGCAGCGCGCGCACCGTATCCTGCCCGTAGCGGTTCACCAGGAACGTGAAGGCGTGGTGGGCGGCGCCGTAGGCCACCGGCATCTGCTCGGCGTAGAGCGGCTCCGGGCGCAGCAGGGGCTCCCACGTAGGGTTGTCCTCCAGCGTCCGTGCGAGGGCCTCCAGGGTGGGCCAGCGGTACGCCTGCTCCGCCGTGTATGAGGCCATGCCCTCGCGGAACCACGCGGGGATCTTCTTCTGCCGCCAGCCTCCCTGGTCCGCCGCCACCTGGTACATCACGGTGTGCGTCAGCTCGTGGAGGATGTTCTCGTTCAAGTCCTGCTGCGTGGCGCTCACCGGACGCCAGGTGTCCGGGGCCTGCACATCCACGACGTCGTAGCGGGCCCACGCCCGCAGCCAGTCATAGCCAGAGCGCCTCGCGGCTCGCTCCAGGGACGCGTGATCGGGGTGGAGGCGCACTGTCACGGGGGTTTGGAGCTTCCCCCATCGCGCGAGCCGAGGCCCGGCGTTCTCGAGGGCGGTCCGGACCATTCTCGCCCCCGCTTCCTTGTATGGCGGATACTCGATGCGGAAGGTTCCTACCTCCGTCTCGACGGGGAGCACCTCCACCCTCAACGCAGCGCGAGGCCCCAGGCACCCAGCTCCCAAGAGCAGGGCGAGCACCACGCCAGGCACCATTCCCCTGTGGCTCCTGCCCACCGTCACGCGCACCTCATTCCACGTCCAGCCAGCGCAGCACCGTGCGGCCCACGTCCGCCACGGTGGCCAGCGCCTCCACCTCGGGGGCCGGCGGACCGAAGTAGAGCACGGGCACGGGATTCAGGGTGTGGCTCCGGGTGGAGAGATCCTCCACGTTCCCGTGATCGCTGCAGATCAGCACCCGCGCATCCGACGGCTGGGTCGCCACTACCGCTCGGGCGAAGGCATCGAAGGTGTCCAGGGCCGCGAACGCTGCATCGAAGTCCCGCGCATGCCCGGCCTCGTCCGCCAGGTAGTGCTCGAAGAAGGTGAAGTCCACGCCCTCGGCCACCCGCCAGAAGATCTGCGCCGCCTCCTCCGGTGTGCGCTGAGGGACGAACAGTCCCCGGCGGTGCGCATGGCTGCCTGTGATGTCATGCGTGAGCCCGTCCCCCGCACGAGCGTCATCCAGGGTGCGCAGCGGTACCTCTCCTGCGGAGAAGGCCAGCGTAGAGGCCGAGGGCCTCAGCCGCTTGATGAGCGCAGGCGAGAAGGTGAACTCCGGGGGCGTGGTGGAGGCCCGCCGACGCAGCTTCAGGGCGTCCAGGTACGGGGCGGGGTAGCTGTTGGCGAAGGTGGCGGTGCGCCCGGAGGCTACCAGCCGCTTGACGAGCGAGCGCTCTGCCAGGAGCCCCCGCAGGGGTGGGTTCGGGTAGCCCAGTACGTGGCGGCGGATGAGGGCAGGGGCGGGCTCTCCGGTGAGGATGGCCGTCTGGTTGGACGCCGACTGGGGGCGGCCTTCGACGCCGAAGGTGGTGTCCACAGGGATACACCGCCCCCCCTCGGGCAGCGTCGTCCCGGGCGCGTCCCCGAACTGGGAGAGCAGGTGGGTCCTCCCGGCGAGCGGGTTCACCGCCGGGTCCTTTCGGCCTACACCCACACCATCGATGAACAGGAGCGCGACGCGCACGGCCTCTGACTGTATCCTTGAATTTCGGGAATCCGTCACCCATGGCCCTCCACGGCGACCTCTTCAGCTATCCGCTCCCAGAACTCCTTCAGTGGCTCGACGGCTCCCGGAAGACGGGGACGTTGCAGCTCTCGTGGGAGGCAGGGGAGCGCAAGATCTTCGTCCTCTCCGGCCAGGTGGTCGCTACCGCCAGCCGAGGGCTGCGCGAGCGCGTCGCCCGGCTGCTGGAGCTGGCGAAGCTGTGCCCGGGCAGCCGGGTGCTCGCGTCCTTCGAGGAGCTGCAGCGCACCCCGGATGTGGAGCAGGCCTTCGCCACCCACGGCGTGGACGTGCGGATGGTGCGCGAGATGGGGCGCGAGGAGCTCTTCAGCTCGATGATGGACCTCACGATCGCCGGGCGCGGTACCTTCCACTGGACGGAGGACGCGGACCGCACGGGCGAGGACTGGGTGCCCTCGGAGATGAGCATCCGCGAGCTGCTCTTTGAGTCCCTGCGCTGGGTGGATGAGCATGGAGACGTGGAGCAGGCGCTGCCCATCGACGCGATGAGCGTGCGGGCCGTGGCACAGCCCAGCCCGAGCCAGCCGCTGTTGCACCGGGTGATCCTCACGCTCTGCACCAGCCCGCAGAACCTGGGCCGGCTGCGGCTCTCCATGGGGATGTCGCGCTCGGCGGTGACGCGCCGCGTGTTCGATCTGCTGCGCCTGAAGCTGGTGGAGGTGGAGGGGGCGCCGCAGGTGGAGGCGGATCCGGTGGCGGAGATGCTGGAGAAGGGCCAGGTGCTGGTGCGCGAGGGGCAGTACGACTCGGCGGGCATCATCTGTGCCTCGCTGCTGGCCAGTGATCCGGCGGACCGCCGCGTGCGCGAGTTCGCCCGCATGGTGCAGCGCGAGCACGTGGCGGCGCTCTACGGGGAGCTGCCCCCGGTAGCGGTGCCGGTGCCGGTGCACGATCCCGAAGGCATGTCGCTGCTCAAGCCCGAGGAGCGGCAGATCGCAGGCCTGGTCAACGGAGGCTGGGACGTGTCCACGCTGGTGCTGGCGGTGCCCGCGCGCGAGCTGGACACCCTGCGCACGCTGGCGAAGCTGGTGCGCATGGGCCTGGTCCAGCTCACCATGCCGCTGCGCTGAGAAGTGAGGGCTACGCCGTCTCGGGCAGGCCTGCCGTGTTCAGCCGGGTGAAGACCTGCATCACGAAGTAGAGCGCGAACGCCGCGTCATCCACCCGCGCAGTGTCCACCCTGTTCGACAGCCCCTGGAGCCGCAGCAGATCCGTTCCATCCACTCGCAGCAGGAAGCCCTGCTGCGCCATCGAGCCCTCTCCCGCCAACGCGAGCGCCCGCCGGACCGCGTCCATGCAGGCCGTGATGCACGCGCCATACTGTCCGCTGGTGAAGGCTGCCTCGGCGGCCCGGGCGTGATCGAACAGCTCCCCTGGAGCCAGAGCCGTCGCAGGACCCAGCGCACGCTGTCCCGCCGTTCGAGGAACGGCCATCGACGAGGAGGTCGGTGTCACCTCCATGCGAGACGCTGGGGCCCCCGCTGGAGCCGTGTTCACTGCCGTGACCGTCATGGAGGAAGGGTGCTGCCGAGGCGTCATCGCCGGCGGCTGCACCGCCTGCATCGTCTGGGACGGGCGCGTCGGCAGGTGCTGGCTTAGCTGTGCCTCCAGCCCCGCCCCTGGTGACACCGGGCTTGGTGTGGGGCGCGGCGGAGGCACGATCCGCTTGGCTCGCAGATCCTTGATCACCAGCCGCGTGATCGCCTTGAGCGCATCCAGCACGCCCCGGCCGCTGGTCGCTGACGTCTCGAACTCGGGGGCACCGCGCGCATTCAGCGTCGCCCGCAGCTGCTCCACCGGCAGCACGTTCTCGATGTCCCGCTTGTTCCACTGCATCACCAGCGGGAAGCGGTCCAGCCGGATGCCCTGCTCCAGCAGGTTCTCCTCCAGGTTCTGCAGCGACTCGCGGTTGGAGTCCAGCGCCTCCGGCTGCGAGTCCGCCACGAACACCACCCCGTCCGCCCCCTGCAGCACCAGCTTGCGCGTGGCGTTGTAGAAGACCTGCCCCGGCACGGTGTACAGCGCCAGCCGCACCGAGCAGTCATTCACCCGCTCCACCTTCACCGGCAGGAAGTCGAAGAAGAGGGTGCGATCTCCCTCGGTGGCGATGGACATCATCTCGCCGCGGTGGGCCGGCCGGACCGTCTCGTAGATCTTCCGCAGGGTCGTGGTCTTCCCCGACAGGCCCGGTCCGTAGAATACGATTTTCGCGGCCACTTCGCGGGCCAACAGGTTCACGCTGCTCACGGTGTGAGCTTACCTAGAACGACTCGGCGTCTCGCGCCAGTTGCCGACGGCACATTCGCAGGAGTCCCCACCAGGTGCTCGGCCGCCAACAGGGCAAAGCAGGCGGCCTCCTTCGCCCCCTCCGGGAACCCCAGTGCGTCCAAAGTCCTCACCGGCAGAGGGGCCAGCCGCCTCGTGAACCGCTCCATCAGCGCAGGGTTCCGGCTTCCCCCTCCAGAGACGTACACCGCCTCCAAGGACTTGAAACGGGGGAAAACGTAGGCCTCGTAGGCCCGAGCCGTGGCTTCCACCGTGAAAGCCAGCGCTGTGGCCATGAGATCCGCCGGCCGCTCCGGGTGCTGCTCCCAGAAGAAGGACACGAGCGCCTCGCCAAACCCCTCGCGCCCGGCGCTGCGCGGCGGGGGCAGGGCGAAGAACGGGTGCGTCAACAGATTCGCCAGCAGCTCGGGGATGACAGTGCCCTGGCGCGACAGCTGCCCGTCCAGATCGCACTGGAGCTTGCCCCCCGTCATCCTCCTGGCCAGCCCGTCCAGCACCATGTTGCCCGGCCCCGTGTCAAAGGCGAGCACGTCGTCCAGCCGCTCGCCCACCACGCTCACGTTGGCAATGCCGCCGATGTTCTGGAACGCGCGCACCACCCCCGCCTTCCGGAACACCGCCCAGTCAAAGTAGGGCACCAGCGGCGCCCCCTGGCCTCCCGCCGCCATGTCCCGTGTACGGAAGTCACTCACCACGGGGAGGCCCATGCGCTCGGCGATGACGGAGGGCTCGCCGAGCTGCAGGGTGGAGGGGGTGGTGGAGAGGCTCGAGGGCAGGTGCGCCACCGTCTGCCCGTGCGAGCCGATGATGTCCACGTCCCCCGTGCGCAGGCCCGCGCGGGTGATGACGGCCTGGGCCGCCTCGGCGAAGCGCTCGCCCAGCTCGAAGTTGAGCTCGCACAGCGAGCGCGCGTCATGCGCCCCGAGCACCCGCTGGATGAACTCCGGCGGGAAGGGGCGGGAGACGTGGGCCAGCAGCTTCAGCTCCAGAGAAGGGCCTGTGCCCTGGATCTTGCAGAGCACCGCCTCCACCGCGTCCACGCTCGTGCCGGAGATCAACCCCACGCAGAGGCGGGCGCGGCTCGGATCAGAGGCGGAGAGAGGAGAGCGCATGTCCAGAGTCTAAGCTGCCGGACCCACGGCGGGGCGGAAAGAGCGAGCGGATCCGGAAGAGGGGGCGGGCTGCCTGCCGAGGTTCCTGGGGGGCGGGAGCGCGCTTCCAGTCCATAATGCCTCCATGCCTCTGACACGCGCTCCTGCGGCACGTTGGCTTTTCTCCCTCCTGTGGCTGGCCCTGGCTCCCCTCGCGTACGCGGATAAAGACAAGGCGGCGGCGCAGCCCCCCAAGCCCGCGGCGCGGACCTTCCCGCGGGCGCAGCTCCGCTCCCCGGAGATCCTCTGGACGGTGCTGCTGTTCCACCCCAGCCCGCCCCCGGAGGGCCTGGTCGCCAGCGCGCGCAAGCTGTTGGCGGCGAAGTACCCGCAGCTGAACCTCCCTCAGGTGCCTGGAAAGCCGCGGCCCGAGGCCATCGTGGAGCCCGCCCGCCATGAGGATCTGGATCCCATCGACGAGGATCTGCTGCCCTACATCGCCCGGAGCCTGGGGCCCGAGGAGCGCAAGAACCTCCTGAAGGCGCGGCAGGCCACGGTGCTGTCGTTCCGCGTGCCCTTCGAGCAGCGTCATGAGGCCCTCCTGCTCGCTACGCGCTTTGCCCATCAGCTCGCGTCCGAGCATGGCGCCCTCCTGTGGGACTCGGAGACGCGGGAGTACTTCTCGCCCCGGAGCTGGAGCGAGGACCGGCTGGAGGGGTGGAGGGGGGGGCCGCCCTTCGTCCCGGCGCACATCGTCATGCACGTCTACCGGGAGGGGGAGACCTTGCGCCTCGTCAGCCTGGGCATGGCGAAGCTCGGGCTGCCCGATCTGGTGGTGGAGCAGGTGCCGCAGTCGCTGTCGAACGAGGTGGGGCGGCTCGTCAACAGCGTGGCCCAGCTGTTGGCAGAAGGGCTGGTGCTCGGCGCCGATGGGACGCTGGACGTGGATCTGTCGAAGCTGAAGGACGGCAAGCTCCGGGGCCAGCTCGAGGCGCGGATCCAGAAGGGCGCGCCGCGGCGCGTGAAGCTGCAGGCGCTGGAGGCCCGCCGCGACCAGGGCGATCCGGACAACCCCCTGCTGGAGCTGGGCTTTCCCGGCACCGGAGAGCTGCAAGCCCGGCAGGTGGCGGCGCTCGATGCGTTGTTCGGCCGGGCGCCCGATCCGATCACCCCCGTGGCGCCTGGGGATCCCGAGCTGGAAGCCGTGGCGGTAAAGGCGCGCGCCCGGCTCGTGGAGCTGAGGGCGCGCGTGGACAGAGGGCTGCGGCCACCTGAGCAGCTGCTGCTCAAGGCAGGCTTCCGCACCGATGACGGCAACACCGAGTTCATGTGGTTCGAGGTCACCTCGTGGGAGGCGGGGAAGTGGCGCGGCGCGCTCGCCAACGAGCCTCAGGACGTGAGCCAGCTGCGCCTGGGCTCGACGGTGTCTGTCCCCGAGCCCGAGGTGGTCGACTACGTCTACATGAGTCCTGGAGGCGTCCGGGAGGGAGGCGAGAGCAGTCTCATTCTCATGCGCCGCCAGGGGCACTGAGCTCGCGGCCCGCCGGCCTCACCGGCCGCAGGCCTGATCCATTCCGCCCTGGCACGCCTGCTGGAACAGCTCGGCGGCGCGCTTCGGGTCGGCTGGGACGCCTCGGCCCTTCTCGTAGAAGAGGCCGAGGTTGAAGCAGGCACCGACCTCACCGGACTCGCAGCCCTGGCCGAACATCCTGGCGGCGCGGCCGTCGTCCTTCTCTACTCCACGGCCTTGAGCGTAGAGCGCACCCAGGTTGGTGCAGCCCCGGCTCGCGCCGAGCGTGCAGGCCTTGTCGAAGAGCAGGGCGGCGTGGCGCTCGTCCTGGGTGACTCCGTGCCCCTGCACGTAGAGGATGCCCAGGTTGGTGCAGCCTCGGGGGTCATCGGCATCGCAGGCCTTCTCGAAGAGCGGGGCCGCGCGGCTGTCGTCCTTCTCCACCCCGACGCCCTCCCAGTAGACGACGCCGAGCTGGTAGCAGTCTTTGACATCACCGGCCGCGCAGTCCTTCTCGAGCTCCGCCGGAGTGGGTTTTGCCGCCTGGGCCTGAGCAGGCTCGGGAGGGGATGGGGGAGGAATTTGCGTTCCCGTGGCACAGCCGCTGAGCCACGCGGCGAGCAGAGAGATTCCAACCGTGAGCGGAGATGGACAGAGCGAGCGCGGCATCAGGGATGACTCCTGGGTTCAGCATGTGAGAGCGCCAGGATCTTGCCCAGGTCACAGCCCTCATCCGCCGCGATCACGCACACTGTCGCGTTTCGAGCGGACGGACGTCCTCCTCGCCAGGGTGCGCAAGGAGGCGTGCTGGAGCTGCTCCTGAGCCTCCGCTCGCCCCAGCCCGGTGAAGTGCATGGCGAGCGCCACCTTCACCGAGCCACCCGCAGCGCTCAGCAGCCGGCGAGCCCCCGCCAGGCTCAGCTCCGTCAGCTCCGCCACCATCCGCACCGCGCGCGCCTGGAGCTTCGCGTTCGCCGGACGCACGTCCACCATCCGCCCGCGGTACACCTTGCCCAGCGAGATGAAGACCGCCGTGGTGAGGGCGTTGAGGATCAGCTTGGTGGCCGTGCCCGCCTTGAGCCGCGTGGAGCCCGCCACCAGCTCCGGGCCTGTGGGCGCCAGGATCAGGATGTCCACCCGCGTGCGAGGCCGGGGAGGGTTGCAGCACACGAGCACCGTCCGCGCCCCCCGCCGCCGTGCCTCGGCCAGCGCTCCGAGCACATAGGGCGTGGAGGCACTCGCGGAGATGCCGCACACCACGTCTCTCGAACCTGCACGAAACCGGCGTACGGCCGCGGCTCCGGTGGCCTTGTCGTCCTCGGCGCCCTCCACGGCGCGCGTCAGCGCCCGGCGGCCCCCAGCGATGACAGCCTGGACTCGAGAGGGAGAGGTGCCAAAGGTGGGCGGGCACTCACTGGCATCGAGCACGCCAAGCCGCCCGCTGGTGCCGGCTCCCACGTAGAGCAGCCGGCCACCGGCCCGCAACGCGTCCGCCACGGCCCGCGCTGCTTCCGCCACGGAGGGGAGCGCGCTGCGGACCGCTCGAACGGCGGCCAGGTCTTCCTGATGCATCCGGCGGACGATCGCCTCGACAGAGAGGAGGTCCAGATCATCCGCACGGGGGTGAAGCCGCTCGGTGGGCGGGAGCGCGAGCGAAGTCGAACGCGGCCTTCCCACCCTCGAGCGCCCGGCGATCAGGCTGCCTTGGTGACCTTGCCCGCCTTGATGCAGCGGGTGCAGGCCAGGACGCGCTCGGTGCGGCCCTCGACGCTGGCCCGGATCTTCTGGAGGTTCGGCAGCGTGCGCCGCTTGGTCTTGTTGTTCGCGTGGGAGACGTTGTTGCCCACGAGCGGCCGCTTCCCACAGATGTCGCACTTCCACGCCATGACAGCCAACTCCTTGAAAACAGGGGCTTTACAGGCTCTGCCCCGAAAAGAGCGGCGGAACCTACCAGAAATCGCCTGAAAATCCAGCCGTTCTGTCTCACCCCTTGAGGGGGTTCTTCTTCTTGAGCATCTCCTGCACGAGCCGCGCGGCGCGCATCCCCGCGAGGAACTCGCCCTCCAGGCCCAGGCCGGGGAGCACCTCGCGGCCGGCGAGGAGGAGGTTCTTCGCCGGCGTGCGCTGCTTCAAACCCGTGACGCCCAGAAAGGCTTCCGCCTCGAAGGAGTAGAGGGGGTGGGGCATCAGCCGGCTGCCGCGAACCCCTGCCGCGTCCAGGTAGGGCGCCGAGCGCAGCACCCGCTTCTCCCGGGTGAAGGGCATGAGCCCGTCCAGCACCTTGTCGATGCGCTGGACCAGGGCCTGCATGTGCTCCTCGCCCAGATCGCGCACGCTGGCGGGCACGAAGGCCCCGGCGCAGACCACGCGCTGCGTCTCGTCCTCCTTGCCACCGGGAGTGCGAGCCGGGTGCACCTGCACCAACAGGGGCTTGAGTTCCACGTCCTCGCTGTCCACCAGCAGCAGCTCGCCCATGCCCCGAGGCAGAGCGTCCGCGGGCACCACCCAGTTCACGGAGAACAGGATGGACTTGGTGGTGGACACGTCGAGCTGCTCCAGCAGCTTGCGGTGCCGCTTGCGATCGGTGACGAGCCGCCGCAGCGCCCCCGAGTCCGTGGCCGCCACCAGGCACGAGGCCCGGTAGATGATGTCCGAGCGCACCAGCTTCACCCCGGCGAAGCGGGCGCCATCGAAGGAGATCTCCTCGACGACAAAGCTCTCGGAGTTCTCGCGGGTGAGCACATCCCCGCCCAGCTCGGACAGGCGCTTGACGAGCAGCTCGCGCAGGCCCTCGGTGCCGCCGGGGAAGCGGTGGGGCGCCTGGAGCGCCTGGGACAGCGGCCGGGTGAGCGCCAGCGGCGAGGAGGCCTCATCCAGGTTGATGAGGAAGGGCAGCAGCGAGCGCAGCAGCGCCCCCGGAGGGGTGTTGTTGGACAGCCGCGGGTGGGTCTCCAGGCCGGGGTGCTGGCCGATCCTCCTCTTCAGGCCCCAGGCCTCGAAGAAGCCATCGGGGGGGAGGGCCGGCTGCTCCTTGAAGAAGAGATCGCTGGCCTCGTGCTGGGTGGCGGTGGCGGAGAGCGCCGAGAGCAGGCCATCGGCTGTCTCGCCGAACTCGCGCACCAGCTCGAGGCGGCGGCGAGCCGAGTCGGCATGCAGATCCACCCGGTGGTGCGGGAGGATGAGCTGCATCTCGGGGAGGTGGGGGCGCAGGGTGCGCTGGACGGCGGTGGTGAGGCCCAGCTCGGTGAAGGCCTCCTCCACGGCAGGCATCGTCTTGAGGGCCGGGACGATGGAGGGGGCATAGGGGAGCACGTAGCCGCCATGCTCGTAGCCGGTGCCGGTGCCGTCGTGCTCAATGAGCAGGACGCGGTGGCTGCGCTTGGCCAGGAGCGCGGCTGCGAGCGCCCCCCCGATCTGGCTGCCCAGGACGATCACGTCGTAGACGTGCCGGGAGGGACCCGTGGGGACCTGGAGTCTGGCTGCTTGGGTGGCCATTC
>Ga0190275_10000568_pt1 | contig 31205 bp, 20 predicted proteins | sample Popmic550T_FD_133745 | JGI IMG/M metagenome (GOLD analysis project Ga0190275, IMG submission 133745) | Populus adjacent soil microbial communities from riparian zone of Yellowstone River, Montana, USA - 550 T | ecosystem: Environmental > Terrestrial > Soil > Riparian zone > Trees stand | place...
ACCTGAGCCCTGGTATTCGAAGTACCCGATCCGCCAGCGTGCATGCCGAACCCACTGGACGCCCATCTCTTCAGGCAAAGGCGTCCGAAGGAACCTCAACCCTTTCCGTCCATCACTGACACGAGACCCCTGGCCCAGCATCCTGCGCTCGGCCGTTTGCAGGTGAGTCGAGCTACGTCCCGGCGGGAGCGGGCGGGACCGTGGCGCGCGGCTGGTATCTCCCAATCTTCAGAATCCTGCGGCACGGCCCCCTGGCGCCGCCTGGCGTGCGTGACTGTTCGGAAATGTCGGGACTTTTCGCGCCTAAAACCCCCGACATTTCCGAACAGTGGGCCAGCAAATGGGTCCGGCCGACGGGGCTTCGTCGCATGGGGGCCGGCAACACATCGGGCGCAGGATGAGCGCTTCTCCAGAAGTCATGCGAGCACTGCACGCTTCGGCTGCACACTTCGGCTCAACACCCCTTGGACCTGCGTAGACCTCTCCGCCCTACGCAGGTCTAACCGGTCACTGTGCTACGGGTGGGGCATGGCATTGTCCTATCCTCCCTGGGCACCGCCAAGCATTCGCTGACGTGATCCTACGTGTGGGGTAGGCTGCGCACGGTAGAGGGAGCGGCTCTCTCTCCACCACCACGAGGCTTCTATGGACAGAACGTCCGCCCCCGCGCTGCACCCGGCCCGGCTTCCCCCAGGCACGCAGGTAGGACCCTGGCGCGTGGAGGGCTGGGCCGGCCGCGGCGTCTATGGTGCCGTGTACCAAGCCGTGCCTGCAGGAGCCGAACACGCCATACCCGTGGCCCTCAAGCTGGCCTTGCACCCAGCAGACCCACGCTTCGCTCGCGAGGTAGAGCTGCTCTCACGCCTCAACCATCCCCATGTCCCTGGCCTGCTGGGCCATGGAGACTGGCAGCACCCAGACGGCACGCTCTACCCCTTCGTGGCCATGCTCGCGAGCGCCCTGGCGGCCCTCCATGCCCAGGGCTGCGTCCACCGCGACGTCAAAGGGGCCAACATCCTGGTGCGGCGCTCCGACAGCAGTGCCGTGCTCACCGACTTCGGCACAGGCCTCTACCCCGGTGCCTCCACCCTCACACCTTCCATGGTGTTCCCGAGCACTCCGGCCTACCGCTCCCCAGAGTCCTGGCTGTTCGAGCTGCAGTTCTATCGAGAATCCGCCGCCCGCTACCACGCTGGCCCGGCCGATGACCTCTACTCGCTGGGAGTCACCGCCTGCGCACTGCTCACCGGCGCATACCCGGAGCCAGGCGAACCCACTCAGGACGAACACGGCACCTGGCACCTGGCGGCAGTGATCGCTCCCCCTGCCCTGCTGAACAACCCTCGCATAGAGCTGCGGCTGCGGTCCCTCGTCCTACGCCTGCTGTCGGTGCGCCCCGAGGAGCGCGGCACTGCCACCGCGCTGACAGCGGCGCTGGAACAAGCCGCCGAGCACACAGCGCCAGAGAGCACTCCGCCGTGCTTCACCGGGCAGCTCTTGCCGCCTCCAGAACTGTCTCCGGAACAGGCCGCTGCCGCGCCTGGGCCCGGCTCCCGGAAGCACCTCGGCGACGACGTTGTCGAAGTGCTCGCCGCCTGATCCCAGGAGCGCGCCCTGCCGCTCAAGGCACAGGAGCCACGTCCTGAGGAGTCCTCCATGGCGAGAGGCTCCGCCGAACGGCTGAGGCTCCGAGCACCCACGTGGCCTGGCTGGCCCTCGCTCGTGCTGGCAGCAGCGAGCCTGGCGCTGACTGTGTGGACATGGTGGGCCGCTCCCCGGGGTCCTCTGGAAGTGCTATCCGTCGCTCAGGCAGAGGGCTCGGGCGTTGAGGCACCGGACGCAGGCCCCGCGGGGCTCGGAGAGGCTGCAGTGACTTGCTCCACACCGAGAAGATGTTTTGCCTGAGGCGAGGCTATCTTCGCCCACGTCCTCAGCTGCTCATCTCCCAGAAACTGCGACAGGTGCTGCTCGGTATGAAGGCGAAGGGCTTCGAGTTTGAGGTCGCACACCTTGCGTGAGTTGCGCGCCGCTTTCACCTTGGACAGGAAGTCGCTGGTCTTCGCGGCGGTCCTCCCTCTGGTGTCACTCCTGGAGTTTCTCGCCCTCTCCCACTTCAGCATGGGCGCGCTGGCGGTGCGCGTGGCGTGGGCCCTGCAATTGGTGGTCTACGCGTTCTGGCTCACGCGGGTGTCCGAGTCGGGGCGGCGCCTGCTCGTGCTGAGCAGCTGCGCGCTGGGAACCCTCTTCTATCTGGCGCTCTGCGAGCTGACGGGGGGCATGGACAGCCCCTACATCCACCTCGTGCCCACCCTGCCCCTGCTGGTGGCCTTCATCTACCCGGAGGAGGCGGGCGCGGCCATCGTCAGCGGCATCAGCTGCATGCTGGGTTCCGTGGTGTTGGTGGTGGGTGCCTCCCCCGACCGCATCTTCGCGTGGGCGGCTGTGGTGGGAACGGCCACGTTCTTCGGGATGTACGGAGCCTCGCGCTTCCGCAAGGCCCTCGCGGCGCACCACGAGATCCAGGTAGAGCGCGCCCGCCGCGAGGCGCTCGAGAAGCTCGCCGTGGCGGAGCGCCACCGGGCTCAGTCCGAGAAGCTGGCCACCGTGGGCCGGCTGGCCGCCAGTGTGATGCATGAGATCAACAACCCGCTGGCCTTCGTCCGCTCCAACGTCGACTTCCTCAAGACCGAGGTGCTCGCCCAGCCGCTGGCACCCGAGGTCCGCGAGGAGCTCGAGGAGGTGCTCTCCGAGACGCGCTCGGGGCTGCTGCGCATCCAGCAGATCGTCTCGGATCTAAAGGGCTTCTCGCGCATGGACGTGGAGGAGGCCAGCCCGTGCAGGGTGGCGGACGTGGTGGCCGACGCGGTGCGGCTGGCGGACGTGCGGCTCAAGCACGTGGCCCGGTTGCACGTCGAGGTGCCTGACACACTCCCCGAGGTGTTCGTCACCCCCCAGCGACTGACCCAGGTGGTGCTCAACCTGCTCGTCAATGCAGGTGATGCGCTGGAGGAGCACCGCGTGGCCCAGGGCGAGATCCGCGTCCGGGGCGAGGTGTGGGGCTCGCGCGTCGTGGTGCTGGTGGAAGACAACGGCCCCGGCTTCCCCCCAGAGGTGCTGCCGCGCCTCTTCGAGGCCTTCTTCACCACCAAGGGCCCCGAGAGAGGCACGGGCCTGGGCCTGTCCATCTCGCGCGAGCTGGTGGAGCGCTTCGGCGGCACACTCCACGCGGAGAATCGTCCCGAGGGCGGCGCGCGTCTGCGTGTCGAGCTGCCCATGCATGTCCCGAAGCCGGCCGACGCCACGGTCCTTCAATCACACGAAACCCCTGGCCCGAGATCCTGACGAGTTCGCCATCACGGGCTTCTCCACTGGCGAACCATGCGTCTGCCTCATACTCCCACGCTCCGCTTCAAGTGGCAGGCGAGCGCAGGCACCCTCGCAACCCCGGCGGGCTCCCCGGCCGTGGGCGAGCTGGCGCGGGCGGGCCCCGACGTGCAGCCGTGCTACCTCGCCGGTGCGAGTCTCGTGCCCTGACCCGACCGCCTCGAGTTCGTCCTCGGCTACCGGTGGGTCTCGGCCCTCGCCACGCTGCCCCCACAGGAGGTGGCGATCGCCGCCTCCGCCTCCTGGAGTCTGCCCAGGGCCGTGGGGAGATCGCCCGCGCCATCCACGGCTGAGAGCGCCAGATTGAAGATCCGGCCCGTGTTCGTCTGCCCGACGAAATCCTCCAGGAAGCGAGGAACCGCGACCGCCACGGAGTACGTCGGCTCGGGATCCGCTCACGAGCCAGGCGTTCCTGACCAGCCAGTCCAGGCCAGGTGGACTCGAGGAACGCGCGAACCTGGCGAATGTAGTGCAAGACCTCGAAGCCCACGAACAGCCGGCGCTCGGCGAGATCCACCGAGTCGGGGAGCTCTCCCGGCTCTGCCGTCAGGCCCATGAGCGGACCGCCGAAGACCATGGGCGACTCCAGATCCAGGAAGCGGCCATCCGCGGTGAAGTTGTTGTGGAAGGAGCCCCAATAGACACCCGAAGGTAGTGAGGTGAGAGGCGCTGCATGCGCGACCGTGAGAGGTCCCGGAATGGGGGCCCACGACAGCGAGCCCACTCCCGAGACGCAACCGGATGGAGCCGGAAGGCCGAGGTTGTGACAGCGCCACCCTGCACGAGCCCGTGCATGGGCGGTGTGCGCCAGGCCTTGGGGAAAACCACAGCACGTCCCAACCCCACATCGCGCACAGCCCCTCACAGGTGCTTCCCAACACCCATCGGCCAGTGGGCCGATGAACGTCGAGTCACGCAATTTCAACAACCTTTCGGTCAGCAGGGAATGTCATTCTCCGGGCTCCAAGACACGGGCAGCGCGCAGCCGAGGTGATCATCATGAGCAACCGAGTGGGCAGTGGTGACACCAACGCCGCGGAGATCGCGCGTCGCATCGCGGAGGAAGCCGCCAAGCGCGCCGCAGAGGCCGCTCGTCAGGCAGCAGAGGCCGCGCGCCAAGCCGCAGCACAGGCCCAGCAGAGCCAGGCTCAGGCCGGTGCCGCGCAGAAGAAGGATGCCTTCGAGTCTACACACGCCGCCGCAGCACAGCAGGCCTGGCTGAACGGAGAGAATGCTCCCACGAGCGCCCCGAACACGGATCTCTCGACCCAGAACCTCAACAGCGCCCAGGCCACCACCCTTCTCAGTGAGAACGTCCACGACACGGCGGAGAACTGCCTGGACGCCTCCATCGAATACGCCGCCGAGACCGACGGCGAGGTCATCCTCCTGGATCCTGCTCCCGAGAGCCCGTCGACCGTGGGCCACGCGCTGGTCCGCAACGAGGAAGGCTACTGGGACCCCAGCACCGGCAACACCTACGAGTCATTCAAGGACTGGCAGGAGGCCTCGGCCGATCCGGACAACTCCACCTCCCCCACCCAGGGCGAGCTGTACCAGGTCACTGCCGAGCTGGGCATGGACGAGGCCACGGGCGAGCCGCAGGGCATCTCCGGGCGCGCGCTGTACGAGATCACCACCGCGCCCGCCTCCGAGCGCGGGCAGCTCCTCCAGGAGCTGAGCACCGAGCTCGGCGTCTCTCCCACGTTCTTCGGCGAGCATGCCTACGCCAACGGCGGCCCCATCACCGTGCCCTCCGGCGTCGAGACCCAGCAGTTCTCCGGAGATCCTTCCGGAGTGACGCGGGTGAACGTCGCGGACCTGGGCGAGCCGCTCAGCTCCCAGGTCCAGGCCTCCTATGCCGTGCAGACCAACACCGGCGCTGGCGCGGGCGTGAACGTCGTGCCGCAGGACGGTGAGCTGTATGTGGCCGTGAACGCCGATGGACAGCTCGTCGATCTGCAGAACGGCACGCCCCAGGTGTTCCAGACCGGCACGGTGAACACGATGAGCGTGTTCGCCAACGCCAACATGCAGGAGCCAGCAGAGGTGCAGCAGGCCTATGCCACTGCCCTCGGGCTCAGCCAGGAGCAGCCGGTCCAGGCGCTGCCCACCGACGCGCCGCTGACCGCGGACGAGGTCGCCGCCTACCAGGAGCTGGGCTACACGGTGGCCGTGCTGGATCCGGCCAATGGCAACGCCGCCCTCCGCCCGCCGGACTCCGCCAACTCCGGAGACATCGCCAACATTGGCGCCGTCCCTGGCTCGGAGCCCGTCTACGTGCTGGTGGGCGGGCCGCCCCTGGAGACCTTCGGTGACCTGACGCCCCAGGAGATGGGCGAACTCTACACCGCCGCCAACACGCTCCCGGATCCGGCCACCACGGATCCCGCCGACCTGGGCGACGCGGTGGGCACGCTGGTGGACACCACCGACGCCATGTGGAACGGGAACGATGTGGATCCCGGCGCGATGACGGCCCTGACGATGTTCACCACCGAGCGGTTCGCTCCCTCTCAGCAGGTCGGCGACGGGTCCGAGCTCAGCTTCCAGTTCGCGGTGGATGCGCTCGCGGAGTCCGGCGGCCCCGAGGTCGCCCAGGCGGTGGCCATGGGCCTGGCGCTCGAGTCCGTGGACCCTGGCAATGCGCAGGCCGGCATCCACTCCGGAGAGATCGCTGCCCAGGCCATGAGGCTGTCCACCACGCCGGAGATGGCGCAGGCGGTGCTGGAGACGGTGGGTCCCCAGAACATGGAGGCCTTCATCGGCTCCATCGGCATGGCGGCCATGAGCGACTCCAACGACCCGCTCTTCCTGGGCAGCGGCTCACGCTCCATGGAGCTCACCCGCTTCATGGAGCAGCTCACACAGGTCCAGGGAGCCGACGCCATGCCGAGCGCCGCCCAGGCCAGCTTCTTCCTCGGCGTCTTCAACCAGGCTGGACCCGATCAGTGGCGTGACCCCGACTTCGGCGCCGCCATGGGCACCGGCCTCGCCAACACCTTCGCCCTGGGAGACGCGGAGCTCGCCGCCACCGAGGGGGCCCGGCTGAGAGAGCTGCTGGCCAACCCGCACATGGGCGAGCTGCTCGCGAACGCCTCGCCGCAGGAGCGCGAGCAAATCGGCCTGCTCGCCCTCACCACACCGGGGCTGAACTCGGCGCTGATCGACGAGCACGGAGGCAACCTGGCCACGGCCATGGCCTTCGCGCAGTACCAGCAGGGCGCCAACATGCTGACCGCGAACCTGGTGGACGGCACGCCCGTGCTGGGACCGGATGGCCAGCCCTTCCTGCCTCCCGGGGAGCTGCCGTCCCCACCGCAGGGCTTCGACATGTCCGCCCACCCGGCCATGGCCGCGCTCCCGCAGCCTGTGACAGCCGCTGGCATCCAGCAGGCCGTCGCGGCGGGGCAGCTCACGGGTGATGACGCGGCGGCCTACCTCCGGAGCCTGGCGGAGACCACCGCGCCCATCGCCAACGCGGACATGGAAGCGTTCGGCTCCAGCCCCGCGCTGACGGGCGTCATCGGCTTCTTCGAGGACTTCAACCCCTTCAATGATCCCAACCCGCTGAGCCGCTCCAACGTCAACGACATGGCGCAGGTCCAGCGCGACTCGCTGCTGGCCCTGGCGGACACGCTGGAGGGCAGCACGGATCCCGCGCTCATCGCCCAGGGGCTCTCCGCGGGCGCCACGGTGGACTCCACCTTCTGGCAGTCCATGCAGCCCTTCGGCGAGGCGGTGGCCGCCATTGGAGACAATGTCCAGAGCAACCGCCAGCTGACGATGGCGGCAGTCGGCCTGGCCGCCTCCATCGCCGCGCCGATGATGATGGCCCAAGGCTTCGCGGCCATGACCGCGGGCACCGCGGCCAGCACCGTCTTCGGCGTGCCCATCACCGCCACGCCGTTCGTCACCGCCGCGATCCCCGCCACGACCATGGGGGCCTTCGGCGTAGCCACCAACGCGGCCTCGCAGTACAGCGACACGGGCACGGTGAACTGGGGCCATGCCATCATGGGCGGCACGGTGGACGGCCTGACGTCCTACTTCGGCGCCGCGGTGGCCGCCCGAGCCACTGCGAATGGCTGGGGCATCACCCGGTCGGTGGCCTCTGCCGCCGGCGTCGACGTGACGGGCAGCTTCAGCAACTACCTGCTGGGGACTCCGGGTGGCCTGGAAGGGATCCTCAATGGGGACCCAGAGCACACCAACGCCATGCTCAGCCAGGTGGGCCTCACCCTGGTCACCTCGACCGCCACGAACACATTGAACTACGAGGCGCCCACAGTGAGCCCCTCTGCCGGATCCGGTCAGTGACGACGCGGCCCGGGGATGCGCGCCCTCGAGAGCTCCTCGGGGACGCCGTCTCCAGGGCGCTACGGCTTCCGCTTCTTCTTCGGAGCCACCGGCGGTGAGGCGGTCGGCTTTGCCTCAGCTCGGCCCGCCGGCTTGGGAGCCGAGGTGGAGGGCTGGGCCCCTCCGGCCTTCTGCTTCTTGTCGGCCAGGGCGCTGAGCTTGGACCAGGGCCGCTTGAGCGGCGTCGCCGGGCGAGGGGCCGAGCGCGAGTCCTTCCGGGTGGCGGAGGACTGATCCTTCTGGGCAAGGCGCTGAGCCTGCCGGAGTCGAGCGAGGGTGCTGAGAGGCACAGCTTCCGGCGGGGGCGGGGCAGGCTCCGCGACGGGCTGAGGTTGGGAGCCAGCAGCGGGCATTGGAGATACCGCCAGTGGAGCGACAGAGTTCGGCTTCGCAGCCACCATGCGCTTCGAGGAGGGCTCTGATGCCACGGCCGTCAGCTTCTTTGTCGGCGCCTTGGGACGAGGGGCCGGCGGTGGCTCGGCCTGGGCTGGCGGAGGGGACTCCTCGGGCTTCGCCTTCGCCTGCACCACCGGGATGCTGACCGGAGGTCTCATGGCGCCACGGACGCCAATCCGAAAGCTCCCCAGTCCCGATGCCGGAGGGGCCTCGGGCGAACCTGAATCCTTCTTCGACGGGTCGGTCATGACCTCTCCTTCCAGCCAGGATGGGGCCTTGCGTACCCCAGGATAACGCGGCCCTCCCCTTCGGAGCGCATCGTCGTGCTAGATAGCGGGTGCTCATTGCGCGGGGCGGCCGGGCTCAGCGCCTGACGTCACTCCGCTGACGTCATCCCGAGGAGACGATGAGAGCCCTGCTCCTGCTCCTGCTCCTGCTGGCCGCGCCCGTCCTGGCCGCTCCACGACAGGCGTACGTCCTGCGAATCGAAGGCTCCGACGCGTTCGTTGACATGGGCCGCTCCGATGCGGCCGCCCCTGGCACGAGGCTCCGCGTCTATCGCGTCATCGAGGCGCGCCACCCCACCACGGGCAAGGTGCTGCGTGACCGCTTCCTGCTCGGCGAAGCGGAGGTCCTCGAAGCCGGAGAGGCCCTCTCGCGCATCGGCGGCGCCAAGGAGCTCCTCCTGCGACTCGAAGTCGGTGACGAGGTGGAGCTGGCGACGGCTCCCCCTGTGGCGCCCACCTCGCCCACTGCATCCACCCCACTCTCTCCCTCCAAGCCAGGCACGCCGCCGCCACCTGATGCGGAGAGGGCCGCCTTGCGCGCCGCGTGGGATGCCGCGCTGAGGCTCCCTCCCTCCGAGCGCGCCCGGGTCTGGGAGGGCTTCCTTGCCTCATGGCCGCAGTCGGAGCTCGCAAGCCCCATCCGCGCTGAGATTGCGCTCCTGCGCGCGGCCCCCGCGTCGTCCTCCGGAGAGGAAGACGCCCTCCCACCCGAGACTCTCGTGAGGACAGGAGGTCCCAACACGGCCCTCGTGGGGGAGCCCATCCTCATCACCCTCACGCACCTCGAAGGCCCGGCTCCTCATGCGGCGATAGTGCACTGGCGTGCGCAAGGAGCCCCCGGCTTCCAGACCGTCCACATGCGCGCCGAGCCCACGGGCCACTTCCGCGCGCAGCTTCCCCAGGAGGCAGCGGTCGAACCCGCCATCGAGTACTTCGTCGAGACCGCGGACGAAGACGGGACCTCCGCGGTCATCGCGGGGAGCGCCACCTCCCCCCAGCGCGTCGCCATCAAGCTCCCACCGAGCGCCCGGCACGTCGAGCGCGACAACCGCAGCCGCGTGCGCATCCACGACGAGTACGTCGACTTCAACCGCTTCAAGGGCAATGACGTCTACAACCTCTTCGAGGTGGACTTCCTCTACCGCGTCCTCACCACCGTGCACTCGGTGCGCGTCGGCTTCGGCAGCTATCAGGGCCGTGGCACTCCGAAGGAGCTGCTGGACACGAAGACCACTCCCAAGCGGGTGGGCTTCACCTACGGCTTCAGCGAGCTCGAGATCCGCCTCCATGAGTCGCTCGCCGCGCTGGCCCGGGTCAACGCGGGCGTCAACCGCGAGGGGCTCTCCACCGGCGTGGAGCTGGGCATGCGCATCGGCAGCGAGACGGGCACCTCCCTCACGCTGCGGGGCGCCACCCTCCGCAACATCGGCAAGCGCGCCAACCTCGCGCTCGCGTGGGACGCGGTGAAGGGCTGGCCCATGAGCGCCGAGGTCATCGTCACCAACGAGCCAATCGGTGAGGACCTGGGGGTGCGGCTCCTCTACACCGTGGGCCGCTCCGTGACGCCCTGGCTCGATGTGGCCGGGCGCGTGGGCTACCAGCTCCGGGACATCAACCACTCCGGCCTCACCCTGGGGCTCGGGACCACCTTCCACTGGTAGCGGTCACGGGAGAACCTTCCAATGACATCCCTGTCTGCCGCCACTGCCCTCCTCCTCTGGCTCACCACCCAGGCCCCGCAGGCCCCCAAGGCGCCTGCCCCGCCGCCACGTGCTTCCTTGGAGGTGCGCCACATCCCGCTGGCCCAGGTGTTCTCGGGGAGAGAGATCATCCTCGAAGCCACGGTCACCCCCGCCTCCCGCCTGGGCGCGCTCATTGCCCACCACCGCACCGCCGGAGAGGCGGCCTTCCGCGAGACGGCCTTCACGCTCACGACGGAAGGCGACTACGCCGCCCACATCCCCGTGCCTCCCGAGCAGCACGCACCGGTGGAGTACTACCTCACGGCCCGCGACACGGAGGGCAAGGAGTCCGTCCGCTTCGCCAGCGCGGAGCACCCTCACACCGTCCTCATCCAGGTGAAGGACGGTGTGCTCGAGAGCGAGGCGCTGCTCGCCTCCTATGATCATCGCCGCTCGCGCGTCTCCCTCTTCGCCGAGTACGTGGACTTTGGCTCCACTCGCGCGGGGACCGTCCGCTACCTGGACCGTTATTACCGGCTCGAGGCGGACTACCTCCACCGCCTCCTCACGGAGGTGGCCGGTGTGCGCCTGAACTCCATCCGCATTGGCGTGGGGCACCTGCGCGCGCGAGTCCCTCCCATCCAGCTCCCTGTTCCCGCGGACTGGCCACCGCTGGAGGGCCCCCCCCGCACGGTGCGCACGGGCCTCGACTACGGATTCTCCGAGCTGGACGTGGGCCTCAGCTCCCGCTTCGGCTTCACCACGAAGGTGATGCTCGGAGGCAACGCGGAGGGCTTCTCGGCCGGGCTCGGCGGACAGCTCCGCATCGGACCGGCGCGCGGCTCCCATGTGGAGCTGGGGGTGGAGACCACCTCGGGCCTCGGCACCACGGGGACGGTGCGGCTCGCCTGGGACACGGTGACACGCGTGCCCATGAGCGCCGCCTTGCAGGTGACCGACTTCCCCGATGGCCCCGCTGGCGTGCGCTTGCTCTACAGCGCCGACTTCGAGCTGTCCCCAGCCCTCACCCTCGGAGCCATGGTGGGCTACCAGGCCCGCATCTCCATCAGCGGTGGACCCACGCTCGGGCTGGCCTCGAGCTACGCCTGGTAGGAGAGGAGGCTCACCATGGTGCTCACCGCCTTCGCCCTCCTCCTGCTCGCCGCCGAGCCCGATCCCTCCTTCGCGGTGGTGGCCACCGCGCCTCCCAGCCTCGAGCGCGTGGCCAGCTCCGCGGGCTCCACGCTGGCCGAGCGCCTGGAGGCGCAGCACGTGGAGCTCGGCGGCTACCTGAAGACCCTGGGCCCCGGCTGCCCCGCGGAGCTGCAGTGCCTCGTCGCGGCGCCGGCCCTCTCCACCACCACGCGCCTGCTCCATCTGCGCGTGCGCCCGCTCTCCGGCGGCAGACTGTCCGCCGAACTGCGCCTGATCGATCGTGCGCGGCGGGTCCTCGTGGACCGGAGCGCCGCCATCGTGGAGCCCGGTGAGCTCGCCACCTGGGCCGAGCAGGCCGCCTCTCGCCTCTTCACCCGGGCCAGCGCGTCCACTCGCACCCTCCCACCGAGCCCCTTCCCGGCCCGAACGTCCGGCTCGGCGCCAGTCCCTCCTCCCGCGCCACCGAGCGCCACGGTCCGCCCTGCTCCGCCTGCCGCTCCACCTCCTGTGAAGGTCCGCGGCGCGGACGAGGAGCCCTGAGCCAGGGCTGCTTTGTTGCCCCCCGCACGGCCTGCCTCCCCTCGGAGTGCAGCGAAGGCTGTCCCGAGCTCCCAGGGATGAGATAGTGGGGGAGTCAGCCCGAGCCGGAGAGTTCCATGGGAAGCCTCGAACCGAACGATCGTGAGATGGCGGCATACTGGATGCCGTTCACCCACAACCGCTACTTCAAGCAGCACCACGCGCGCCGCATGCTGGCCAAGGCCGAGGGCGCCTACTACTGGACCACCGAGGGCGAGAAGCTCTACGACGCGCTCTCCGGCCTGTGGTGCAGCGGCCTGGGGCACCGCCACCCGAAGATCGTCGAGGCGGTGAAGCAGCAGCTCGACCAGGTGGACTACAGCCCCGCCTTCCAGATGGGCTACGGCCCGACGTTCAAGCTGGCCGAGCGCATCATCGGCATGGCCCCCGCAGGCATGGGCAACGTCTTCTTCGTCAACTCGGGCTCCGAGGCCGTGGACACCTCGCTGAAGATCGCCCTGGCCTACCACCGCACCAAGGGCGAGGCCTCCCGCACCCGCTTCATCGGCCGCGAGAAGGGCTACCACGGCGTGGGCTTTGGCGGCATCTCGGTGGGCGGCATGGTCGCCAACCGCAAGATGTACCCCTCGGCCATGCTGGTGGGCGTGGACCACCTGCCCCACACCCACAACCTCAAGGAGATGGCCTTCACCAAGGGCGAGCCCACCTGGGGCCTGCACCTGGCCGGTGAGCTGGAGCGGCTCGTGGCCCTCCATGACGCGTCGACCATCGCCGCCGTCATCGTCGAGCCCATGCAGGGCTCGGCCGGCGTCATCGTCCCGCCCAAGGGCTACCTCCAGCGCCTGCGGGAGATCTGCACCAAGAACGGCATCCTGCTCATCTTCGACGAGGTCATCACCGGCTTCGGCCGCATGGGCGCCAACTTCGCCGCCCAGCACTACGGCGTGGTGCCGGACATGATCACCTTCGCCAAGGGCGTCAACAACGGCACCGTGCCCATGGGCGGCGTCATCGTCCGCAAGGACCTCTATGACACGCTGATGACAGGCCCGGACCACGCGGTGGAGTTCTTCCACGGCTACACGTACTCGGGCCACCCGCTGGCCGTGGCCGCCGCGCACGCCACGCTGGACGTGCTGGCCTCCGAGGGCATCAACGAGCAGGTGAAGTCGCTGGTGCCCGTGCTGGAGGACGCGGTGCACGCCCTCAAGGGTGAGCCCAACGTCATTGACGTCCGCAACTGCCAGCTTGCCGCCGCGGTGGAGTTCTCGCCCATGGACGGCAAGCCCGGCCTGCGTGCCCTCAAGGTGTTCGAGGAGTCGCTCAAGCGGGGCGTGCTGTTCCGCTTCACCGGCGACATCATCGCCATGGGCCCGCCCTTCCACTCCACCCCGGACGAGCTTCGCCGCATGGCCGAGGTCCTCCGCGAGTCCATCCGCGCGGCGGGGTAGCGCTCCGCTCCGCTCCTCCCGCCTCATCCGGGCCCGGCGTGCCTCACTGCTCAGAGGCCGCCGGCCCGCCCTGGTCCACAGCACCCCTCGGTCCGGATGCCCGCCCCGTCCAAACGACGCCTCGGCGTTTATCTGCTCCTCGCGCTCACGCTGCTGGTCGTTCCCGCCGCGCTCGTCACGCGGAGCTACCTCCTGCATGAGACGTTCATCGCGGATCCGGCTCCTCCCGTCAGCACGCTCGAGCGCGCTCCCACCCCCCTGGTGCGCGTGCTGGTCTTCGGCGACTTCGGCTTCAATGGCCGGCAACAGGCCGCCGTGGCCCACGCCATGGCCGAGGAGCACCGCGCGAAGCCCTTCGACTTCGGCCTGCTGCTCGGAGACAACCTCTACCCCTGCGGCCCGGATCTGTCGCTCCCTGGCGCGGCCGACTGCACCTTCAGCGAGGATGACAACTCCGTCACCCCCGGCTACCAGCCGCCCGAGGATCCGCAGTTCCAGGCCCTCTTCCACGCTCCCCTCGCGGGCCTGAAGCGGCCGGATGGCGACGCGCTGCCCATCCACGCCGTGCTCGGCAACCACGACATCGGCTACTCGCGCTCCTGCTTCGAGCGCGGCAAGCTGCCCCCGCGCACCTCCCGGCTGAAGGCCTGTCTCGAGGTGGCGCACCGGGGCCCTCACTGGGCAATGCCCGCCCGGCACTTCGTCGTCGACACGGCCACGGCCCGGTTCATCCTCTTCGACTCCAACACCCTCGCGCTCGACGACTACACCTTCTCCTTCGAGGAGGAGCTGGCCTTCGTGAAGGAGGCCATCGCCGGCTGCGGTGAGCGGCGGTGCTTCCTCGCCTCGCACCACATGTCCGTGACGGCGGGCAGGCACCAGCCCGAGACCCGCACCCCGGTCTACCAGGAGCGGATCCGCCGCATCGAGGAGGCGGGCCGCATCGACGCCTGGCTGTCCGGACACGATCATGACTTGCAGCACTCCCTCACCGCGAAGGGCTACGACGTCTTCGTGTCCGGCAGCGCCGCCAAGACACGCATCGAGACGTTCGGCCCCGAGCCAGCCCCGGGCGCTCGCCTCCGCTTCGGCTCCACCTCCTGGGGGTTCGCCGTGCTCGAGGTCTTCCCCACGGGCTGGAGCATGCGCTTCCTCAACGAGCGCCGCGCACCCCTCTACTGCTGCGAGGCCCACGGCCAGGGACGGTGCGAGCCGGTGATCTGCCCTCGGGAGTAGCCACCCGCCTCCTGACGACCCTCACCTCACGGCAGGAGGCCCTCCTCCACCGCGCGGGACAGGAGCTCGGCGAGCACCTCCATGCCCCCCGAGGTATCGAGGCGTGTCTGCGAAGTCCCACCGGACTGCTCGCGCGTCTCGCCGCCGACGAACATCGGGAGGGGCCGCCGGCCGAGCCGCAGGAGGCGCTCATCGTAGAAGGCCGCGGGAGCCCGCTCCTTGAGCAGCCGCGCCAGTGCCACCATGTTGGCTGTCCGGGTGGGCTGCATCGCAGCCCCCAGACACGAGAAGTCGAGCTCGCGCTCGCGCAGCACGACGCGCTGGCCGCCCCGGCCGTGGAGCAGAATGGCCTGCTCGGTCTCCTCTTGCTGGGAGCGCGTGGTCCGCTCGACGGAGCGGGACAGCTTCAAGCCCGAGGTGGCAATGGCCGTGGCCGCGGAGAACTTCGCTGACTTCTGGGTGCTCTCCGTCTCGGAGCGGACCGTGCTGGCGCCCCGGAGGAGGGTGATGACGTCGCCCCACGGTAGCTCGACGGGAGCACCGGTTCGAGCCTGGAAGGTCCCCCCCAGTGGCCCCAGCACGGCGGTGCGGGCCATGACGCGCAGCCCCCCCGAGGGCGCTGCCACCTCCAGTGCGAGCACAGCGAGCCCCGCCTGACGCAGCGCGGCCACGAGTGCAGCCGCGGGCTCGGGCGCGAGGCTGGCGAGGATCGCGGGCGGCTCGGGAGCCAGGCGGATGCGCGCCTCTGCGAGGCTCAGGCCCAGAGCCTTGCCGAGCGCGGCCGCCGCTCCCTCTCCGTCCACCGGTGTCCGCACGCTGGCAACGAGCCACATGGCCCCATCCTACCCCGAGCGCGCTTCCCGAAAGGTGATCCATGTCCCATTGGGGGTAAGGTCCACCTCCGGAGAACTTTCGGAGCGCTCAACCGTTCCTCGGTGACGCTCTCCTCCTTACTGGAGCCTTCATGCTCGCAGAACTCACCCCACGTACCCTCGTGGCGATCCTCACCGTCGTGGGTCTGGCCGTCCCAGTCACTGTCCAGCAGGTGCTCGTCACCAAGGCGGACACGAGCTCTCTGGGCGGACCGAACCGCTACCTGACCTATGTCAGCACGGACAAGCCGCTGTACCGCCCGGGTGAGCAGGTGCTGGCCCGCGGCCTGATGCTCGAGGCGATCAGCCACAAGCCGAACCCCCAGCAGCAGCAGGCGCAGATCGAGATTCGCGGCCCCAAGGGGGATGTGGTCACCTCCGCCATGGTGCAGACGCAGGACTCGGTCTGGGGCTTCTCCTGGACTGTTCCTCCCGAGCAGGCGGGCGGCGAGTACACGCTCAAGGTCACCTACCCCTGGACGGGAGAGGCGCCCGCGGAGCGCAAGTTCGACGTGCGCGCCTACCGGGCCCCGCGGCTCAAGTCGCAGATCGAGTTCCTCCGGGACGGCTATGGCCCGGGTGACACGGTCACCGCCACGCTCGACGTGAAGCGCGCCGAGGGCGGCGTGCCCGCGGGCGCGCGGGTCACCGCCACCGCCATCGTGGATGGTGCCACCGCGGCGCAGGTGACGGGCACCGTCAACGAGAAGGGGCTCAGCACGGTGAGCTTCAAGCTGCCGGCGCGGATCGATCGCGGGGAGGGCTCGCTCGCCTTCGCCATCGAGGATGGTGGCGTGGTGGAGACGGCGGCCAAGACGATCCCCATCCTGCTGCAGACGCTGGACCTGGCGATGTACCCGGAGGGTGGCGAGCTGGTCGCGGGGCTGGCCTCGCGCGTCTACTTCGAGGCGAAGACGCCGGCCCAGAAGCCCGCGGACCTGGTGGGCGCGGTGATCGATCAGGCCACCGGGCAGACGGTGGCGTCCGTGCGCTCCATGCATGAGGGGCGCGGCCGCTTCGAGTTCGCGCCGAAGGCGGGCGCGAAGTACGCGCTGCGCATCGACGAGCCGTCGGGCATCCAGAAGAAGTTCCCACTGCCCGAGGTGAAGGCCCGGGGCGCGGTCCTGCGCTCGAGCGAGGACGTGGTGCCCGCGGGCAGGCCGGTGACGCTCTCCGTGGCGCTCTCGGGGCTGAGCAAGGCGAAGGTGACGCTCAGCAAGCGCGAGGTGGAGGTCGCCTCGGCGGAGGTGGGCTCGCAAGGCAGGGTGACGCTGAATCCCAAGGACGCGGAGGGTGTGCTCGTCGCCACGGTGTGGGACCACGACGGGCGCCCGCTCGCGGAGCGGCTGGTGTTCCGCCAGCCTGCAAAGGCAATCCAGCTCGAGGTGCAGCTGGACAAGAAGACCTACGTGCCGGGCGACAAGGTGCAGCTCACCGCTCGGACGACGCGGGATGGCAAGCCCATCTCCGCACTGGTGATGCTCACCGTCACGGATGACTCGGTGCTGGAGCTCATCGAGAAGCGGGACCAGGCGCCTCAGCTGCCGGTCATGGTGCTGCTGGAGCCGGAGGTGAAGGAGCTCGCCGACGCTCAGGTGTACCTGGACGAGAAGAACCCGAAGGCGAAGCCAGCGGTGGACCTGCTGCTCGGCACTCAGGGCTGGCGGCGGTTCGCACTCGCGGATCCCGTGAGCTTCGTCGCGCAGCACGGTGATCTGGCCCGGCGCGCACTCGCGGTGCGCGTGCCCACGGTGCACTCCATGCCCCCGGACGAGCCGATGCCCATGGCCGCCATGGCCGAGGGTGCAGGTGCACCGCGAGGTGGAATGGCCCCACCGCAGAGGCCCAACCGGCCTGGAGCGGCGCCGAGGCCCGCGCCTCCCATGGCCGCTCCCGTGGCCGCCATGCCCATGCCTCAGGCTGCTCCGCCGCCTCCCGCCCCGCCGCCGCCTCCGCCAGCGCGTGTCCCTCCCCCGTTTGGTAGGGCGATGCCGGCCCAGCCTGTGGTGCAGGCCGATGAGAAGATGGTCGAAGCGTCGCGCAAGGCGGACAGGGCGCGGCAGGACGACATGATCATGGCGAAGGAGGAGATGGCCAAGCCCAGCCCCTACCAGCAGCCGCTCGTCTACTTCCGCGAGTACGCGCACACGGTGCGGCCGGGCCGCAAGGCGGGTGACCGCGTGGACTTCGCGGAGACGCTCTACTGGAACGCGGGGGTGCGCACTGACGCGAAGGGAGAGGCCAGGGTCTCGTTCGGCCTGAACGACTCGGTCACCTCGTTCAAGGCGTTTGCCGGGGCGGTGGGCAGTGACGGCGCGCTGGGCTCCGCCGTCGCGGCGATCGAGTCGGTTCAGCCCTTCTATCTCGAGCCGAAGATCCCACTCGAGGTCACCTCGGGCGACGTGGTCCAGCTGCCCGTGGCGCTGGTGAACGGCACCTCGTCGGCGCTGAGGGGCGTGGGCGTGAAGCTCGACTTCAAGGGAGACGTGCGCGCCACCTCCATCGGCACGGTGGACCTGGCGGCGAAGGAGCGCGCCCGGCGCATCATCGAGCTGAAGATCGGCCAGGAGTCGAAGCCCATCGAGCTGACGCTCGCGGCGACAGCGGGCGACTACGCGGACACGGTCCGGCGCGCCCTGACGATCAAGCCGAACGGCTTCCCCATCAGCACCGCGTTCGGCGGGATGGTGTCGGCCCAGAAGCCGGCGGTGCACACGGTGACGCTGCCGGCGAACACGGTGCGCGGCAGCGTGAAGACCTCGGTGGTGGTGTACCCGAGCCCGCTGGCCAACATGACCGAGTCCCTGGCGCGGCTCATCCAGGAGCCCTCTGGCTGCTTCGAGCAGACGAGCTCGACGACGTACCCGATGACGATGGCGCAGCAGTACTTCCAGTCGCACAGCGGGGTGGATCCGAAGCTGGTGGCCTCGGCGCGAGAGAAGCTGGAGACGGGGTACAAGCGGCTCTTGGGCTTCGAGACCAAGGAGAAGGGCTACGAGTGGTTCGGCGAGGCCCCGGGCCACGAGGCGCTCTCGGCGTTCGGCCTGATGCACTTCGCGGACATGAAGCAGGTGCGAGACGTGGACACGGCGATGATGGCCCGCACGCGGGAGTGGCTGCTGAAGCAGCGGGATGGCAAGGGCGGGTTCGAGCGGAAGCGGCGCGCGCTCCACGTGTGGATCGAGGACCCTGACACCTCGAACGCCTACATCACCTGGGCGCTGCTGGAAAGCGCTCCCCGGCCGGCGGACGTGGCGAAGGAGCTGTCGAAGGAGATCGCCGCGGTGAAGCAGTCGGCGGTGAGCAGCAAGAACAGCTACGTGCTGGCGCTCGCGGCGAACGTCCTGTCGCTGGCGGGGGACGGGGCCGAGGCCCGGAAGCTGATGGAGAAGCTGGTCGCCAAGCAGGGCAAGGAGGGCGTGGTGGAGGGCGGCACGCAGTCCATCGTGGGCAGCATGGGCGAGACGCTGCAGATCGAGACCACGGCCCTGGCAGCGCTGGCGTGGCTGAGAGAGCCCAGCTTCGCGGGGAACGTGGAGCGCTCGATGAAGTTCCTGGCGAGCTCGTGCGACGGTGGGCGCTACGGCTCCACGCAGAGCACGGTGCTGGCGCTGCGCGCCATCGTCGCCTACGACAAGGCGCGGGCGGCGAAGCGGGCGGGCGGCGCGGTGCGGGTGTACGTGAATGGCCAGCCGGTGGGCAGCGCGGTGCGGTTCGAGGCCTCGGCGCAGGAGGCCATCAAGCTGCCGGACGTGTCCGAGCTGCTCACGCCGGGCGAGCGGAAGATCGAAGTGCGCGTGGAGGGGAGCGCGGAGCTGCCGTACTCCATCGAGGTCACCTACAACGCCCTGAAGCCCGACAGCTCGCCAGAGACAAAGGTCGCGCTCGAGGTGGCGCTGGCGAAGACGGCGCTGACCGAGGGCGAGCCCACCGAGGCTCGGGTGCTGGTGTCCAACAAGACGGACGAGAAGCTGCCCACGGCGGTGGCGATCTTCGGCGTGCCGGGCGGGCTCGAGGTGCGCCACGACCAGCTCAAGGAGCTGGTGAAGAAGAAGACGGTGGACGCCTACGAGGTGATCGGCCGCGACGTGGTGCTCTACTGGCGCGGAATGGAGCCGCGCAAGAAGCTGGACGTGTCCCTGTCCCTGGTGGCGGCAGTGCCCGGCACCTACACAGGCCCGGCCAGCCGCGCCTACCTGTACTACTCCGACGATCACAAGACGTGGCAGGACGGAGTGAAGGTGTCCATCGCGCCCAAGCAGTAGCGCCAGGCGCGCAGTCCCACCGCAAAGATTCCATTTCACTACATCCAGCAACTTTACCCCACACCCTCCGACAATTACCCCAGAGCCCCTCTAGGAGGGGCTGAAGACCCACAACCCAGGGGTGTGGCGATGCGGAAGCAGCGACTGGGCGAATTGCTTCAGAAGACGGGGCTGGTGGACGAGATCCAGCTCCGAGCGGCACTGGGGTTCCACGCCAAGTGGGGCGTGCCGCTGGGGCAGGTCGTCGTGGACATGCGCTTCTGCACCGCTCAGCAGGTGCTGGAGCTGCTGGCCGGTCAGCTGCAGTTGCCGGTGGTGGACCTGGACGCGGAGCCGCTGGAGCCGAGCCTGGTGGATGTGCTGCCGGTGGAGACGGCCGAGGCCTGCCGGGTGATTCCGCTCCGGGTCGAGGGGCCTCGTGGCTCGGTGCTGGTGGTGGCCGCCGCCGCTCCGGCACCTCCCACCGCACTGGATGAGGTGGCCCGCGTGGCCGGCAAGATGCGCGTGGTGGCGCTGGTGGCGACGGATGCCGCCGTCTCTCGTGCCATCGATCGCCTCTACTACCCGCACCTGATGGGCGCGCAGCGCCCGGTGGAGCCCATTCCCCTGCCCGAGGCAGATGAGCACCTGCCGCTGGTGACGGATCGCGCCGAGTACCTGGCGCTGGGCCGCATCGTGCCGAGCAGCGTCTCCGCCACCAAGCTCGAGCCGGGCGGCCTGCCCATGCTGATGCCGCTGGTGATGGAGGTGCCGGCGCATGCACGCGTCACGGAGCCGGAGATGCCGAGGGTGGAGGTGGCGCCCAAGGCCCCCGCTTCGAAGGCCGAGCCCGAGCCCGAGCCCGAGGTCTGGGTGTACGGCTGGGGAGCCCAGGCCACAGAGGAGCTGCTGAAGCTGCTGGAGGACGAGGACCTGTGGGCGCGGGTGGCGAGCACGGAGGACGTGAAGAAGGCGAGCGAGCGCACGGTGGTGCTGACACCGCTGCAGTCCGTGGAGTCGGTGAAGCGGCACGGCATCCGGGCGCAGCTGCTGGTCGCAGGCCGGGCACACGATCGGGACCGGGCGTTGGCAATGGGGGCCCATGTCTTCCTGTCTGGCCCCCTGCGCACGGACGCGCTGATTCGCGAGGTGCGCGCGCGGGTGGAGGCTGGCGGCGCGCCCCTGCGTCAGGCGAGCTGAGTCCTCACACGCCCCTCAGCGCGAGCCTCCTTGGGTCCGGCCCGCGAGCGACGCCAGCACGGCGAGCAGCTCCAGCGGCTCCACCGGCTTGGGCACATGGCTGTGGAAGCCCGCGAGCAACACGCGCGTCCTGTCCTCCACGCGCGTGTAGGCCGTGAGGGCCACCGCAGGCGTCCGTCCGCCCTGCTCGGGGCTCAGCGCACGCACCCGGGAGATGAGGCTGTAGCCGTCCTCTCCTGGCATCCCAATGTCGGAGATGAGCAGGTCGGGCCGCTCCGCTCGGAGCAGCGCGAGCCCCTCGGCCGCGGAGGCGGCGGTGAGCACGTGGGCCTTGCACCCCTCGAGCATGGCGCGAAGCAGCTCCCGCGTGTCTCCTTCATCATCCACGACGAGCACCCGAAGGCTCGCCAGCTCCGGCGGACACACCTCGCCCTGGGCCACCGGGAGCTGAAGGCCCGGCCGCACGGCCACCTCCCGGCGCAAGGCCACGGACACCGGTAGCTGCACGGTGAAGGTGGCCCCCTTGCCATCTCCCTCGCTGGACGCGCTCACCGTCCCGCCATGCATCTCCACGAGGTTCCGGACAATGGAGAGCCCCAGTCCCAGGCCTCCCGCCGTCCGCGTGGTGCCCGCCTCCGCCTGGCGAAACCGCTCGAAGAGGTGCGGGAGGAACTCCCGGCAGATCCCCTGCCCCGTGTCGGCCACGGTGATCTCCACCGAGGAGTCACGCCGCTCGACGAACACCTGGACACGCCCGCCCTTGGGGGTGAACTTCACCGCATTCGAGAGGAGGTTCCAGACGACCTGCTGGAGCCGCTGCGAATCCCCCATGACATGGCTGGTAGAGTCCACCGCGGCCTGGAGCCGGATGCCCCGGGCCTCGGCGGCTGGCCGCACCGAGTCGAGCGCTTGCTCCACGATGACGCTGACCTCCACCGGCTCCACGCCCAGCTTGAGCTTGCCGGTCATGATGCGGCTCACGTCCAGCAGATCCTCGATGAGCTGGGCCTGTGCGCGGGCGTTCCTCTCGATCGTCTCCAGGGCGCGCTCCCGCTTCTCGGGGGCCAGGCCGCCGGTGCGCATCAGCTGCACCCAGCCGAGCATGGACGTGAGCGGCGTGCGCAGCTCGTGGCTGACGGTGGCGAGGAACTCGTCCTTCAGCCGGTTCGCCTCCTCTGCCGCCTGGCGCGCCTCGCTCTCCCGCGCAAGCAGCTGCTCACGCTCGTGCTCGGCCTGCTTCCTGTCGGTGATGTCGATGACGCTGCCGACGTAGCCCAGGAACTCTCCCTCCGGGCTGAACCGCGGCGAGGCCGAGTCGATGGCCCACCGGTACGCTCCGTCCTTTCGCCGGACCCGATACTCGATCCGGAAGGGCTCACGCTTCGCATTGGCGGCCAGGAAGATCTCCCCGGCCCTCGTCGAGTCCTCCGGGTGGAGGACGGAGAGCCACCCCAGGCCCAGCCCCGTCTGCTCCGTCTGCCCGGTGAATTCGTACCAGCCCTTGTTGAGGTAGGTGCAGGCGCCCAGGGTGTCCGTCACCCAGAGCATGACGGGCGCGCTGTCCGCCATGTTGCGGAAGCGCGCCTCGCTCTCCCTCAGGGCGGCCTCCGCGCGCTTCTCCGTGTCCCTGTCATAGAACACGACGACGCCACCGGTGACACAGCCCGCCATGTCACGGATCGGCGCGCCGCCAACCCGCAGCCAGACCCGCTCGCTCTCGCCCCGCTGGTACAGCAGATCGTCGCCCACGGTGGTCTCACCACGCAGGGCGCGGGCCATGGGCCTCTCATGGGCAGCCATGGGCTGCCCGTCCGGATGGAAGGCCTTCCACTTGCTGTACTCCTCGACGCCCGCCATCGCCGGAAGCGGGTGGCGCAAGATGCGCTCCACCTGCCGGTTGGCCAGGGTGATGCGGCCCGAGGGGGCCTCCGCGAGGAGCACTCCCGCGGGGATGTTGTCGAGCACCGCCTGCAGCCGGGCGCGCTCCAGTGCCAACGCCTGCTCGGCTGCCTCGCGGGCAGCCGCGGCCCGAGCGAAGGGCAAGACGGCCTCGAAGGCCCCGGTATCGAGACACCGCAGGAGGAGCCTCACCTGCTGGAGGGCCGGTTCGAGACCCTGCAGCTCCAGCAGCTCCAGCAAGCACTCCCGCACGAGGGCGTATTCACGCAGCACCAGCGCCGCGTCGAACCCCAGGCGCATCCGCTGGCGACCATGCTCCTCCGCCACAGCGCTGTGGGCGGGCAGCTGCGAGTCGCCAGGCTGTCCCGCTTCCCGCCGCAGTGCGCTCGCCACCTCCTGGAGGAATACGGGCAGCGAGTCGATCAGCTGCTCACGGGACAGCTCCCGCGGAGCCAGGAGCTGCTGCATCTGCTGGCTCCACCGCTCGAGGAGCGCGTCGCGGCTCACCTCCAGCAGGTCCGGCAATGCGTGATTCATGGGGCCCTACCACCCGCGCCGAGGGAGGGAGATCGAGGATGGCCAGTAACATGGCCACACCAGGACCCAGGGACAACATGAGAGCGCCCGCAGGCCGGACGACCACCCACCCGGCAGGCTTCGTCCCATCATGGACAGCGAGGGGAGCGGCGAACGGAGCCTCGGGCTCCTCTCGCTGGCCGGTACCCGCGCCCTATGCCACGCTCGGGTGGCATGCGAGGTCTGACAGCCGCTGTCCTGGCTTGGAGCGCCCCCATGACGCTGGCGGGTTGCAAGGCCGCCCTGCAGCCACCCGCGCCACCGGCCGGGCCGCGAAGCTGCGCACGCCCAGTTCATCCGACTGTACCCAATGACAGGTGACGAGAGAGGGGGGTGGCGGCAAGCTCACTCCCATGAGAACACTCACGCTCACCCTCGGCCTCCTGCTCTGCCTGTCCCAGCCTGCCTGGGCGCAAGAGCCCACTCCCCTCGATCTCGCCAAGGTCCCCCAGGAGGGAAAGGCCCCCGAGGACTTCGTGCCCTCCGGCTGGAAGATCGAGGCCACGACCCGAGGAGACCTGGACAAGAACGGCAAGGAGGACGTGGTCCTCGAGCTGGTCGAGGATGACGCCAAGAAGGGCGAGGGCCATGAGGCCACGGACCGCGCTCGTGCGCTGCTGGCCCTGCTGTCGGCAGAGGGGGGGAAGCTGCGCCGGGCGGGCGCCTCGAACCGGGTCCTCTACTGCATCGGGTGTCAGGGAATGATGGGAGGAGGCGGGGGCGGGGTGACGAAGATCGAGAAAGGCGTGCTCCTCGTCGACCAGATGAGCGGCTCGCGCGAGACGACGCACACGGTGCTGCGCTTCCGCTATGAGCCGAAGGAGCGCAGGTTCGTGTTCATCGGCGAGGACATCGAGAGGACGGACCGGGCCGTAGGCACCTCGACGGTCGAGAGCACCAACCTGCTCACCGGGACGAAGATCACCGAGAAGCGCCAGTACGACGAGAAGCAGGACAAGGACACCGTCATCTCCTCGAAGAAGGAGAAGGTGCCAGTCCGCAAGCGCTACCTGGAGGATGTGGACATCTCGGCGTACTGAACGCCGCCGGTGAGCTCCAGCCCCGCGCTCACGTCGGCAGCGGCTTCACCACGAGCTGCTTCGAGGCGAGGAACTCCGCGTTGAATACCTTCGAGGCGTAGCGGCTCCCGTGGTCGCAGAGGAGGGTGACGATGCGCAGCCCCTGGCCACGGTGCTGGCGGGCCACGTCGTAGGCCGCGCGCACGTTGATGGCCGCCGATGTCCCCACCACCAGCGCGTCCTCCTTGGCCAGGTGGTAGAGCATCTCCAGCATGTCCTGGTCCGACAGGCGCATCGCCTCGTCCACGCGCGAGCGGCGGAAGTTCTCCGTCACCCGCATGATGCCGATCCCCTCGGTGATGGAGCTGCCCGTGGTCTCCATCTTCCCCTCTCGTACATAGGAGTAGAGGCCGGAGCCGTGAGGATCCACCAGCACCACGCGCAGCGCGGGGTTCTTCTCCTTGAGGTAGCGGCTGACACCGGATATCGTCCCGCCACTGCCCACCGAGATGACCAGCACGTCCAGCCGGCCCTCGCACTGCTCCCACAGCTCGGGCCCGGTGGTCTCGTAGTGGAAGTCCCCGTTCGCGGGGTTCTCGAACTGGTTGGCCCAGAACCAGCCGTGCTGCTCCGAGAGCGTCCGCGCGGCGTGGAAGAAGTGATTGGGGTTGGAGAACGGAACGGCGGGCACCTTCCGTACCTCCACACCGATGGCCTCGAGGTACTCGTACTTCTCGCGGGCCTGGTTGTCCGGCATGGTGACCACGACGCGGTAGCCGCGCTCGCGGCCTAGCAGCCCCAGGCCGATGCCGGTGTTGCCCGCAGTCCCCTCGACGATGGTGCCGCCCGGAGGCAGCCGCCCATCTGTCTCCGCGCGCAGGATCATCCCTTTGGCGGCGCGATCCTTGATGCTGCCGCCAGGGTTCATGAACTCAGCCTTGCCGAGGATCTCGCATCCCGTCAGCCGCGACAGTGAACCGATGCGCAGCAGCGGAGTGTTACCGACTGCGTCCCAGAGTGAACCGATTCGAGGAGCCATGCTCCTTCCTACCGAGCCCCCACTGCTCCTGTCGAGGACTACCGGCCCCCACTCCCGTCTCCCAGCTATTCGGAGATTTCATGGCGCCAAGCAGACGGCCGGCCGTTCAGCGGGGCGTGGCCACCAGGGCCTCGATGCGGGCTTTCTCGGCGACCATGAGGTTGCGCACGTGCTCCATCAAGGCCTGCACGTTGCCCTGGAAGGGCGCTGGGTCCACAGGAGGCAGCACCTGCACATGGCAGTTGGCGGTGGTCTGGAGCACCAGCCCGTGCTTGGGCAGCGTCTTCGCGGTGCCGGTGAGGACCATGGGGATGACGGGACACTTCATCTTCACGGCGATCTGGAAGGCGCCATCCTTGAAGGGCTTCATCTGTCCGTCGGGTGAGCGAGTGCCCTCGGGGAACATGAGGACGGGCACGCCGCGCTCGATCCAGCGCTCGCACAGGGCCATCATGCGTCCCACGCTCTCGCGGTCTCCGCGGACGAGGGGCACGTAGCCATTGAGCCACATGTTCCAGCCGATGAAGGGCAGCTTGAAGTTGGACGCCTTGGAGACCCACTTGAAGGGCCGGTAGAGGCCGAAGAGCACGAGGATGTCGCCCATCGACTCATGGTTGGAGACGAGGACGGCCGGTCCGTGCCAGGGCAGGTGTTCGCGGCCTTCGACCCGCTGGTGCCACAGCGGGTTGACGTACATGTAGAGCTGAGCCCAGAAGCACGAGTACAGGTGCAGGATCCGCCGGTTGCGGTCGAACGGGAACGTGACGGCCGACAGCACCAGTGCGCCCAGGAAGAACACCAGGCTCGAGGCGACGAAGAACGACCAGAAGACGATGGAGAACAGGAGTCGAATGGCGCCGCGCAGTGTGCCACACGCACGCGCTCGTGGAAGAGGGAAGCTTTCAGATTCCCCTCCCGTAGGACCTGACGGTGTGTCAGGCGGGGCTGTCGCCGACGCGGCGCAGCCGGGCAACGTGCTCGCTCACGGCCTGCCCGTACTCGATGACCAGGTTGTCGAAGCGCTCGGTCCGCTCGTCCAGGTCCGGCACGTGCTTGTCCTTCAGGAACGAGTAGTCCTGCATGAGGCACATGCGCAGCGCCGTCAGGATGAACTGGAACGGGAACTCATCGACCGCCTCGACGGGTGTCACCTCACGGGCTTCCACGATGACGTGGGCCGAGTCCATGACGTTGTTCTCGACGAACCACACCCCCGCGAGACGGACGACCACGAGCCGTCCATCCAGCAGCATGTGGAGCCGCTCTCCTTCCAGGAAGCCGGAGTCCCCGTTGGCAGCCTTCTCGGCATGCGCCAAGGGAGGACTGTAACCGCCTCCTAGCAGCACCGAGGACTCATTGAGCCACACGGCCTCCCGAGCCTTTGCCGGGACATTGCCAAACAGCTTCTCGAGCTCGGCGACGCGCTCAGCGGAACCCGCTCCGCCATCCACCTTGCGGAGGGGCAAGGCGGACAACTTCGCCTCGGGCAGGACGAGCTCGATCAACTCCTCGAGCAGCGCCGCCTTCGCTTCGGTCTCCTCATGAAGCCGATGCGCCGCCTCCCAGAAAGCCTGCTCCCGGGGAGAGAGCGGCTTCGACAGCTTGCCGCCCTTCAAGAGGTTCTCCAGCTCCCCGGCCGTCTCGATGATCTTCTCCGCCACTTCCTTCCGCTCGGCCCCGAGCTCCTCGTCTTGATCCATGGCCCCCGATGCTAGCAGCCACTTGTGCTGGGATGTCGCACAGCAAGCAGCCTACACGCGCCGACAGCGTGGAGCCGCGCGCGCGCGTTCATGCGGAACCTTCCCAAAGGCACGGTGTCAGTACCTGCAACCAGCCAGCAGGGAGCCGCCATGTCCATTCCTCTGACACTCAAGGTTTTCAAGGGCGGGGCGCTCGTCACCTCGCAGGACTTCGCCCGCGACATCATCAAGATCGGACGTCTGTCATCGGCGCATCTGCGCTTGGATGACGAGAAGGTGAGCCGGGTCCACTCCGTCATCGAGGTCGCGGCCGACGGCGTCCTGTCCATCATCGACATGGGCAGCGTCGAGGGCACCTACGTCAACGGCAAGCGCGTCACCAAGGGCCGCATCTCCTTCGGCGACGAGATCCGCCTGGGGGAGACCACGCTCCGCCTGGAGAGCCCGGCCGTCGTGGCCGCAGTGAACCTCTCCGCCGCCGTGTCGAGCACGGAGCTGGCCCCGCCGACTCCTGTCGCACTGGCACCGGTCACTGTCCTGTCGCAGGCGACCGCCGCCACCGTGGATGTCACGCCGGCTCCGGCGCTGGATCCTTCTCTGGCTGCCACAGAGCAGATCGCAGTGCTCGCCTCGGAGGCCGAGGTTCCTCAGGCCGAGCCCACGCCCCCTGTGCGCACCCTTCGCCGGAGCAAGGCCCACGGGCCGCTCGGCGTGTCCTTGAGCTTCGTGTGGGGTGACCAGCGCGTGGGCGAGTTCTTCCTGCCACCGAGCGAGAAGAAGTCCTTCAGCGTGGGCACTGCCGAGGGCGTGGACTTCGTCATGGGCGACTCCCGGCTCGGCAGCCCTAAGCTGGAGGTCCTGCGCACCGACGGGCAGACGTACACCGTCTGCTTCACCGGCAAGATGAAGGGCGAGCTCATCCGCAACGCGGAGACGCTCGACCTCGAGGCGGTCATCGAGTCTGGCAAGGCCTCGCACGAGGACTCGGCGTACACGCTGGCGCTCGATCCGGACGACGTCTTCTGGGTGGACCTGGGCGGCGTGGCCATGGAGGTCTGCTTCCAGCCGGTGCCCAAGCGGGTGCACGTCCCGCTGAGCGACTCGGTGGACTACCGCGCACTCAACATCCTCCTGGTGATGCTCTTCGCCGGCTCCATGTTCGTCATCGGCGCCGCGAACCGGACCGGGGGCGACGAGGCCTTCGCCGACGAGCTCTACGGCGACCATGAGCGCCTGACCAAGCTGGTCATCAAGCCGCCCGAGCCGAAGCCGAACCGGTTCCTCGCCCAGCTCAACGATCAGAAGGTCCGCCAGCAGCAGAAGCAGCAGCCCGCGCAGGCCAGCAACGAGCCGAAGAAGCCGATCCGCAAGACGCCGGTCCCGTCGAAGGCCTCCTCCAGTCCCTCGAACCCGAAGGCCACAGCCCAGCACATGGTGAAGGACCTCTTCGGCGGCAAGGGCAAGAGCGTCGCCGCCCTCTTCGGCGGCCCTGGTGCGAACAGGGAGCTCCAGAATGCCATCAGCAACGTCCGCAACGTGGTGGCCGGGCAGGGCGGCCTGGGCGGGCTCGTGACGAAGGACGGCCCGGGCGGTCCGGGAGGGCCGGGCAGCACCATCGGCCTCGGTGGCATCTTCACCCCAGGCCGCGCCAGTGGCGACAAGGACTACGGCCAGAAGGTGGGCCTCGGCGACAAGGTGAGCGTGGATCCCGCCATCTCGCCCGTCGAGTTCAAGGTGAACGAGGGCTCTCTGGACAGGGAGCTCGTCCGCAAGGTCATCCAGGACAACAAGTCGCAGATCCGCGCCTGCTTCGAGAGCCTGCTCAACCAGTACCCGGACCTGAGCGGCAAGGTGCAGACGCAGTTCACCATCGGGGCCAGCGGCCAGGTGCTCGAGTCCAAGGTCAGCCAGTCCAGCACCGGCAGCAAGGAGCTGGATACCTGCGTGGCCAGCCGCGTGCGCCTCTGGCAGTTCCCCAAGCCCAAGGGGGGCGGCATCGTGGTCGTCAGCTACCCGTTCCTCTTCAAGCAGGCGGGCCGGTAGGACTCCTGCTCCAGGCCTGCGCGGCCCTGGCAAGAAGGCCGCGCAGGCTCAAACTGCATGAGCGCGGCGCCCCGGGCTCACCCCCGAGGCGCCACACGCGCTAGCCGATGATCGGCTCGCACGAGCAGGTGCTCATCTCGCACTGGGTGCCCGCACCGCACGTCCCGCCACAGTTGGGCTTGCACACGCACTGGTTGCCCGTCTCATTGCAGCCCAGCGTGGGGCCGGTGCAGTGGTCCGGCTCCGTCGGGCTGTGGTTCGGGTCGTCCTCGCACGGCACACCACCGTTCGGGTCGCTCACCGCGTTGACCCAGTACTGGTAGGACACCGCGGCCTGGGCGCTCTGGTTCGCCGGGCGGCACGCGCCGAAGAACGAGATCGTCCGCGCGCTCCCGTCGAAGTCGAAGCCGTTGACGGTGCTGCGCGGGATGTTGCCGCTGGCCGTGCAGACCGCCGGGTTGGTCACGTTGTCCACGGCCACCTTGATGGACGCGCCGATGGGCGGCTTGATCGTCTTGTAGCCCGCGTTGCCGATGGCGTCGGCGATGATCGCGTCCATGGACGTCTCGATGGAGTTGGTGTCGATGATGGAACCGAGCACGCCACCCGAGGCGTTCACCACCGTGACGTGACGCTGCGTCTGCCCTTGCGACGGCTGTGGGTTGAACTCGCGGCCGGTGTTGCTGAAGTTGCACGTCCCTGAGAGGCAGCCACAAGCGCTCCCGGCCGGGCACACGATGCCGTGCACGGTGATGAGCTTGCCCGTCTTGTTGGTGGGAGCCGCCCCTGTCGTCACATTGCCGAAGAAGCTCACGAAGTTCTGGACGTTCTCACAGCCGCTGCCAGCCTTATCGATGTTGCCACCCGAGCCACAGTTCTGCACGGTGGCCGTCTGGCCGCTGGTCTGATCATCCGCGTCCGCCAGGATGACCACCACGAGGGTGGCGTCCTTGCGAGCCGTGGAGGCGGACTCCGGGGCACCCGCATCGGTGCCGGGCGTGATGTTGTCGATGGCCCTCCGGGCTGCGCCGAGCACACCCTCGCTGCCGTTGCCATCGAGATCGACCCAACAGCCACCGTTCGCGCCTTCGGAGTTGTCTCCAGGGCAGCTCGCGGCCTCCGGCGTCGTGGGCACGCCGCTGCAGACGTTGGAGGCGTTGCACGCGCTGTTCTGCGTCAGCCACGCCTTTACCTTGTTCAAGTTGCGAGTGAACTTGCGCAGAATCCCCGGGTTGAGCCCACCGGAGATGTGGTAGCTGGAGGTGACCATGGCCATGCGCCAGTCCAGCGACGAGGCGTTGAGGGCATCCACCGCGGCCTGAGCGGCGGTGGCCAGCGAGGCCTGAGAGACCTGCATCGAGCCGCTGTCATCCACGACGAAGAGGAAGTCCACCTTCGCTGGCGGGAGCTGGAAGCGCTCGCACTGGACGGCCGTGGGCTCGCCGAACTGGGCCAGCGCCGAGCCGTCCGACAGGTCCCTCGCGGAGAAGGCCGCCACCGAGCTGCGTTCCCCGCCCGTGACCGCCGCCAGCTGCGAGATGGCGATGAGCACCACCACGCTCTGGTTGGAGCGGTGGACGAAGAGCGCCTGCAGGCGGAAGTCGCCGTTGAGGGCCGTGCCCCCGACGTTCAGGCGGCCTGCGCTGCCGGGCACCAGGGCATTCACCAGATCATTGGTGCGCTGCTTGAGGTCCGTGCTGGCGCCCACCTGGTCATAGAAGACCTGCGCGGCGTTGTGGTCATCCCACGTCTTGAACAGCTGGGCGGTGCGGTTGCGCAGGGCACCCCTGCCCTCGATGGCAGGCCGCAGGGCCTCCTCATCCCCGAGCGGAGTCGTGGCATTCGGCGGGGCCTCGCGGCGGAACGCGAGGAAGGCGACCTTGTTCTGGCTGTCGTAGCCCACCAGGCCCTTCACCTCGGTGCCGACGGTGATGGAGCTCACCTCCGTGAAGGAGGGCGGCAGCGCCAGCTTGATGTCCGCCCCACTCTCGGACTTGAACGTCACCGGGCGCAGGTTGGCGGTGGTGCACACCTGGCCCACGGGGCCCGTCGCGTCGCCCGCCTTCGGATCCAGCTCGCCGGGCTCCACCTTGCCGTTCTGGTTGGTGTCCTCGGCGCCGTCG
>Ga0190275_10000569_pt1 | contig 31178 bp, 39 predicted proteins | sample Popmic550T_FD_133745 | JGI IMG/M metagenome (GOLD analysis project Ga0190275, IMG submission 133745) | Populus adjacent soil microbial communities from riparian zone of Yellowstone River, Montana, USA - 550 T | ecosystem: Environmental > Terrestrial > Soil > Riparian zone > Trees stand | place...
ACGTCGTGAGACAGTTCGGTCCCTATCTGCCATGGGCGTTGGAGAATTGAGAGGAGTCGTCCCTAGTACGAGAGGACCGGGATGAACGGACCTCTGGTGTACCAGTTGTCCCGCCAGGGGCATCGCTGGTTAGCTACGTCCGGATGGGATAACCGCTGAAAGCATCTAAGCGGGAAGCCCACCTCGAGATGAGTTCTCCCATCTCCTAGAGAGAGTAAGAGCCCTGGAAGACCACCAGGTGATAGGCCGGATGTGTAAGCGCGGTGACGTGCTCAGCAGACCGGTACTAATTGCTCGAGGGCTTGACGGATTTTTTGATCCCCCGCTATGCGGGAGTGACTTACCAGTGTTTGGCTAGCTGTGCGGTTTTGAGGGCCCGGCAGATTGCCGGTCCTGTGCGAGAGCGGTAGTCAAGAGCCGCTCTCGTTACGGCTTTCGGTGGCTTTGCGAGGGGGAAACACCTCTTCCCATTCCGAACAGAGCAGTTAAGCCCCTCTGCGCCGATGGTACTTGGCCTGAAAGGGCCTGGGAGAGTAGGTCGCCGCCGATTCTTGATTCGAACGGGCCGCCCGAGCGGGCGGCCCGTTCTCTTTCCTTCCATCCAGATGTCAACTCTCGCAATCGTCCTGATCGCCATCGCCGTCGTGGTGCTTCTGCTCGTCCTGGGCGGAATCTACGTGGCGCGCCGGCGAGCCCAGGAGGGAGAGGCGGACTACCGCCAGCATCTCGCGTCGGCCGACCAGGCGCTCGAGGCGGCACGCGCGAGCGACCGCGGCTGGGATCGTGACGTGATGGAGGACGTGGCCCGCGCCGCGCTCAACGAACACCGCCCGGGCTGGGACTTCCGCAGCCTGGACCTGGTGCTGGTCGAAGATCGGCCAGGGGTCGACGAGGACCACGCCCAGTTCGAGGCGCGCGACGACAGCGAGCGCGTTCGCGTCGTGCTCGCTCGCGATCAGTCCGGCTGGACCGCCCAGCGCGTCGGCTGAGCCGGTGCCAGGGGTGGCGTCCGCGGCCGAGCTGATCCGCGGCTTCGAACCTGAGACAGAGCTCGAGCGCCGGGTCGTCGAGGACCCGGTCGTTCTGGAGGGACTCGCATGGGGCGAGCCGCGCAGAGGGCACCCCGAGGGGCCCGTCGGCCATCACGTCGCGGATCTGCTCGAGACGATCGATGCCTGGGGCGAGCAAGACCCGCGCCGCGCGGAGCTGCGGTTCGTCGCGCTCGTCCATGACGCGCTCAAGTACAAGGTGCACGACTGGTTGCCGCGCACAGGACCCAACCACCACGCCGCGCGGGCGCGGCGACTCGCCGAGCGCTACGTCGACGACGAGCGGCTGCTCGCGACGATCGAGCTGCACGACCGGCCCTACGGGATCTGGCGCAAGCTCCAGCGGACCGGCGAGCTGGACGAGCAGCGCTTCGACGAGATGATCGCCCGCCTTCCCGACCTCGGGTTCTTCCTGCGCTTCGTCGAGCTCGACGGCTCGACCGAGGGCAAGCGCTCCGAGCCGCTCGAATGGTTCAAGGCCGAGCTGGCCCGGCGCGGCCTCGAGCCTTAGCCGGCCGCCTGCAAGGCGCCGCCGCCTCGACGAGACGCGGCTCAGGAGCGGGCGGAGAGAGTACGGCCGCGTGCCGCGGGGCAGGGTGCTTGCTGACCGCGCTCGGCGCAGCGGTCGCGGACCCGGGGAGCGATGCGCACGGCGGTCGGCTCGGCATCGAGTCGCATGACGCCGCCCTGCTCGTCGACCCCGTACTCGCCGAGCGTCGAGAGCTCGACCAGGAGGTCGACGCGGGCCAGGATCTGCTGTCTCAGGTGGGGGAACATGTGTTCGTAAAGCTAAGCGGGTCGGCGGACGTACGCGATCTGCTTTGCAAGCCCGCTTGCACGAGCGCTCGATCCTACGCTTCGGGAGCGGATTCGCGCCCGCGCACGCCGGTAGGGTGGCCCGGATGGTGCACCTGCGGATCGTGGCGCCGGCGGACGTCGCCGAGCGCGCGCTCGAGCTGCTGCGCGCATCGGAGTCCGTCTACGAGGTCGTCCACCTGCCGGGCACGGCGATCAAGCCGCTCGGCGACCTGATCCTCGCCGACGTCGCGCGCGAGGACGCCAGCGTCGTCGTCGAGGACCTGCGCGAGCTCGACATCCCGACCACCGGCTCGATCACGATCGAGCCGATCGAGACGCAGCTGTCGGTCGGGGCGCGGCATGCCGAGCGCCATGCGATGGGACTGCCGGGGGACGCGGTCGTCTGGGAGGACGTCGACAGCCGCACCGAGGAGCTGACCGAGCTCTCGGCGACCTTCGTCTCCTTCATGGTGCTGGCGATGCTGATCGCGACGCTCGGGCTGATCCTCGACCAGCCGATCCTGATCGTCGGGGCGATGGTCGTGGGGCCGGAGTTCGGCCCGCTGGCCGGAGTCTGCGTCGGCCTCGTCCAGCGCCAGCATGGGCTCTTGCGGCAGTCGCTCGCCGCGCTCGCGGTCGGCTTTCCGGTCGGGATCGCGGCCACCTTCGTCTTCGCGCTCCTGCTCGACGCCGCCGGCGAGATACCCGGCGGCTTCCAGCCGGCCGACCATCCCCTGACCAGCTTCGTCTCGCGGCCCGACGCGCTGTCGTTCGTCGTCGCCTTCATCGCGGGAATCGCGGGCATGCTGTCGCTCACCAGCGCGAAGTCGGGGGCGCTGATCGGGGTGCTGATCTCGGTCACCACGATCCCGGCGGCCGCCAACGTCGGCGTGGCGTCGGCGGCCGGGGAGTGGGGCGAGGCCGGCGGCGCGCTCGGCCAGCTCGCGCTGAACCTGACGGCGATCGTCGTCGCCGGCGTGCTCACGCTGTTCGTCCAGCGCCGTCACTACATGAGGCGTCGCGTGCGTCACCTCAGCGACCCGACTCGGGCGGAGGCGGGCCTGCCGGTGGGCCATAGCCGTCACAGCCGCCGCTCGCGGGCGAATGGCGGCAGGGGATCCCGCTCCCGAAGCGAATCCTGACCTCGGATGGGCTTCGCTACCCTTGCCCTGCCGACCAGTCCCTACAGCAGGGCGGATTCACGCATGGAGAAGTTCATCATCGAAGGCGGGCAGCCGCTGTCCGGGACGATCGTCCCGGCGGGCAACAAGAACGCGGCATTGCCGGTCATCGCGGCGACCCTGCTCACGACCGAGGAGGTCGTGCTGCGCAACATCCCGCGGATCCGCGACGTCGAGGCCCAGCTCAACCTGATCCGCCAGCTCGGCGCATCGGTCGAGTGGCGCGACGAGAACGTAGTCGCGATCTGCGCTTGCGACGTGACCGCCACCGAGGTCGACGCCGCGCTCGCCGAGCGCATCCGCGCGTCGTTCCTGCTCGCCGGCCCGCTGCTCGCGCGCTTCGGCCGCGCGACGATGCCGCCGCCCGGTGGCGACGTGATCGGCCGCCGCCGGCTCGACCCGCACCTCGACGCCTTCCGCGCGCTCGGCGCGACGGTCAGCTCCGACGGCGTCTACGAGATCGCGGCGCCCCAGGGCCTGCGCGCGTGCGACTTCTTCATGGACGAGCCGTCGGTGATGGCGACCGAGAACGCCCTGATGGCCGCCGCGCTGACGCCGGGCTCGACCGTCATCCACAACGCCGCCTCCGAGCCGCACGTGCAGGACCTCGCGCGGCTGCTGCTCGCGATGGGCGCGCGGATCGAGGGGATCGGCTCGAACGTGATCGTCGTCCACGGCGCCGACGAGCTCGGCGGTGCCGACTACGCGATCGGGCCCGACTACATCGAGGTCGGCAGCTTCATCGCGCTCGCGGCCTGCACCGGCGGCGAGCTGCGGATCAAGGACACCGTCCCCGGCGACCTGCGCATGACGCGGCTCGCGTTCGAGCGGCTCGGCTGCCGGATCGAGTTCGACGGTAACGACGTCGTCGTGCCCGCCGGGCAGGAGCTGCGCGTGCGCGACGACGAGGGCGACGCCGTGTCGAAGGTCGAGGACGGGCCGTGGCCGGCGTTTCCGGCCGACCTGACCTCGATCGCGCTCGCGCTCGCGACGCAGGCCGACGGCATGGTCCTGATCCACGAGAAGATGTTCGAGAACCGGCTGTTCTTCGTCGACAAGCTCGTGTCGATGGGCGCTCGGGTGATCGTCTGCGACCCGCACCGCGCGGTCGTCAGCGGCCCGAGCCGGCTTCACGGCGAGCGCATGGAGAGCCCCGACATCCGTGCCGGCATGGCGATGCTCATCGCCGCGCTGTGCGCCGACGGCACGTCGGAAATCGGCAACGTGCGTCAGATCGACCGCGGCTACGAGCGCATCGAGGAGCGTCTGCGCGCGCTCGGCGCGCGGATCGAGCGCGTTCCCCCGAGAGGTCTCACCGCGCATGGTGAGCCGCTCCACGTCTAGGCTGCCGTTCGCACCGTCAAGGAGGGAGCGGCTGTGATCCACCCGATACCGGCGGGCACGCGTGACGTGCTGCCGGATGAGATGCGTGAGCTGCGCGCGCTCGGCGAGCGCCTGCGCGCGACGTTCGAGCAGGCCGGCTACGGCGAGGTCTGGACGCCGATGGTCGAGTACGAGCAGGTGCTGCGCACCGGCGACGAGCGCGCGGCCGACGCCGCGTACCGGATGTTCGACGACCAGGGCCGGGTGCTCGCGCTGCGCCCCGACATGACGATCCCGATCGCGCGCGTCGTGGCGACGCGCCTGAGCGACGCCGAGGGCCCACTGAGGCTCTGCTACTCGGCGCACTCCTACCGCGTGGTGGGGCAGCGGACCGGGCAGCAGCGCGAGTTCCTGCAGAGTGGGATCGAGTTGATCGGCGTGCCGGGTGAGGACGGCGAGGTCGAGGTCGTGACGCTGGCGCTGTCCGCGCTCGAGGCCGCGGGTCTCGCGCGGCACCGCGTCGGGGTCGGGGACGGCTCGCTCTACCGGCGGCTGCTGACTGCGCTCGAGGTTCCCGGGGACCGCCACCGTGAGCTGCTCGAATGCCTGACGCGGCGCGACATGGTCGGCCTCGAGCTGCGCGTCGACGCGCTCGGGCTGGCACGCGATGCACGCGACCTGCTCGTCGGGCTGCCCGAGCTGCGCGGCGGGCCGGAGGTGCTCGAGCGCGCCGGCGACGGTCCTGCGGGCGAAGCGCTCGAGCGGCTGCGCACGCTCTACGCGGCGCTGGAGGCGCGCGGCGTCGCCGACCGGGTGATCCTCGACCTCGGCCTCGTGCGCGACCTCGGCTACTACACCGGGGCGATCTTCGAGATCTACGACCCGGCTGTCGGCTTCGCGCTCGGGGGCGGGGGGCGCTACGACGACCTGATCGGCCGCTTCGGTGCCGAGCGGCCGGCGTGCGGGATCGCGCTCGACGTCCAGCGCGTCCACGTCGCCCAGGCGGCCGAGGAAGGGCAGCGATGACGGCGACGCGACTGACGACCGGCTGCTGCCGCCGCTTGGAGGGCGAGCGATGAGCGCGACCGGGCTGACGATCGCGGTCCCGCGCGGAGCGCTGATGGGCGGGACGCTCGACCTGCTCGACGGGCTCGGGGTCGACACCGCCGAGGTGCGCTCGAACGACCGCAAGTTGCTGTTCGAGGACGCCGGGATCGTGACGATGCGGCCGAGCGACGTGCCGACCTACGTCGAGCACGGCGCCGCCGACATCGGCGTCACAGGCAAGGACGTGCTGATCGAGGCGCCGGGCCGCGACGTCTACGAGCTGCTCGACCTCGGCTTCGGGCGCTGCGAGATGGTCGTGGCTGCGCGCGGCGGCAGCGAGCCGCTGGAGCGGGCGCTGCGCCGGCTCGGGCGGCTGCGGATCGCGACCAAGTACCCGCGGATCGCGACCGAGCACTTCGGTCGCACCGGGCGCCAGATCGAGATCGTCGCGGTCAAGGGCTCGGTCGAGCTCGCCCCGCTGACGGGGATGGTCGACGGGATCGTCGACCTGACCGCGACCGGGAAGACGCTCGCCGAGAACGGGCTCGAGGTCGTCGAGGAGATCGTCACCTGCACCGCGCGGCTGATCGCGAACCCGGTCGCGCACAAGCTCAAGGCGCCGGAGATCGATGCGCTGGTAGAGCGACTGCGCGGGAGCTCGTCGTGAGGCTGCACCGCCTCGGCGCGGGCGCGTCCGCGGCCGAGATCCGGGCGCTGACGCCCGATCCGCGCGACGTCGAGGCCGACGTGCGCGCGATCGTCGGCGAGGTTCGGAGTGGGGGAGACACCGCGCTCGCGCTGCTGACCGAGCGCTTCGACGGCGTTGCGATCCCGCCGGACGGGCTGCGCGTCGCCAAGAGCGAGATCGAGGGCGCGGCCGAGGGGCTCGACGCCGGCGTGCGCGACGGCCTGCGCGCCGCGATCGCCAACGTGCGCGCGGTCGCCGAGGCGCAGCTGCGCGAGGCGACCGCGGTCGAGCTGCCCGACGGCCAGCGCGTCGACGTCGCCGAGCTGGCGGTCCGCCGTGTCGGCGTCTACGTGCCGGCCGGCCGCGCGGCCTACCCGTCGACGCTCGTCATGGCAGCGGTCACGGCCCGCGCCGCGGGCGTGGAGCAGATCGCCGTCTGCGCCGGCCCGGGCCCGGACGAGGACGTCCACCCGGCGATCCTCGGCGCCTGCGACCTCTGCGGCATCGACGAGCTCTACCGCGTCGGCGGCGCCCAGGCGATCGCGGCGCTCGCCTACGGGACCGAGACGATCCCGCCGGTCGACGTCATCGCCGGCCCCGGCAACCGCTGGGTCCAGGAGGCGAAGCGCCAGGCGGTCGGCGTGGTCGGGATCGACGGCATCGCCGGACCGAGCGAGCTGGTCGTGGTGGCCGACGGCGACGTCGAGCCCGAGCTGCTGGCGCTCGACCTGATGGCGCAGGCCGAGCACGGCCCGGACAGCCTCGTGGCGATCCTCTCGCCGGACGCCGACCTGCTTGCGGAGGTGAGCGGCGCGGTCGAGCGGATGGTCGCGGAGCGGCCGTCGGTCTGTGACGCCCCGCTGGCGGTCGTCGAGACGGTGAGCGTCGAGGCCGCGATCCGGCTCGCGGACGAGGTCGCGCCCGAGCACCTGCAGCTCGCCGGAGCCGCCGCCGAGGCGCTCGCGCCGGCGGTCCGCGCGGCCGGCTGCGTCTTCGTCGGCGAGGCCGCCGCGACGGCGTTCGGCGACTACGTCGCCGGCTCGAACCACATCCTGCCGACGGGCGGCGCGGCCCGCTTCCAGAGCGCAGTCTCGCCGGCGACGTTCCGGCGCCGGATGGCTCGCGTATCGTTTCCGGACGGCGCCGCCGCCCGCCTGGCCGCGAAGGGCGCGCCGCTGGCCCGAGCCGAGGGCTTTCCCGTCCACGCCGAATCCATGGAGCGCCGCGCGTGACCCGCAGCGTAGACATCTCACGCCGCACCAACGAGACCGACATCGAGCTGTCGCTGATGCTCGACGGCGATGGCACGGGCGAGCGGACGACCGGCGTCGGCTTCTTCGACCACCTGCTCGACGCCGTCGCCCGCCACGGGCGGCTCGACCTCGACGTCAAGGTCGAGGGCGACCTGGAGACCGGCCCGCACCACACCGTCGAGGACACCGGGATCGCGCTCGGGCGGGCGCTCGACGAGGCGCTCGGCGACCGCAGCGGCATCCGCCGCTTCGGTCACGCCGTCGTGCCGATGGACGAGGCGCGCGCGAGCTGCGCGATCGACCTGTCGGGGCGTCCGTACACCGCCTTCGAGGCTGAGCTGCCGGCCGAGGCGGTCGCCGACTTCGACTCCGACCTCGCCGAGGAGTTCCTGCGCGCCGTCGCCAACACGGCGAAGCTGACCGTGCACGTGCGGATCGAGCGCGGGACCAACACGCACCACATGGTCGAGGCGGCGTTCAAGGCGTTCGCGCGCGCGCTGCGCGAGGCCGCCTCGATCGACCCCGACGAGCAGGGTGTGCCGTCGACGAAGGGCCTGCTGTGACGACGGTCGCGATCCTCGACTACGGGATGGGCAACCTGCGCTCGGCCGAGAAGGCGTTCGAGCACGTCGGCGTGCGGGTGGAGATCACGCGTCAACACGACGAGGTGCGCGCCGCGGACGGTGTCGTGCTGCCGGGCGTCGGCGCGTTCCCGAAGGCGATGGCCGCCGTCGAGGAGCTTGGGCTCGACGCGCTGCTGCGCGAGCGCCACGACGCCGGCGTGCCGATCCTCGGCCTCTGCCTCGGCATGCAGCTGCTCTACGAGCGCACCGACGAGCTTGGCGGCGCGGACGGGATCGGGCTGCTGCCCGCCCGGATCGAGGCGCTCGACGCGCCGGGGCTGAAGGTGCCGCACATCGGCTGGAACCCGGTCTCCTGGCGGCGCGGGTCCGAGATCGCCGAGGGACTTCCCGACCCCTGCCCCTTCTACCACGTGCACTCGTTCGCGAAGCGGGTCGTGGACGACGACGAGGTCGTCGGCGTCGCCTCCTACGGGACGGAGTTCGTCTCGGTGGTGGCAGCCGACGGCATCTACGGCACCCAGTTCCACCCCGAGAAGTCGGGCCCCGACGGCCTGCGGCTGCTGCGCAACTTCGGCGCGCGCTGCGCCGCCGCCGCTCCTGCCAACGCATGATCCTCCTGCCGGCAGTCGACATCCGCGACGGCAAGGCCGTGCGCCTGCGCCAGGGCCGCTTCGACGACGAGACGACCTACGCCGACGATCCGCTCGAGGCGGCGCGGTCGTTCGTCGACGCGGGCGCGCGCTACCTGCACGTCGTCGACCTCGACGGGGCTCGCGACGGGGCGCCCGCGAACCTCGACCACCTGCGCCGGATCACGGCCGAGCTCGAGGTGCCGGTGCAGTACGGCGGCGGGCTGCGCTCGCTGCAGTCGGTGCGCGCGGCGCTCGCGGCGGGGGCGACGCGCGTCGTCGTCGGCACCGCCGCCTACACCGACGCCGAGTTCCTTCAGAGCGCGCTCGAGACCTGGCGCCAGCGGATACTGGTGGCGGTCGACGTGCGTGGCGGCCACGTGTCGGTGTCCGGCTGGACGCGCGAGACCCAGATGCGGCCTGAGGAGCTGATCGCCCGGCTGCAGAAGCACGGCGCGACGCGCTTCGTCTACACCAACGCCGACCGTGACGGGATGCTCGAGGGCGTCGACGTCGACGAGGTGCGGCGGATCTCCGACGCGGTGCGCGGTCGCTTCATCATGTCCGGCGGGATCGGCTCGCTGGCGGATCTGGAGGCGCTGCGCGACCTGCGCCTGCTCAACCTCGCCGGCGTGATCTCGGGCAAGGCGCTCTACGAGGGCCGCTTCACCGTGCGCGACGGGCGAGCGGCGCTCGAGGCGAACCCCGCGGCGAAGGCGTAGCCGGTGGTGCTCAAGCGCGTCATCCCGTGCCTCGACGTCGACCAGGGGCGGGTCGTCAAGGGCACCAACTTCGTCGACATCCGCGACGCCGGCGATCCGGTCGAGCTGGCCGTGCGGTACCAGGACGAGGGCGCCGACGAGATCGTCTTCCTCGACATCACGGCCTCGCACGAGCGCCGCGACACGGTCGCCGAGCTCGCCCGCCGCTGCGCCAACGACGTTTTTATCCCGTTCACGATCGGCGGCGGCATCCGCTCGGTCGCCGACGCCCAGGTCGTGCTCGACGCCGGCTCGGACAAGGTCTCGGTCAACTCGGCGGCTGTCGAGCGCCCGCAGCTGATCGCGGAGCTCGCTGAGGTCTTCGGGGCGCAGTGCGTGGTGCTGGCGATCGACGCGCGCAAGCGCGCCGACGGGTCGGGCTACGAGGTCGTCGTCCAGGGCGGCCGCAGGGAGACGGGTCGCGAGGCGGTCGAGTGGGCGCGCGCGGGGGTCGAGCTGGGAGCGGGGGAGATCCTGCTGACGAGCATGGACCGCGACGGGACCGAGGACGGCTACGAGCTCGAGCTGACGCGTACGGTCGCGGATGCGGTCGACGTGCCGGTGATCGCCTCGGGCGGGGCCGGCAACCTCGACCACCTCGTCGAGGCCGTCGAGCGGGGCCGCGCCGACGCCGTTCTGTGCGCCTCGATCTTCCACTACGGCGAGTACACGGTCGGCGAGGCGAAGCAGCGCATGCGCGAGGCGGGGATCCCCGTCCGCGTCTGAGTCTGCGATCGCGGGACCAGCTGCAGTCGAGCCCGGAGGCGTCGCGGGGAGGAGCCGCACGCATGCGCCCACGGTTCCCGTCCGGGTCTGAGCTGGCTGCGAGAATGCGGCGGTGCCGCGAGAGCTGGAGTCGCCTGACCGTCTGCGGGCGCTGCCCGGCATGGACCGGCTGCTGCCGGCGCTGGCCGGGCTCGATCCGTGCTTCCTGGTCGGCGGCGCGGTGCGCGACCTACTGCTCGGCGCGGAGTCGGTCGACGTCGACATCGCCGTCGAGGGCGACGCGGAGGCCGTCGCACGCCAGCTGGCTGCGCGCCTGGGAGGAGAGGTGCGGGCGCACGAGCGCTTCGGCACGGCGACCGTCAAGGCGCGCGGGCTGGCGGTCGACCTGGCGGGCACGCGCCGGGAGACGTATCCGTCACCCGGGGCGCTGCCGGAGGTCGAGCCGGCCGGGCTGGCCGAGGATCTCGGCCGGCGCGACTTCACGATCAACGCGATCGCGCTCGGGCTGACGGGTGACCAGCTCGGCACGGTCCACGACCCGCACGGCGGTCGCGACGACCTGATCGCCGAGCTTGTCCGCGTGCTGCACCCGAACAGCTTCGCCGACGATCCGACGCGGCTGTTGAGGGCGGTTCGCTACTCCGCCCGCCTCGGCTTCGCGCTCGAGCCCGAGACCGAGCGCGTCGGGCGCGCGGCGGTCGCGGCGGGCGCCGTGTCGACGGTCTCCGGCCCGCGCGTGCGCGACGAGCTGATCGACCTGCTCGCCGAGAGCGCCGCGCCGCGCGCGGTCGAGCTGATGCGCGACTTGGAGCTCGACCTCGCCGTACATCCGGCGCTGCGCGCCGATCCCGACCTCGTTGCCTCCGCAAAGCTCGGTGCGGCCGAGACCGGGGCGGACCCGGCGCTCGCCGCGCTCGCGGGGCTCTGTGCCGGCGCGCCCGAGGAGCTCGAGCAGTGGCTCGACCGGCTCGGGCTCACAGCGGGCGAGCGCGACGCCGTGCTGCGAGCGGCTCGCCGCGCTCCGGCGCTTGCCGAGGAGCTGCGCGCGCCGATGCGTCCGTCGCAGCTCCACATGCTGCTCGCGCCCGAGCCGCCTGAGGCGCTGGCGCTGGCGCTCGCCCTGCGCGCACCGGCGGAGCCAGTGCTCGAGTTCGTCTCGCGGCTGCGTCCACTGCGGCTCGAGATCACCGGCGCCGACCTGCTCGCGGCGGGCGTGCCGGAGTCGCCCGCGCTCGGTCGCGCGCTCGAGCAGACGCTCGCGCGCAAGCTCGATGGCGAGCTCGACGGGCGCGAGGACGAGCTGCGGACGGCGCTGGAGTTGGCTGGGGTGAAGCGGTGATCGAGGTCGAGATCCCGGGGGCGCGGGTCGCCTTCTCGACGCGGCGAGGCGGGGTGAGCGAGGGACCGTACGACTCGCTCAACCTGGGCATCCAAACCGGTGACGCAGCGGACAGAGTGATCGAGAATCGGCGCTTGCTCGCCGATCGGCTGGGACTCGACGTCGGCGCGATCGCGACGGGCCGACAGGTCCACGGAACCGCGATCGAGCGCTGGGGCGCTCCGCCGGAGGTGAGTCGCTACGGCTTCGACGACCCGGCGGCCGATCCGCCGGAGGTCGACGGCCACACGACCGCCCGTCACGGCCTCGCGCTGCTCGTGCTCGTCGCCGACTGCCTGCCCGTCGCACTCGTGTCGCACCAGCGCGTCGCAATGATCCACTGCGGCTGGCGCGGTCTCGCCGACGGCATCGTCGAGCACGCCCTGACGCTCTTCGACGCCGCGCCGGCCGCGGTCGTCGGCCCGGGCATCGGCCGCTGCTGCTTCGAGGTCGGGCCCGAGGTCCTCGCCCGGTTCGAGGACGTCGACGGCGCCGCGGACGGCCGGATGCTCGATCTCCGGCGCGTCGCCGAGGCGCGGCTGCTCGCCGCCGGCGTCACGGGCGTCGAGCACGTCGACCTCTGCACGTCCTGCCACCCGGACCTCTTCTTCTCCCACCGCCGCGACGACGGCGTCACCGGCCGCCAGTGCGGCATCGTCTGGCGCCCGTGACGCGTCCCATCGACCTCGTGCCGGCACGGGTGCTCCCATGACGCGCCAGATCACTGATCTCGATCCGGCTCGCGTGCGCGCGAATCTCGAGCAGGTACGGGAGAGGATCGCCGCGACCGGCCGCGATCCCGCCACCGTCGAGCTGCTCGCCGCGGTCAAGTACGTCCCCGCCGCCGAGCTGCCGAGGCTGGCCGAGGCTGGCGTTGTCCTCGTCGGCGAGAATCGCGCCCAGGAGCTCGGGACCAAGCACGAGCTGCACGGCGACCTCTTCGACTGGGATTTCATCGGCGCCCTGCAGAGCCGCAAGGTCAAGGACATCGCCCCGATCGCCCGACTCATCCATTCGCTCGCCTCCGAGTCCGCGCTCGCGCAGCTCGAGCGTCACCCGGCTCGCGAGGTGCTGGTCCAGGTCAATGTCGCGGGGGAGGAGGGCAAGGCCGGCATCGTCCCGGGCGAGCTAGCGGCCTTCATCGAGGCGTGCCCGGCTCCGGTCGGCGGCCTGATGACGATGCCTCCCTTCGTCGAGCGCCCCGAGGACAACCGCCGCCACTTCGTCCGCCTCGCCGAGCTGGCCGCCGAGCACGGCCTCGAGCGGCTCTCGATGGGCACCTCCCAGGACTACGAGGTCGCCGTCCAAGAAGGAGCCACGATCGTCCGCCTCGGATCGATTCTCTACGAGTGACGGGTCGGTTGCGGCCGTAATGCGGCCGCAACCGACCCGTCAGTCATGGCCATTGTCCGATGGTCGCTTTGCGGCCTGAGTACGGCCGTAATACGCCCATCGCGGTGAGGGGTCGGCTATCGGGCGTTGGAGGGCCGGCTATCGCGCAGTCCGCTCGAGGAAGTCGCCGATCGCGCGCGACAGGCGAGCGCCCTGCCAGGCGAGTGGCGTGTCGCCAGGCTCCTCGACGATGAGCTCGGCCCGGGGGAGCAGGTCGGTCAGCGCCTCGGCCGCCGTGAGCGGGTGCCCCGGATCGGGCTCGTCGCGACTGCCGACGACGAGAATCGGAACGTCGAGTGTGGCCAGCGCGCCGGGGTCCGTCACAGCCGGCGAGCGAGAGACGACGCGTACGGCGTTCGCGACCGCGGCCAGGTCGCGATGGCGTTCGAGTCGCTGGCGGGTCGCCAACCGCGCGGGCTCGCGCCAGCGCTCGGGCAGCGCGTTCGCGCCGGACTCCTCGACGAAGGCGTCGAGATCGCCCGCGTCGAGGGCGTCGGCGAGGCGATCCCAGTGCGCCAGCTCGGAGTCGTCGTACCCGGGCTCTCCGCGGGCGACCGCTGGTCGCGCACGCTCGCCGAGCGCCGGCGGGGTTATCAGGGCGAGCGCCTGGACCCGCTCGGGGTGGCGCAGGGCGAAGCGCAGCGCCGTCGCGGCGCCCATCGAGCTGCCGGCGAGCGCCGGGCGCTCGAGCCCAAGCTCGTCGAGCACCGCGGCGAGATCGTCGGCGAGATCGGAGTACTCGTAGGCGTCCGGATCGGGTGCGGGGCCCGACTCGCCGTGCCCGCGGGCGTCGTAGCCAACCAGCCGAAAGCCGCGCGAGCTGAGGTGGCGCGATCCCTGGACGACGTTGCGGCGCGTCGCGGTCAACCCGTGCAGCAGCACGATCGGCGGGCCGTCGCCGGCGCTCTCTCCCGCCAGCTCGACGCCTGGGATCGGCTCGAAGCGCAGCGGAACCGGCTCTGGGCGGGCGGCGGCCGGCATCGGACCCGGATTGGTACCCGATAACGTGTCAACCTGGAGTTTCGGTCGTTTGCAAGGGTTTTCGGCCGACTGCGCGAAAAGACACGAGCGATGGCTCTCAGCGACACATGGCACCGCACGCTCGTCTACTTCGGCCTCGCCGAGGAGGACGATCCGCGCTACGAGGTGGTCCAGGACCATCACGAGACCGAGGCGGAGCTCGAGGACCGCTACCGCGAGCGCCCGAACGTCCGCCGGCTGCAGCGCAAGCGCCGCGACGACTTCGACGACATCTTCGCCGACGACTCGCCGCGCGACGGCGGCCGTGAGACGCGCGTCCTGCGCCCGGTCGGCAACGGCGCCCGCGAGCTGGACCTCCAGGTCCACCTGATCGTTCCGAAGAACTTCAACGACGCCCAGCAGATCGCCGACCGCTACAAGGACGACGTCCCGGTGATCCTCAACCTGCAGCAGACCGATCCCGAGCTCTCGAAGCGGCTGATCGACTTCTCCTCGGGCCTCACCTACGCGCTCGACGGCGGCATGCAGCGGATCGCCGACAAGGTGTTCCTGCTCACCCCGCGCAACGTCGACGTCTCCGCCGAGGAGCGCGCGCGGCTGATCGAGAAGGGCTTCTTCAACCAAAGCTGACCGCCGGGCGCGTAGAGTTGCGCGCCTGATGCGAATTGGCTTCCTAGGCGCGGGCAGCATGGCGACGGCGCTTGCGCGCGGGCTCGGCGAGCCGGCGCTCGCGTTCGACGTCCAGGGCGAGCGCGCGAAGGCGCTTGCCGAGGCGGTCGGCGGCGAGGCCGTCAAGTCCGGGCGGGAGCTAGCCGAGCGCGCCGACGTCGTGATCCTCGCGCACAAGCCGGCGCACCTCGAGGAGGCCGCCGACGACGTCGCCGGCGTTGCGAAGGCCGTCGCCTCGATCGTCGCGGCAACGCCGATAGAGCGGCTCGAGGCCGTCTACCCCGACACGCCGGTCTACCGCTTCATCCCCAACATCCCCGTCGAGGTCGGCCGCGGAGTGCTCTGCTACGTACCCGGCACGCTCGCCAGCCAGGGCCCGGAGCAGGAGCTGCTGCAGCTGCTGGCGCGCTCCGGCACCGTGATCGCGCTCGACGAGCCGCTGCTCGAGCCGGCGACGGCGCTGATGAGCTGCGGGCCGGCGTTCCTGGCGCTCGTCGTCGAGGCGATGGCCGACGCGGGCGCCCGCCACGGGCTCGAGCCTCAGCAGGCGCGGCGGCTGGTGGTCGAGACGATGGCCGGCAGTGCGGCGTTCCTCGACGCCAACGGGCTCGACGCGGCCGGGCTGCGCGCTCGCGTAGCGACGCCCGGCGGGCTGACCGAGAAGGGCCTCCAGACGCTCGAGCAGCGCGGCCTGCGCGAGGCGTTCGACGGCGCGATCGACCTCGTCGTGGAGGCGACGACGCGATGACCCTGCTTGCGCTCACACGCGGCGACGTCGCGGACTACGTCGACACGCTCGTAATCGTCTACCTCGTCCTGATCTTCGTCCGGATCCTCATGACCTGGATCCCGCGGATGCCGTACAACCGCTGGCTCGACGCCGTGCTGACGTTCGTCAAGGACGTCACCGACCCTTATCTGAACCTCTTCCGGCGCTTCCTGCCGCCACTGCGGATCGGGCCCGGGGCGCTCGACCTGAGCCCGATCGTCGCCACCTTCGTGCTGCTGATCGTCGGCGGGATCGTCTCGGGCCTGATCAGGGGCTGAGGTGGCGGCAGGCTCGCGCGCCGGCGGCTGGCTGCGCCTGGCCGCCGCCGTGGCGGTCGTCATCGGCCTCGACCAGCTGACGAAGCAGATCGCGATCGCCTCGGTCGAGCGCGGCGAGTCGGTCAACGTCTTCCTCGGGCTCGACATCACCAACACGCGCAACAGCGGCGTCGCGTTCGGAGCGCTCGACGGCCGCGGCAGCCTGATCGGCGTACTGATCGCGATCGCGCTGCTCGTACTGCTCGGCTACTTCGCCGTCCACGCGGCGCAGCCGTGGCTGTGGCTGCCCGCCGGGCTGCTGCTCGGCGGAGCGCTCGGAAACCTCGCCGACCGTGTGCGCGAGGGTGCGGTGATCGACTTCGTCGACCCGATCGCCTGGCCTGCGTTCAACCTCGCCGACGCCTGCATCGTGGTGGGGGTGCTCGTCCTGCTCTACGTCGTCGAGCTGCGGCCGGGGGAGGAGTGAGCGACCCGGCCGGCGATCCAGGCCCGGGCCGAGGGGTGACCGAGGGGCTGCGGATCGCCTACGAGGACGACCACCTGCTGGTGGTCGACAAGCCGGCCGGCATGGTCGTCCATCCAGGTGCCGGGGTCAGCACCGGCACGCTCGTCCAGGCGCTCGCCGGCAAGGTGGCCGGCGGCCCCGAGCCCGACCGCCCGGGCATCGTCCACCGCCTCGACCGCGACACGTCGGGGCTGCTGGTCCTGGCCCGCTCCGAGCGGGTGCACGCCGCGCTCCAGGAGGCGATTCGCCGGCGTGAGGTCGAGCGCGAGTATCTGGCGCTGGTGAAGGGGACGCCCGAGGCCCGCACCGGGACGATCGACGCGCCGATCGGCCGTGACCGCGGGAACCGCACGGTGATGTCGACCCGCACCGACAAGCCGCGCCGTGCCGTCACCCACTTCGAGGTCGTCGAGGCGCTGCGGCGCTGCTCGCTGCTGCGGGTGAGGCTCGAGACCGGCCGCACGCACCAGATCCGGGCGCACCTCGCGGCGATCGGCCATCCCGTCTGCGGCGACCAGGCCTACGGCGGCCGCGCTATCGCAACCGAGCTCGGACTCGCCCTCTCGCGCCAGTTCCTACATAGCGCCCGGCTGAGGTTTAGCCATCCTGTCACGGGGGAAATTCTGGAGTGCGAGTCCAAACCACCCGCCGAGCTGCGAAGTGCGCTTGAGGCAGCCCGGCGGGACTCAGCTCCCGGAGGGCCAGACGGGGGCTGACATCGGGGCGGGGCGGCCTTAGGGCCGTCCCGCTTCGCTGTTTCCGGGCTCGATCGCCGTGGCGCGCCGGCGCGCTCCGTGCGGCGCTCGCGATCTGCCGTATCCTTGCGCGCGACCAGTAATCGATCCCCCGCCACGCCGGCGTGGACCCTGCCCGGGCACTCCTGTGCCCGGGTCCGCGTAACGGCCGGCGGGACTACGCAACGAAGCAAGACCAAGGGAGCACCAAGTTGGCTCAGGTAACACTCAGAGAGCTGCTGGAGGCCGGCGTCCACTTCGGCCACCAGACGCGTCGCTGGAACCCGAAGATGCGCCGCTTCATCTTCGGCGAGCGCAGCGGCATCCACATCATCGACCTGCAGAAGACCGAGCGGCTGCTGGCGAACGCACAGGACTTCGCCTCCGGCATCGCCGCCCGTGGCGGGACGGTCCTGTTCGTCGGGACCAAGAAGCAGGCCCGCGACGCGATCGCCGAGGCCGCCACCGCGGCGGGCATGCCGTACGTCAACCAGCGCTGGCTCGGCGGCCTGCTGACGAACTTCCAGACGATCAACAAGCGCATCAAGCGGCTGCACGAGCTCACCGAGTGGACGGAGTCCGGGACGCTCGACCTGCTGCCGACGCGTGAGCGGATCGCCGCCACCAAGGAGCACGAGAAGCTCACGACCAACCTCGGCGGCGTGCGCGACATGCAGCGCCCGCCCGACGCCGTATTCGTCGTCGACCTCAAGACGGAGGCGATCGCGGTCAAGGAGGCGGCACGGCTGAAGATCCCGATCATCGGCCTGGTCGACACCAACTGCGACCCGGCCCCGGTCGACTTCGTGATCCCCGGCAACGACGACGCGATCCGCTCCTGCAAGCTGATCGTCGAGGCGATCGCCGGCACGGTCGGCGAGCAGCACGCGGCGTTCCGCGCCCAGGAGGACGCGGCGCGGCGCGAGGCCGAGGAGAAGGCTCGCCTCGAGGCGGAGGAGAAGGCCCGCATCGAGGCCGAGGCCGCCGCCAAGCGCGAGGCCGAGGAGCAGGCGCGCAAGGAGGCCGCCGAGGCCGCCACGGCCGGGCAGCCCGCCCAGCAGCGGGTCGCGCCACCGCCGGAGACACCGACGCCCGCCGAGCAGCGCAGCTTCTCACCGGACGAGGACCCGGCGCCGGCGACCGCACAGCGGACGTTCGCGCCCGACGAGGGAGGCAAGTCGTGACGGCGATCGCAGCCGGAGACGTCAAGGAGCTCCGCGAGCGCACCGGCGCGGGGATGATGGACTGCAAGGCCGCGCTCGTCGAGGCCGGCGGTGACATGGGCAAGGCGATCGAGCTGCTGCGCGTGAAGGGGCAGGCGAAGGCCGCCAAGCGCGGCGAGCGGGCCGCCTCGGAGGGGCTCGTCACGAGCTACGTCCACCACAACGGCAAGGTCGGCGTGCTCGTCGAGGTCGACTGCGAGACGGACTTCGTCGCCCGCAACGAGGACTTCGCGGCGTTCACGCGCGACGTCGCCTCGCACATCGCCGCCGCGGCGCCACGCTACGTAACCGAGGACGAGGTCCCGGAGGCCGACCGTGAGGCCGAGCGCAAGGTCTTCCAGGACCAGGCCGCCGAGGAGGGCAAGCCGCCGCCGGTCCAGGAGAAGATCGCCGAGGGCCGGATGAAGAAGTGGCTCGAGGAGGTCGTGCTGCTCAGCCAGACGCACGTCAACGCCGACAAGCACGACGGCAAGACGATCGAGGAGCTGCGCGCCGAGATCTCCGCGACCACGGGCGAGAACGTCGTCATCCGCCGCTTCGCCCGCTTCGCGATCGGGGACTAGCGGGTGACCGAGGACGGCCAAGGCGCCGCCGCCAGTCAAGGCGGCGCCGGGACGGGCCAAGCCGGCTCGGGCGAGGCTGTCTTCGGGCGCGTGCTGCTGAAGCTCTCCGGCGAGGCGCTGATGGGCGAGCTCGAGTACGGCGCCGATCCCGAGCGGATCAAGGCGATCGCCAACCAGATCGCCGAGGTCCAGCGGCGCGGCGTCGAGGTCGCGGTCGTCGTCGGCGGCGGCAACATCTACCGTGGGCTCGCCGGTGCCGCGGAGGGCATGGACCGCGCCACCGGCGACTACATGGGGATGCTCGCGACGGTGCTCAACGCGCTCGCGCTGCAGGACGCGCTCGAGAAGCAGGGCGCCGTCACGCGCGTGCAGTCGGCGATCACGATCTCCGAGATCGCCGAGCCCTACATCCGCCGCCGCGCGATCCGCCACCTCGAGCGCGGGCGGATCGTGATCTTCGCGGCGGGCACCGGCAACCCGTTCTTCACGACCGACACCGCCGCCGCGCTGCGCGCGCTCGAGATCCGCGCCGAAGCGATCCTGATGGCCAAGAACGGCGTCGAGGGCGTCTACGACGCCGACCCGCGCCAGGTCGCCGATGCGACCTTCATCGCGACGATCACCCACCGCGAGGCGATCGAGCGCCAGCTGCAGGTGATGGACTCGACGGCGCTGTCGCTCTGCATGGACAACGACCTGCCGATCCACGTCTTCAACATGGACGACGAGCAGAACATCGACCGGATAGTGTGCGGCGAGCGTGTGGGGACGGTGGTGAGCAGCGATGGACGGTGACCTCGTAAAGGACTTCCTCGCCGACGCCGGCGAGCGGATGGCCAAGTCGGTCGAGGCGACCCGCCACGAGTTCTCGACGGTTCGCACCGGTCGCGCGTCCCCGCATCTGCTCGACCGCGTCGAGGTCGACTACTACGGCGCCACGACCCCGCTCAACCAGCTTGCGAACATCGCCGCGAGCGAGGCCCGGCTGCTGACGATCACCCCCTACGATAAGGGCTCGATCAAGCAGATCGAGAAGGCGATCCTCGAGTCCGACGTCGGCCTGACGCCGTCCAACGACGGCAACCTGATCCGCCTGACGATCCCCGAGCTGACCGAGGAGCGCCGCCGCGACCTCGTCAAGGTCGTGCACAACATCGCCGAGCAGGGCCGCGTCTCGGTCCGCAACGTCCGCCGCGACGTCATGCAGGAGCTGCGCGAGCTCAAGAAGGAGGGCGAGATGGGCGCCGACGACGAGCATCGCGCCGAGACCGAGCTGCAGAAGCTCACCGACGAGCGGATCGCCGAGATCGACTCCTCGCTCGCGGGCAAAGAGGACGAGATTCTCCAGGTCTGACCCGGATGACCGCGGGTCCGATGGACGGCGACGGTGAGGGACGGGGGCCGCGCTACGTCGCGATCATCACCGACGGCAACGGCCGCTGGGCGCAGGCGCGCGGACTCGCGCCGTTGGAGGGCCACCGCGCCGGGGCCGACGTCGTCAAGGCGCGGCTGCGCGACGCCGCCGAGCTCGGCGTCGAGGAGCTGACGGTCTACTCGTTCTCGACCGAGAACTGGCGCCGCTCGCCGGAGGAGGTCGAGGGGCTGATGCGGATGTTCGGCGAGCGGATCGACTCCGAGACGCCCGAGCTGCACGAGGAGGGCGTGCGTATGCGCTTCATCGGCCGCCGCGAGGGCGTCTCGGACGACCTGCGCCGCCGGATGGAGTGGGCAGAGGCGACGACCACCGGCAATACGCGCATCACGCTGTTCGTCGCGTTCAACTACGGCGGCCGGGCGGAGATCGTCGACGCCGCGCGCGGCTTCGAGGGCGACAGCGAGGAGGAGTTCCGCGCCCGCCTCTACGCGCCCGACATGCACGACCCGGACCTGCTGATCCGCACCAGCGGCGAGCAGCGGATCTCGAACTACCTGCTCTGGCAGTGCGCCTACTCGGAGATCGTCTTCCGCGACGAGCTCTGGCCCGACTTCACGCGCGAGGCATTCGAGTCCGCGCTGGCGGAGTACGCCCGTCGCCAGCGGCGCTTCGGCGCCCGCGGGGTCGCGTGAGCACGCGCGCGGAAGCACCGCCGATGCCGAGGGGCCGGGCGTGAGCGCGCCGACCGGGGCGCCGCGACGGCCCGCGGGCCCGGTGCGCCGCTCCGAGAGCCCGGAACGGCCCGAGCGCCGCGGGTCTGACCTGCTCCCTCGCATCGCCGTCGCGCTGCCGGCGATCGTGTTCGCGGTCTTCATCGTCGTGCAGGGCGGCTTGATCTTCGCGCTCGGCCTGATCGCGCTCGGGGCCGTGGAGCTCAACGAGCTCTACGGCCTGATGCGGCGCGCGCGCCCGATCGACCTCGCCGGCTACGCGGGCGTGGCGGCGATGGTCCTGCTCGCGACCTATGAGCAGCGCGCCGACGTGCTGATCGCGCTCGTCGCGGTCGTCCCGGTTGCTTTCCTGCTCGCGCTGGTCAGGCCGCGGCTGACAAACGTCTCATGGGCGATGGCGGCGACCATCCTCGGCGTCGTCTGGATCGGCCTGCCGCTCGCGCACGCCGTCTTCCTGCGCGAGCTCAAGCACGGCGACGGGCTGCTGATCGACGTGCTCGTCGCCACCTTCGTCGGCGACACCGCCGCCTACGCCGGCGGCCGTCTCTGGGGCCGCCGGCTGCTCGCGCCCGACATCTCGCCGAACAAGACCGTTGAGGGACTCGTCGCGGGCATCGCCGGGGCCACGCTCGCGTTCTGGGTCGCCGGCCTCTACCAGGACTGGCTGCCCGGCTGGGAGGCGCTGCTGATCGGCTTCATGGTCGCGATCACCGCTCCGCTCGGCGACTTGTTCGAGTCGGCCGTCAAGCGCGACCTCGAGGTCAAGGACAGCGGCCGCCTGTTCGGCGCCCACGGCGGCGCGCTCGACCGCCTCGACGCCGTCTTCTTCACGGTCGTGGTCGGGTTCTACGCCGCGCTCGTGCTCGGCTACGGCTGAGGTCGACTTTCCGGACGAAGTTCGTCCGCAAAGTCGACCTCACTTGGCGCTCGCACCCTCGATAGGGGTTCAGCCCGCCGCCCGCTGCGCCGATACGAGAAATGCGCATGAATCCGGTCCAGCGGCCCCATGTGGCGGACTCGCAGCTCCCAGGTGCCAGCCGGCGCTCCTCCCTACACGCCGTCGGGGGCACGGGCCGGACCGGCGAGCGTGAGGCGCTGATGCGGATCGCCGCGGCGACCGTCGACGCGTACCGCCTCGAGGACGTGATGGAGCAGGCCGCCGAGGCCGCCCTCGACGTCACCGGCGCCGCCTCGCTGTCGATCAGCAAGTGGGAGCGCGACCGCGACGCGATGCGCACCCTGATCAACGTCGGCGAGCTCGGCCCGGGCGAGCAGCGCTTCCCCGAGGACGAGCTGTACTCGCTCGACGAGCACCCGCTGGTCGCCAAGCTGCTCCGCGACGGTCAGCCGTACTTCACCGCCGTCGACGACCCCGAGGCCTCGCGCCCCGCCGCCGAGCTCCTGACGGCGCTCGGCAAGGACTCCGACGTCGGCGTGCCGATCGTGCACGACGGCGAGGTCTGGGCCGAGGTCTGGGCCTCCCCGGCGGCCGGCTCGCGCCGCTTCGATGCCGGCGACGTCCGCTTCCTGGAGGCGATTGCCGACCGGCTCGCGCTCGTGCTCGCGCGCGGCGAGCGCTTCGCGAGTGTCTCCCGGCTCGCCTACGAGGACCCGCTCACCGGCCTCGCCAACCGCCGCGCGATCGACGAGCGGCTCGCGATGCTGCTCGACCCGAATGCGCCGAGCGCGCCGCTGACGCTGCTGCTCGCCGACGTCGACGGCTTGAAGGACATCAACGACGCTCATGGCCACCACGTCGGCGACGGCGCCCTCTGCCGCGTCGGCGACGCGCTCGTGGCCGCGTCGGCGCCCGAGACGGCCGCGCTCGTCGGCCGCCTGGCCGGCGACGAGTTCTGCGTCCTGCTCGAGGGCTGCGAGCTCGAGGTCGCGGACGATGTCGCCCAGACTGCGCTCGAGCTGCTCGCCGCCGGCGGCGACCCGCCGCTGTCGCTGTCGTTCGGCGCCGCCTCCGCGATCCCGGGGATCGGCCCCGCCGAGCTGCTGCGGGCGGCCGACACCGCTCAGTACGCCGCCAAGCGCCGCGGTGGAGGCCGGCTCTGCACCACCGACCCCGGCGCGGCCGGTGCGACCGACGACGGCGAGCGGCGCCAGGTCCGCTCGCGCGGGCTCGAACAGCGCTTGGAGCGCACGGCGGCACGCACGCTCGCCAAGCTCGACACCGAGCTCTGCCGCGAGCGTGCCCTCGACCGGATCGAGGCGATCACGATCGCCTTCGCGGGGACGCTCAACGCCGCTGCCTGGACGATCTCCCGCTGGGAGCGCGGCAGCCCCGTCATCCGCTCGGTCTCGAACGCGGACGGCCGCGACCGGCGCCTGAGGGGGATCCGGATGGGGCTCAACGAGGTCTATCGGCTCGACGAGTTCCCGCACACGGCGCAGGTGCTGACCGAGTGCAGCGGCGGCTTCGTCGCCCGGGTCGACGACCGCGATACGGATGTCGCGGAGCGCGAGCTGCTGCAGGGCCTGGGATTCGACACCGTGCTCGTCGGCGTCGCCGCGCACGGCTCGGGCGCCTACCTGGTCGAGATCTACGGGGACGACGAGACCGCCGACCCGACTCTGGCGGCGATGCGGATGCAGCTGCTGCTGCGGCTTGCCGCCGCTCCCCGTAGCGCCTCCTAGACTGGAGCCGATGCGCAGGATCGTGATCGCCGGCTCGACCGGCTCGATCGGCACGCAGGCCCTCGACGTAATCTCCGACAGCGACTCGCTCGAGGTGGTCGGCCTGGCCGCCGGATCGAGCGTCGAGCCCCTGCTTGAGCAGGCGAGCGCCTACGGGGTCGAGACGATCGCGCTCGCCGATCCCGACGCCGCCGCGCGTGCGGGCGAGGCCTGGACCGACGGCCGCGTGCTCGCCGGCCCCGAGGGCCTCGTCGAGCTGATCGTGGAAACCGAGTGCGATCTGGTTCTCAACGCGCTCGTTGGCTCGGCCGGCCTCGGCCCGACCGTCGCCGCGCTCGGCGAGGGGATCGACCTGGCGCTCGCCAACAAGGAGAGCCTCGTCGTCGGCGGCGAGCTCGTGATGGCGCTCGCCGAGGCGACCGGCGCCCGGATCGTCCCCGTCGACTCCGAGCACACCGCGCTGCACCAGCTGATCGCCGGCCAGCCGGTCGGCAGCGTCGACCGCATGACGATCACCGCCAGCGGCGGCCCGTTCCGCGGCCGCTCGCGCGCCGAGCTGGGCGCTGTGACGGCCGAGCAGGCGCTCGCCCACCCGACGTGGGAGATGGGCGGCAAGATCACGATCGACTCGGCGACCCTGATGAACAAGGGCCTCGAGCTGATGGAGGCCCACCACCTCTTCGACATCCCATACGAGCGCCTCGACGTCGTCGTCCACCCGCAGTCGCTCGTCCACGGCCTCGTCACGCTCGCCGACGGCGCGATGCTCGCCCACGTCGGTCCGCCGGACATGCGGATCGCGATCTCCTACGCCCTGCACGCTGCCGAGAGCGTCTCGCTGCCGATCGAGCCGCTTGACCTGGTGCAGGTCGGCTCGCTGACCTTCGAGCCCGTCGACGACGACGCCTTCCCGTGCCTGCGACTCGCCCGCGAGGCCGCCGCGACGGGCGGCACCGCGCCCTGCGTGCTCAACGCCGCCAACGAGATCGCCGTCCACGCCTTCCTCGCCGGCCAGCTGCCGTTCCTCGGCATCGCCGAGGTGATCGAGCGCACCCTCGCCGCGCTGCCGCCCCAGCCCGTACGCCACTTCTCGGACCTCTACCGCGCCGACAGCGAGGCCCGCGACCGTGCCCGCGAGCTCTCCGAGGGGGTGCGCGCGTGAGCTGGTTCCTCGCCTTCGCAGGCTTCGCGCTGCTCGTGATCCTCCACGAGCTCGGCCACTTCGCGGTCGCCAAGTGGGTTGGCATGCGCGTCGAGAAGTTCTCGCTCTTCTTCCCGCCGACGATCGCCAGCAAGAAGGTGGGGGAGACCGAGTACGCGATCGGCCTGATCCCCGCCGGCGGCTACGTGAAGATCAGCGGCATGAGCCCCGCGGAGGACCTCCCCGACGAGGTCCGCACCCGCGCCTACCACGCTCAGCCGGTGTGGAAGCGGATGGCGGTGATCATCGCCGGGCCGGCGGTCAACCTGATCCTGGCGTTCGTGCTGCTGTTCGTCTACTTCGGCTTGATCGGCCCGGAGTCGAGCACGGACCGCGTCGGCTCGATCGAGAAGGGCTATCCGGCAGCGGCCGCCCTGGAGCCCGGCGACCGCCTGATCGCCGTCGACGGCGTTCGCGGCGACACGATCGCGATGTCGAAGCAGATCGCCCGTCACAAGTGCGCCCAGGACCCGCCCACGGACGGCTGCCGTGCCGCGACCCCCGCCACGCTCGTGCTCGGCCGCGACGGCCGCCGCGTCGTCGAGAAGGTCACGCCGATCTACGACGCCGGCACTGGGGTCGACCGCACGCGGATCGGGTTCACCTACGCCGCCGGCCCGCGCGAGACGCTTCCCGCCGGCGAGGCCTTCACCACCACCGCCGATCGCTTCTGGTTCATCACCAAGCAGACGGTCAGCCTCCCCGCCCGCATCTTCGACACCGAGCAGCGCAAGGAGATCTCGGGCATCGTCGGCTCCTACGAGGTGACTCGCCAATACGTGCTCAACGACTTGGCGCAAGCGGTCGGCATCCTCGCCATCATCTCGCTCTCGCTCGCGATCGTGAACCTCTTCCCATTCCTCCCGCTCGACGGAGGCCACATCTTCTGGGCCGCCGTCGAGAAGCTCCGCGGCGGCAAGCCCGTCCCCTTCAGCGTCATGGAGCGCGCCGGCGTGGTCGGCTTCATGCTCGTCATCGGCCTCTTCGCGATCGGCTTATCCAACGACATCGGGCGATTGTCCGGCGAGGGCTTCCAAGTCCCATAGCTCGCGTTCGTGGGTCGCGCCCCGTTTGCTCTTCGAGGTATCGGGAACTGGAAGGACGAGGCGGGCGCCGGCCGAGAGATCAGAGGTGCAAGGTGGCGCGAGAGCAGACGAAGAGGCGGGCAGCTCCCAAGAGCGCCCGTGACGCGGGGTCGAAAGGCTCGCAGAGCCGGCGGCGCGCTTCGGCGAAGCCGCATCAGGGCTCGGGCGACTCGGGCGGTGGTGGCAACGGAAGCCGTCGCAGCCCGCTGCGCAACCAGACCGGCGAGGGGACGGTCCCGGAGCGCGAGTACCAGGACTACACGCTGCTTCATCCCGGGTCGATCAGCGACACCGACGAGCCCGACGTCCTGCTCGACGTGCCGGTCGTCAAGGTCGACGAGCTCCACTTCGAGCTGGACAACCTCGAGGCGCGGATATCGGTGCACGCCGAGGTGCTCGATCTGGTCAAGCTGAGCGTCGGCGTGCACGCCGAGCTCGGCAAGGTCGAGCTGAGCATCAAGGGCGTCGAGGCCCAGGCGCTGCTTCGCGCCCGCCTCGACCACGTGACGGCGATCATCGATCGCGTGCTGACCACGCTCGATCGCAATCCAGCACTGCTCGAGAGCATCGGACGCTCGCTCGAGCAGGTCGGCGCCGGAGCGGGCCAGGGTGTCGGCCAGATCGGCCAGGGCGCCGGCCACGCCGTCGAGGACGTGGGGGAGGGTGCCGAGGGCGCCGTGCGGGACGTCGGCAAAGGCGCCGGCGATGCGGTGCAGGACGTCGGGCAGGGTGCCGGGGGCGCCGTGCAGGACGTCGGCAAGGGGGCCGGGGGCGCGGTCCAAGACGTAGGCGAGGGCGCCGGCCAGGCGGTGGGAGGGCTGGGCCAGCTCCCGGGCCAGCTCGCCGGTGCGGGCGCGTCGGGCGCCCAGGGCGGCAATGGCGCCGGCGGAGGGGAGCAGGGCGGCGGCGGGCCGACTGCCGGGACCCTGGCGAAGGAGGTCGCCAAGATCGTCGCGCGTGAGCTCGGCGCGGCGGCAAGCGGTGAGGCGAAGGAGCTCGGGATCGCCGCGACCCACAAGGCGGCCGAGCTGGGGGAGCGCCGACGTCAGCGCCGAGCGACGAAGCACAACGCGACGGAGGCCGCGCTGCGCGAGGCCGAGGCGACCCGGGTCGATCTCGACGAGATCGAGGGCAGCGGCGTGGAGGGACGGATCACGCTCACCGACGTGAGAGAGGCGGTGGGCGAGCGGTGACCGAGCGCGAGCCCGAGGACCGCGGAGCGGAGCTCCCGGAGGACGAGGCCGCCGACGTGGAGGTCTTCACCTCGGCACGGGCGCGAGAGCTGCGCTTCGAGGTCGTTCCGGAGGTCAAGGTCTGGTTCGAGGGCGAGCCGGGCGTGCGGTCGAGCTCCCGGACCGAGCGCGAGAACCTGCCGGACGAGGTCGAGCCGGGGGTGACCTATCGCGACGTAGAGGTGCGGTGGCGCGCCCGGGCGAAGGTCGTCCACCCGGCGGATCCCGAGGGCGGCTAGCCGAGCATCCTCCCGATGCGCTTGGCCTGGTCGCCGACGCGCTCGATGTCCTTCGAGACGGCCTTGGAGGTCTCGGCGACCCGTTGGCTCGCCTCGCCGATCGTCTTCGCGAGCGATCTCACGTCGAGGTCGGGCAGGCCTCCGCCTCCCAGCCAGCCCGGGACCGGCACCCCGAGCACCTTCTTGCGGCCGATCCGGCCCTTGAGCCCTCGAGCGCCGGCGACGCCCGCGGCCACCACGCCTACGGCGATCGCGGGTCCCTTCGCCTTGGCCACGGCCTGCCTGGCCGTCCCTCCCTCGGTCGAGCCGGCCTTCGGCCGCGTCGGCCCCTTCGCCGAGCGGTCCGAGGCGCGTCTCGATCTCGCAGCCGGGCCGCCGGACGAGCCGCTGCCGGTCTTCCTACGAGGCTTGCTCGTGGCGGATTTGCTGTTCGCCATCCTCATCCTCTCTTCCGTCGGGGCCTGCCTCGCAGACGGGCTACCCGTCGGCGTTACGGCTAATCGCAGCGCCCTTGCGGCGCGCCTCGGCGAGGATCTCCGCTCCCTCGTCGATATTGCGAACCGCCTCGGCCAGGCGACTCCGGTGGCCGGTGGTTGAGGGCGCCGGCGAGCCGTCAGAGACGGGTCGCGGGCGCCCGGGTCGGACTGCAGGTCCCGGCGGCGCGACGTCGGCCGGGGTGAGCACGATCAACGCGTCGAGCTTCAGGAGCCGCAGGCCCAGGACGCGCCCCACGATCGACGCCTCGACGAGGACCCCGTCGGCTGGGCGCCGCCGGCGATCGGGCAGGGCCCTCAGCACGACCGGGGTGGTCGCGCCGACGGCCGGCGGAGCGATCTGAGCTGGGCTGCTCGTCAGGTCGCCGCGAAGGCCGCCACGCAGGTTGGCGTCACGAGCCGTCGCGGCCCCCCTCGTACTTGTGCCTGAGCGAGGAGATGCCGGCGCTTCCGGCCGTGAGGCCGGCGAGCCCCCCGGCGGCGATCAGCCCCGCCTTCACGGCCTTGGCGGGCGGCCCCGACTTGAGCGTGCTCGGCACCTCGAGCGAGTCGCCGACCGTGTCGAGCAGGCGCTGCATCTGGCTCTTTCGATGTGGAAGTCGCATCCGATTCGTCTCCGTTCTCAGCGCTTGGTGCGAGACGCCTTCGCGATCGCGTCGACGAGCTCGTCCTTGCTCATGTTCGTCCGTCCCTCGATGCCGATGCTGCCCGCGAGCTCGAGCAGCTCGGGCTTGTTGTAGGACTGCAATCCCCCGTTGGGGGTCTCGCGGTCGAGCTGGCGCGCGGCGTGCTTGGCGGTCGACTTCGAGTGCGCTCGGATCTGCTCGGCGGCCGCAATCCGCTCCTCCGCCTCGCTGGCCTGTTGCTCCGCCTCCTCGGAGAGCTGCTGCGCCTGACGCCGCGCGTCCTCGGCGGCCGCGCGTGCCGCCTCGGCGCTCTCCTCCGCCAGCCGCCTGGCCTCCGTGAGCTTCTCCGTGGCGTCCTCGACGAGCTCCTCGGCACGCGCCTGGGCCTCCTCGGCCTCGCGCCGCGCATCGCCGACCTCCTCGTCGACCTCGGCGTAGACCTCCTGCTGCTCCTCCTTGGCCTCCTCCTCGGCGGCCTGGCGCTCGCCCTTGACCCACTCGTCCGCGGCCTTCTGCGCCTCGGCGACGCGCTGCTTGACGCGCCGGCCCGTCTCGCGATCCACCTCCGCCACCCGGGCGCGACCCCACTCGCTGACCTGGCGGGCGTGGTCTGAGCGCTCCTTGGACTCCTGGGCGGCCTGCAGGGCACGCTCCTCGGCCTCGCGGGCGCGCTCGGCGGCCTCCCGCGCACGCTCCATCCGGCGCTCGACGGAGCCGCCGCCGCCTCCTACCGGAGCCGCGTCGATCGCCGCGTCCACCGGCTGGCGAGCTCGTGAGAGCAGCCACGCGGCGTTGGACGGCATCTCCTTCAAACCCATCCGTGCTCGCTCTGACAACGTCGGCATCGCTCCTCCTTCAACCAGTGGGACGGCAAAGCACTTTCATGAGACGTTAGCATCTCATTCTTGGACCGCCTAGACTGTCGTCTAGACGACGATGACTGCACCGGTACCCAGACCAGCGCTCCAGCAACGCGTCGCCGCGGCAATCCTCGACGGGGCGGCGCAACTGCTCGCGGTCGACGGGCAGGCGAGCATGAACGACGTCGCCGCCGCGGCCGGGGTGGCACGCGCCACGGTCTACCGCTACTTCCCGAACCGGCAGTCGCTGCTCGACGAGCTCGCGCGCGCCGCGCTGGGCGACGCCGACGCACGGTTGACCTCGGCCAGGATCGACGAAGTCGCGCCGGAGGAGGGCATCGCACGCGCCGTGCGCGCTCTCGTCGATGTCGGAGACCCGTTCGTGCTCCTGGCGCGCGAGGGGGTGCGATCCGACCCCGACCGGTTCGAGCGCAGCGTCAGCAAGCCGCTGCGCCAGCTGTTCGAGCGCGGGCAGGCGGCGGGAGACTTTCGCCCCGACATCTCGAGCTCGCGCTTGACAGAGTCGCTGATCGGGTTGATCGTCGGGGTGCTCATGTCCACCCGTACGCACGGCAAGGAGGACACCATCGCCATCATCACCGGCCTCTTCCTCGACGGCGCCCGCGCCAGAGGTCCACGGCCTTCATGAACGAGTCCCAGGCCGAGGACGAGCGGCCCGACAACGACGACGAGCGTCCCCAGGGCGACAGCGCCGCCGATCCGCTCCTGCTCGAGCTGGTCGGCTACCTGCGCGACGAGCGCAGCAAGCTCCGCGAGGAGTGGGCGCGGCGCATCAGCGAGGCCGAGCTCCTGAGCGTGATGTCCGACGAGGAAATCTTCTCGGAGGCGACGGCGGTCTACGACAACTACGTCGACGCCCTCGAGACGGGCAGCATCGAGACCCTGCAGACCTACGCCCGCGAACTGTCGGAGCGGATCATCCCGCGCGGCGTCGAGACCCACGAGGTGCTCGGGATCGTGCTCCTCCTACGCGACGTGCTGGCGCGCTCGCTGTTCACGAAGTACCAGGACGACCTCGAGCTCCTGAACCGCATCCTCGACGCGTACGAGCCGGCAGCCAACCGGATCGCCGTGACGGTGGGGGTGAGCTTCGTCGAGGAGCGCGAGCGGGTCATCCACGAGCAGCAGGAGGCGCTGCGAGAGCTGTCCACGCCGGTCCTCCAGCTGCGCGAGCGTCTGCTGATCCTGCCGGTCATCGGCATCCTCGACTCCTCGCGCGCGCGACAGCTCACCGAGCAGCTCCTGGGAGCGATCCAGGAGAAGCGGGCGACGGTCGTGGTCATCGACATCACGGGGGTCGCCACGATCGACGGCACCGTCGCCAACCACCTCGTCCAGACCGTCGAAGCCTCGCGGCTGATGGGCGCGCGCACGATCCTCACCGGCCTCTCGTCGGAGATCGCCCAGACGCTCGTCGACCTCGACGTCGACCTCGGAATGATGAAGACGGTCGGTGACCTTCAGGGCGGGCTCGAGGAGGCCGAACGGCTGGCCGGCTACCGAGGCGCCGACACGAGCGACCCGGACGCAGACGCCGAGAGCTAGGTCGGGCCCGGCATGGCGGTGGCGATCCTGCGGCAAGGCGCCTACCTGATCGCCTCGATCCAGTCCGACCTGTCCGACAGCGAGGTGATCGAGCTCCGCGAGGAGCTCACCGAGCTGGTGGGGGACTACGCCACCCGCGGGATCGTGATCGACGTCGCCGCGCTCGACGTCATCGACTCGTTCGTCGCCCGATCGCTGCGCAGCATCGTCCTCAGCGCGAAGCTGCGCGGCGCCGAGACGATCATCGTCGGCATCCAGCCCGACGTGGCGATCGCGATGGTCCAGTTCCGCCTGAACCTCGAGCCGCTGCGCGTCGCGCTCGACCTCGATGCGGCGATCGCCTCGCTCGATCGCCTGACCCGGAGGGGCGCAGTGGATGGAGGATGAAGTCCGCGTGTCGATCGACTCCGACGCGGACCTGGTGATCGCCCGCGCAGAGGCACGCGCCATGGCCGAGCGGCTCGGCTTCCCCCGACCCGATCCGACCCTGATCGCGACCGCCATCTCGGAGGTCGCACGCAACATCGTCGTGCACGTCGGCAGTGGCGAAATCGTCCTCAGGCCGTTCCAGGACAGCGCCCGCTACGGCCTCGTC